>VOFF01000525.1_pt1 | contig 116000 bp, 98 predicted proteins | sample 5384061 | NCBI WGS metagenome assembly VOFF01 (sample SAMN12384725, study PRJNA508395) | human gut metagenome | isolation source: healthy gut E | host: Homo sapiens | reverse complement strand
CATTTTCAACATAACAGGAAAGAAAATGGCGGTATAAAATAACGGAGCGCCACATACTTTGCAACGCTCCGTTTCCACATTCATTCTTTAAAATTGTATTTTGATTAGTCCAGTTTATGAATTACTAGTCCCGAACGCAACTTCGGTTCGAACCAAGTAGTCTTGGGGGGCATTATGTTGCCGGTATCGGCAATGTCCATCAACTGTTTCATGGACACAGGATACAGAGCCAAAGCCACCTTCATCTCACCGCTATCCACCCGTTTCTTCAATTCGCCTAAGCCGCGTATACCGCCCACAAAGTCGATACGCTTATCGGAACGAAGGTCCTTGATGCCGAGGATTTCATCCAATATCAAGTTGGACGAGATGGTAACGTCCAGCACACCGATGGGATCATTATCGTTGTAAGTGCCCGGTTTGGCAGTAAGGCTATACCACTTGCCATCCAGATAAAGGGAGAAATTATGCAATCCTGCCGGTTTGTAGATGTCCGTACCCTTTTCTTCCACCGTAAAGTTCTTGCTTACAGCCGTCAGGAATTGTTCGGGGAGTCATACCGTTCAAATCCTTCACCACACGATTATAGTCAATGATAGTCAACTGGTTGGCCGGGAAACAAACTGCCATGAAGTAGTTGTACTCCCTCATCTCCACGATGATTGGGATTTTGCTTGGCTTTCTCCGCGCCCACCAGGGCAGCGGCTGCGCTGCGGTGATGTCCGTCTGCAATATAGAGCGCAGGCATCTTGCCGAACTCTTTGGTTATGACGTCAATATCTTCCTGCTTGTCGATAATCCAAAACGTGTGGCCGAAGCCGTCGCCCGGAGCAATAAAGTCGTAAACAGGTTTCTGAGCCGTATAACGGGCAATGACAGCATCCAGCGTGGCATTATCAGGGTAGGCAAAGAATACCGGTTCGATATTGGCATTGTTCACGCGAACATGCTTCATGCGGTCTTCTTCCTTATCCCGGCGGGTCAATTCATGCTTTTTGATGACACCGTTCATATAGTCGGGAACGTATGCCCCCACTACCAAACCATACTGCGTCTTTCCATTCATGGTCTGGGCATATACGTAATAGTTTTCTTTATCGTCCTGCACCAGCCAGCCTTTGTCCTGAAACATCCGGAAGTTTTCAGCAGCTTTCTGATAAACACGTTCATCATGTTCGTCCGTACCGATAGGAAAATCTATTTCGGGCTTGATGATGTGATACAAAGACTTTTCGTTTCCCGCCGCTTCTTCACGAGCCTCGGCAGAATTCAGTACGTCGTAAAGGGCGGGATGCCACCTGTTCTACTAAATTCTGTGGGGGACGAATCCCTCTAAAAGGTTTTATTGTTGCCATGGTTATTAGAATATAAATATAAATTTAAATCAGGCATGAATTACATGGAGTTTCACAGAACAAATAATATGTCCAAAGTTCTGCAAGGTTCCATGCAATCCATGCCTGAATCCAATTACTTATTTACTCGGAACTTCTCGCAACCGTCTTTCAGGAAGCCTACAATCTGCTTGGCAGCGGCAATACCTGCATTGATATTGGCTTCGGCAGTCTGCGCACCCATTTTCTTCGGTGTGGAGAAATAACGGCCGGCAAACTTGGCAGCGAAAGTCTCATTGGCTGCAGGCATGATGTCGGTCATGTATTTCAGGTCGGGACGTTCTTCCATGAGCTGAATCAACTCGGCTTCGTTGATAACCTCCTTGCGGGCGGTATTGACCAGCAAACCGCCTTTCGGCATCTTGTTCACCAAAGCATAGTTAATAGAATTCTTGGTTTCTGCCGTTGCAGGAATATGCAGGGAAACAACATCACAAGTAGAATAAAGCTCTTCGGCAGAAGCGACAGCTTTTACGCCATCCTTCTCGATCACTTCTTTCGGGCAGAAAGCGTCGAAAGCATAGATGTCCATGCCGAAACCCTTGGCGATACGCGCCACATTGCGTCCTACATTGCCATAAGCGTGAATACCCAGCTTCTTGCCCATCAGTTCCGTACCGGAGGTGCCGTTGTACATGTTGCGGACAGCCATTACCATAAGTCCGAAAGCCAGTTCGGCTACGGCATTGGAGTTCTGTCCCGGAGTGTTCATCACACATACGTTGTGGGCAGTGGCGGCAGCCAAGTCCACATTGTCATAACCGGCACCGGCACGTACCACGATTTTCAGTTCTTTGGCGGCGTCCAACACCTCGGCATCGATGATATCGCTACGTATAATGATAGCATTGGCGTCTTTCACAGCTTCCAGCAATTTCGCCTTGTCACCATATTTTTCCAGCAAAGCAAGTTCATAACCTGCTGCTTCAATTTCTTTGCGGATACCGTCTACTGCAACCTTTGCAAACGGCTTGTCTGTTGCGACTAATACTTTCATGATTTAATGGTATTAAAAAAGATTCACCACAGAACCGCACAGAGTTTCACAGAGTTTTCCTTTTCATTTCTCTGTGGGACTCTGTGCCCTCTGTGGTGAACAAATATTGTTAATGAAGTTTCTCAAATTCCTGCATGCAGTCTATCAAAGCCTGTACGCTTTCTTTCGGCATAGCGTTGTAGCAAGATGCGCGGAAACCGCCTACTGAACGATGTCCTTTGATACCTACCATACCTTTTTCGGTAGCAAACTTCAGGAAGTCTGCTTCAAATTCTTTGTATTCGGGGGCCATTACGAAGCAGATGTTCATGCGTGAACGGTCCTCTTTGGCAGCAGTACCTACGAACATTTTGTTGCGGTCTATCTCGGCATACAGCATATCGGCCTTTTCGATAGCGCGACGTTCCATTTCCTTCACACCGCCTTGTGCCTTGATCCAGCGCAAAGTCTGCAATGCTGCATAAATAGGCACAACCGGAGGAGTATTGAACATTGAGCCACCGTCGATATGTGTCTGATAGTTCAGCATGGTGGGGATGTAACGTGACACCTTGCCCACTGCATCGTTCTTCACGATAACGAATGTCACACCCGCAGGAGCCAGATTCTTCTGTGCACCGCCGTAGATACAGATATATTTGGACACGTCGATAGGACGGGAGAATATATCGGATGACATGTCAGCAATCATCGGCACGTTTACATCCAGGTCTTCTTTCAGCTCCGTACCATAGATCGTATTGTTGGTGGTGATATGGAAATAGTCCACATCAGCCGGTACTGTGTAATCTTTCGGAATATAAGTATAAGTGGCTTCAGCAGAAGAGGCAACTTCTACAACCTCGCCAAAACCTTTGGCTTCTTTCATGGCTTTCTTGGCCCACACACCTGTGTTGAGGTATGCGGCTTTCTTTTCGAGGAAATTGAAAGGAACCATGCAGAATTCCATACTTGCGCCACCGCCCAAGAACAGTACCGAATAACCTTCGGGAATGTTAAGTAGTTCTTTGAACAGTGCTACGGCTTCGTCCACTACGGGCTGGAAGTCTTTAGCGCGGTGGCTAATCTCCATAAGAGAAAGACCGGATCCATTGAAATCTAAAATAGCCTTCGCTGTATCCTCTATCACCTCACGCGGAAGAATGGAAGGTCCTGCATTGAAATTATGCTTTTTCATTTGAAGTTTGTTTTGGTTATACAATTTCGTTCATTTTGTGTCTTTCGACATGGCGAAATTACGGAATTATTTCTGTATTGCAAATCTTTCCTTATAAAAATCCTTCTTTATGGCGCATTTGCCTTACTTTTTATTGGTATATACAAGAATTATACACCAATCTGTTATGTATACTTACCAAAAAAAGGTGTTAAAAAGGTAAACTGAAAGAAAGAAGCGGAAATAACTTTCTACTATGAATAAAAAAAACTGAAAAGAAAGTGCATATTTATCAGAAGCAAGCCATTCTCCTATGCTTAATAACATTCCCCGCCATGCTTAATAACATCAGTCTACCGGGCTTCTTCTATCAAGGTCTTCATGCCTTTGATTTTTTCTCCACGCAGCAGCGTGAGCAGTTGCTTCACCTTGCTGCGGCGAACTGCCACAAAAGCGTAGTGTTCTTTTTACGTCCACCTGTCCCACATCTTCACGCGCCAATCCACCTTTTTTATATAGGAAGCCCACGATGTCCACTTTGTTAAGTTTGTCTTTCTTGCCTTTACCTATATATAAGGTAGTCCAACGGGATTTGGCAGGCTTCGGCGTTTGTTCCGGCAGCCCGAATACGGGGATTTCTTCCGGAAGATAATCGGGCAAACGCTCTTCCGCATGGAGAAGCAGGAAGGACGAGCCGCGTGCCTCCCAGCGTGCCGTACGTCCGTTGCGGTGCGTAAAGGCTTCTTCACCAACTAATTTTGAACCTAAAAAATTTAAGGACGATGAAGAGTACATTTTCAGTTATTTACTACCTCAAACGTCAGGTAGTGAAAAAGGACGGGACAGTACCCGTCATGGGACGCATCACGGTGGACGGCAGCCAAACGCAGTTCAGCTGCAAACTGACCGTCGATCCCAAGCTGTGGGACACCAAAGGGGGACGTGTCACGGGCAGAAGCACGGCGGCACTCGAAACGAACCGCATGCTCGACAAGATGCGGGTGCGCATCAACAAGCACTATCAGGAAATCATGGAGCGTGACAACTTCGTCACGGCGGAGAAGGTCAAGAACGCCTTTCTCGGACTGGAACATCGCTATCACACGCTGATGCAGGTGTTCCGGCAGCACAACGAAGACTACGAGAAACAGGTGGATGCTGGCATGAAAGCCAAAGGCACGCTCCTGAAGTACAGGACCGTTTACAAGCACCTGCAAGAGTTCCTCACCATCCGCTACCGCGTGAAGGACATCGCGCTGAAAGAGCTTACGCCCGCCTTCATCTCCGACTTCGAGATGTTCCTGCGCACGGACAAGCACTGCTGCACCAACACCGTGTGGCTGTATGTCTGCCCATTGCGGACGATGGTGTTCATCGCCATCAACAACGAGTGGCTCACACGCGACCCATTCCGGGAGTATGAAATCAAGAAGGAGGAAACGACACGCAGTTTCCTGACGAAAGAGGAAATCCGGCTGCTGATGGAGGGCAGGCTGAAAAACGCCAAGCAGGAGCTTTACCGCGACCTCTACCTGTTCTGCGCCTTCACGGGCCTGTCGTTCGCCGACATGCGCAACCTGACGGAAGAGAACATCCATACCTACTTCGACGAACACGAGTGGATAAACATCAACCGCCAGAAGACGGGCGTGGTGTCCAATATCCGCCTGCTCGACATCGCAAAGCGCATCATCGACAAATACCGCGGGCTGTGCGGGAACGGCAGGATTTTCCCCGTTCCCCACTACAACACGTGCCTTGCCGGAATCCGTGCCGTCGCCAAGCGTTGCGGCATCACCAAGCACATCACGTGGCATCAGAGCCGCCATACGGCAGCCACGACGGTGTTCCTCTCCAACGGCGTACCCATCGAAACGGTCAGTTCCATGCTGGGACACAAGAGCATAAAAACAACGCAGATATACGCGAAAATCACCAAAGAGAAGCTCAACCAAGACATGGAGAACCTTGCCGCAAGGTTGAACGGCATCGAGGAATTTGCAGGTTGCACCATCTAAAACAGAAAAGCCATGAAACGTGACATAATCATCATAGAGGACAAGGCGGTCAGCGTAACCGGTAACGAGATATGGATGACCTCCACAGAAATCGCCGGACTGTTCCACACGGGCGTCCCGGCAGTGAACGCCGCCATCAGAGCCGTCCGCAAGCCGGACGTGCTGAACGACTACGAGGTGTGTCGCTACATGCGGCTTGAAAACGGGCTTTCAGCCGACGTGTATTCGCTGGAAATCATCATCCCCATCGCCTTCCGGCTGAACACCTACCATGCACACGTGTTCCGCACGTGGCTGGTGGGCAAGGCACTCTCGAAGGAAAAGCGGCAGGCATACGTGATGTTCATACAGAACGGAAAAGCCGGGTATTGCTAAACACGCATAAAAAGAAAAAAGAAAAAGGAAACGGACAGCCCGTATGGAGTTGCCCGTTTCCTTTTTTCATGCAGCCGCCTTATTCCATCGGCTTGCGGTAGTTCGCCTCCAATAGTTCACGCAACCCCGATTCGGGGTAAAGCACCTTACCTCCCAAAAGGATAAAGGGCAGCACCCTGTTGTTGCGATACTCCTGCAAGGTGCGGCGGCTTACCCGGAGCATTTCCGCCACCTCCCTGTCCGTCAGGTAACGTTCCCCGTCCAACGGCGGACGGTAACTTTCCAAAAAGGCGGAGAGCCATTTCGAGCCTTTGCGCATGTTCTGCACGACGGTGGCAAGCGGCTCGTCCTCCATCGTAAACACTTCATTGTTCTCGTTCATCATAACTTCGGATTCAGTGGGTTGTGAATAATAAAAATCAAATCATTTTCCGCCGGGATAGAGCGTGCCGACAAGCGGAATGAGCCTTTTGACCTCCTCCGGCTTGTAATAGAACCTGCGGTTTATCTGCGAGTAGCCGATAAGCCGCCTGTCACGCAAAGTCTGCAACGTGCGCGGGCTGATTCTCAACTGCCCGCAGACCTCCTCGCCCGTGAGCCACCTTTCCAGCCGCCCGCCGTCGCTCTTGCGCCTCAGGGCGGCGACCTTCTCCGCGAGGGCGTTGAAGGACGCCACCATCATCTCGAAGGTCTTTTTCTCGATAGATACTATTTCCATAAGCAAAACATTTCAGAGTTTGCCGCAAAGGTAACGAAGCCGCCTTGAACACGTACCGTTTCCCGCTAAAAGGCAGCTTGTTGCGCCGTCTGTCGGGTTACGGAGCCATTATCCGTAAAAATCTTACGTGAGCCACGTAGTGAGCTGTTAAAGCCCATTTGGTTTATTGCCGAATTTTGTCGCAGAAACATAGCGCAAGCCGAGCGCAGAACGTCAAGCCCGCTTGAACGGTATGCCGAGGCGCAGCCTATGTTCATGCAAATAAACCAAAAGAAAGAACTGAATATGAAAGTGATAACGATGGAAAGTTCCGCCTTCACCGCATTGACGGAACAGATAGCCGAGATAGCGGCACACGTGCGTGCCGTTTCCGGCGGTAGGAAGGAAGAAGCTCCCGACAGGTTGCTCACCACCCGCGAGGCGGCGCACCTGCTGAACGTGAGTACCCGCACCCTCCAGCGTATGCGCAGCGAACAGCGCATCGGCTATGTCGTGCTGCGCGGCAAGTGCCGCTACCGCCAGTCGGAAATCGACCGCCTGCTCGAAGACAGCACCGTTACGGGCGAAGCCGCGACACCGGAACAGTTGAAACGCAACCACACGCTGCGCACGGGCGGCAGACCCAAAGGAAGGAGGACGTAAGACATGGAACTGCTTACCCGAAACAATTTCGAGAACTGGATGCAGAAGCTGATGGAACGGCTCGACCGTCAGGACGAGCTGCTGCTCTCCCTGCAACCGTCCGGCAAAGCCCCGAACCCGATGGAAAGTATCAGGATGTTCGACAACCAAGACCTCTGCATGCTGCTCCAGATCAGCAAGCGCACCCTGCAACGCTACCGCAGCATCGGCGCGTTGCCGTACAAGACGCTCGGCAAAAAGACCTATTACAGCGAGGAGGACGTGCTGACGTTCCTCTCCGAACACGTAAAGGATTTCCGCAAGGAAGATATAGCCTTCTACAAGGCTCGTATCCATAATTTCTTTCAAAAATAACCATTAAAACATTTTTCAGATGGCAAAGAAAAAAGACTGAAAAGGACGTGCTGGTTGTCCGTGACGAGAAGACGGGCGAAATCAGCGTGGTAGCCGGGCTGAACGCCGACGGCTCCCCCAAGCGTACCCCCGCGAAAGCGGAGAACGCGCAGAGTTTCCTGCAATTCGACCGGCACGGCGACGTGCTGGACAACTTCTTCAAGAACTTCTTCCGGCAGTGCAAGGAACCCAGCCGCTTCGGTTTCTACCGTGTCGCGGCGGACCAAGCCGACAAACTGCTGGAGGTTATCAAGGACTTGCTGAAAGACCCCGACGGCAACAAGGAGATGCTTGCGCCCCACAAGGTGGACACCTCCGGCTACGAAAAGAAAGTACAGGAGGAGCAGTCCGCCGAAAAACAGGACAACCGGAACAGAAACAAGATGACGAACCTAAAAAACAGGAAGAAATGGAACAGAAAAACGAACAGAATCAGGAAAGCCCGCAGCAGGCGCAGGGCAACCGGGGCTACCAACCCATCGACGAGAGCAAGATCAACTGGCAGGAGTTGGAGGAGAAATGGGGCGTGAAGCGCGACGACCTTGAAAAGTCGGGCGACCTTAACAGGATGCTCAACTACGGCAAGTCCGACTTGGTGAGGGTGTCGCCCAATTTCGGCGGAGAGGCTTTCGAGCTGGATGCCCGCCTCTCCTTCAAGAAGGACGGCGAGGGCAACGTCAGCCTTGTGCCGCACTTCATCCGCAAGGAGCAGAAACTCGACGAGTACAAGGAACACAAGTTCTCCGACGAAGACCGGAAGAACCTGCGCGAAACGGGCAACCTCGGCAGGGTCGTGGACCTCGTGGACAGGGAAACGGGCGAGATCATCCCCTCGTTCGTCAGCATCGACCGCAAGACGAACGAAATCACGGATGTCCCGGCAAACAAGGTGCGCATACCGGAGCGCATCGGCAAGACGGAAATCACCAAGCAGGAGCAGGACATGCTGCGTGCCGGGCTGCCCGTGCGCGACAAACTCATCGAACGCAAGGACGGCAGGAAGTTCGTCACCACCCTGCAAGTGAACGTGGAGCAGCGCGGCGTGGAGTTCGTGCCGGGAACCGGCAGGTCGCCCCGTGCCGTCCAGACACAGGAAAATAAGGAGAAACAGGCGCAAGGTACGGAAAACACAGCCAACACGAACAAGGAGCAACGCCGCAACACGTGGACGAACGCCGACGGCAGCATCCGCCCCATCAGCAAATGGAGCGGCGTGGACTTCACCGAGCAGCAGAAAGCCGACTACGTGGCGGGCAAAGCCGTGAAACTGGAGAACGTGACCGACAAGCAGGGCTTCCACGCCACGATGTACATCAGGTTCAACCCGGAGAAGGGACGCCCGTACCGCTACGACACCAACCCCGACAACGCGCAGAAGGTCGCGCCTTCCAACGAGAGCCGCACGCAGGTGGCGGTGAACAGCGAGGGCAAGACCAACGAGGCTACCAAGAACCTGAAGGAGCCGTTGCGGAAGGGACAGACCGCCCCGAAGGACACCGCACAGCAACAGCAGCAGGAGAAGCCGCAAAAGAGAAACAATAAGGGCATGAAGATGTAATCCGGTGTCCGCCACTAAATCCGAAGTAACATTTGTAAAATTCAAAACGACAGAAGAATATGAAGACAATCATTGCAGAGCCGTCTGTGGCACGTGAGATCGCCCGTATCGTGGGCGCGACAAAGAGAGAGGAAGGATATTTCGAGGGAGGCGGCTACGCCGTGACATGGGCGTTCGGACACCTCGTCCAGCTTGCCATGCCCGACGGCTACGGCATACGCGGCTTCGTCCGTGACAACCTGCCCGTCATCCCCGACACCTTCACGCTCGTCCCCCGTCAGGTAAAGACGGAGAAGGGCTACAAGCCCGACAGCGGCGTGGTGGCGCAGATCAAAACCGTCGCCCGGCTATTCAAGGAAAGCGAACAGATCATCGTGGCGACCGATGCCGGACGCGAGGGTGAGCTTATCTTCCGCTACCTCTACCATTACATCGGATGCGCCACCCCGTTCGTGCGCCTCTGGATAAGCTCGCTTACCGACAAGGCTATCCGCGAGGGACTGCGCAACCTCGAAGCGGGCGGCAAATACGACAACCTCTATCTTGCCGCCAAAGCGCGGAGCGAATCCGACTGGCTCGTGGGCATCAACGGCACGCAGGCACTCTCCATCGCCGCCGGACACGGCACGTATTCCGTCGGGCGGGTGCAGACACCCACGTTGGCGATGGTGTGCGCACGCTATTGGGAGAACCGCCGCTTCACGCCCGAAGCCTTCTGGCAGCTCCATATCGCAACGGACGGCTGCGATGAAGGAACGGTGAAGTTTTCCTCTTCCGAAAAATGGAAAGAGAAAGAGTCCGCGACGGAACTGTATAATAAGGTGAAGTCGGCAGGCACAGCCACCGTCACGAAAGCCGAACGCAAGGAGAAGACGGAGGAAACACCGCTCCTGTACGACCTGACCACGCTCCAGAAGGAAGCCAACGCCAAGCACGGCTTCACGGCGGAACAGACGCTTGAAATCGCGCAGAAGCTCTACGAGAAGAAGCTCATCACCTATCCGAGAACCGGAAGCCGCTACATCCCCGAAGACGTGTTCGCGGAAATCCCCAAGCTGCTCGCCTTCATCGGGGCTTTGCCCGAATGGAAAGGCAAGGTGCAGCCGAAAGCCGTCCCGACACGCAGAAGCGTGGACGGTAGCAAGGTGACGGACCACCACGCCCTGCTCGTCACGGGAGAGAAACCGCTGTTCCTCTCCAAAGAAGACAACACCGTCTATCAGATGGTTGCCGGGCGCATTGAGGCTTTCTCCGAAAAATGCGTCAAGGACACCGCCACCGTCACGGCGGAGTGTGCCGGAGTGGAGTTCATGGTGAAAGGCAGCGTCATCAGGCAAGCCGGATGGCGTGCCGTCTATGGTGAGGAGGACAAGGAAGAAACCGCCATCCCCGGCTGGCGGGAAGGCGACACGCTGACGTTGAAAGGCTGTTCCATCACGGAGGGAAAGACCAAACCCAAGCCGTTGCATACCGAAGCAACCTTGCTCTCGGCTATGGAAACGGCGGGCAAGGACATAGAGGACGACGCACTCCGTCAGGCTTTGAAGGACTGCGGCATCGGCACGCCCGCCACCCGTGCCGCCATCATCGAAACGCTCTTCAAGCGCGGCTACATGGAACGCTGCAAGAAATCGCTTGTGCCGACAGAAAAAGGGCTTGCCCTTTACTCTGTCGTGAAGACGATGCGCATCGCCGACGTCGCCATGACGGGCGAATGGGAGAAGAATCTGGCACGCATCGAGCGCGGGGAGCTGCCCGCCGACACCTTCTGCAAGGAGATAGAGGCGTACACAAAGGAGATTACCTCCGAACTGCTCTCGTGCGACAAGCTGTTCGCCCGCAGGGATTCCGGCTGCAAGTGTCCCAAGTGCGGAACGGGCAGTATGCAGTTCTACGGCAAGGTCGTCCGCTGCGACAACGCGGACTGCGGGCTACCCGTGTTCCGCCTGAAGGCGAACCGCACCCTTTCCGATGACGAGATCAAAGAGCTGCTCACCGATGGGCATACGAAGCCGCTCAAAGGCTTCAAGAGCAAGCAGGGCAAGAGCTTCGACGCCATAGTCGCCTTTGACGGGGACTATAACACGACTTTCGTGTTCCCCGAAAGGAAAACGAGCAGGAAATTTTCAGGACGGAAGAAATAGTATTAACTTTGCCACTTGTTCAGAGTAATGAATTGTTCTTCGATACCGGATTACACTCATACTTTGGATTTAGTGGTGGCACTCGGAGGGATACCGAGTGCCTTTTCATTCTCCTTTTCAGACGATTATCCCCATCATTATCAACCCACTAAATTCCAAAGTAATGAACAACAAGAAGAAAAACGAAGGTCAGACCGACTTTTCCTATTACGGTCTGTACCTGCTGGACTATCTCCGCACGAACAGGTTTGAACAGGCTTCCGACGATGCCTTCATCCGGGAACGTGCCGACCGTGCCGCCGAAACGTATGAGCGTGCGCGGCTCGAAGGCTATCCGTCCGAGGGGGCGCAGGAGTTGGCGATGGACACGCTCCTGCGTGGTCTTCGCTATTCCAAGTACGCCATCCTCCGCGAAGTCGTGGAAAACGAGTTTGCCGACGAAGTGCCGGAAAAGAAACGCGAAGCCTTCATCCGAAAGCTGCTGCCGCCTGTCGGCAACGTATTCTCCGCCTATGATCTTTCGGACGACAACTTCGCCCTGTCGCCCGAATATGACCTGCTCTACACGGAGCTGACGGGAGCCGTCATCCTTTATATCGAAGAGTATGGCGTTTAACCGCAAACAAAGGCTGCGGGACAACATCGAGGCGATACGGACGGCATTCATCCTTGACAGGGAACGGAGGACGGCAACCGCCGAGGAACAAGCCATACTTCGGAAGTATTGCGGTTTCGGCGGGTTGAAGTGCATACTGAACCCGGCAAAGGAACTGACGGATGCCGTCCATTGGGCGAAATCCGACCTCGAACTGTTTGCCCCTACCGTGGAACTGCACAGGCTGGTGCGTGAAAACAGCAAGGACGATACGGAGTACAAGCGGTACGTGGATGCCATGAAGCAGTCCGTGCTGACCGCCTTCTATACACCCCGCCGGAGATAACCGGCACCATTGCGGACGTGCTGCATGAACACGGCATACGTCCCGACCGGGTGCTGGAGCCGTCGGCGGGCGTGGGCGCATTCGTGGATGCCGTGCTGGAAAACAAGCCGGACGCGGACATCATGGCTTTTGAGAAAGACCTGATGACGCGGGCAAGATATTGGGACACCTGCATCCCGACCAAAAGGTAAGGGTGCAGGGATTCGAGAAGATAGAGAAGCCCTTCACGGATTATTTCGACCTTGCCATCTCGAACATCCCGTTCGGCGACGTGGCTGTGTTCGACCCGGAGTTTACAGGAAGCCAAGACCCGGCAAGGCGTTCCGCACCGAAGGCAATACACAACTACTTCTTCCTGAAAAGCCTTGACGCTGTGCGTGAGGGCGGCATCGTGGCGTTCATCACCTCGCAGGGGGTGCTGGACGCACCGTCCAACGCACCCATACGCGAGTATATGATGCGTAATGCCAATCTGGTGGGTGTCGCACGCCTGCCGAACAATCTCTTCACGGACAACGCGGGTACGGAGGTGGGCAGCGACCTGATTATCCTGCAAAAGAACAGCGGAAAGAACGGGGAACTGTACTACAACGAGAAACTTTTCATGCAGACCGAACAGACGCCCATCGGCACTTCGGTGAACGGGTATGTATGGAGCATCAGCTCTCTTTCCAATACGGATTTAATCAGAGGCACAGACCCTTACGGGAAACCTGCCTATCAACTCCTGCACCGGGGCGGCATCGGGCAAATGGCGGAGGACTTGCGGGAACATCTGAAAATCGAGTTGCATCAGTTTGACAAAGAACTGTATGAAATGTACAGCCTGCATCCGGCACAGGGGAAAAGCACGGTTACGGAAACCATTTCCATACCAGTTGTCACTCCTGAGATACAGCCACGTAATGAAATGGCAGCCAAGCCCGAAGCGGTAACACCGCAGCCGGAGGAAGAAAAGCCGGAGATAGAGCCGCACCGTCCCGATTATTCGGAGGGCGTGCAGCTCTCCCTGCTCGACCTCTGGGGCATGACCGAGGAGGTACGCAAGCAGGAAGCACCCTCCAAGAAGAAAAAGACGGCGAAAAAGGAAAGCCCGGCAAGACGTATGCCTCCCAAACCGCAGGCGCAGGTTACGCCGAAGGTTACGACCGCACCGCCACAGCCGTCTGCCGCACCACCGACGGAGAACAGGGACAGCCAAGAAACAAAGCCGGTGAGTGTCGCAGCCAAAGCCGATCCGGATGATATTTACGCCACTTTGGATTGGGATACCAACCCGCCCATCAACGGCTTCTATGAAATGATGATGGACCTCACGCCGGAGCGACGCAAGGAGCTTCGCAGGCTGGCGGCACAGCATCAGGAGAAACGGCAGCATGTCCCGGACGTGAAAGCCGCACCGGAGCAGGAAACACGGCAACCCGAAACGCAGCCGGAAGTTGCCGCCACTCCTGCCGCTCACGCAACGGAAACGGCTGCAACCTCCCTTTTCCCCGAAATGGAAGCGGAAAAACCGGAGGAGGAACCTCTCGACCTTTCTCCCCGTCCGTTCAACGGCATGCTGGAGCCGCACTATCGTGACGGCTCTATGGTACTGGATGCTTCACGCAATCTCGGTTATTTGAAAGACCTCACGCCTTACGGCGCGACATTCCAACCGCTTGACCTGACTGGCTACCAGAAGGAGAAAGCGATGTTGTATGTGTCACTCCGTGATTCATACGAGCGGCTTTACCGCTACGAGGCGGAGTATCACGATGAAGGGTCTGCACAACGCATAGCGTTGAACACCTGCTACGATGAGTTTGTCATGCGCTACGGCAACCTCAATGCCAAGCAGAACGTGAAACTGTTGATGATGGATGCCGCCGGGCGCGACATCCTTTCGTTGGAACGTGCGGAAGACGGCAGGTTCGTCAAGGCGGACATCTTCGAGCGTCCCGTTTCCTTCTCGGTGGAGAGCCATGCCAACGTAAGCTCTCCCGAAGAGGCACTCTCCGCATCGCTCAACAAGTTCGGCACGGTCAATCTCGACTATATGCGGGAGATAACCGACAGCACGGAAGAGGGATTGCTTGACGCCCTCAAAGGACGCATCTTCTACAACCCGCTCGTAACCGGTTACGAGATAAAGGACAGGTTCATCGCCGGGAACGTGATAGAGAAGGCGGAGCGCATCAAGGCATGGATGGGTGACAACCCAGAAAACGGGCGTATGCCGGAAGTGAAGCAGGCGTTGTTGGCTCTGAAAGAAGCCGAGCCGCCGCGCATCGCCTTCGAGGACCTCGACTTCAATTTCGGGGAACGCTGGATTCCGACGGGCGTGTATGCCGCCTACATGAGCCATCTTTTCGACACGGACGTGAAAATCGCCTACTCCGCAAGCATGGACGAGTATTCGGTGGCGTGCGGCTACCGCACCATGAAAATCACGGACGAGTTTTTAGTGAAGGGCTATTACCGGAACTATGACGGTATGCACCTGTTGAAACACGCCCTGCACAACACCTGCCCCGACATGATGAAGTCCATCGGCAAGGATGAGAACGGCAACGACATCAAGGTGCGCGACAGCGAGGGCATACAGCTCGCCAACGCCAAGATTGACGAAATCCGTAACGGGTTCTCGGAATGGCTGGAAGAGCAGTCGCCGCAGTTCAAGGAACGGCTGACGACAATGTATAACCGCAAGTTCAACTGTTTCGTGCGCCCGAAGTATGACGGTTCGCACCAGACGTTTCCCGACCTCAATCTGAAAGGATTGGCAAGCCGGGGTATTCAAAGCGTTTATCCGTCGCAGAAGGATTGCGTCTGGATGATAAAACAGAACGGAGGCGGGATCTGTGACCACGAAGTTGGAACAGGTAAAACACTGATAATGTGTATTGCAGCGCATGAAATGAAGCGTCTGAACTTGGCGCACAAGCCGATGATTATCGGCTTGAAGGCGAACGTGGCGGAGATAGTAGCCACTTATCAGGCGGCATATCCTAATGCGAGGATTCTCTACGCTTCGGAAAAGGATTTCTCGACTGCCAACCGCGTGCGTTTTTTCAACAACATCAAGAACAACGACTACGATTGCGTCATCATGTCGCACGACCAGTTCGGCAAGATACCACAGTCGCCGGAGTTGCAACAGCGCATCCTGCAAGCGGAGCTTGACACGGTGGAGGAAAACCTTGAAGTGCTGCGGCAGCAGGGCAAGAACGTGTCGCGGGCGATGCTGAAAGGATTGGAGAAACGCAAGCACAACCTTGTGGCGAAGTTGGAGAAAGTGGAACACGCCATCAAATCCCGCACGGATGACGTAGTGGACTTCAAGCAGATGGGCATCGACCACATCTTCATTGACGAGAGCCACCAATTCAAGAACTTGACTTTCAACACCCGGCATGACCGTGTGGCGGGGTTGGGAAACTCGGAAGGAAGCCAGAAAGCCCTGAATATGCTTTTTGCCATACGAACTATACAGGAGCGCACGGGCAAGGACTTAGGGGCTACGTTCCTGTCCGGCACGACTATTTCCAACAGTCTGACGGAATTGTACCTGCTCTTCAAGTACCTGCGCCCGAAGGAACTGGAACGGCAGGACATCCGCTGTTTCGACGCATGGGCGGCAATCTTCGCCAAGAAGACGACCGACTTCGAGTTCAACGTGACGAACAACGTGGTGCAGAAGGAGCGTTTCCGCTACTTCATCAAAGTGCCGGAGCTTGCCGCCTTCTACAACGAGATCACCGACTACCGCACGGCGGAGGACGTGGGTGTGGATCGTCCGCACAAGAACGAGATACTGCACCACATACCGCCCACGCCCGACCAAGAGTATTTCATCAAACAACTGATGGAATTTGCCAAGACGGGTGACGCCACGCTGCTGGGCAGACCGCCCCTGTCGGAAACGGAGGAGAAGGCGAAGATGCTTATCGCCACCGATTACGCGCGGAAGATGGCTCTCGACATGCGCATGATAGACCCGCATTACGAAGACCACCCCGACAACAAGGCGAGCCACTGCGCCAAGATGATAGCGGAGTATTACCACAAATACGACGCGCAGAAAGGCACGCAGTTCGTGTTCTCGGACTTGGGTACATACCAGCCGGGCGACGGATGGAACGTGTACAGCGAGATAAAGCGGAAGCTGACGGAGGACTACGGCATCCCGGCAAGCGAGGTGCGCTTCATTCAGGAGTGCAAGACCGACAAGGCACGCAAGGGGGTGATAGACGCCATGAACGCCGGAACGGTGCGCGTGCTGTTCGGTTCCACTTCCATGCTCGGAACGGGTGTGAACGCGCAGAAACGGTGTGTCGCAATCCATCATTTGGATACGCCGTGGCGTCCATCCGACCTGCAACAGCGTGACGGACGCGGTGTTAGAGCGGGCAACGAGATTGCCAAGCATTTTGCCGGGAACAACGTGGATGTCATCATCTACGCGGTGGAAAAGTCGCTGGACAGCTACAAGTTCAATCTGCTGCACTGCAAGCAGACGTTCATATCGCAGCTCAAAAGTGGAGCGATGGGCGCACGTACCATCGACGAGGGAGCAATGGACGAAAAATCGGGTATGAACTTCTCGGAGTACATGGCGTTGCTCTCCGGCAATACCGACCTTTTGGATAAGGCGAAATTAGAGAAGCGTATCGCATCGCTCGAAGGGGAACGCAAGTCGTTCAACAAGGGCAAGCGCGATTCGGAGTTCAAGCTGGAATCCAAGACGGGAGGAACTGCGCAACAACACGGCTGTCATCGAAGCCATGACGGAAGACTGGAACCGTTTTCTTTCCGTTGTGCAGACTGATAAGGAAGGTAGTCGCCTTAATATTGTCAAGGTGGACGGCGTGGATTCAACCGACGAAAAAGTTATTGGAAAGCGTTTGCAGGAGATAGCCAAGAACGCCACGACGGGCGGTTTGTACAAGCCTGTCGGGGAGATTTACGGTTTCCCGATAATGGTGGTCAGCGAGAGGATACTCAAAGAGGGGCTGGAATTTACCGACAATCGCTTCGTGGTGGAAGGGAATTACAAATACACCTATAACAACGGGCATCTGGCGATGGCTGACCCGGTAGCCGCCGCACGTAATTTCCTGAATGCATTGGAGAGGATTCCGTCCATCATCGACCAGTATAAGGCGAAGAACGAGGTGCTGGAAAAGGAGGTTCCGCAGTTGCAGGAGATAGCGGGCAAGGTGTGGAAGAAAGAGGACGAACTGAAACAGTTGAAGTCCGAACTTGCCGCGCTTGACCGCAAGATACAGTTGGAGCTTGCGCCGCCCGCGCAGGAAGTCACCGAAAAAGAAAAGAACGGGCAGGAGATCAAGCCAGATGCGGAAGGTGTACGGAGCATATCGCCACAACAAACCGATGATGTCCCCGCAGATTCGCAGCCCGATGGATAAACGAAGTCCGTCTGGCAATTTCATTGCCAATCATATCATTATCGGGCGTCCGGGTTTTCAGTTTAAGGATGAAAACCGATCGAAAGGGATAAAAATTTAAAATTATGAATTTTATATAAAATATTAATAGGGGCTATCCAAAAGGTCTAAAAGTAAATCTTATCCCCTCTGCAAGTATCTGTAGAAGAGTGATTGCAAGAATTTCTTTCTTTTTGGGCAGCCTCTATTAAATTTATTTATTCTTTCTTGATTTATGTTTATAAACATTATACCAAAAACATTCCAACTAACCTTGTTTATGTTTTGTCAGCCACCATTTGCACAACCATATTTGACTCCCAAAGAGAGTGAATTCGATAAGATAACTTGCTGCATACCCACAATAAGGGGCTAAATAGAATACGAATGGGAAATAGATAACAGTACCGACAACAGATTGCGTTATGTAGTTGGTTAAACTCATTTTACCATAAAGCTGTAATGTGGAAACCGCTTTTTTGACACGTTCCTTATGACACAATAATATGAACGAGAATATTTCTACAGAATCATCAGTAAAACAGAAAAAAATACTAATTTTGTTTTTGATGATCATTTCAAAAGGAATTAGAAAAAATGTCTAATTCTAACTTATAGAGGAAAAAGCAACAATTAAATATTAAAGAATAAAAGATACGAAAAATATGACGCCAAAAGAGATACTACAAGAATGGATTGACTGCTTCAACGCCGCCGATGCAGTCGCTTTGGCAAACTTATACGCTCAGGATGCCATAAACCATCAAGTCGCAAACACCCCGGTTATAGGAAAAACAGCTATCCATAAAATGTTTGTAAATGAATTTGCAACCTCAAAAATGGTTTGTATTGTTGAGCATATATTCGAGGATGGAGAATGGGCTATCATGGAATGGAAAGATCCGCTCGGGTTGCGAGGATGCGGATTCTTCCATGTGCAAAACGATAAAATCGTTTTCCAAAGAGGTTATTGGGATAAGCTCAGCTTTCTCAAACAGCACGGTTTAACCGTAGAGAATAGTGATAAAAATCCAAACACATAACACCGTCCGATATGGGAATCATCATTCATTCTTTAGAGTCCGTTTCTTTCAAAGATTTGTATGCGGCATTCTCATCCGCATTCAAAGATTATGATTTCTCTTTGAATGCGGATGAATTGCGACGCATGCTCGACCGACGAGGATACAATCCACAACTATCTTTCGGAGCATTTTTCGAAGGACGGCTGATTTCTTTTGTGTTTAACGGAACAGGCATGTACAACAACATCTTGACGGCCTATGACACAGGGACGGGAACCGTACCTTCATTCCGGGGATTACACCTAACCCAAAAAATATTCACTTTCAGCCTCGAATTGATATATCAACAAGGAGTTCGGCAATATGTACTGGAAGTTTTGCAACACAATCACAAAGCAATAAAAATATATCGCAAATTAGGCTTTGAAACACAGAGAAATTTCAACTACTACTCTGCCAAACTGAGCGATATTGTTCCTGTATTGCAAGTAAACCATACCGCATGTCGCATACTCCCATCGGATTTAAAAAACTGCCTTAACCAAACGGCCTGGTTCGATTTTCATCCTTCATGGCAAAATGACAGGGCTTCACTGGAACGCGGAATCGACAATTTGGACATATTGGGAGCTTATGAAAGAGAAGAACTTGTCGGATTTGTTATCTTTGAACCGGCATCAGGCGATATTTCATCCCTCGCAGTTGCAAAAGATTACCGGCGTAAAGGAATAGGTAAGTCCTTGCTTAAAAGTGCTGTCAGTCATTTTCAAAGCGATGTACTCAAATTTACTAATGTTGATTGCGATTGTGAATCAGTCACTGGTTTCTTGTCATCATTAGGACTTACCCCAAAAGGACAACAGTTTGAAATGGTCAGAAAAATTTAACCTACATTTATATGAATAGCCCTCATCATCAAATAACGGTTCTCAGCTATACGCAGGCAGGGATTTTAACCACTGAACTTCCTACGAAGAACTGAACTTTAAATTTACCACTTAACTGTCCTACGAAGCACGAAAGCCCTGCTTGCGTATAGGTGATGTTATGCGGTCGGTTTTCATTTTCTCTTCTTTCTCGTTAATTTGTCAAGCAAAGTTACTAAATTTGCAGTCAAGCAATTTCAATTTTTGAATTATGTATTTCAGCAGACCTTGGACTTCTATCTAAGTGATAGGCAGTCCTGAAAATTCCAATCTCTTTTAGGTCAAGACAATTAGTCTATGGGTTTCGTGTACCGACTTTTTTGTAAAGGCGTTACGTTGTCATAGTTGCTCTGTCGGGTAATACTGTCTATTCACTTCTCCACGATTTGAATTCAAGTATTCACCTGTAAGAAGTTACTAAACCTGTTGGCGGAATTAATTTAGTGCATACTTAATTCTGCCAATGGGCTTGTCGTTAATGAAGTTTACGTATTGCAGAATGGTAAGTGCACTAATTTTGCCAATGATTCTGGCAAACAAACCATTCGTTATTTTCGCGTAGTTCCTGATGACCAAGAACTGGTCTGTAAGTTGTGAGAATATTGTCTCAATCCTCTTTCTTGCCTTTGCAAACGGAATGAATGTCGGTTTCCAATCCTTTTGGTTGAGCCGATACGGACACTCCAGTCTTATGTGTGCGGTTTCGAACAAGTCAAGCTGTACGTCAGCTCCAATATACCCTTTGTCACCATAGATGCTACAGTCGTGATAAGTATGTTTTACATCCTTCATATAATGGAGGTCAGCCACACTTGCCTTTGACAGATCATAGGAATGGATAACTCCACTTAACCCACAGAGAGCGTGTAACTTATAACCAAAATAATACGTGTTCTGCGAAGCACAGAAGCCGAAGTCGGGAGCTTGCGAGAAATTGCCGGCACGCCCCATCTTGCAACGTTTTCCTCTTGCATCCCTACAGACCGCTATCGGCTTGGAGTCAACAAAGAATTGTTCCTCTCCGCCATCCATTTCCATGGCAATCCGCTTGCGCAGTTCCTCACACAGGCCTGACGTTTTCTTCCTGCGGTCATTGAACTGTCTCCTTGATATGAGATTGGGAATGCTGTCCTTGTATTCTTGCAATTTATAGTCGAACAACCACTTCTCACTATCAATGCTCTCGGTCTCTGCCGTCAGGGATAGCGCCACCACTTCCAAATCCGAAAACTTGGGAACAGGACCACGACGTGGAACATTACCCGAATCATTGACGAGATTTTCAGAGAATTGCTTGCATATCTCAAGTATTTTGACGAATTTTGCATAAAGGTTGTACATACGATGGTTTGAACTTAATGTTTTAATCACCACTAAGTTACTAAAAATCAGCGACATGTACAACTTTTTACTCATATTTATCAACTTAAATTAATTCCGCCAACGGGTTTACTAATGACAAAAAAGAAATTGCCCGTTCGTTTTACGGGTCAGCACTTTACTATTGATAAAGTGCTAATAAAAGATGCAATAAGACAAGCAAATATAAGTAATCAGGATACGGTTTTAGATATTAGTATATTATTGCTTAATCAAATGAACATTATAAATTTAGGAATTCTTGCTCACATTGATGCAGGAAAAACTTCCGTAACCGAGAATCTGCTGTTTGCCAGTGGAGCAACGGAAAAGTGCGGCAGTGTTGATAAAGGTGACACCATAACAGACTCTATGGATATAGAAAAACGTAGAGGAATTACTATTCGGGCTTCTACGACATCTATTGTTTGGAATGGTGTGAAATGCAATATCATTGACACTCCGGGACACATGGATTTTATTGCAGAGGTGGAGCGGACATTCAAAATGCTTGATGGAGCAGTCCTCATATTATCGGCAAAGGAAGGCATACAAGCACAAACAAAGTTGCTGTTCAAGACTTTACAAAAGCTGCAAATCCCGACAATTATATTTATCAATAAGATTGATCGTGCCGGCGTAAATCTTGAGCGTTTATATCTGGACATAAAAACAAATCTGTCGCAAGACGTCTTGTTTATGCAAACGGTTGTCGATGGATTGGTTTATCCGATTTGCTCCCAAACATATATAAAGGAAGAATACAAAGAATTTGTATGCAACCATGACGACGATATATTAGAACTATATTTGGCGGATAAAGAAATCTTACCGGCAGATTATTGGAATGCGATAATCGCTCTTGTGGCAAAAGCCAAAGTCTATCCGGTGCTACATGGATCAGCAATGTTCAATATCGGTATCAATGAGTTGTTGGACGCCATCTCTTCTTTTATACTTCCTCCGGCATCAGTCTCAAACAGACTTTCAGCTTATCTTTATAAAATAGAACATGCCCCCAAAGGGCATAAAAGAAGTTTTCTAAAAATTATTGACGGAAGTCTGAGACTTCGAACCGTTATAAAAGTCAATGATTCGGAAAAATTCATCAAGATTAAAAATCTAAAGACCATTTATCAGGGCAAAGAGATAAATGTTGATGAAGTGGTTGCTAATGATATCGCGATTGTAGAAGATATAGAAGATTTAAGAATCGGAGATTATTTAGGTGTTAAACCTTGTCTGATTCAAGGATTATCTCATCAGCATCCCGCCCTCAAATCTTCTGTCCGACCAGACAAGCCCGAAGAGAGAAGCAAGTTGATATCCGCTCTAAATGTATTGTGGATTGAAGACCCGTCTCTGTCCTTTTCCATAAATTCATATAGTGATGAATTGGAAATCTCGTTATATGGTTTAACCCAAAAAGAAATCATACAAACATTGCTGGAAGAACGATTCTCCGTAAAGACCCATTTTGATGAAATCAAGACTATCTACAAAGAACGACCTAAAAAGAGGTCAATAAGATTATTCAGATCGAAGTACCACCCAACCCTTACTGGGCCACAATAGGGCTGACTCTTGAACCCTTACCGTTAGGGGCAGGGTTGCAAATCGAAAGTGACATCTCCTATGGTTATCTGAACCATTCTTTTCAAAATGCCGTTTTTGAAGGGATTCGTATGTCTTGCCAATCGGGATTACATGGATGGGAAGTGACAGATCTGAAAGTAACTTTTACTCAAGCCGAGTATTATAGCCCGGTAAGTACACCTGCTGATTTCAGACAGCTGACCCCTTATGTCTTCAGGCTGGCTTTGCAACAGTCAGGTGTGGACATTCTCGAACCGATGCTCTGTTTTGAGTTGCAGATACCCCAAGTAGCGAGTTCCAAAGCTATTACAGATTTGCAAAAACTGATGTCTGAGATTAAAGGCATCAGTTGTAATAATGAGTGGTGTCATATTAAAGGGAAAGTTCCATTAAATACAAGTAAAGACTATGCTTCAGAAGTAAGTTCATACACTAAGGGCTTAGGCACTTTTATGGTTAAGCCATGTGGGTATCAAATAACAAAAGGCGGTTATTCTGATAATATCCGCATGAACGAAAAAGATAAACTTTTATTCATGTTTCAAAAATCAATGTCATCAAAATAATGGAGCGGTCAGGAAATTTCTATAAGGCAATACGGTTGGGATATATACTTATCTCCGTTCTTATCGGATGTATAGCATATAATAGCCTCTATGAATGGCAGGAGATAGAAGCATTAGAACTTGACAATAAAAAAATAGACGAGTTCCGAAAAGGAGATAAACAATATCAATATTCAAATGATAAAATTTTCTCTATTGGGTGAAACAATACTGGAATGGAACGATAAAGATATCGAACATTACCATGCACGGCGTATGGCAATGGACAGTATGCTCTGCCGTTTCAAGGCCACCTATCCAGCAGAGCGCATCGATAGTGTGCGCAGTCTTTTAGAGGATAAGGAACGACAGATGTTCCAGATAGTCCGGTTAATGGATGAACAACAATCTATTAACAAGAAGATAGCCAATCAAATTCCGGTTATTGTACAGAAAAGTGTGCAGGAACAGTCCAAAAAGCCAAAACGAAAAGGTTTCTTAGGCATATTCGGCAAAAAAAAGGAAGTAACTCCAGCAGTATCAACCACTATCCTTCATTCGGTCAATAGAAACGTAATCAGCGAACAGAAAGTGCAGGATCGCCAATTGTCGGAACAAGCCGACAGCCTTGCAGCTCGTAATGCAGAACTTAACAGACAACTGCAAGAATTGATTTGCCAAATAGAAGAAAAGGTACAAACCGAACTGCAAAGCCGGGAAAACGAAATAGTTGCCATGCGTGAAAAGTCATTTATGCAAGTAGGCGGTTTAATGGGATTCGTTCTTCTATTGTTGTTAATTTCCTACATCATCATACATCGTGATGCAAAAAGCATTAAACAATACAAGCACAAGACAACTGATTTGATAAGGCAACTGGAACAATCCGTACAACGGAACGAGGCACTGATAACGTCAAGGAAGAAGGCGGTACATACTATCACCCATGAACTGCGCACACCGCTGACAGCAATAACAGGCTATGCCGGACTGATACGGAAAGAACAGTGTGAGGATAAGTCCGGGCAGTATATCCAAAACATACTGCAATCCTCCGACCGTATGCGGGATATGCTTAACACTTTGCTTGACTTCTTCCGCCTGGACAACGGCAAGGAACAGCCCCGTCTGTCACCCTGCCGGATTTCAGCAATCACGCACACACTTGAAACGGAGTTCATGCCTGTTGCCGTGAACAAAGGGCTGTCCTTGTCCGTGAAGACTGGACACGATGCCATTGTATTGACCGACAAAGAGCGAATAATACAAATCGGGAATAACCTGCTGTCAAACGCTGTCAAGTTCACAGAAGAAGGCGGTGTTTCTTTGATTACTGAATATGATAATGGAGTTCTGACACTGGTCGTTGAAGATACAGGTACAGGCATGACAGAAGAGGAACAGAAACAAGCGTTCGGTGCGTTTGAACGTCTATCAAATGCCGCCGCAAAGGAGGGTTTCGGGCTTGGGCTTGCCATAATGCGTAATATTGTGTCGATGCTTGGCGGAACAATCCGTTTAGACAGCAAGAAAGGGAAAGGCAGTCGTTTCACAGTTGAAATTTCTATGCAGGAAGCTGAAGAACAGCTTGGATATACAAGCAATACACCTGTTTATCATAACAATAAATTCCATGATGTTGTCGCCATTGACAATGATGAGGTATTACTTCTGATGCTGAAAGAGATGTATTCCCAAGAAGGAATACACTGCGACACTTGCACCGATGCTGCGGCACTGATGGAAATGATACGCCAGAAAGAATACAGCCTGTTGCTGACAGACTTGAATATGCCCGATATAAACGGTTTCGAATTGCTGGAACTGTTGCGTTCGTCCAACGTGGGCAATTCACCAACAATCCCGGTGGTTGTGGCAACCGCTTCGGGCAGTTGTAACAAAGGGGAACTATTGGCAAAAGGCTTTGCCGGATGCCTGTTCAAACCGTTCTCCATATCGGAACTGATGGAGGTTTCCGACAGGTGTGCCATAAAAGCGACACCGGACGGGAAACCGGACTTTTCCGCCTTATTGTCCTATGGCAATGAAGCCGTCATGCTGGAAAAGTTGATAACTGAAACAGAAAAGGAAATGCAGGCGGTACGGGATGCAGCAAAAGAAAAAGACCTGCAAAAGCTGGATTCCCTGATCCACCACCTGCGCAGTTCGTGGGAGGTGCTCCGTGCCGACCAACCGCTGAATGTACTTTACGGATTGCTTCGTGGCGATGCTCTCCCGGATGGTGAAGCGTTAAGCCATGCCGTGACTGCCGTGCTGGATAAGGGAGTGGAAATAATACGGTTGGCAGAAGAGGAAAGGAGAAAATACGAAGATGAATAAGACAAAAATAATTGTGGTGGAAGACAACATCGTGTATTGCGAATATGTCTGCAATATGCTGTCACGGGAGGGCTACCGCAATATGAAGGCTTACCACCTCTCAACCGCGAAGAAACATCTGCAACAGGCAACAGATAATGATATCGTGGTTGCCGACCTGCGTCTGCCTGACGGCAGTGGCATAGACCTTTTGTGCTGGATGCGAAAGGAGGGAAAGATGCAGCCCTTCATCATTATGACCGACTACGCCGAAGTTAATACCGCCGTGGAAAGCATGAAACTCGGCTCGATAGACTATATTCCCAAACAGCTTGTGGAGGATAAACTTGTCCCCCTGATCCGTTCCATACTGAAAGAACGTCAGGCAGGACAACGCCGTATGCCTATATTCGCCCGTGAAGGTTCCGCCTTTCAGAAAATCATGCACCGGATAAGGCTGGTAGCTGCTACCGATATGAGCGTACTGATATTCGGGGAGAACGGTACTGGCAAGGAGCATATTGCCCATCTACTGCACGATAAGAGCAAGCGTTCAGGCAAGCCTTTCGTGGCGGTGGACTGCGGCTCACTCACCAAAGAGCTTGCACCGTCGGCTTTCTTCGGACACGTCAAAGGTGCATTTACAGGTGCGGACAATGCCAAGAAAGGATATTTCCATGAGGCGGAAGGCGGCACGTTGTTTCTGGACGAGGTAGGAAACCTCGCGTTGGAAACCCAACAGATGTTGCTCCGTGCCATACAGGAGAGGCGGTATCGCCCGGTCGGAGACAAGGCAGACCGGAATTTCAATGTCCGCATCATCGCTGCTACCAATGAAGATTTGGAGGTATCGGTGAATGAAAAGCGTTTTCGGCAGGATCTTCTGTACCGCCTGCACGACTTCGGGATAACCGTTCCTCCGTTGCGTGACTGTCAAGAAGACATTATGCCGCTGGCAGAGTTCTTCCGTGATATGGCAAACAGAGAGCTGGAGTGTAGCGTGAGCGGGTTCAGTTCCGAAGCACGTAAAGCGTTGCTGACCCATTCATGGCCGGGCAACGTGCGGGAACTTCGACAGAAAGTCATGGGTGCTGTATTGCAGGCGCAGGAAGGTGTTGTCATGAAAGAGCATCTGGAACTTGCCGTGACGAAACCGACCTCTACTGTCAGCTTCGCCTTGCGCAATGACGCGGAGGATAAGGAGCGGATATTGCGTGCGTTGAAACAGGCAAACGGCAACCGGAGTGTCGCCGCAGAACTGCTCGGCATAGGCAGGACAACACTATACAGCAAACTTGAAGAGTATGGACTTAAATATAAATTCAAGCAATCATAGCCCGTAATTCACTGAATTTGGCTATCTTTGCATAACATTTGAGAAAAACGGCGATTGGCAGGAGCTTTTCGCCGCCAACATATAGGATAAGACCGCAAGGCGTTTCAAGCGAAAATCTGGTAAATTGGAACTACGGAGACGATTGCGTGATTGCTTATGCTATGCTTACGCATAGCGTGCATTCACGTACTCTCCGTAAAGGCTTTACCAGAGCCATCGCTTGAAGGTAGTGTGAATTGCACGCTACTTTTTTACCCTTGCCTAACGAAAGGAAACGATTATGGGTAAAGTTCAGATTCTCGCCGTACTGACGATGGACGGATGTCTTTCTTCAGAGTTATATGATAAAGCACATCAGGATTTGTGCCTTGACCGTTGCGGTCTTGATGAAATCAGGAAGAAAGCCTTTTACCGTGTGACACCGGACTATTCCATTTCAATGCTGCACGAATGGAGAAAAGACTGCACAAACATCCGTTACCTCGCGGAAGCCACACCGGACACGGCAGACTATATAAACGGACTGCTGCGGATGCACGCTGTGGATGAAATCATACTATACACCGTTCCTTTCATATCCGGAAGCGGACGACATTTTTTTTTAATCGGCCTTGCCACAGGAACAATGGACGCTGACCTCGCAGAAGAAAAGTATCCGCAACGGATGTCGTCCGCCATATCCTTGATAAAAAAGCAAGATAGCCAAAATGTGCGGCAAGCATACATTTCTATTTTCAGGAATAGAATAAATGTTCCGATTACAAACAATTTAAGTCGGAGATAATTCCTGACAGACAAATAAATTGCAAAATTATCACACTGAAATCCAGCACCTTGCAGAGAGTGTGCCGGATTTTTTATTTTCTGCCGCTTTTTTGCCAATCATATTCATGTGCGCACGAGAAAACAGAGTGTAATTTTCAAAATTGACAGGACCATGAATTATTTCTTATTGGCGGAAACCGAGTTCTTTCCGCCTGATAAACGAAGCCGGCGACTGCAATATGGAAACGGCATATACGGCTTTCGCCACGCAAGTAATCGAACTGTGCAACGGCGGCATGGACATGAACCTTACCGTCATCGCGCTTGCCTACATCGAAATCGAGTTGCAGCACCATCCCGTACGTAATCTGTCAGAAGAAAAAAGAGAGATTGCCGCCTACGTCAGCAAGGCTCTGTCTTTCGTAAGAAAGATGCAGAAGTTCCTTGCCGCTCCCAAGTGCCACCACTAATATCCGCCAACCGTAACCAACAGAAACCAACCCGCCAGCCTTCTTCAATGGACGAAAATGCCACGGGTGGAGTTCAATGCCATCGTGGAACTTCTGTTGCATGACGGGAAACTTAACAATGCTTCAGCAGTGCTGTTCGGTCATGATTTTTATTATTATCCCCAATGCCTGCTCCGTCTGGCGCGTTTCAAAGGCACGACGAAAGACGAGTTTATAGACAATCAACGTGTCACTGGGAATATCTACGCGCTGCTGGATGCTGCAATGGCGTTCTTTTTCAAACATCTGTCACTTTCCGGTAAGATAGAAGGGCTGTACCGTGAGGAAGAACTGGAAATCCCGTACAAGGCATTGAGAGAGTGCTGCACAAATGCGTTGTGCCACCGCCTGTACCACCGTCCCGGCAGTTCGGTGGGAATCGCCATCTATGACGACCGTGTGGAAATAGAGAACAGCGGGACATTTCCGCCGGATATAACAATGGAAAAACTGTTAAGCGGGCATAATTCAGAACCGCAAAATCTAATCATAGCAAACGTGCTGTATAAAAGCGAGGTCTTGGAAAGTTGGGGACGGGGCATCGGGCTTATGATAAGCGAGTGCCGGCGTGTCGGCATTCCGGACCCCGAATTTCACACGGACGGAAACAGCGTATGGGTCGTTTTCCGCTATACCCGGAAAGCAGTCGGGTCATACCCGACAGTCACCCCACAGTCGCCCGATAGTTACCCGACAGTTACCCCGCAAGTGGGAAAAGTTCTGTCTGCAATCGGGAATCAGACACTATCGACAAAAGATGTTATGGAAATGATAGGATTGAAGGACAAAAGCAATTTTCTGGAGCTTTATCTGTATCCTGCAATAAGGTTGGATTTAGTAGAACCGATTTATCCGGAAAAGCCGAAACACCCGCGACAGAAATACCGTCTTACGGAGAAAGGTCTGGATTTAATTAAAAATAAATAGTCATGAACTCGCAAACTGTAGAAATAACATCTGCTGGCATTAGGAAAATATTGAATAAATATACTCCAGAGCGAGCTATTGCCGAATATGTATGGAATGGATTTGATGCAAAAGCAACCGTTGTAAATATTGATTTTGAAATTGACAATGCAGAATTGGACACAATCAAAAATATTAGAATAACAGACAATGGTACAGGCATCTGCTATGAAGAATTACCTATAAAATTCAAAAAATTCTATGAGTCTCAAAAGAGAATAGCCAACGAGAATAATACTGAATTTACAAGAGGAAAAAACGGTTATGGTCGTTTTACTTTCTATAAATTTGCGAGATTTGCTAATTGGGAAACACGCTATAGTAAAGATGCACAAATAATGTCTTATGACATTAGAATTGATAGCGATACTTTAAAAGACTACACTACAACAGAGCCACTTGTATCTGATGACACAACAACAGGTACTTGTGTCGTTTTTAATGAGATTTCTTCTGATATTTCCAGTTTGTTTATAACGAAGACTCTTATCCCTTATCTAAAGGCTGAATTTGCGTGGTTTTTAGAATTGAAATCCGAATATCAAATATACATCAATGGGCAAGAATTAGATTATTCTTCTATAATAGCAGAACAAGAATCAATATCACCGATATTATCACATAACCAGAAAAATAACATCAACTTTCAATGCAAGTATATCCGATGGAATGTAAAGATGAATGATGAATATTCTCGATTTTACTTCTTGAATAATGACTTGGAGTTAAAATTTACCAAAACGACATTATTAAATAAAAAAGGAGATAATTTTTGGCATTCTGTAATTGTGATTGATGATTTCTTCAATGAAATCAATTGTGATAACGAATTAGACGATAATGCTATTCAACCTAAATTGTTTGATAATTCTGCTGATAGAAAATTATTTAAGGAACTAATTACGCAACTCAATGAGTTTCTCAAAAAGAAAAGACGCCCATTCCTAAAGGAGCAAGCAGAAGTTATGGTAACCAAATATAAGAATGAAGATGTTTTCCCTAAATTTGGTACTGAAGATTGGGATATAGTGCGTAGAGAAGGTTTGGAAAACTTCGTAAAGGAACTATACGAAGTAGAACCTGCTGTTTTATGAAGTTGAACAAAGAACAAAAAAGAGTTTTCTTAGAACTTCTAAATTTGGTGATGGATAGCGGTGAGCGCGATAGTCTGTTTAAGATTTTAGATGCAGTTGTTGAATTAGACTCGAACGATAGGAAAGAATTTGCAAAAATATTAGAAATAACGAGGTTAAAACAAGTCGTTTCCACGATTAAGCTTATTTCAGACAGATTGCTGACACTGGAGAATCTAAAAAAGATTGTTTTTAATCATACTTTACAAGCCAATGAAGTTCGTGATTTGCAGTCGTTCATAGAAAAACACTATTGGATTTTTGGCGAAGAATATAGAATGGTATGTGCGGAAGAGGTCAAATTTGAAGAGGCTTTAAGAAAATACATTTATATTCTGCGTGGAGTTAGCGAGAAAAAATATATTGCTCACCCTAATAAATACAAAGAAATGGATTTATTTCTTACTGGTACTGATTTTAGGGATGGGAGACCTCATAATATAGTTGTGGAAATCAAAAATCCGACAACTATAAAACAATTAAAATCAGAACAGTTAAATCAATTAGAACAATATATGGATGTTATTCTAAAACAAGATTGTTTTAATGATGCTAATGAGTTCTGGACTTTCATTTTGATAGGACAAGACTATGATGATATTGTAGGTCGAAGGGTCATAAATAAGCTTACTGGTTTAGTCCAAAATGACAGTAATTATAGCCTCTATGTAAAAAAATGGAGTGAAATAACAAATGAGGTGGAACGTAGGCTGAAATATTTGCTTGATAAGCTCAAAATAGAAAGAGCCACTTTATCTAAATCCCAATCATTAAATGAGGTAATGAATGAAGTTTCAAATAACACGGCCGCAATGGTTAGTTGAACTTAATATAGTCATAATGCTCAATATAAAGAATTACAAATTACTCCTGTCACAGATAGCTGTAGCAGGAGTAATTCTCAAAACGGGAGTCTGATACATCTTGTTGTTATATATTATTTCTGTTGCAACAGATGTTTCAGATTCTCGTCACCAGCGATGCGCTCCAACTCGTCGGCGACAATCTGTTTCACCTCCTCCTTGATGCGCCTGTAATTCGCCTTCACCATTTCCTTCATGCAGTCGTTGCCGTTCGCGTCCGCGAAGTCGGTAATGACGGGTATCGGCTTGTAGGCTTTCTCCTCGCGCTTCATTTTCTCGGCATCCACGACAATCTCACAGTGGAAAATCTTCTGCTTGATACGCTCGTTGAAGTTGTCGGACACCGAACCGACAAACATTCCCTGCGTCAAGCCGGAAATCTTGCTCGGCGGGATAAGCGCGTCCATCTGCGTGTTGATGGAGGTGGAAACATCCTGCCGGTTGATGGAGATGGACTGCCGCTTTTGAAGCACCTTTCCGAACCGCTCCGAGAGCGTCTTGGCTGTTTCGCCCACCACCTGCCCGGAGAAGATATTGCCGACCGTGTTCATCACCACTTTCGCCTCGCGGTCCCCATAGTCACGCACCAACTGGCTGAAATCCTGAAAACCCAGACACACGGCAACCTTGTTGCTTCGCGCGGTGGCGATAAGGTTGTCCAGCCCCTTGAAGTATATCGTGGGCAGCTCGTCGATGATGACCGACGACTTCAGCATCCCTTTCTTGTTGATAAGTTTAACGATACGGGAATTATACAGACCGAGAGCCGCCCCGTATATGTTCTGTCGGTCGGGATTGTTGCCCACGCAGAGAATTTTCGGTTCTTCGGGATTGTTGATGTCCAGCGTGAACTCGCTGTCCGACATTACCCAATAGAGCTGCGGGGAAATCATGCGTGACAGCGGAATTTTCGCCGAAGCAATCTGCCCCATTAACTGCTCCGCAGCCCCTCCGAGCCACGCGTCCATGAATGGCGAGAGATAGTTCTCCAGTTCGGGATAAGAGGTCAGAATCGGGAAAATATCCTCGTAACGGCGGTTCAGGAACTCGATGGCATGGGGGAACGTGCAATACTTGCCGTTCTGAAAAATTTTAAGATACCAGATGATAGCCGCGAAAAGGATGATGGGCGATTCCACAAAGAAGTCGCCCTGCTTCTGCACCCAACTCTTGTTTAAATTGAGCATGATGGTGTACGCGCTCTCGTAAGCGTCCGTAATGTCCTCCATGAAATCTGGGTGAATGGGATTGCAACGGTGGCTGCGTCGCGGGTCGTCGAAGTTTATCACGTAGAACTTCGGCTTCACCTTGTATCCCTCCGGGTGGTTGAGCAGATGATTATAGGCTATCGTGGACAAGTCACTGAATTTGAAATCATAGACATACATCGAGAAGCCCTTCTCAATCTGCTGCTTGATGAAACTGTTTACCACCGCGTATGACTTTCCGCTGCCCGGCGTACCCAGCACGATGGAGGCGCGGAATGGGTTCACCACGTTGATCCAGCCGTTGTTCCAACGTTTCCTATAATAAAAGCGGGTGGGCAGATTGACCGAATACTCGCTTTCGATGAGCCGTGTTTCCTGCATGAAGCTCTCGTTCTCGTTGTTGAACACGTCATCCATAAGGTTGTGTTTCAACAGGCGGCTCATCCACAGACCGCCCATCAGCAGGCAGACATAGCCCGTGCCTACGGTCAGCGCGTAAAGTCCCGTCACCGCTTCAACCGGCAGCGGCAATGCCAGTATCCACCAGTTGAGGAAGAACAACACGAACCCTGCGGCAAGTGCCGTCCAGATCCTTCCCCAAGTGATTTTCTCTCCCTTGACGCCCTTCGTCCCCAGACAGGACAGGGCAAGCAGGAGGACGGCGAACAGTTTCGTGTAGAGGATGGAATGGAACAGCCCCGCCGTGCGGTTGAAGTTCATCAGGATTCTGTCCACTACGCCGATGTCCACGCCCCAGAGCCGTATGGCTTCATAGCAGAACCAGTACACGTTCATGACCACTAAAATAATACTCACGGCACGCAGAAAATCCATGATTTTCGCCAATGCCCTCAAATCGTCTTCTTGTTGTGACATAGATTGAAAAATTTTGATGTTGATACTTACGGTTACATTCCCAAGCCCTTGCGCCTCTTCTTTTTCCTCTTGCGCTGCATCGCCCGGATAAAGGCTTCCTCCTCGGCATCCACAGCCGGACCTTCGGGAGTGAGCAGACCGACACCGCCCGCCGTGTTCTCGTGGTCGGATGCGGTCTGTCCGCGCATATCCTCTTCTGTTTCCACCGGAACGGACAGCGGAATCGGCGGCTGTCCGGCATAAGGCAGCGTAAAGTGTTCCTGCAAGGCGTTGGCGGAAAGTTCCTTGCCCATGCGCGAGCCGTTCAGCACGCAGCCCGTTCGGTGGTCTATGAACGTGGCTCCGTAGATGCGCCCTTCCTCCGTGTAGCGCAGTACGGTGTCGATGCCCTTTTCCTTGAGCCGCGAAACGAACTTCTCCTTGTCATACGTGCCTTCAAGCACGGAAAGCACGGTGCGTTTCGTCATGTCGGCGAGTTTCCGGTCCTTAATCTCCTGTTTGGAACGGGCAAACTTCTTCTGCACGGCTTCATAGCCTGCGGACTTCCCGAAAAGCGAGGACTTGAACGGGTTGCCAGTCTTGTTCCCGGCATCATCGGTGACGGAATAGACCAGCCCGTGATACTCACGCCCGCGCACGTTTCCCCGCGCTTCCTCCACCGTCATATTATATAAGGATAGGAGGGCGCGATATTCGCCCATCGTCCGGAAACGGTACTGTCCACTCAGAGCCTTGACGGTATTTCCGACCTGCCTCTTCACGTCGCCCGCCGAAGCGTCCACCTTGCGCAGCGGATTTTCCAGCCGTAGGTTCTTACGCTCCGCCGGGTGCAGCCCGTACTTCCGTTCCAGTTCCCTGCGGATGCGGTCGCTGCGGCGGAAGAGGAAATCCTGATTGAGCCGCCTGCCTTTCTCGTCCACATTGATTGTCACGATGTGCAGGTGGTGACGGTCTATGTCCTCGTGCTTGACAACAAGGTACGGCTGGTTCCCGTAGCCGAGTTTCTCCAGATACTCGCGTGCGATGTCCTGCAATTCCGTATCTGTCAGCACGTCGTCGGGATGCGGGTTGAGCGAGATATGGAGTACCGGTTTCTCCACCCTCGTATGCTCCGGCATACAGGCGAGAAAACCTTCCATCGCCTTGCGTATGTCCACCGTCCCCGTGCCGTCATTGTAGATGCGGTTGGTGGTGAGCAGCCGCCCTTTCGCCCCGTTGATCTTTTCCCCGTTGTAGGCAAGCGCGCCGTACAACGACTTTCCTACACTGATTTTTGCGACCATTTCGCCTCCATTTCCCTTGAAAGTTCCACAATCTGACGGCTCAGTTTCACGAGTTCGACGGTCTGTTGCTCCAGCTTGTAGAGCAACGCCATCGCCTTTTTCTCGGAAAAATGCAGCCTGAGTTCCTTCACGACTTGGTTGTAGTTCGTGCCTACCGCGCGGAACTGCGCATGGAAATCGGACAGTCTGGTGTAGTAATCCACCAGCGTCCTGTCCACTTTCAGCACCCTGAACGGTTGCCCGAAGAAGTGCGCCTTGATGAAAACCGACTTGGCGTAAACGCCCGACTTCTCGAACATGGCGAGGAAACGGTTGTGTTCCTCCTCGTTGAAACGGACGGTGTAACGGAACACCGCCGGGTCAAGTTTGGGATTTCTCCCGGTCTTGTTTCTTTTCTCTTTCATATAAACTTTGGATTTAGCGGATGGACGGCATAAGCCGCCGCTTCTTGGCACAGACACCGCAGGTTTGAAAGGCTTCCCGACTTCGGAGAGGAAGCCCGCCCCCTGCAAGGGCAAGTGCTTTTCGTGGCTGCTCAAAACGTTTTGAGCGGCTGAAAAGACATCTTGCTATGTTCAGGCGAACATAAAAATCCGTCGGGGACGGATTGGGGGAATGCCTTTCAAACTCCGGGCTGCACCACCTGCGGCGAACCCTGCCGTTCGGGTGCAAAGTTACGCCCTTAAAGCGGTATCGGACAGAGGCTTGACCCGGACAATCAGTGCCAACCGGCGCAACATGCCGCCACTTGCCGGGGAAGTGGTACAGGTTCCAAAATATCCTTGTTTATTTGCAGCATGATTCAAGAAACGAACAATTTGAAGATATGAAAAATGAGGCTTTCAAATACCCGGCAAACCGCTTCGGCGGCTATTTGCCTGACCGGATACCCGAACCTTCGGATACCCGGCTTTCCAATGACGCGGTGATTCACGGATTCAATGACTTCATGACGCAATGTCGTCATTCACCAGTTATCCGAATCCCTGCCTCACCGTTGAAGCGGATACGTGACGAACCGGACGGGCGGAGATTCGCGGATGCGGATATACATGTCACCGATTCCGTATCGGAGCAGGAAAACAATTCATCAACCATTAAAACCAACAGAACCATGAGTAATGAAACATTCGTTGCATTCGCAACACAGAAAGGGGGTATCGGCAAATCCACCGTCACGGCACTTGCCGCCAACTACCTCCACAACGTGAAAGGACACAATGTCGCCGTCATAGACTGCGACGCCCCACAGCACAGCATACACGGGTTGCGTGAACGTGAAACGGGACTTATCGGCGGGAGCCTCTATTTCAAGGCACTCGCGTGTGACCACTTCCGCAAGATAAGGAAGAACGCCTATCCGGTCATCGCAAGCGACGCCCTTGACGCCCTCGATGACGCCGAAAGGATGCTTGCCGCAGAAGAGGTGAAACCCGACGTCGTGTTCTTCGACATGCCGGGAACCCTGAAAAGCAACGGCGTGGTCAAGACCCTCTCGCAGATGGACTACATCTTCGCGCCCATGAGTGCCGACCGTTTTGTCGTGGAAAGCACCCTGCAATTCGCCGTGATGTTCCGTGACAACCTCATGACGACGGGACAGGCGAAAACAAAAGGGCTGTACCTGTTCTGGACGATGGTGGACGGCAGGGAGAAGAACGGGCTTTACGACCTGTATGAGGATGTGATCGCCGAGATGGGGCTGCCGGTGCTGTCCACCCGCCTGCCCGACAGCAAGAAGTTCCGGCGCGACCTCTCGGAAGAGCGCAAGAGCGTGTTCCGCTCGACTATCTTCCCGATGGATGCGTCCCTGCTGAAAGGAAGCGGCATCCGTGAGTTCTCGGAAGAGATAAGCCGTATCATCAGACCTCAATAATCATGGGCAGCAGGAAAGTGAACACCGAAGGCATTGACGAGGAACTGTTGATAGCCTCCATCGGCAGACGCAGGCAGGACGGGACCCTGTACCACGCGCAGGAGCCGCCCGCGCCTGCTCCCGAAGAAGAAAGCGTCCCTGAGACGGAACCGCCGCCCGTGCAATACACGGCAAAGGAAAAACCGCAGAGGGACACCGTCCGCCGCAAACGGCAGGAGGACGACTATTCCGGGCTGTTCCTCCGCCGCAACGAGATAAAGACGCGCCAGTGCGTCTATATCAGCCGTGACGTCCACAGCAAGATTCTCAAAATCGTGAACGACATCGCCGGGCGTGAAATCTCGGTAGGCGGCTACGTGGACACCGTGCTGCGCCAACATCTGGAACAGCACAAGGAGAAAATAAACGAACTGTACAAGAAACAACGTGAAGACTTGATTTGAATATGGAAAAGAACCGGAAAAACAGAAGTCCGCAGCATGACGGCGGCGGTATGCTTGCCCAAGTGCAGGCGAGTGTGGAAATCCTGTCCCCCGTGCCGTTAGGCGGCAAATGCGGTGAGAAGGACTATGAACGGCTGTTCATCCGTGAAGCCGAAGTGAAGGCACGCGAGGGAAAGATGGCGTATGTGCGCCCGGAGTACCACGACCGCATCATGCGCATCACCCGTGTGATCGGGCACGACCGGCTGTCGCTGTCCGCCTACATCGACCATGTGCTTACGCACCACTTCAACCAGTGCGAGGAGGCGATAAAGAGCCTTTACGCCCGGAATTACGACGCAGTATTTTAACCCTCAAAAAAGAGAACGTGCATGAGTGAAACAATAAGCATGACTGATATTCTGCTGACCGTATCGGTCGGCTGCAACCTGTGGTTTCTGTTCCTGCTCCTTTATGACAGGATCATGGAAACCAGACTTGTCCGCTTCCTCAGAAGCATAGCCGGACTGTGGCGGTCGTTGGGCGGCACTGCGGCAAAGCCCGAAACAGTAAGGGAAACACCGCCCGCAGACACCCCGGACATCATCGGCAAGAGCCGTTTCAGGATGGCACCGACCCGGACAACCGCTGCCATACCGACGCAAGAAGCCGCCACTTCGGAAAAAGGCATTGAGCTGACGGAGGAAGAGGCTACTTTTGACGACGGAAACACGGAAACCGTGTCCCGTCCCGCACAAGTCCCGGAGGATAAACTCGACGAAACCTTCACGAGCCTCACGCCTTCGGAACTGGAGTTCGGGGAGGACGAGCCGGAGGAAGAAACGCCCGACGCGCCGAGGGCATCGGGAAGCAGTTTCGACGAGATAGACGATGCGGTCAGAACCGCCAAAAAACCGGAAGCGACAGCGACGGAACGGGAGCGGGCGGCAAAGGTCTTCACCGACATGGAAGGGACGGAGCTGTACGAGAAGCTGATGACCGGCTCGTCCGAAATGAGCATCCGCATCAAGGGGCTTATCGAAATCCGGCTGAAGAAGCCGAAAAAGGATTTTGTCGTCCCGGACAATATTGAGGACTTCGACATCCGCGACTATGTATAACGAAAAAAGAAATGGTAATGAAAATGTAAAATTACACCCATGCGGCGAGGAAGCGCAAGGCACGTCCGGTCCGCAACGGACACACCCAAGTCCGTAGAAACAAACGGGCAGCCCACTAAACCAAAGAAAAGTAACCGAGTATCAACCGCCCGATAAAGGACCATCCACCCTTTTGACGGCACAAAACAAGAACAGTTTATGAACAAGAACAACAGACAGAAACTTATCCTATCTGCGGCACTTCTTATTGCCGCAACCGCCTCCGCCTTCGCGCAGGGAAACGGCATCGCGGGCATCAACGAAGCCACCTCTATGGTGAGTTCGTATTTCGACCCCGGCACGAAATTAATCTACGCCATCGGCGCGGTAGTCGGGCTTATCGGTGGCGTGAAAGTGTACGGAAAATTCTCGTCCGGAGACCCGGACACCTCGAAGACCGCCGCCTCGTGGTTCGGGGCTTGTATCTTCCTGATTGTCGCCGCCACCATCCTGCGCTCATTCTTCCTTTAATAAACAATGTATGGCTGAATACCCGATAAACAAGGGTATCGGCCGTCCGGTCGAGTTCAAGGGTTTGAAGGCTCAGTACCTCTTCATCTTCTGCGGAGGTCTGCTGGCTCTCTTCGTCCTGTTCGTCATCCTCTATATGGTCGGCATCGACCAGTGGATATGTATCGGCTTCGGCGCGGCATCGTCCTCCGTCCTCGTATGGCAGACCTTCGCGCTTAACGCCCGGTACGGCGAACACGGACTGATGAAATTAGGGGCAACAAGGAGCCATCCCCGATACCTTATCAACCGGCGGCGGATCACCCGATTATTCAAACGGAAACGAAAGGAAGAAACGACATGAGGAATACATCCAAAATGACAACACTGGAAAACAAATTCCCGCTAATGGCGGTGGAGCAAGGCTGCATCATATCCAAAGACGCCGACATCACGGTGGCTTTCGAGGTGGAGCTGCCGGAGCTTTATACCGTGACGGGCGCGGAGTACGAGGCGATACACGGCTGCTGGTGCAAGGCGATCAAGGTGCTGCCGGACTTCTCCGTCGTCCACAAGCAGGACTGGGTGCGACATGATGTCGTGTAAGTGATTGTTTAACAAATAATTTAAGTCATCGAGTATGACATAAAACAAAGATTAAACCTGCTGTTTCGTCAGCAGTAGCCTATGGGCAGATGCACCTTAATTGTATTAAGCTGCCCAGACAAGGTAGCCCGCCCGAAAGGGGCAGTTTGAACCGTGAGGGGAAAACAATCGTCGTCAGTATCAGACGGCGCGGGAGCTTGGCTTGAATGGTATGAATAACACATGTGAACTGTCGCTAAACGTCGTTAGTTTGAATGAGCCAAACGATACTGACAGGCTCAAGCCCGGAAACGGGTGCAGCGAGGATAACCCTCTCCAGTCTGGGGTTACACGAACCACACTGCTGCCGGCGGAATGACAGATTCTAACCCATTCTCTTTGTCACTTACACGGAACATGGAAAACCTGTATCTCTCCTACGAAAACAGGTAAGCCGACCGTAAGGAAGGCCGAACGGGGTGCAGGCACAGGAATGCGGAAAAAGCGAATGCCGTCCTGTAATGGGGCGGATAGGGGTTTCAACGTTACCCTACGCGAAAGCGGGCAGACTTCCGCATGGTGACTCTTTACAAGAAACTTTTAGAACTTTTTAAAGTTGAAACGCAAATGAACGAATTAGAAATTTCGTGTGCATCGACTGACCGAAAATCGAACGCTTGGGACAGCATAGACTGGCTCCGGTGCGAAATTGCGGTTAAAAAGCTACAAGCACGTATTGTAAAGGCTCAAAAAGAAGGCAGATACGGTAAAGTGAAAGCTTTACAGTGGATGCTAACGCATTCGTTTTACGCCAAAGCATTGGCCGTAAAGCGGGTGACCTCTAACAAAGGTAAAAAGACAGCAGGGGTTGACCGTGTATTATGGAAAACCCCAAAAGCGAAGTTTCAGGCAATCAGCGAACTGAAACGCAGGGGATACAATCCCCAACCGTTGAAACGGGTCTATATCAGCAAAAAGAACGGCAAACAACGGCCGTTGGGTATTCCTACCATGAAAGACAGGGCTATGCAAGCGCTGTATCTAATGGCATTGGAGCCGGTAGCTGAAACGACAGCCGACAACAACTCCTACGGGTTCCGCAAGGAACGAAGCACGTTCGATGCAAGGGAACAATGCTTCTGTGTACTCGCAAAAGACGTATCGCCCGAATGGATACTTGAAGGGGACATCAAAGGCTGTTTCGACCACATAAGCCACGAATGGCTGCTGAATAATATCCCGATGGATAAAGTGATGCTCCGCAAATGGCTGAACAGTGGTTTTGTTTACAACTCCGAGCTATTCCCGACGGTTGAAGGCACGCCGCAAGGCGGTATCATATCGCCGACCCTTGCCAATATGACCCTTGACGGATTGGAGGCGGTACTGAAAAGACGGTTTAAGACACACTGTAAAAAGGGCGTCTATACCAGCTACAAGGTACACCTTATACGGTACGCCGATGATTTTGTAATCACCGGAGCATCGAAGGAATTGTTGCAAAACGAGATCTTGCCTATTGTTCGTGAGTTTCTCCATGCAAGGGGGCTTACCCTGTCAGAAGAAAAAAGACGAAGATAACCCACATCAGCAAAGGATTCGATTTTCTCGGATACAACATTCGCAAGTATAACGGAAAACTTCTGATAAAACCGTCAAAAGAGAGTCTGAAAAGGTTTATGGTCAAAATCCGGGAAACCATCGAAGCTCATAAGGGAGTAAAACAGGAATCCCTGATAAGACTACTGAACCCGATCATAACGGGTTGGGCGAATTACTATCGCTACTCCGTATCGTCCAAGACTTTCAGAAAAGCTGACAAACTGATCTTCGAGAAGTTATGGCAGTGGGCACAACGCCGACACCCGAAAAAGGGGAAGTATTGGGTTGCTGACAAGTATTTCCACAAGATTAACAACCGTAAATGGACTTTCGCGGTCACTCCCGACAAGAGAAAACCCGAAAGTATAATCGTACTGAAACGACTGTACGACACCAAAATAAAGCGGTTTGTAAAAATCAAAGGGGATGCAAACCCATACGACCCGCAGTGGAGGGAATATTTTGAACACAGGGAAACCTACAAAATGCTCCAATCGCTCAACGGGTATAAATCACTGCTGCATCTCTGGGAGAAACAACAACGCTGATGTCCCTACTGTGGTGAGCCGATAGACAACAAACACTCTTGGAGTGTCATAAAACAGCTGACAAATAACCGAATGGAGAGTTTTCTTCTTCATGACGGTTGCCGCAGAAGTTATTACCAGTTAAAAACAGAGGATTATGAGCCGGCTTTTATGTAGAAATAAAAGCATTGAGTTGCTTGAGCCGTATGAGGGGAAACTCTCACGTACGGTTCTTAGGGGGGAAAGGGGCAGTAATGTCCCTGACCTACCCGACTTCATCAAGGAGAAGTACACGCCGGAACTTCACAAGGACGACATGAGTTTTTTGAGCCGCTCTTTCGAGCGTCACTTCAACGAGCGTCCGTACCTGAAGCACACGTGCTACCTCTACCTGACCAAGACGACAAAGGAGCGTAACCGGATGCAGAGCAATTTCAGCACGCTGTGCCGGGGGCATATTATCCCGAAGGAGCTGAATAAGGAAACCGCCGCGAAGTTCATGGAGGCTGCGGAACAGTTCGAGCGCATCATCAACGACAGCGGCTTCGTCAGGCTGCGCCGCCTCTCCACCGACGAGATCGTGGGGACGGACGGCAAAGCCGGGCTGATAGAGCGTTACTTCTCACTCATGCCCGAAGGCGACGCCACGTTGCAGGACATCGACCTCTCGGCAAGGGAGATGCGCATCGGTGACAACCGCCTGTGCCTGCACACCCTGTCCGACGCGGAAGACCTGCCCGGCACGGTGGCTACCGACACCCGGTATGAGAAACTCTCCACCGACCGCTCGGACTGCCGCCTCTCCTTCGCCTCCCCGGTGGGGCTGCTGCTCTCCTGCAACCACATCTACAACCAGTACGTGATTATCGACAACAGCGAGGAGAACCTCCAAAAATTCGAGAAGTCCGCAAGGAATATGCAGTCGCTCTCGCGCTATTCGAGGAGCAACAGCATCAACCGCGAGTGGATAGACCGCTACCTGAACGAGGCGCACTCCTACGGGCTGACCTCGGTGCGGGCGCACTTCAACGTCATGGCGTGGAGCGACGATGCGGAGGGACTGAAACACATAAAGAACGACGTGGGCAGCCAGCTGGCAAGCATGGAGTGCGTGCCGCGCCACAACACCATCGACTGCCCGACACTTTATTGGGCGGCTATGCCCGGCAATGCTGCGGACTTCCCGGCGGAAGAGAGTTTCCACACCTTCATCGAACAGGCTGTGTGCCTCTTCACGGAGGAAACCAACTACCGCAGCTCGCTCTCGCCCTTCGGCATCAAGATGGTGGACAGGCTCACGGGAAAACCGCTGCACCTCGACATCAGTGACCTGCCGATGAAGCGGGGCATCACCACGAACCGTAACAAGTTCGTATTGGGTCCTTCGGGCAGTGGCAAGTCGTTCTTCATGAACCACCTCGTGCGGCAATACTACGAGCAGGGCGCGCATGTGGTATTGGTGGACACGGGAAACTCCTATCAGGGGCTATGCGAGATGATACGGCGCAAGACGGGCGGCACGGACGGCGTGTATTTTACCTACACGGAGGAGAAGCCCATCAGCTTCAACCCGTTCTATACCGACGACTACGTGTTCGACGTGGAAAAGAAGGACAGCATAAAGACGCTGCTGCTGACGCTCTGGAAGTCGGAGGACGACAAGGTGACGAAAACCGAAAGTGGAGAATTGGGCAGTGCCGTGAGTGCCTACATCGAGCGCATCAGGGCAGACCGGAGCATCGTCCCCTCGTTCAACACCTTCTACGAGTACATGCGCGACGACTACCGCAGGGAACTGGCGGAGCGTGACATCAAGGTGGAGAAGGAGGACTTCAACATCGACAACATGCTTACCACCATGCGGCAGTATTACCGGGGCGGACGCTACGACTTCCTGCTCAACTCGGCGGAGAACATCGACCTGCTGGGCAAGCGGTTCATCGTCTTCGAGATCGATTCCATCAAGGACAACCGCGAACTGTTCCCGGTAGTGACCATCATCATCATGGAAGCCTTCATCAACAAGATGCGCAGGTTGAAGGGCGTGAGAAAGCAGCTTATCGTGGAAGAGGCTTGGAAGGCTCTCTCGTCGGCAAATATGGCTGACTACCTGCGCTATATGTACAAGACGGTGCGCAAGTATTTCGGGGAGGCAATCGTGGTGACGCAGGAGGTGGACGACATCATTTCCTCGCCCGTCGTCAAGGAGAGCATCATCAACAACTCCGACTGCAAGATACTTCTTGACCAGCGGAAGTACATGAACAAGTTCGACCAGATTCAGGCGTTGCTCGGACTGACGGAGAAGGAGAAGTCGCAGATACTCTCCATCAACATGGCGAACAACCCCTCACGGCTCTACAAGGAGGTGTGGATAGGCTTGGGCGGCACGCAGTCGGCGGTCTATGCCACCGAGGTGAGCGCGGAAGAGTATCTGGCGTACACCACCGAGGAAACGGAGAAGGTGGAGGTGTACCGTCTGGCGGAGCAGCTGGGCGGCGACATCGAAGCCGCCATCCGGCAGCTTGCCGAAAGGCGGAGAAACAAGAAATAAGTAATCAATAATCGGTAAAACAGATTTATCAACGAAAAAAAGAAAAGCGTATGAGCATATCAAGAATGAAAATGCTGCAAGTCAGCAAGTGTTTAATCGGGCTGGCGGTCATGGTGCTGCAATCCTGCGACGTGGCGGAGAACCGCCGCGACCTGCTGTGCGGGAACTGGGAAAGCGTGGAGGGCAAGCCCGACGTGCTTATCTACAAGGAGGGCGAAGCCTACAAGGTGACGGTATTCAAACGGAGCGGCATCCGCCGCAAGCTGAAACCGGAAACCTACCTCTTGCAGGAGGAGAACGGCAACCTGTTCATGAACACCGGCTTCCGCATCGACGTGGCGTATAACGAAGCCTCCGACGTGCTGACCTTCTCACCCAACGGGGACTACGTGCGTGTGAAGCAGCAGCCGGAAACTCCGGCAGAAAAATAAGAACCGCTAAAATCCAAAGAAACATGAGAACAAGAATAACATTCGCCATCTGCCTGTGCCTGCTTTTCGCGGGCAGGGCTTCCGCCCAATGGGTCGTGAGCGATCCGGGCAATCTGGCGCAGGGCATCATCAACGCCTCGAAGAACATCATCCACACCTCGAAGACCGCCGCCAACATGGTGAACAACTGTGCGCCCGTATAGGCTGAATAAGTAAAGGTAGCTATTGCAAGCTATTAGGTAAGTGTTCTTTGAGAAACCTATCATCACCCGACTTATCTGAAAGGGAAACTGGACAGGGAGTGTAGCATGTCGGGATAAGTCATAAGTCAGTTAGTTACCAAACTGCGACTGAATGGCGTGATGAAAATGATAGATATGAGGATAAAAACCGAATTGTTTGAATGATAGTCCAAGTGGTAAGTGATCAAACTGCAACGTAAGGTAACTGAACTCGTTGCACCGTAGCACTTCTGATATGGAAGTTGTGTAGCAGAAGCAAGAACTTGTTACGGCACAATCGCAGTAAGCGAAAAAGGACGGAAGTCATATCCGACAATCTATCAATGCAAAGTTACTTATTGAGTAAACGGGGATTGCCTAAATCGGAATGCCTCACAAAAGGCTATGAGGTGCAGACCTCTGAATATCCGACATGGCAACGGAGCCACCGCAGTAGTCCGAGCAAGGGAAAGCCTTGTACATGGCAAAGGGTGGCAGCTAACATTTTTAATACAATAAACGGAAAATGTGAGAGACATTATGAGAAATCCTGAAAGAGTATTAAGCAGTCTGGCAGAACATAGCAAAGCGTCAAACTACCAGTTTGAAAGACTTTACCGTATTCTGTTCAACGAGGAGATGTTTTATATCGCCTATCAACGCATTAGCGCTAATAAAGGCGGTATGACAGCGGGCGTTGACGGTACGACTACCGATGCAATGAGCCTGCCTCGTATTGAAAAGCTGATAGATTCATTGAAAGATGAAAGTTATCAGCCCCAACCTGCACGCAGGGTATATATCCCTAAAAAGAATGGAAAGAAACGTCCATTGGGAATACCGTCAGCGAATGACAAGTTAGTGCAAGAAGTGGTGAGGATGATTTTGGAAGCAATTTATGAGGGGCAATTTGAATATACCTCTCATGGATTCAGACCTAATCGGAGTTGTCATACTGCATTGGCTCAAATTCAAAAGACATTTTGCGGAGCTAAATGGTTTGTTGAAGGCGACATCAAAGGATTTTTCGATAACATCAACCATGATGTATTGATTAACATTCTGAAAGAGCGTATTGCCGATGACCGTTTTATCCGCCTAATCCGCAAGCTGTTGAAAGCAGGTTACATCGAAGATTGGAAATTTCATAGAACTTATAGCGGTACTCCACAAGGGGGGATAGTAAGCCCATTGTTGGCAAACATATACCTCGACAAATTGGATAAGTATATGAAAGAATACATCCAAGACTTCGACAAGGGAAAGAACAGAAAACGAAATCAAGCCTCTTGTTCTCTTGGGTACAAAAGACGCTGGATTGTTCACAAGCTTAAAAAGACGGTCAATGAAGCTGAACGTGCCGAATTGATTAAGAGTTACAAAGAGAACAAAGCCCAAAGCATGCTTATTCCAAGCAGTGACGAAATGGATGCAGGTTACAAACGTCTCAAATATGTGAGATACGCCGATGATTTTCTGATTGGGATAATCGGCAGTAAAGAAGATGCAAGACATATTAAAGAGGATGTCAAAACTTTCCTTGCTGATAAACTTGCTCTTGAACTGTCAGAGGAGAAAACCCTCATAACCCATACTTCAAAGGCAGCCAAATTTCTCGGATATGAGATAGATGTAACATCATCCAACACCACTCGCAGGAGTATAAACGGAGTAATGCGTAGGGCTTTCAACAAGAGAGTAAGACTTATGATTGGTAAAAACACTATCAAGAATAAGTTACTTGAAGAACGTATGATTGAGATTAAAATCCACAACGGCAGAGAGCAGTGGAAACCCAAATCAAAATCCGTACTGGTCTTCAATGACGACCTTGAAATCCTCGACCGCTATAATAGCATGATAAGAGGTTTTGTAAACTACTATTCACTTGCGAATAACTGCTATGAGCTGCAATCGTTCAAATACATACTCGAATACAGTATGTATAAAACCTTTGCCCACAAGTACCGCTCACGAGTACCTGTGATTTTGAGGAAATACAAAAAGAATGGACTGTTTACAGTCAGATTCAAGCTCAAAAACGGCAAAGAAAAGGAACGAACACTATACCATGATGGGTTCAGCCGCAAAGTCCCGACTAAACAATCGGAAATAGACAAGCAACCCAACCTTATGATGTATGCCTGCCGAACAAGTCTTATAGACCGATTAAAAGCAGGAAAATGTGAATTGTGCGGAGCAACGGGAGCTATCCAAATGCACCATATCAATAAACTCGGAGACCTTTCAGGGAAAGAGAACTGGGAAAAATTGATGATTGCAAGAAGACGGAAAACCCTTGCTCTTTGCGAAAACTGTCATAAAATGATTCATTATGGAACAAATTAGACTGATAATGTTAGTGGAAAGCCGGATACGCGGGAACGTGTACGTCCGGTTTGGGGGCGAGTTTCTGAAAACCTCCCATAGCAATATGGAAAGGCGTTGGGAACTTAGCCTACTTCAGGAAACGGTGAAAATCTACGAGCAGGGCAAGAAGTATTACGACGCACTCAAATCCGTGAACAATCTGGTAAAGGACGCCCGGAAGGTGCAGCAGACCATCCTGATGGTGGGTGACATCACCGACACCTATGTGACCAGTTTCCAGAAGATGATGCGTGACGACAACTTCACGGTGGAGGAACTCGGAGCCATCGCCTTTGGCTACACCAAGCTGTTGGAGGAATCCAACGACGTGCTGACGGAGCTGAAGAACGTGGTGAACATCACCACGCTCTCCATGACGGACAAGGAGCGCATGGACGTGGTGGAACGCTGCTACTCCAAGATGAAGCGTTACCGCAACCTCGTGAGCTACTACACCAACAAGAACATCAGCGTGAGCTACCTGCGTGCGAAGAAGAAAAACGACCTCGACCGCATCATGGGGCTGTACGGGAGCATGAACGAAAGATACTGGTAGCCTATGGAGTTCGACAACCTTCACCAGATTCTCCGCTCGCTCTACGAGCAGATGATGCCGCTGTGCGCTGACATGGCGGGCGTGGCGAAAGGCATCGCCGGGCTGGGCGCGCTCTTCTATGTCGCCTACCGGGTATGGCAGTCGTTGGCGAGAGCCGAACCGATAGACGTCTTCCCGATGCTCCGCCCATTTGCCATCGGTCTGTGCATCATGTTCTTCCCTACGGTGGTGCTTGGCACGATAAACAGCGTCCTCTCGCCCGTCGTGCAGGGCACGGCGAAACTGCTCGAAACGCAGACGCTGGACATGAACAAGTACCGGGAGCAGAAGGACAGGCTGGAATACGAGGCGATGGTGCGCAATCCCGAAACCGCCTACCTCGTGTCCAACGAGGAGTTTGACAAGCAACTGGAGGAATTGGGCTGGTCGCCCTCCGACATGGTGACGATGGCGGGGATGTATATCGACCGGGGGATGTACAAGATGAAGAAGGGCATCCGCGACTTCTTCCGCGAGATACTGGAACTGATGTTCCAAGCCGCCGCCCTCGTGATAGACACCATCCGCACATTCTTCCTCGTGGTGCTGGCGATACTCGGTCCGATAGCCTTCGCCATATCGGTGTGGGACGGCTTCCAAAGCACGCTCACGCAGTGGATATGCCGCTACATACAGGTCTATCTGTGGCTGCCCGTGTCGGACATATTCAGCACCATACTCGCCAAGATTCAGGTGTTGATGCTCCAGAGCGACATCGAGCGCATGCAGACCGACCCCAACTTCTCGCTGGATTCCAGCGACGGGGTGTATATCGTGTTCATGATAATCGGCATCATCGGCTACTTCACCATTCCGACGGTGGCGGGCTGGATCATCCAAGCCGGGGGCATGGGCGGCTACGGGCGCAACGTGAACCAGATGGCGGGACGCGCCGGAAGCATGGCGGGCAGCGTGGCGGGTGCAGCCGCAGGCAACATGGTCGGACGTGCCGGGAAACTGCTGAAATAATCAATGTGCAATTATAAACGGAAAAGTAAAATGGAATTCAAATCACTTAAAAACATCGAATCATCGTTCCGGCAGATACGCCTGTTCGGTATCGTCTTCCTCTCGCTGTGCGCCGTGATAACGGTATGGAGCGTGTGGAGTTCCTACCGCTTCGCGGAGCGGCAGCGTGAGAAGATCTATGTGCTGGACAACGGCAAGTCGCTGATGCTGGCACTCTCGCAGGACCTCTCGCAGAACCGTCCGGCGGAAGCGAGGGAGCATGTGCGCCGCTTCCACGAGCTGTTCTTCACGCTCTCGCCCGAAAAGAGCGCGATAGAACACAACGTGAAGCGTGCGTTGCTGCTGGCGGACAAGAGCGTGTACAACTACTATTCGGACTTCGCCGAGAAGGGGTACTACAACCGCATCATCGCCGGTAACATCAACCAAGTGCTGAAGGTGGACAGCGTGGTGTGCGACTTCAACGGCTATCCCTACCGTGCCGTGACCTACGCCACGCAGAAGATCATCCGGCAGAGCAACGTCACCGAGCGCAGCCTCGTGACCACCTGCCGCCTCTTGAACTCGTCCCGTTCGGACGACAACCCCAACGGTTTCACCATCGAGGGATTCACCATCATCGAGAACAAGGATTTACAAACCATCAAAAGGTAACAGGCATGAAAGGAATCGGAAAATCACTATGGAGTACCTATTGGAAACTCCACGATAAAAAGAAAATGCTGATAGCAAGGCTCAAGGCTATCTGGACGGCTTGCCGCCGAAGATACGCAGGCGCATCGTGCTGGCAATGCTCGCCGCATTCGCCGCACTTGCCCTCTACACCTTCGGCAAAGCCGTGTATGACATCGGCAGGAATGACGGCAGCCGGATGGAGATAGACCATGCCGGACAGGTGGAACTGTCCGTGAAGCCGGATAACAATCACAATGTAATACCTTATTTATATGGAACAGACGAAGAATGAACCAAAAAACGAGAACAAGGCGGCTCCCGGTAACGGCAAGCCGAAAAAGGAGCGCAAGCCGCTGACCGAAGCCCAACGGCTGAAACGCCAGAAAATGATAGTGCTTCCCGCTATGGTGCTGGTATTCATCGGGGCGATGTGGCTGATATTCGCCCCGTCCTCCGGCAAGGAGCAGGAGCCGGGAACAGGCGGCTACAATATCGAGATGCCCGATGCGGACAAGGAGAACCGCCGGATTATCGGTGACAAGGCGAAAGCCTACGAGCAGGGGGCAATGGAGGAACGGCAGGAGAACCGCAGCCGCGCCATGCAGCAGTTGGGCGACCTGTTCGACCGCGAAACGGCGGCAGCGGATAGGGACAGCGATTTCGACCTTGCCAATCCCGGCGGAACGGAAGAGGCGGAGAAACCCGCACCGAAGACCATCCAGTCCTCGGCAGCCGCCTACCGCGACCTCAATGCCACGCTCGGCAACTTCTACGAGCAGCCGAAAAACGACAATGCGGAGATGGACGAACTGCTGGAACGCATCGCCACGCTCGAATCCGAACTGGAAAGCGGAAAAGAGAGAAGCTCCACGATGGACGAGCAGGTGGCACTCATGGAAAAATCCTACGAGCTGGCGGCGAAGTACATGGGAAATCAGAACGGCACGCGGGCGGCAGCGGGACAGACCGCAGAGCCGTCCCCCGTGCAGAAAGCCGGAAAGAACACGGCAAAACCCGTAAGGCAGGTGACGCATCAGGTGGTGTCCTCGCTCGGACAGCCCATGAGTAATGCCGAGTTTGTCGCTTCCTTCTCGCAGGAACGCAACCGCAGTTTCAACACGGCGGTGGGTGTCACGACCGTATCGGACAGGAACACCATACCGGCATGTGTCTATGGGGCGCAGAGCGTGACGGACGGGCAGGCGGTCAGGTTACGGCTGTTGGAGCCGATGGCGGTAGCTGATAGGATCATCCCCCGTAATGCGGTGGTGGTCGGCGCAGCCAAGATTCAGGGTGAACGGCTTGCCATCGAAATCACCTCGCTGGAACACGACGGCACGGTTATCCCGGTGGAGTTGGAGGTCTATGACACGGATGGGCAGCCCGGCATATTCATACCCAACTCGATGGAGATGAACGCTGTCCGGGAGGTTGCCGCCAACATGGGCGGCTCGCTGGGGAGCAGCATCAACATCTCCACCAATGCCGGGGCGCAGCTTGCCTCCGACTTGGGAAAAGGACTGATACAAGGCACGAGCCAGTACATTGCCAAGAAGATGCGTACCGTCAAAGTGCATCTGAAAGCCGGGTACAGGGTCATGCTCTATCAGGAAGTGAATTAAGGAAACAATCAAATTTTTATTTACCACTAAAAATCCAAAGTAATGAGAAAAGTAATCATGATGTTTGCCCTCGCTATGGGCATCGCAACTGCCAACGCGCAGGAAAACGTAACCGTTGAAACGCCCAACAGAAGTGACCAACTGACCTTGACAAAGGAGGTCTATCCGCAGAAAGAAGCGGACGGAGACCTGTATCACGGTCTGACGAGAAAGCTGGGCTTTGACCGCATGGTCCCCCCGCACGGCTTGGAAGTGACCTACGACAAGACCGTGCATGTCATCTTCCCGGCGGAAGTGCGCTATGTCGATTTAGGCTCGCCCGATCTGATTGCGGGCAAAGCCGACGGTGCGGAGAACGTCATCCGCGTGAAGGCAACCGTGAGGAACTTCCCGAACGAAACCAACATGTCCGTAATCACGGAGGACGGGAGTTTCTACACCTTCAACGTGAAGTACGCCGCCGAACCGCTGCTGCTCAACGTGGAGATGTGCGACTTCATCCATGACGGCGAGGCGGTGAACCGTCCGAACAACGCGCAGGAAATCTACCTGAAAGAGCTGGGCAGTGAAAGTCCCATGCTGGTGCGCCTTATCATGAAGTCCATCCACAAGCAGAACAAGCGTGAGGTGAAGCATATCGGCTGCAAGCGTTTCGGCATCCAGTACCTTCTGAAAGGCATCTACACGCACAACGGGCTTCTGTATTTCCACACGGAAATCAGGAACCAGAGCAACGTGCCTTTCGATGTGGACTACATCACGTGGAAAATCGTGGACAAGAAGGTGGCGAAGCGTACCGCCGTGCAGGAGCGTATCATCCTGCCGCTTCGCGCGCAGAACTACGCCACGCTCGTGCCGGGCAAAAAAAGCGAACGCACGGTCTTCACGATGGCGAAGTTCACCATACCCGACGGCAAGTGCCTCGTTGTGGAACTGAACGAGAAGAACGGCGGTCGTCACCAGTCCTTCGTGATCGAGAACGAGGATTTGGTGCGCGCCAATACCATCAACGAACTTCAAGTGCGCTGACCATGAGAAAGTACATCGCAATAATCATCGCGTCGCTTGCCCTGTTCACGGGGCAGGCGCACGCCCAGCGATGCCTGCCGAAGATGCAGGGCATCGAGGTAAGGGCGAATCTGGCGGACGGATTCAAACCCGGCGGCAACGACGGCGGGTACAGTTTAGGGGCTGCTCTCTCCACTTACACGAAGAAGGGGAACAAATGGGTATTCGGAGGTGAGTATCTCCTGAAAAAGAGCCCCTACAAGGACACTTCCATACCTGTGGCGCAGTTCACGGCGGAGGGCGGCTACTATTTCAAGATACTTTCCGATGCCCGCAAAATCGTGTTCGTCTATGCGGGGGCTTCGGCTCTCGCCGGGTATGAATCGGTGAATTGGGGCGAAAAGGTGCTGTATGACGGCTCCACGCTGCATGACCGGGACGCCTTCATCTACGGCGGTGCGCTGACGCTCGATGTGGAGTTTTACGTGGCTGACCGTATCGCCCTGCTCGCCAACCTCCGGGAGCGTTGCCTGTGGGGTGGCGACACGAAGAAGTTCCACTGCCAATGGGGGCTGGGCATCAAGTTCGTCATCAACTGACACACGCCGCATGGAAGGGACCAATATAGACGCCATGAGGCAAATATCCCTCGCGGACTTTCTCGCACGGTTGGGACATGAGCCTGTACGGAGGAGCGGAAACGAGCTGTGGTATCGTGCGCCGTACCGCAGTGAACGCACCCCCTCTTTCCGTGTGAACGTGGCGAAACAGCTCTGGTACGACTTCGGTTTGGGCAAGGGCGGTGACATCTTCACGCTTGCCGGGGAGTTTGCCCGAAGCGGTGACTTCATGGCGCAGGCAAGATTCATAGCGGAAACCGCCCGTATGCCGTTTGTCGCATCGGAAAAGCCGTTGTACCTGCCGGAACCGTCCGAACCTGCCTTTGAGGGGGTGGAAGCCGTCCCACTGCTCCGCTCACCATTAACAGAGTATCTGGCGGAACGGGGCATCCCTTATGCCGTTGCATACCGCCACTGTTGCCGCCTGAACTATGGCGTGCGTGGAAAGCGGTATTTCACAATCGGTTTCCCGAACGTGGCGGGCGGCTATGAAATCAGGAGCAAACTATTCAAAGGTTGCATACCACCGAAAGATGTGTCACTGATAAAACCGGAAGATACCGCCTCTGACGTATGCAGCGTGTTCGAGGGCTTCATGGACTTTTTGTCCGCTGACACACTCGGCATAGGCGGCAATGGCGACAGCCTTGTGCTGAACTCCGTCGCCAACGTGGGTAAGGCGGTGAAACACTTAGACGGGTATGGACGCATCGACTGCTTCCTCGACCGTGACGAAGCCGGGCGGAGGACGCTGGAAGCCCTCAAAGGACACTACGGCGGACGTGTCTGTGACCGTTCCGCACTCTATGACGGTTGCAAGGACTTGAACGAGTATCTGCAACTGACAGCAAAAAAAGAAATGAACAATAACTTAAAAATCAAAGGACAATGAACATACTGAACAACAAGAACAAGAGAATATCCATCTTCAAGGCGTTGGCACTCTGCCTGTTCGCCGCCGTGTCGCTCACGCTCGCATCGTGCGATGACGACATGGACATCCAGCAATCCTATCCCTTCACGGTGGAAACCATGCCCGTGCCGAACAAGGTCACGAAGGGGCAGACGGTGGAAATCCGCTGTGAGCTGAAAAGGACGGGCGAATTTGCCAACACGCTCTACACCATCCGGTATTTCCAGTTCGAGGGGGAAGGCACGCTGAAGATGGCGGGCGGCATTACCTTCCTGCCCAACGACCGCTACCTGCTTGAAAACGATAAGTTCAGGCTGTACTACACGGCAGATGGCGACGAGGCGCACAACTTCATCGTGGTGGTGGAGGACAATTTCAAAAATTCCTACGAATTGGAATTTGACTTCAACAACCGGAACGTGAAGGACGACATTCAGACCGTCATCCCCATAGGCAATTACAAACCTCTGCCAAGATGATGCGTGTATTCATGGCTATCCTCTGTTCGCTGCTGGCGGTCTGCTCCGTGTCCGCACGGGACAGCCGTCAGAAGGGGACGGACGGGCAGGCGGCAATCTACCGCCTGCCGCCTTTCGAGTGGGCAGTTCGGTGTACGAAGTATTTTGAAGGCTGGCACTCGGAAAAACATCACCCGTATGTGGGGTATGGACACCGGTTGCAGCCGGGGGAAAGGTATTCGGCACGCACCATGACGAAGCGACAGGCGGACGCGCTTCTGCGGAAAGACTTGCGGAAGTTCTGCGCCATGTTCCGCCAGTTCGGGCGTGACAGTCTGCTCCTTGCCACGCTCGCCTACAATGTCGGTCCATACCGGCTTTTGGGGAGCGGGAAGATACCCAAAAGCAAACTGATCCGAAAGCTGGAGGCTGGCGACAGGAACATTTACCGGGAATATATCGCTTTCTGCAACTACAAGGGTAAACGGCACGCCATGCTGCTCAAACGGAGAAAGGCGGAGTTTGCGCTGCTGTACATTCCGTAACATGGCAAATGCCTGACAAATGAAAATCCGATGAAGCCGCAACTTCATCGGATTTTCCGCTTTTCATACATTCGGGATTTTTCCTTTGCCGATTACTTCACCGTTCCTGCAATGCTCTATGATGCCGGGCAAAAATCCCATCTCCCCGATTGCGATATGCCGGATATACTCCGCATATTCCTGACCTTGAAAATTCCTCCCCGTGAGGTTTTTGAAAATCATCCTTATGCTTGTTCCGTCATCACTGTACAGGATGATTTTTCCGTTCTGTCTGATTTCTTCCATGATTAAAACTTGTTTTTGTGAATACTATCGTAGATTGGGACAGCGGTTTCTTTGCTACTTTCTTTGTCCGCCATCATGCTCACCGAAAGAAAGTAGGGCGGCTTTCGCCGCCGCCACTCAAAAACGGGTGTAGAGTCCCGTTACCATCGTGAACATTTCTTCCAGCATATCGCAGTATATGCCCTCGTGCGTTGCTATATCCTTTGTCTTGCACTCGAATGTCTTTTTACTGAACGTCCTGCGGTAGAAACGCATATTGTAAAGGTCTAAGCCGGCATCGTAGATGATGTCAAGGCGGTTTGCGCTCGTCTTGTTCCTCGCAAGGCTCATGCGTAAGCCGTTGCCCATGTCTATAAAGTCCTTGCTTCCCGTCATGGCGGCAAAGCGTCTGCCGCCTATTTGCTGTAAAATCGTCTTTGCTATCATGCTTTTCTTGGTTTTAGGTTGGCGGTGCGGATACCGCCAACTTGTTTAACATTCTGTTATCTCGGCAATGGGTGTGTTTCGTTTCAGCCATTCCATCAGGCACTCCATATTGTACTCGCTTGTGATGACTGCCGTATGGCTGTCAATGGCGGTAAACCTGCAGCTCTCGTAGTCGTCTATCCACCCTTTTAGGGTATCAACTCCCCACGCTTCGGCATCGTCAAAGATACCGTCCAATACTTTGATAGGCTCGCTGAACTTCACTATCAGCGTTTGGTAGGCTGCGTTCATCGTCTGTCCTCCTTTTCTTCCTTTGCCGTGAGCCACTTGTCCCGTGCGGCTCGGCACTCGTCCAATGTGGGTTTGACACAAGAGAACAACTCTCCGTTTGTGGGATGGCGGTAGTCGTACTGCACAAGTGTCCGCTTGCGTCTGCCGATACCTAATTGGAAACGCTCGTATTTCTCCGTACCTGCTTCAGTGCAGGTGCTTATTCCGTTGATGGTCATTCGTGTTGCCATAATCGTTGATTTTAGAGTGGTTAAAAATGTACTGACAAAACTCTGTTGCGCATCACCATTTCGGGGTCGCTTGTATAGCGTTGGTGCAGGTAGAAATGGTGGGAGCCGAAGCCGTAAAGGAAGAACCTGTCAAGTTCGTGCTTCTCGGCAAAGTCCTTTACACTCCGTCTTAACTGCCCCTCACTCGTTGCAAGAGTGAGGAGGTTCACAAATTCAATGAACATCGTGGGGATTTTATCGTCCCACAGACAAACCATGCTTTCAATTCTTACTTCCATACTATTGGGTATTATAGGTTGATACTATGCCGCTTCCATCCGCTGGCGGATAAGGTTCACGTTGCTGTTCACAAGGTTTACAATGCGGTCGTGGTACTCGGTATTGGAATTGTGCAAGCCACGACTTTGCACCACTTCCAATGTCTTCAAGGAAACCTCCACCGTTTCTATGCGCTTGCCGTCAATGGTTGCGGATAGGATAAGGGAGTTCTTTTCAAGGAAATAGGAGTTGGAAAACACGCAATGGTGCAGTTCCGTCCCTTCCGCTGCAAACTCCGCAACGCTCTCCAACACACGCACCTGCAAAGTGCCGTCCGTGAAGGCTATGCCGAAAAATATGCCTTTGAGTTTGCGGTATGCCTTCTCGTGTTTCTTCGCTTGGCGGATGCGTTCCTCCAATTTCTTGCGCTCTATCTCCTTGTTGCGCTTGTGCATAAGTCTGTCATGTTCGGCTTTGAGGTCGGAGGGGCAGACGTACTTCGGGCTGTTCGTGTCCTTGCCGAAAAGCCGCAGGAGGTCTATGGTGTCACGCCACATGGAGCCGTCAGCAATGGTGTAGCCGTTGCGGATACATATCTTCACGGATGCCCAATACCTCTCTATGTCAAAGGAACTGCGGATATAGTGGCGCAACATGGGATATTGCCCTGCTTTCAACAGCGTTTCGGATCGGCTGTCGGAAAGGATAGCCGTGAAAAGGTCGTAAGGCAGTATGTTGTGGTATTCGCCATTGAAGCCGTTGCGTTTCAGTTCTGGAATGAAACGCTGTCGGGGATAAGTGCAGACGGGGTTTATATCGTATGCACGGAGTTTGTTGTTCTTGCGTACCTCCATGTCGCTGTATTCCGCCCATAGGTCGTAGTAAAGTATGGACATTCCTCGCAGTCGGGCGACAGTGACGGTTGTGCCTTTGGGCGAAATCCACCTTTGCACCACTTCATAAATGGAATACTCGGCTGCCTGCCCTGCCTTGTATCGGGATTTGACGAAGAAGAAGCGTATCACTTGGTACTGCTTGCAGGTGGTGATGATGCAGAAATACTCGTTCTCGTTGAAAACCCTCTTTCGGGTGCGCAACGCTTCCAACTCCATGCCGCAATCCGGGCATGTGCATCCGCAAACGGTGTCCGCAAGGTCGTGTTCACTTTTCCACGAATGTCCGCACTCGGTGCAGATGTTCGTGCCGTCCGCCCTCTTGATGGCGTAATGCTTGAAGCAATGGCGGAAAGCGTATGCCCTCTGTGTGGCGGTCAATTTCGGCAGTCGCTCGCTCAATCGTGCGACTTCCTGCTGTATGGGTGTTCTCGGTTTCATAATCAGAAATTGAATAGGTTGGGTTGTTGTACTTCTTGTGCGGTCGCTTTGGTGGCGGTTCTCGGCTTGCTGCGGTTCTGCAACTTGCGGAGTTCCTCCTCTTGGTATCTGCGGAGTGCGTTCTGCCGTGCTTCCGCCTTTTCCTCTGCCGTGAGTTCCACCACGTGGTTCACCGCCACTTGGCATTGGATTAGCTTGCCCACCTCTATCTCGTTCTCGTCATAGTAGTGGACTGCTTGCCCGAATATCTCCCCGTCCGTGAAGCCGTTGCAACCGCTCCGCTGCACATAGTTGAGAATGTAGGTGACGCAATCGTCTATGTTCTTGGCAGGGTTGCGGTAGTTCTTGGCAAAGAGCGTATCTTCCGCCGCACGTTGCTCCAAGTACATCTGTATCGTTCTCTTGAAATGTTCTGTTCCTTTCATATCGCTGTCGTTTTTATCAGTTATACATTTTTCCGTTTCCCAAAAACTCGTAGTCGTTGGCTGCGCAACTCTCCTCAAAACTCTCTTCGCTGCACTGGTATTCCATATCGTCACGGCACGACTTGAAGAAGCTGTCAAGGCACTTGTCCATGAGGTCGTACAGAGTGGTTCGGGTGTCGGGGGCTTTCAGAAAGTCGTAGATGGGTCGCAGGATGTCCTCGTCTGCGCAATAGCCTGTCAGTACGCAACAGTTATCCGTGAATATCCGGCTTCTACGTTGCTTATTGAAATTTCCTTTGAGGTAATAGGTTTTCGGCTTGAATAGGATGTGCCAATAGTTATTGACGATGTATTTCAGAAGCCGTATGCCGCAGAGTTCCTCCTCTTTTCCGCTGTAACGTGAGGTGAAACGGTAGGAATAACGGCACGTGTCGTAACTCCAATCGTTCACTTTGACTTTGAACACACTTTCAAATGCTTCCAGCGTGTTGCGGTTGTCACTGTCCCAACCGTATTCAAAAGTGCGTAGCCATTCATTGTATGCGGTATCTCTCGCTGCTGCGGAGAGTTCGGCTAATTGGAATAGGTCGTATGTCCTTGTTATCGTTCTCATATCGCTGTCATTTTAGATGGTCTGTTTCAGTATCTCTCTCCAATAGGTCGGCTGCACTTCGCTCAAAAGGAAGTCTGTAAAGTCCCTCCGTGCGTCCTTGTTCAGTTCTCGGTAGAGTTCACGGAACACGGATATGTTGCCGTTGATGTACGTTTCCACCATGTACACGAAGATGTTGTCCACCTCGTAGTATCTGCATTGCTGCGCTGCCGTTTTGCTGCTTCTCTTTGCCATGTCGGTAAGGGTTAAAGGGTGAATAACCAAAGGATGAAACCGAAGAAGGCGGTTGCGGAAAGGATAGCCACGATTACGCCTATCGCCACTCGGAACACTCCGTTTACAATCTCTCTAATGATGCCCCAAAGGATGCCGAACACCACGAAGGCGGTGCGCACAATCAAGCCGCATATCGCAAGCCCTATGTACTGCGCCATTTGTCTGAAATTTGCCGTTGCCGTCATATTTTCGCTGTTTTTGATTTTTTGTTTTTTTAATGCGGATTCAAGAGTTGAGGGAGTTGAGTTTCAAACTATCTATCTGCCTCTCGTTTATCCGACATTTTTTTTATGCGTCTTTCTGTCGCATCGGTCGTTTTCGTTTCGGGTGCTTGAAAAGGTAGGGATTAGGGGATGCAAGGTTTTTCGGGAAAAATACTACCCATAGGGCTGGAGATTTTTTCCGAAAACAGGAGGCTTGACCTTGCATTCCCGTCCAATCCCGGAATTACCTTTGCGCCCAGAACGGAAATGACAACCTGATGCGCTCCCTGAAAGATGCGAAAATGGAGGTAAACGGAAGTGGAGGCAGATTGGACAGGAAAACTTCGAAAGAGAAATCCGTGAAAAAGGGAAAACGCCAAAAGGAAAAGGGACACTGCCGGAGGCGTGAAACCGGGCAAACCACCGGCAAGGAAGTATGATTTTATATGTTTGGCCGAGCGTGTCCGGTCTGACGGATAAAATCATTCTTCCCGGTTTGCCTGCCGTGTGTGACGGCTTGTTCCATTCATGGATCGGGCGGTCAGACACGGCTTTCCGCTTACGGCTCAAAGGAACAGCAAAAAAGAAAAATCGTCAGAAACCCGTAAAAGCACCTCTTTGGCATAAGCACAAAAGAAATGGGCCTTGCATCATCAGTCTAAACTGTTGTTTAGGCGTGATGCAAAGCCCTTTTCTCCGCTTATGCGGCAGTCGGCATACGTTCGTTCAAAATCCTTTTGTACGATGGTGTGCCGACGGATAAAATCGCTTTTACGGAAAAACTTGTATGAGAAGAAAAAAATTAGGGAGATTCATTTCAAAATCTCCCGTTTTATTGTTACTTTTGCATACGAAGAGTTCTTTGAAGGTTACGCAACGCGCAGAAGGATGATGCAGTAGATAACTAACTAAATCGTAACCTATTACTATCATGAGCAATTAACCTACGCTCAGCTCCAATAAATTACACTCTTTTCGTAACTTCCTGTTACAAAGATACAACTTTTTTAATTGAGAATAAAAAAAGTACTGCCCCATACCTTCACAGGCGTAGGGCAGCACAAACCACAAATACAAATACAACTAAACAAAGTTTCTCTCTTAGATAATTCCCTGACCCATCATGGCATGAGCCACCTTCATGAAGCCGGCGATATTCGCTCCCTTCACGTAGTTGATGTAGCCATCAAGTTCTGTCCCATATTTTACGCATTGAGCATGAATTCCGTGCATGATGGCGTGGAGTTTTTCATCCACTTCGGCTGCACTCCAGCTGAGGTGCATGGCGTTCTGCGACATTTCCAGTCCGCTGGTAGCCACACCACCTGCATTGACAGCCTTACCCGGTGCATACATAATCTTGTTGTCAATGAAAAGGTCGATAGCTTCGGGCGTACATCCCATATTGGAGATTTCGCCTACACATGTCACCTTGTTGTCAATGAGGTGTTGTGCATCTTCGCCGTTCAGCTCGTTCTGGGTAGCGCAAGGCAGAGCGATGTCCGCTTTCACTTCCCACGGGCGTTTGCCTGCCACGAAAGTAGAGCCGGGGAATTCGTCGGCATACGGTGCTACGATATCGTTGCCCGATGACCGGAGTTCCAGCATATAATCTATCTTTTCGCCACTGATACCGTTCGGGTCGTAAATGTAACCGTCGGGACCGGAGATGGTAACCACCTTGGCACCCAATTCGGTAGCCTTGGTAGCAGCACCCCAAGCCACATTTCCAAAACCGGAGATAGCCCACGGTCTTGCCCTTGATGTCAATGCCTTTTGTCTGTAACATTTGGTTTACGAAATACAAGCCACCAAATCCTGTTGCTTCAGGACGAATCAGCGAACCGCCAAATTCCAATCCTTTACCGGTAAATGTGCCCGTAAATTCGCGTGTCAACTTCTTATACATACCGAACATATAGCCCACTTCACGACCACCTACACCGATATCACCGGCAGGAACATCCATATCCGGACCGAGGTGACGCCACAATTCCAGCATGAAGGCCTGACAGAAACGCATGATTTCAGCATCGCTCTTTCCGCGCGGAGAGAAGTCGGAACCACCCTTACCACCGCCCATAGGCAATGTAGTCAAAGCATTCTTGAAAGTCTGCTCAAATCCCAGGAATTTGAGGATAGAAAGATTTACGGAAGCATGGAAACGAATACCGCCTTTGTACGGGCCAATGGCATTGTTGAACTGCACACGATAGCCGAGGTTCGTCTGAACTTCACCCTTATCATCCACCCACGTTACACGGAAAGTAAAGATACGGTCAGGTTCAACCAGACGTTCTATAATTTTCGCTTTCTCGAACTCGGGATGTTGGTTATAGATATCTTCGATGGAAAGAAGAACTTCCTTTACGGCTTGAAGATACTCAGACTCGCCGGGGTGCTTTGCCTCTAAAGAGGCCATGATACGTTCGATATTCATAATATTACGTTTTAAAGGTTATTACCTTGTTGACTTTACGCTATTCAAACAAAATGTCAATGAATAACACCGCAAATATAAGAAAACTTTTCAAAACAGCTAAATTTTACGGTTATATTTTGATTAAAGAATGATAAAATGTCAAATCCCCGGCATTCTCTATTCATACCTAAATGGTCTATTCTTTTCCTATTCTGTCAACAATTCGCCATAACGGCATAAATATAGAAAAATTATAATAAAGAAAATAAGAAATGACGAATAATTTACGAAAAAAGACACAATCCTCACGGACTATGCCTTTCCAATTGCTAACTTTAATTCTTAAATGCTTGTATTAAATCCGCAACATAATAATTACTATGTACGGACAAGCTTCATAATTTCTTCAATCCTTTTACCTCTTCTTTTGTTGCTTCTCGAACACTGATAGCCACCCCTCCACTACTTGCCAGAGGTTGACGCAGCACACTCTTTGACGTTACTATGCCACGACGGATGTCATAGCTCTGCGGATTATCTTTCCAGTCTGTATCCCGACCATCTGCATAAACGGTAACAATATATTTCCTTCCTTCGGGTAAGAAAGAGAAAGGAATAGTTGCCGTACGAGGATGTTCGTCGGTAATAGCACCTACATACCACTCTTGTTTTCCTTTGGCTTGACGAGCCACTGTGATATAATCACCCGGTTCGGCTTCCAAATACCAAGAATTGCTCCAATCCACCGCTACATCCTTAATAAATTGAAACGCATCGGGAAAACGGCGATAATTATCCGGCAGGTCTGCTGCCATCTGTAACGGAGAGGGCATCGTTACATATAGAGCCAATTGTTTTACCAATGTAGTACCCGCCTGACCTTTAGGTTTCGAACTATTATAATACGAAAGTTTTGTCTGGAAAATACCAGGAGTGTAATCCATCGGACCACCCTTCAACCGAGTAAACGGCAAGATACAAGTATGATCCGGATCATTGCCCCCCATAGATTCAAACTCACCACCACGGGCAGATTCTTGCGCTACCCAGTTGGGCCAGGTCCGACACAAGCCGGTGGGACGAACAGCCTCGTGACTATCTACCATAATCTTATAATCAGCAGCACGCTTCACCACATGTATATAATGATTGTTCATCCATTGTGAGGAATGATATTCACTACGGGGAATGATTGAGCCCACATATCCGGTCTTTACAGAATTATAGCCATTATCTACCATAAATTGAAAGGCTACATCCAGCTGCCGCTCATAGTCGGCAGCATTAGCAGCCGTCTCATGATGCATGATAATCTTTACCCCCTTTGATTTGGCATAGGCATGTAGTACCGCAACATCAAAGTCCGGATAAGGTTTGTCAAAAAGGAACTGACGGTCCTTACGATAAGATGCCCAATCTTCCCAACCTTCATTCCAACCCTCAACCAATACCGCATCAATACCATTCTCCGCCGCAAAGTCTATGTACTCTTTCACATGTTCAGTATTGGCCGGATGATGTCCATTAGGAGTTAACTTTGAATAGTCGGTTATGCCGGGTTTAGCTTTATAATAGTCGCTATATGCCCATGTACCTCCTCCACCAGTAAACATCTCCCACCAGACACCGATAAATTTCTGTGGCTTAATCCAAGAAGTATCTTCCAGCTTACAAGGTTCATTCAGATTAAGAATCAACTGGGAAGCAAGAATGTTACGTGCGTCGTCACTAACCATAATTGTACGCCACGGGGTATGCAACGGTAATTGCAGATATCCTTTCTTTCCTAATTTATCGGGAGTAAGATGAGCAGAAAAGTTAAACTCTTTATCATCCACATTCAGCAACATGGCAGAATAATCTACCAAGGCAGCTTCATGAATATTGATATAAAGTCCTTCGGTAGTCTTTATCATAAGGGGTGTTTGTACTGTGAATGAAGTCGCTTTAGCTTCATATCCTTTTTTACGTAGATTACGTTCCATAGCTTCGCGCACTTCGGAAATGGCTGCAGTAGTATAGGCAAATTCATTTGTATCATAATCACCGGGAATGCAATAGAGTGTATGATTACCGGTCAGATTGAATTCCGTCAGTTCGTCTTTTACCGTCAGATAATTCATGGTTTTCTGCTCCGGCAACTCATAACGGAATCCGAGTCCATCGTCAAACAATCGAAAACGTACAATCATCGTACGGTCGTGCTTTGCCGGTTGTGAGAAAGTGACAGTAAGTTCATTGTAATGGTTACGGACTTTTTCATACTCTCCCCATACAGGCATCCAGGTTTCATCAAAAGTAGAATTTGTTGCATCAAGAATCCGGAAGCCATTTGACAAATCCGCTTCTTCCATAAGTATTCCCAAGGCAGAAGGTTCTACAACCGGCTCTCCTTTGTAATATAAGCTATAGACCGGCACACCCTCGGAATCAAGCACAACATTGAGTTTCAGATTCCCATTGGGAGATAACAATTCGTGTGCCATCGCCACACAAGCAATTCCCAGAAATACAACTGTTAATAATACATGTTTCATATACATCCGTTATTGTTGATATATAAAATATTGATAAGGTTCCATCGTCATTACTGTAGGCAACTCCACATCCACACCGGCAATCACATCGGTCATGGTCTTGCCAGCATGCTCCATAGGTACTTTCACTTGTACAGACTCATTGGCGGTATTCACCATGACCAACATGCCATGACTGCCTGCTGCCCGATAAAATGAAGCGACGTCTCCGGTAGTATAAACTTCCAGTTCACCACCACGTACACTGCTCGTAGCTTTATAGGCTCTGATGATTTCTGCCATCTCTTGCGCAAAGGCTTCATTGGACTTCAAGTCTATAACTCCGTAATTGAAAAAGTTAAGTGACCGCGGATAGGCTGCTTCCTGCGAACTATAAACAAGAGGTATCCCCTCGAGCATAGTCGTCAATACAAAAGCAGACATGGCACCACGCTCACCGCCATAACATTCTATCGGTGAAGCCTCACTTGCCTGGTCATGATTAGTAGAATAGCGTAACCGTAACGTACCCTCCGGCATTCCCTCCAATTCGGAAGTATTCATAGCATAAAGGTCAGTAAGTGAGCATTTACCGGCATAATAGTCTTTCAGTTTACTATGGAAGTTCCAGCCGTAGAGCAGATTGAAACCATTGTTCATTAAAGACGTTTTTCCGCCTTCGGCAAGCATCAGCAAATTATTGTCAAGTGTACGGAGCTCGGCGATTGCTTTCTTCCAGAAAGTATCTGGTACCCCCTCGGCATAATCACAACGGTATCCATCAATACCAATTTCTGTTACCCAATACTTCATGGCATCAATCATGGCTTGCTGCATGGTTTCGTTGTCAAAATTCAAGTCAGCAACATCCGCCCAAGGCTGTTCTTGAGGTTGTACCACATTGCCATTTGCATCCTGTGTATACCAATCCGGATGCTCAGTCACCCAAGCATTGTCCCACGAAGTATGGTTGGCAACCCAGTCAAGAATCACTTTCATTCCTTTGGCATGGGCAGCATCTACCAGTTCTTTCAAGTCTTTTTTTGTTCCGTAACGTGTATTCAGCTTTTTATAATCCTTTATACAATAAGGTGAATTCACACTTTTCAGTACTCCCGGCTCATTTACAGGCATCAGCCAAAGCACGGTAGTCCCCAGGCTTTGAATACGGTCAAGCTCTGCTTTGATGGCAGAGAACGCATTTTCTTCGGCAAAGATGCGGGGATTTGCCTCATAAATCACCATATCCGAAGCCATGTATTCTTCCTGTGGAACGGGAATCGGTTCCACGTCACTCTGACTATCACTACACCCCATACAAGAATGTAGCATCGTAAAGAGCAGTGTCGCAATTATTACTTTTTTCATATTTCTACTTTTTATCTATACTTATACTCATTGGCGGAACTGATATCTGCAAAAGGAGCATCCAAACTCTCCAGTGATGGGCATTGGCAGAAAAGATACTAAGACTTAATACTAAAAATCCCGGAAGCCAATACTAAAAACCAAAAGAGCTAAGAGATAACTTCTTCCCAAGGCTTGGTTTTTCTATCCCAAGACTTGGGATAGAAAAACCAAGCCTTGGGACATATATCCGCAAGATTGAAAAGAGATATCCTATCTCCAATCTTATTCTGCCAATAGGTCATTTAACATCTTTATTACTATACAAAACTCATTTTAAGAAATTATTCTGATTAGAAACAAAAGCCACTTCAGATTCCGGTTCAGAGTCTCCGTCCGGATTGTTAGGGTCAATCTCCTCACCAGCTATGTCCGTAATACGGAAATAATAATCTCGATCAAGCGTCACTGCTGCGAGGTCAAATTGTGAGCCTCCATTGTTATTATTCATTATCAGATTGTAAGTCAATCCCTTATTTGCTTCACCTGTATCGTAATAATTATACGTGACACCTTTTATCTCAACACTACCGGTTGGTAATATTCCTGGCCAACTGCCAAAGAGTTCCGGTATATCATTTCCCCACGCATATATGGTTGTTTCTGCCCATCCGGACTGGTCTTCAATAAATATGGCATAACCATCATGGATGACCACTGCATCCGGATCTATTTCCGTCCAACCGCTTTCTGTGATTTCCAAATATATGTCACGGTCAAGAGTAAAGTTCTGTGGTCCATCAAATTGTGAACCTACTCCATTATCGTTAAATATCAAATTGTAAACCAATCCCTTATTTGCTTCACCAGTATCGAAGTATTTATAGGTAATTCCTTTTATCTCAACGCTACCAGTAGGTGAAATACCGGGCCAACCTCCAAAAAGTTCCGGCAAATCATTTCCCCACGCATAAAGTGTCAGTGCATCCCAGCCTGTATTGTCCATCACGAACACAGCATAACCGTCATGGGTCACTTCACTTGGGTCTTCCGGCTCCTCAAAATAAGCATTCCAGCGGGTTACCGTTATATCAGTGCGAGTACCTACCTTAGCCGAAATTTGATGTAAAGCATCCCCATTCTGCAAAGTACGCTCTATACCTTGTGTCTTAGAAACGAAATAAAAGCCATCGGCAAGTGTCTTTCCATTAACAAAATCTTCCGGATAGAGGTATATGCCCCATTTAACATCATTGTTTGCAGCTTTCTCCATCTGCCACTTAAGGTCTCCGGAAGCAGCATCCTGACCTCCATTGAAATCGCCTGCAATATAAATTATTTCATCGGCACCAGTTCCTTGGGGCATAATCACCTCCAGCAAGATGGCATCACTACGAAGTTCAAATTGCGGCAACTCATGGTCAAACACAATTTCCTCCTTGTCACAACTACTGATGAAAACTACAAAAAGCAACAAAAGCCATAGCGGATTACATATATATTTTTTCATTGTTACTATTATTATAGGATGATTAATAATTAGGATTCTGTACCAGTCCCGGATTTACCATAAGGGCAGACTGGGGCAAGGGATACCACTCGTATTTGCGGTCACGTTTAGCCGGATAGCTTAAACCGTCGTCCGTGGCACGGCCAAAGAACCACCATTGTCCTTGCGTAAACTTATCGAAACGACGCAAGTCTGTACGACGACGTCGTCCCTCTCCCAAGAATTCAAGTCCCCATTCACTCAACATCCAATCCATATCAAAGGATGTAAAACCAGGACCGGGCTGTTCGAGAGCCGACTTATCTGTGAAATAGCGTGTTTTGACTTTATATACCAGTTCTTTAGCACCTTCCGTATCACCTGCACGCATTTTACATTCAGCAAGAGTATAGACCACTTCACTCAAACGGAATTCCACCTCATCGATGTTTTGGAAATCAATGCCTGCACTCTCCGGATAAACCGGATATCTTACCAAACGGACACCTGAATTCGTTTCACCCCAGCGAGGTGACATGACAGTCTCCAGATTACGTCCTAAATTAAGGAACGTACCCACCTGGTCCACATAAACCAAATCCTGACCGTCACGGTCGGCATCTGCTTTCAAAGCTGCACCCTTACCATAGTTGGCTTTAATAGCCCCTTTCAAGAAAATGCCTTGATAATTTCCTGTTGTTTCATTATACACATAGTTCTGCTTACGGATATCTTTATCGTGGAAACGTTCATAAACAGCTCCTAACTTATCACCGTAGTCGGTAAGAAAGCTCTTAGGATTGTCAGTACCACCATACGGCTGTACATTTCCAGAATTATCCCATGAAGGTGCCAAGCATACACAATTCCATCCGCTCTGGCTGTATGTACCTCCAAAGTAATCCCAACAATTGTAAGGCATGAAAGGCATGTTACGCATCCAACCGGTATTGACCTGACCGACTTCCATCGCCAATGCCATTACAACTTCCGGACATTCTACATTGTTTATCGAATAAATATCGCGATAGTCATCGGTAATGCTGTAAGTACCATAATCGCCATTCAGAATTTTTTGGCAAAGAGTGGCACACTCATTATAACTGTTTTGTTTGATAAACACCTCAGAATTCAGCAACAAGCGCATCTTAATCATACGATTGGCAGCTTGGTTCATGCGGTTACGGGTCTTTCCAGAACCATCTTCTTTCATAAGGTCTGTGACTGACTCATCTAATTCCTGACTGATAAAATCGTAGATAACCTTGCACCCCTTATCAAAATCAGTATCTGCAGAGCCAGGGATTTCTGCGCCCGAAGAAATGTTCAAGGGAAGTGCTCCACCCCAAATCTCAAAGATATTGTAGTATGCCCAAGCACGCAGGGTACGTACTTCGGCAATATAACTATTCAAAGCATCCTCAGTCATGCGTATAGATGCGGGGCTGATTGCCTGCAAATCTGTAATAAGCGTATTGCAAAGCCCGATAGTGGTCCACGCATTCTCCCAAGTTTGGCGAATAATGGTTGATTCTGACGTCCAGGTATGTGAAGACAAAGCAAACTTCAATGCCTCATCCCATCCCCAAAGTCCACCGTTCCAACTGCGCCATGCCACCTGGTCGGCAGAAAACTCCTGCAAATACCAGAAGTATTCCAAATAACTATATGCTGCTTTCGAATAGATGGCTGCCACTGCCCCCTGAACACTCGTCTCATCTTGATAATAAATTCCGGCATCCACACGATCGAACACTTCCTCGTCCAAATTAGTACAAGAGAAAAGTGAACATGACATAATCATCGCCAATAACCAACGACATTTTATATATTTCATATCTTTCATATTTTTAATAATTTGTTTCTCATTTATTTGAAGCGAAGAGTCACACCTAAACTCAATTGAGTTGCTGTAGGATAAGCACTATTACTATCTACTCCCGGCTGGATACCATTCACGTCTATAATTGAAGGGTCATTGCCAGAGTATCCGGTCAAGGTAAACAGATTCTTGGCAGACAGATATATGCGCATATTATCCAGTAACTTACGGTTCTTAGGAGTAAAATTATATCCCAAGGTTACATTTTCCAGTTTTATGAAGCTACCATCCTCCAGGAAATAGGAAGATATTACTCCACCACCGGTACGGATATTCTTATCTTCCAGATACGCAGAGCGAAGAACATTATCTGTACCACATCCCTGAAGCCCCATACCATATTTACGCATGTTGAATACATCAAAACCGAATGTACCGCGGAAGAATACACTCAAATCAAAGTTTTTCCAAGTCAGGTTGTTACTCCAAGACAAAAAGTGCTTGGGAGCACCATTGCCAATATAACGTTTATACTTGGCATCAGCCTGAGAAATCGGTATTTGCTCATCTTTATCATTCAAAATAAGCATATTGCCATTTTCGTCAACACCTGCATATTCATAACCGTAGAACTGCCCTATCTCTCCCCCTTCCTGCACACGGAAGAAATATTCGCTGGAACCAGTACCCGGTTTTAAGTAAAGGTCGAGATAAGATGCCTTGTAAATATCGTTAGAAAGTTTGGTCAACTTAGTCTTTCCATAAGAATAATTGATTCCGCTCGTCCACTTCACTGCTGTTTTAGTAAGGATGTCACCATCCAAAGATACTTCTATACCGGTATTTTTCGTTGTTCCAACGTTAACCAAAATAGTGGAATAGACAAAAGGCGGTTGAGGTGCCGTGTACGTATAAAGCAAGTCTTTAGAACTACGGTCAAAATACTCCACTGAACCACGTAAACGATTCCATAGAACAAAGTCAACACCCAGATTAATCGCAACGCTCTTTTCCCAAGCCAAATCCGGATTAGCATTACTGGAGGGAGCATAGCCCGTTACCCAACGCCCGTCAAAGAGATAACTACCATTGGTATTGTAAGTAGAAAGTGATTTATAAGCATCAAAATCCGAACGACCGGTAATTCCGAAAGAAACACGCGGTTTCAAACTGGTCAACACTTTCCGGGTATTCTTCATAAAGCCCATCTCCATCATTTCCCAAGCCAAAGAAGCTGCTGGGAAGTACCCCCACTTTTGGTTAGCACCAAATTTGGAAGAGCCTTCATAGCGCAACGAAGCCGATGCAAAAAGCATATCCTTCCAATTATAGTTCAACCGACCAAAGAAGCCAATAAGTGTCGATTCAGAGCGACCGCTATATAAACTTGCCAAACCATCCTTCAGATAAGAGCCACTGCCCAAATCCCAATATTTCGTATTATCAAAAGAGAAGTCGTTGTTACTACCACCAATCTGTTCCCAGATAGACTTCTCATAAGTATAGCCCACTACAGCCTTAATATTGTGGTCGCCCAAGTTCAGTGCATAATTTCCCAACCACTCCAATCGATTGGTGTACCATTTCTGATACTTCATTTCCGCACGTCCTTTATAACCATTCCAATAGGACTCCGAACCGGCAGACGAAGCATAATATTGTTGCTTCATGTCATTGTAATGCAATGAGTAACTTAATGTTGTATTCAACAAATGCTTTTCTGTCTGCAAAATATTCAGTTTAGCCTCAGCCGTGCCCAACAAATACATACGCTGGCCGTTGTTATCTCTCAAAGCAAGCTCCGCAACCGGATTGGTTGCACCCGTAGGAGAAGTAGGCTGATAATACGAACCGTCTGCATTATATACTGGCATTGTAGGATTCATTGTGAGTGCCCTATCGAAAAAGCCATCATCATTTCCCCAAGTTTCATTTACACGACGTGCACTCAACGAACCGTTGAATTGTAAGCGATTCTCCAGTACACGCTGTTCCATAGAAAAACGACCTCCAAATTCTTCACGACCACTCACGATGTCAAGTCCATTGGCACTTTTGTAATTGAAGGAAGCACCATAGAAACCATTCTTTGTGCTACCATCAATAGATATATATTGGTTTGTGTCGTATGCTACATCACGAGTAATCAATCCATACCAGTCAGTGTCGGCTCCATAGTCTGTACCTCGTCTCGAACGACGGAATTCATCAGCCGACAGAATATCCGGAGAGGGCTTGGCTACATTAAAAGCGATGTAACTGTCATATGTGACTACCGTTTTTCCTGCTTCACCCGAGCCACGTTTCGTTGTAACCAAAATCACACCATTAGCACCTCGCGTTCCGTAAATAGCAGCTGAACCCGCATCTTTCAATACCGTAATAGATTCAATATCCTGTGCAGCGATGTTACGGATATCGCCACCTGCCACACCATCTATGACAACCAAAGGACTATTACTTGCAGAAACAGATGTTGCACCACGTACTTGTAATGAAGAACTGGAGTTAGGATTGGCAGCTGCCTGCGTATTGACATTCAAACCCGCGACTTTTCCCGATACCATTTCCATCGGGTTATTCATAGCCCCCAAATTAAAATTTTTCTTATCCACTTGTACAATGGAACTGGAAACTTCTTTTTTACTCAATGAGCCGTAACCCACTACTACAACTTCTTCCAACACCTGCTGGTCATCATGCAAGACAACATCAATCTTATTTCTACCGGATACGTTCAGTTCCTGCGTTTGGTAACCTACATAAGAAAAAACAAGTATTGCATCAGGATTAACATTCGATAACACATAGTTACCGTCAATGTCAGTTATCACCCCCGAAGTTGTACCCTTTACCAATACACTTGCACCGATAAGACCTTCACCCGTAGCATCGGTCACCTTTCCTTGTACCTGAAGTTGTTGCGCAACAGCAACACCAGTCATCATAAGAAAACCCAGTAAAAGGATCATGCGCTTTTTAAGGCATCTCTTTAGACTTTTCTTTTCATCTTATTAGAAATTAGTTAAACAATAAATAGATTGATGCAAATGTATTATCAAAACAAACGCACGATTTGGGCTGAGATAAAAATCTAAAGTCCCGCAATAGGCAATTAACTATAAATACAACGCATTACAAAAATGCTATTGCTACTAATTTCTAAATCATTTCTAAACTTTTTAAGGCAGAAGAAAGCCTCAAAAGGAGGATAAAATCAAAAAGAAGTTATTTTCATCACTCGTTCTTCAAAGTCCTCTTTACAAAGAGACTTGTTTTTTAGCTTGGAACGATAAGTATAGATGGTAGTTATGGAATAACGCAAAAATTCTGCAATACGCGCACTGTCTGTAATACCTAAACGAATCAGTGCAAATATGCGCAGTTCGGTAACAAGCAATTCTTCATTTTTAGGATGCAATTGTTCTTCAACTGGCAACAAACGATTAAATTCTTCTACAAAGTTAGGGAATATCTTAAGAAAAGATACATCGAAATTGTGATAGAACTCTTTCAACTCTTGATTTATGAAACGGTCGGACTTCAATGTACGATATAACTCCTCAAGTTTACCGGCAGCAGCCTGCTTGTTCAATATGCGGCGATATTCTTCCATCTTACTTATATAGGAGGAACTTAAACTGAGGAAACGTCCCAAATACTCTTCCTTAATGTGGTTGGCTTCCGTAAGAGTCTGATTAGTATGCAATAATCGTTCATTAGCCTCATGTTGAGACTTGTTCAGCTTCTTCAATTCACTATTCAATATACTCAATTGGGAATTGGCAGCAACAACTTCTTTACGGGCATAAGACAATTTTTTCATTTGCCATAGCACACACAGTACTGTCAATAGAAGGAAAACAGAAAGGATACATATGCCTGTAATAAACATTCTCTGCCGCTGTTGCTGTATTTCCTTTTCTTGCTGATAAGCACGATCTATGAGCGGAAGCATCTTGGAATTCTGCGAACTACGCAACCGAGTAGTATAATAATTAGCATCTTCCATACTAATCTTGATATAGTGATTAGCACGTTCCAAATCGCCCATTCCATAAAGTAATTCCGCTAATGCGCACAAAGAATAATTTTCTTTCACCACTGCCCTAATGTCAGCAATGGCACTGCTAATACGTGCTTCCATTTCTTTCTGCTTGTTCCCCACGACATGATAAGCAAAAGCCAGAATTGAAGTAGCTACTGCATACTCACGCGTATTGGATTTCAACCGAGGTAAAAAATTCTTCAATAAACATATAGCCTCCTGACTTTTTCCCTGGTCAATGAGCTGAGGTGCATGCACGACTACATATCTATAAGTATCTTCCGGTACTAGGCTGATTATAGAATCCCTATACAAATTTGCTATCCGAAGATAATTGTTCACGTAGTTCCGATCAGTGGCGTACTCTGCCTGATAGAGATATAGGTTTTCAAAACATACATAATAGTCCACTATATTTTCACCCTCCAACGTGTTACGAGGAAGCGATTTCAGCAATTCCATTGCTTCAACAAAAAGGCCCGAAGTATTTAGAATATGTACTTTATTTAATATAGAACTATTTATCCATTGCCTATTATTTAGCCGTGTGGCAATAAGAATATTTTCATTTATATAATGTAATGCAGAATCACTAATATAAGAATTATATTCGGCAAAAAGACGATTTTGTATCAGATAACGCTCCATGTCAGTAAGCCTCCCTTGCTTCAACTCATCCTTTATCAAAGAAATATACCGTTCTTTTTCTTCCTCGTATTGTCTACGCATCACGATAGTCTTATCCAGAACAGACAAAAGGCTATCTATTGCAGATGCATACATACCAAGCGAACATGGCAACAGCATTATTATTAAAATCAAGATACGCATCATAGGTTAACATTGTGACATAACTTCGCAAAGTTACAATTTTCTTCTGTTATGAAAATACGATTTTAGTATTTTCTTTGGCATTATAAGTCGTACATCATAGGGATTATACATCTACCGAAATTCATATTTCCTCTACTTCGGATAGCTTTTAAAGCTTTTATGGCAGTTTTCAAACCTCCTTCTGCCTAATAATGGCTAACATTGCAACCGAAACCAAAGGTTGACATCAACATGAGAAAGACATTATTATTTTTATACCTTTTATCTCTCGGCAGTATTGCCGCATACGGTCAGACACGTCTGACCCAAGACCCCAAACTGGAACGACAACTCCACGAAAGCGGACTGATACATCAACCCCTCCCCCTGGATATTGAAAACTCTTTCGAAACCAACGGATGGAAAAAGGAGGTCTTGCAAAGCGCTCCTCTCACCCGCTCGGCAGGTACAGAGGGATGGAGTCATTCCGGCGCAGGAAGCATGTCCTTCAGTACGGAAAAGACCGTTTCCGGCAAAGGCAGCATCAAACTGCAATTCCCCACATTCACCGGGAAAAGGGCGACCGGCTCTCCTTCCGACCCAGACTATGCCACCTACGGAAACAGCAGTGTTACCTATCATCTAGACGGCGCCAATCTGGAGAAGTACAACCGCATCGTATTCTCCATCTATCCCGATTGCGACGGCGCGCGCATCGTCAACATGAACCTCACGTTTCGCAATGCAGATACTCCTGCCAAGAAAGGATATAATCAGCCTTCGGGTTCACACCTCATTAACCTTATTAATAAGGAGTGGAACCAATGCTTCCTCGAAATAGATGAGTATCAGCGCGACAAGGTGATATCCATCACCTTCAGCACAGCCCTCAAAGGCAAAGACCGGACTACAGGAGATTCAGCTATCTACTACCTGGACAATCTACAACTGCAAACGGTGAAAGCCCCTGAGAAAGTCAGCGGATGGATACCTGCCGATGGAAAAATCTCCTACTCGACAACCGGCTATGCCGTCAACCACCCCAAAACCGCCCTCATCAACACAAACCTCACCATAGACGCCGGAAAGCGCTTCCAACTGCTTACCCCAACCGGAGAAATAGCTTACGAAGGAGACATCCGAAAAGAGAAAACCACTCTCGGAGAATTTGGCCTTATTGATTTCACCTCCTTCAATAATCCCGGAGAGTATCAGCTGAAGGTCGGAACATCGCTAACTCCCACCTTCCGGATTGGAGAAAGACTTTGGGAAGATTCACAATGGAAAGTGCTGAACTTCATCTTCTGCCAGCGCTGTGGACATCCGGTTCCCGGCAAGCATTCCACCTGCCACGTAGACCTCATGTCCCGACATGACGGACGCAGCATCTCCTACTCCGGCGGATGGCACGATGCAGGAGACTTGTCCCAGCAAACCTTGCAGACGGGAGACGTGACCTTTGCTCTGCTCGAAGCCTATAATAAACAAAGAAATATCAACCCAGCCCTCGCCGCCCGCCTGCGTGAAGAGGCGGAATGGGGAGTAGAGTTCATCCTAAAGAACCGCTACGGCGATGGTTACCGCGCCAGCAGCATGGGATTGCTTATCTGGCAAGACGGTGTGTTCAATACATTGGACGACATATCTTCCGTACGTGTACAGAACATGGCATTTGACAACTTTCTCTATGCCGGATACGAAGCTTACGCCTCCATGACGCTGGACAACGACCCGATGCTGCAGGAATACCTATTGCGCGTGGCCGAAGAAGATTTCGCTTTTGCTATGGAGAAGTTCAAAAAAGATGGCTTCGACCAGTTCGTCCAGCCTTACGAACACAGTTACAACACTTCGAAAAGTCAGTATATGGCTACCATCTCCTGGTCGGCAAGCCAATTATACAAGCTGACCGGAAAACCTTCTTATGCGGACATCGCCGCCGAATACATCCGCTACACCCTCGACTGCCAGCGCACGGAACCGCTGAAAGACAAAGACGGGACACGCGGATTCTTCTACCGGGACAAATCCCGCAAATCCATCGTACATTACATACACCAGTCGCGCGAGCAGGTCTATATGCAGGCTATGGTGATGCTTTGCGAAACCCAGAAGGAGCACCCCGATTATCCTAAATGGGTGAATTCCATACAACTATATGGAGAGTATCTGAAAGGAATGATGAAGTATACCCATCCCTACGGTATGATTCCAAGCGGTGTTTACCATGCAGAGGAATATAAGGATACCACCAACTTCTACGCCCTCCATCTGTTTCCCCCTGCCAATGCCAAGGAACTGTACACGGAACAGATTAAACGAGGAGTACAACTGGACAAAGAGCACTACATGAAACGTTTCCCCGTGTGGTTCAACATTTTCAACGGCAATACCGCCATCCATCTTTCCAACGGAAAGTCCGCCGCCATCTGCGGAAACTTCCTGAAGGACAAGGAACTGCTCAACATCGGTCTGGAACAGTTGTACTGGACCGTAGGCAAGAATCCTTTCGGACAATCCTTGATTTATGGAGAAGGACACAACTATCCGCAACTGAATACCTTCTCTTCGGGAGAAATGACAGGAGAGATGCCCGTTGGTATCCGTACCCTGGGTAACGACGATGTCCCCTATTGGCCGCAAACCAACAATGCCTGTTATAAAGAGGTATGGATTACCTCGGCAGGCAAATGGCTGTCTCTGATTGCGGAATATTAGATAATGGAGAATTAATAACTTATAAATTATAAATTACAAATTATGAAACATCTGTTTATTTTATTGTTTACGGCTTGCACCCTGCTGACGTACGCACAAGTCCCCGAAGGTTATCCGGCAAACTATGCCAAAGCTCCTCGCTTCAAGGCCTTGATTTATTACACGCAACATGCGGAAGAAGCACACGTACAATTTGCAGAACAAGCAACCACTTTCTTCAAGAAGCTCAATTACGGTGACGGCTTTGTTCTGGATATTACTACCGATTTTTCAAAATACCCATACGAGAAACTGAAAGAATACAATGTCATTATCATGCTTAACACATCCCCCAACACCAAGGCCGAACGCGATGCTTTTGAGCAATACATGGAAAACGGAGGCGGTTGGGTAGGTTTCCACGCAGCTGCCTACAACGACAAAAACACGCATTGGCCCTGGTTCGTTAAGTTTCTTGGTGGTGGGGTGTTCTATTGCAACAACTGGCCTCCCCAGCCGGTATTGGTCGAAGTCGACAACGAAGAACATCCCGTTACCAAGAATCTGCCTGCATCATTCGTGGCTCCCGCCAGCGAATGGTACCAATGGACTCCCAGCCCCCGCCAGAACAAGGACGTAGAGGTACTCTTGTCCCTATCTCCCAAGAACTATCCACTGGGTATCAAGGATGTAGTGAATTTTGGCGACTTCCCCATCGTATGGTCCAACAAGAATTACAGAATGATTTACCTGAATATGGGGCATGGTGACGAAGAGTTTATCGACGGTACACAGAACCTGCTATTGGTTAATGCTTTCCGCTGGGTAGTGAGCAAAGACAAAAGCGGCAACCCGTTCCTCAAATAAAACGGTTTCCATAACAGCAATCAAGAGAATAAATAGGGGATAATTCCCCTATTTCCTATGTTAACACTACGTTTTTATGCCGAAACAGATACTTTTCCTTCGAAAAGTATCTGTTTCGGTCGTTTTATATAGATACCCTTGCCGGTTCCCAACGGGCCGGAATGACAGTTTCATATCGTTGAAACCAAAAGTTTCACTTGCTGAAACTTTTAGTTTTACGAAAGGAAACTAAAGGTTTCCCTTAATGAAACCAATTATTTTCCCAATCAAAACTTCTCGTATTTAGTCTCAAAACTAAAAGTTTCATGTTGAGAACTAAGACAATAGCCACTTTTACGATTCACCCAATAAATAGGAGGCATCATCTTTTAGAAAGATTGGAAAGCGTGATAGATGGTTGTAACGTTTTTTATCTGTCACGGGTATCTATCACGCTTTAATTGATTTATAATCAAAACAATACACCCATTTGCGTGATAGCATGACAGATGTTTTGCCAAAACAAACTTTGTGAAGGAACAAAAAATCCCCGGTATTATTCACAAGGAAATACCGGGGACTCTTCAGAAAAAAACAATCAAAACTTATAACCAGCCAGGGTTCTGTGTCAAGCCACCTTTAGCTCTATCCATTTCCGACTGGTCAATTGGAAAGTATCTGAACTTCTCCGTCCAACCTTTGTTACCTAAAATCTCTGTTCCTTTATCGAAACGCAGAATATCAAACCAACGCTGCATTTCATCCATAAACTCATACCCACGCTCTTCAAAAAGAATATCCAACAGCTCCTGCTTGCTCTTTCCGGCCAAGTTGATACGATGCTCTTTGTCTTTGAAAGCGCGGTCTCTGACCTGGTCGAACCAGCCTTGCGCATCGGCACTGGCAGTTCCGTTGATGCGTACATCAAGCTCCACAGCCAGCAGCAAAACATCGGCATAACGGTAAATACGCCAAGAGTTATAATAGTTATCCGTAGGATTCACCGTAGACGTCGTCTCCTTTCTCGGATGAATCTTATAGTGCCCCAGACCCTCGTAATTTTCCTGCTGGTCACTGACTTGGAAAGCACTTCCTGCCGGTAGTTCACCTTTGGCCACCATTTCTGCCACTTTTTTAGCCTCGTCCGCATAGACAATGACTGTTCCCTCACGGCGCGTATCACCTTCCTTAAACATGTTGTAAACAGTACTCGGCATGGTATTCTGCCCATAACCTTCGCCCAAGCCGCCCTGCTCGGCACTTCTCGGGTCAACAATGTTACGACCACCCAAAGAACGTGCAAGACCAAACCCTTCACCGGAGTTATTGCCGGCATAACATACCTCAAAGATAGATTCCGCACACCATTCTCCGTCTTTCACCCATAAGTTTTGATAATCAGGGTTCAACCGGTATCTTCCACTGGTGATTATTTCTTTCATGTCATTCAATGCCACCTGATATTTAGTCTCATCACGATGGAACAAAATAATTTTGGCACGAAGCAGCTTGGCAGCATCCCGGCAAACGCGTCCCTGCTGTGTAGCACTGCGCTGGGGCAGATACTTAGTCACTTCGTCATCCAAGTCACCCATCATAAACTCATAAATTTCTTCACGGGTTCCTTTGGCAACGCTATACATTTCACTGGCTGCCAGATAATGTTTGATAAGCGGGAATTGCTCATACCCCATAAACAGATGGTAATAGAAAATGGCACGGTAAAAGCGCGCTTCGGCAGAAATGGAATTGACAAAGTCTGCACTGAGGTTGCATCCGGCCAATTTGTCAATCAACAGATTGGCAGCAATGACTCCATTGAACAAGCCAAAATCCCACTCATTCCACCAAGAACCATATCCCCATGCACCGAAACAAGAAGTCGCGTCATAGGTAAAAGTATCCCATTTCGTCTTGTAAGACCCCTCACCGATACCACCACCGGTTTCGGACTCATCACCCAGCAAAGAAGAGTAAGACCAAACCTCCGGCATACGGGTCTGCATTTCATTCATCACGGCATACAAGCCCTTCATCATATCGTCTTCCGTCTTATAGAATTCGGTTTCTGACACCTGAGTTCTCGGATTCACTTCCAGAAAATCTGAACAAGCTGTGGTCGACAAAGCCATCGCACCCAAAGCCAATACCTTTAATATCTTATTCATTGTATCTAATTTTTAGGTTAATCAAAATGTAATATTCGCACCGATAGTATAAGTACGTGCTTGCGGATATGTTCCCCCGTCAAATCCATCACGTGTTCCCACTTCAGGATCATAACCGCTGTAGTTGGTAATTGTAAACAGATTTTCGCCCTGCACAAAGAAACGCAGCCCCTTGACGCCGACACGCTGCAACATCTGTCCGGGCAGACTATAGCCAATCTGCAACACTTTCAAACGCATATACGAACCATCTTCCACAAAAAAGTTTGAAACCTGATAGTTATTGTTGTCACCATCTATCACACGTGGCACCCAATTGGAAGTGCCTTCACCATGCCAACGGTTCAGCCAAGATTTGTCGTAGTTACCAAAAGTCACATTGGAACGTCTGTACAGTTTATAAATGTCGTTTCCGATACTTCCCTGGAAGAATGCACTGAAATCAACTCCTTTCCAATCGGCAGAAAGAGTGAATCCATATGTCCAGTCAGGGTTCGGCTTGCCTATCATGGTACGGTCATCACCATTCAACCCATTTTCACCATCCAAATCTTTAAAACGAATATCTCCAGGCTTGGCATTCGGCTGTATCAGCTGAGTCTTTCCGTTAGAATCTACGTAGGTATAGCTATCTATCTCCTGCTGATTCTGGAAAATACCATCATGCAAGTAACCGTAGAAGAAGCCGTACGGACGCCCGTTCTCTCTCCAACTGACCTGGCCGCCCATACCACCGCCGATATTATTGAGACCGACACGGTCGGGGCCCTGGTCTGTTACGGTATTCTTCACATAAGAAGCATTTCCATTGATACCCAGATTCACTTCACCCACCTTAAAGCGATAGGACGCTTCGAACTCGATACCTTCGTTCTTCACTGTACCCGAATTGACCGTCATACTGCCATAACTGGTATAAAGAGGAATCGGCATGGAAAGCAGCATGTCCTTCGTCTTCTTCACGAAATAGTCGGCAGAGAATGTCAATGCACTGTTGAAGAAACGCAAGTCAATACCCAAGTCGGTCTGTTCGGAGGTCTCCCATTTCAAATCAGCATTGGCATAGCCACTGGGCAGCATGCCCGTATATACCTTTCCATTTATGACTGCATTCTTACCCTGACTCATCATACTTGTATAGGCAAAGGAGCCAATACGTTCGTTACCATTCTGTCCCCAGCTTAGACGTATCTTGGCAAAATCCAACCAGGAAGGTCTGTTTTCCATGAACTTCTCACGAGTCAACACCCAACCCAAAGAAACCGAAGGGAATGTAGCATATTGGTGCTCGCGACTGAAGTTTGACGAACCGTCCCGTCTCACTACCGCTTCGAACAAATACTTTTCATCATAATTATAATTGATACGTCCGAATATGGATGCAATGCGGTGATCTTCCGCCCCACCCCATACTTTGGACTGTTCTTCGGGCGCTGTGGCCGTGTCTATATATCCCTTGTCTATATCCACCACCAGCAGATTATAATCTTCCGCTTCCAAATTGGAGTAATGGTAGGAAGACATACTTGTACCGAACAGTGCACCTATATTATGACGGCCGAAAGACTTTGTATACGACAGTACATTTTCCCACTGCCAATAGGAAGACTCCCTTTTCTTATCCTCTACCTTGGAAGTGGCATTCTTACTGGTAGCATTTAGCTCGTAGACTGGAGTTACATTCTTAATGGAATTGAACACCCATTCCGCACCATAGGTAGTCTTGAACTTCAAGCCTGGCAACAAGTCGACATCAAGGTTAAAGTTCGCACCGAAATTCTGAGGCATAGTCCTCTGGTTATGACTGACCTGCATGGCTGCCAGCGGATTGGTTATTTCACGCATCTCGATGATATTGTATGCCAGGCCGTTGGGAGCAATGACATGATTTGGATAAGTTACGGCATATTGCTCCAGTATAGCAGGGTCGGTCTGATAAACCGGCTCGGTAGGAGGCAACATATTCATGGAAGTAATCAAGCCTGCAGCTTCACTATTGCCAATAGTATTACCAGTCTGGATTGACTTGGAATAGCTTGCAATTGCACCAAAACTAATCTTATTCAACCAATTTCGTGATTTCGTGTCCAGTAATACATTATTGTAATTCAAGCGTACATTGTAGCGTTCATAATCAGCATGTCCTTTAGCATAAATACCTTCTTGCTTTACATAACCGAAAGAAGCATAATAGGTAGAGTTGTCCGTACCGCCACTCAACGAAACCTTGTGGTTCATAATAGGAGCATTCTTGTTCTGCAGTTCCTTTTGCCAGTCGGTATTGACGCTGGAAACAGTCGGGAAATAAGGGTCCTTACCTGCGTTGGCAGCCATTTCATTCATCAACATCTGATAATCCGCACTACCCAGCAAATCCACCTTCTTGGAAGGATTCTGAATACCGTACGTAAATTCATAGTTCAAAGTAGCCTTTCCTTTAGTACCCTTCTTCGTAGTTATCAGCACAACACCGTTAGCACCACGGGCTCCGTAAATAGCGGCGGAAGCTGCGTCTTTCAACACTTCAATAGACTCAATATCAGAAGGATTCAAATGACTGATACCACTTTCAGACGGCATGCCGTCTACTATATAAAGCGGATCGGAGTTGTTGACCGTACCGGTACCCCGAATACGAATCTTTGATTCCGCACCGGGCTGACCTGAATTAGAGATAATCTGTACACCGGAAACTTTACCTTTCAAAGCATTCTGAATATTTGTAGGATTACCTTTATCCAACTCTTCACTGGTAACACGGCTCACAGCAGACGAAAGTACACTCTTCTTTTGTACACCATAGCCTACTACAACTACCTCGTCCAGCAACTCAGAAGAATCAGTAAAACGGACTTTCAGATTTGTATCTGCAGCAGTCAGTTTATACTCAATAGGCTCATAACCGATAAAGGTGAAGACCAACACATCACCCACAGAAGTTTTCAGACTGAAATTCCCATCAATATCCGTCACAGTACCCACAGCCGGATTACTTTTCATACTGACATTAGCACCCGGAACCGTTTCTCCGGAAGGATCATAAACGATACCCTGCACATTAATTTGTTGTGCGAAGAGCTGCAAAGTGCAACTGAGAATGCAAAGCAGCAAAAGGACTCTTTTTCTTTTCATGATAATAGTATTAGTTTATAAAATAGAAAGTTATTCATATTGTATTGATACAAATTCCAATACTTCGATAAGCGAAATTACGTACTAAACAAGAAATGGAAGTTGAATATTTCTCATAAGGAGTTCATTTACTAACACATCCATAAAAAACGTTTTATTTTAAACTTAAAGTGATAAAGTTTAAACCCATAAAAAAACGGATACGTTTCTGTACGTACCCGTTTTCTTCCAAATCCATTGATTATAAAAAGTATTACCTTTCTAAAGTCCAGTTAATGGCATTTCTGAACATGGTCGTAAACCCTTCCGTTTCGTACAACTTACTACTATGCCCTATCTGGAAATAAACATTGCGTGCCTTTTTGCTTTCATTGACCCAAACCACCGGATGATCGCCCATCTTGATGTCCGATGCAGGCGTGTAGCTCGATTCGTCTACATTGGCTAATACATGTACATTAGGGCGCGGACTCTTGTCATAAGTATACCACTCGTCATCGGGCACCACGAAAGAGGCCGGAACATCCTTCATTACCGGATGCTGTTTATCTTCCACAATCAGCGTACCGTCGGCCAGCGGAGCTATGTAGTTCTTGAAACGTACACCACCCATGAAATCAGAGAACCATTGCCACATGGGATAACCGTCAAACTCGCCCAGCAAAGTAGCATGATGGAAACCTATCCAGCCGCCACGGCCTTCTTCTATATACTTGACGAACGCATCTTCCGCTTCCTTCGGCCAAGTATAAGGCGGGAAATCCAATTGAATAACCAGGCTGAACTGCGACAAGTAAGCCTCCGTTATGTTCCTGGCATTGTTTATCTCGGTAATACTGAAATTCCCCTTTACACCTTCGGCCGCCAACCACCTCAAACCGGCATCCGTAAATCCTCCGTGCTGTCCGCCACGTTCCGTCAACACCAGTACCTTCGCCTTGTGCGGCTTGCCCAATAGGTTTTCTGCTACCGTACGGCGCAAATCACCCTGTTCATTGTCTCCGCTATAATCCCAATACATGCCTCCCAGCAAATCTTTATCCAGAATATACTGACACTTGATGGCAAGTGAACGGGGATTCTCAAAACCAAATACCAACGTATCATTCTTATCGGCCAGATAAGGCACTTGAGCCACCTCATCCCACTTTTCAGTATATTGGGTATCCGTATTCCCTACCTTATTATAGTCTTGGAAGCTGGGATAACCGTCACCTCCACGACCATAGAAGGGCATACCCATCACCAGCTTGGAAGGCGGTACGCCCGCTTTCAAGTGTGCAGTAACGGCACCGTCCGAAGTAATGTCACCGCTATGTCCTGACGGATAAAGCGCCGAATGGTGCTTGGGAGCAGAAGCCATGTCATAAGCCATGATATTCACAAAATCGACGGAAGGCAAGATAGCCTTGAAGTCAATGTAACGGGCAGAAGCTACGGTGGCAAGTGTCAGTTCCTTTTCATTGCCGATGGCAGCTCTGATATCCTGCATCAGAAGTGTAAAATTCTCCGTATCGTCCGGTGACGAGGATATATTTGCCATAGAGCTGGTGGGATATTCCCAATCGATGTCAATGCCATCCAAAGCGAACTCCTTCACCACACGGTCACAGTCCGCGGCAAAAGCACGGCGATATTCATCATTGGCAGCCATCTCACTGAAACGTCCGCTTCCCCAGCCGCCGATGGAAAGCAGCACTTTCAGCTCCGGCTTCTGTTTCCTCAAATCAACAATCTGTCTCAAACGTTCCTCATTATCAATCTTGACACCGTTAAAGCTCTCGTTTACATGACCGAACGCATAGTTGATATGCGTCATGTACTGCGGGTCGGGCATCACCTCACTCCACGAAGTGACATAAGCAACCACAACCTTTGAATCGCGGGAAGCCGCAACGACCTCTTCTCCCGACTTAACGCTACCGCATGAAACCAATACGCCCAAAGCGGCAGCCATCATCATTCTAATTTTTTTCATAAGTACTATCTTTAATTACAAATTATCGCAGGTCTGACGGACCCGTGAACCTATCAATGCATAATACAGCATAAACGTTCTCCAAAAAGAACGATGAGCCATGACCATCTCCAGCCTCCAAGAACATCGGCAAGCACTCCTTGCAACAAGGGCAATATGGCACCGCCTACCACTCCAATCATGAACACACCCGAAGCCACCGAAGTGTATTTTCCCAAATGGGCAACGGACAAAGTAAAGATAGCTCCCCACATGATGGAATGGAACAGACCTACTGCCGTGAGCAGCCACGGATTATTCAGAAGAATGGCCAGTAGGGCGAGTAGTCCTGCCGATACCGTAGTAACCGTCAACTGCACGCGGGGAGAAATCCTGCTCAGACTGCTCCCCACCAGGCGACCCACAAGCATACCACCCCAATAGAGCGTAGCCATCAGTGCCGGAGAAGCATAATCCATCTCGATGGCATACAGATTGATATTGGCCCCGATACAGACTTCCACTCCTACATAAAAGAAGATAGCCACCACGCCCAATGTCAGATGACGGAAGGACCATACACTTTTCCAGCTTTTCTCCCTTCTCTACCCTGGTTCCTTGGATATCGGGCAAAGACAATTTCATCAACAACAATACAATCAAAGAAATAACAGCCATCAATGCCAGGAACGGAACCATCAGCTGGTCAATCTGAATGTCCTCCATAGACAGACCGCCGAACACGACACCGGTCACGAAATAAGGAGCAAGCGTAGTTCCCACAGAATTGGCGGAACCGCCTATAGCCAAACGCTGAATGGACTGGGTACCCTTGACATGGCAAGCCGTCAGATAAGGATTTATAACCACTTGCAGAATGGTGGCCGAAGCCCCTACCACGAAAGAACCCAGTAAGAAAATCAAGAACCCTCCAGGGATAACATTATTTCCTGCATGCCAATTCGCTTCAGGAAAGTGTACTGTGAAATAGGAAGAGGCAAAGAACAAACCAAGCCCCACAATCATCACCAGCAATCCACGCATCAATGTTCCTTTATATCCGTATTTGCTAATCCACGACGAGCCTACCCCTCCACAAACCGGATAAGCAAGGAACCAGGAGAAAGTAATCAAAGTAGCAAAAGTATTTTTCAACCCGCCCACTTCCGAAAGAAAAGTTTCTTTCAGAGGACCCTGAAACTGAGTATTGGCAGTCGTAAGGAAACCTACAATAAAGAACAAGAACACCATCGTGATGAATGGCCCCATATAGTTTATTTGTTTTTCTTGTTGTGTCATAGTATTTTGATTATTAATTCAAATAATTAGTTATCAGCCGCCTGCAAGGCGACTTAGCAGTTAAGCATGCTTGCCGCCGCCTCATCCAGCAGAAATTCACAGTTGGGATGAAGCTGAAGGATGGAAGCAGGAACATCTGTTGTCACAGGCCCTTCAAGCATCCGCTTGACAATATCCGCTTTATTAGTCCCTTTGGCAACCAGTACAATCCGGCGTGCCTGCATAATGTTCTTTATTCCCAAAGTAGCCCCTCCCAACTCTTTATCGGGAGGAGTACCCGTTTCTCTACGGATGCGTTCTTCCAGTTCCACATTCATCCGGGTCACCCATGCTTCACCGCCAAAGGGAGATTCCGGCTGGTTGAATCCCAGGTGTCCGTTCTCACCCAACCCTAAAATCAGCAAATCAATACCGCCACGGTTCGCAATTTCCTGCTGGAAATCCCTGCATGACTGTTCAAAATCACCAGAAATGGTAGGCAGCATCAAAAAATTCTCTTCCTTGATGCCCAATGTATCCATCAACTCCGTTTTCAGCATCGTGTAACATGCTCCGGCATATTCGCGCGGCACATTCGTTACCTCATCCAATCCGAAGAAAGTAACGGTATCCACCTTAAACGGATATTTAGTATAGATTTCTCCCACCAACCGATGAAGATTGCCGGTAGTACGTCCCGTCGAAAGTCCTATCACACTCTCCGGTTCATTCAACATCTGCCCGATGATGCGCCATGCAGCCGTGCAGTCAAACTCCTTTTCATTCTTTGTTATTGTTATTTTCATATTCTTAATCATTAATTCCTAATCACATATTCATCGCCACCGCGCCGGCCCCCAGAAGCCCGATAAATCCGGGATTCAGTTTCGTAATGACAACCCCGTTGCTGACAAAACGCATGGTCGTAGGATGAAGTTTCTCCAGAATCTTCTCGTGCATATACCCGTCGGCCACAATGCCTCCACCCAACACCACCGTGTCCGGGTCAATCACACGTACCAGATTCATGATAAGATTGGCAAGCGCCTCAGCTGCATTCTCCACCAGCACCGTACAAAGAGGGTCACCTTTCTGACTGAGTGCAAACACCTCACTCACAATCACCCGTTCTCCTTTTTCTGCCGGAATATGCAGGCTGGTTTCATACTGATTGCGGAGCAGACGGGCACAATTGTCAAAACCTATGCCGGCAGCAATCGCCTCCACACAGTCCATCCGTCCACAACCGCATTTAATGCCTATGTTCACACCTACACGCACGTGTCCCACTTCGCCGGCATTGAAATGGCTGCCACGGATTTGTCTCCCATTTATCACCGTACCCACGGCAATGCCTGTACCTACATTTACGTATATGAAGTTTTTGGAAATTTGTCCGAATCCCCAGACGCGTTCGGCTCTTGTAGCGCTCTTCACATCATTGTCTATATGGCAAGGCATGCCATATATGTCCGACAGTTCCTTTGCCAACTCAATCCGCTGTGTCCTGCTCGGGTCAATCTGCAGCCAGACACCTTCGTTGGGATCTACACGCCCTATCAGGCCAACACCCATCGCTACCGGTTTCTGGTCATACCAGCCCACGGTACGGATATAATCATCGAGCGACGACTTGATGATTTCCAGCGCAGCCTGCTGATTAAAGTAACCGGAGTCATATTTCTTATACCTCAAAATGTTGCCACGGCTATCCATTTCGCCAATCAGCAACTTCGTGCCTCCTAAATCAAGACCTAAATACGTTTCCATTTTTTATATGCGTTTTTTAATATTGTTTACTGTCCACAATATTACGCACTATCAGGGAGACAAGGGTTTATTCTCTGACAAAAAAGGTTTAATACTTGTCAGCAGTGGTTCAAAAGCAGTCTTCATGGCTCTAAATTTTGCTGGGACTGGTACCAAACTGCTTTTTGAAGCATGTACTGAAATATTTCGGGTCAGAAAATCCGACCATATTCGCCACTTCCCCTATCGAATATTTCCGGGAAACCAGCAGCTCTTTTGCCTTGTTCAAACGGACAATGCGGATGAAGTCATTCGGTCCCTGCCCGGTCAGCGTCTTTATCTTATTGTAGACAGAAGTGCGGCTCATGCCCAGCATCCGGCAGAAGTCATTGATGGAGAATTCCGAATCGGACAACTCCTCCTCAATCACTTTCATAACCTTGTCCAGGAACTCCTTGTCCAACTGGCTGGTATAGTCTGTCTCTTCGGGCTGCGCATCCATCGCCAACACGGTTTCGCGCAAATGCTGCCTATTCTGAAGAATATTCCTGATACGCACTTTCAGCACAGACAAGTCGAAAGGCTTGATGATGTAGTCATTGGCACCGGCCTCCAGTCCGAAGATGATATTTTCCCTCTCACTCAGTGCGGTCAGTAATATAATAGGTATATGGCTTGTATCTACCGATGACTTCAGAATCCGACACAATTCATCACCTTCCAGTACCGGCATCACAATGTCCGAGATAATGATATCAGGATTGATTTCCCTTGCCGTCTCCAATGCCTTTCCGCCGTCGGGCACGGCAACTACCTTATATTCGGAAGACAAGCTGTCCACCAGATACTCCCTCATATCCGCATCGTCCTCCGCCAGAAGAAGGACATTCTTCCCGGCACGTTCCGTTTCTTCATGCACAGCCCCGGTAGCGGCCTGAGCTTCTTCCCGGCCGTCAGCCTTCGCTTCCACCGCCACGCTCGCCTTTATCCTCTGCGGGAAAGTTACCGTAAACGTAGTTCCCTGCCCTTCCACGCTACTGAAAGAGATAGTGCCGTGATGCTGTTTCACAATGCGGCGCGTAATCATCAGACCGATACCCGAACCGGTTTCCTCAAAGTTCATGGCATTCTGGGCTCTATAATATTCGTGAAAAATATTGCCCTGCTCCTCTTTCGGAATGCCGATACCCGTATCCTTCACTTCAATAGTCCACTTCTTTCTTGCAGTCTTCACCAGTATGTGAATGACTCCCTTCTCTGTATACTTCAAGGCATTGGAGAGCAGATTGTCTATGATATGATCCATCTTCTCCCGGTCAATCCAAACCTTGGGCATATCCGGCTCCACCTCCAACTCTATCCCGACGCTCTTCTGCATGGCGGCTAAGTGAAACTCCGCCATTTTTTCCTCCAGATAAGCCTTAATGTCGTATGGAGAAACCTTCAGACACTCCTCGGCATGCAGTTCCGTTTTCTGCAACTCAAGCAGTTGAGTAATCATTCCCATCAGTTTTTCCACATTCTTCATTGCCACCGCAACGGTTTTCTTACCCTGCTCCGGAAGTCCCTCCTGCGCTTCGAGCTCGCTCAGCGGAGCCTTTATTAAAGTAACCGGTGTACGGATATCATGGGCTATACTGATAAAGGAACGTATCTTGTCCCTTATACGCCCTTCGTTCACCTTATGCCTCCTATACTGCACAAACATGCAGACAAAGACAGACAACAAGATGAAATAGAGGAGCAGCGCCCACCACGAAACCCAGTAAGGGTTATGAATGACAATGTCCAGACTTCTTTCTCCCACCTGCTGCCCGGTGTACTTATCAAATGCCCGCAAGCGGAATACATACTTACCGGACGAGAGATTCATATAGCTCACGTTCCGCACTGAATTGGAGTGTTCCCACTCTTCATTGTGATTTTCGAGCCTATACTCATACCTGATACGATGCGGGACTGCAAAGTTGATGGCAGAGAAGGAAATAGAGAAGGAGTTTTGATTATACTTCAAATCTATTTTCCGGGTATCATTGATATTCGTTTGCAAAAGAGAGCCTTTCATTCCCGCTTTGACCGATTCATAAAGCAGTTTAAAGTCTGTCAGAATCAGCTCAACGGGTGCATGAGTCCCCAAGTCCAAAGACGGGAGAAAGGAAAGAACCCCTTCTGCAGTACCGAAAGCAAGACATCCATTCTTCAACTTAAGGGCAGCATTCGGGTTGTAATATCCCCAGCTGACATCCAAAAAATCATTGGCACTGATGATAATATCCCGGGAGCAGTCCAAGCAATACAATTCCTTCTCCGTACTGAACCAGATACGCCCTTCGTTATCCTCCAGCAGGCTGTTGATGGAATTGGAAACCAGATTGTCATCTACGGTATATGCATGCGCCTCTTTCCCATCCGGACCAACACGTATAAGGCCTTCCCCGTCTGTCGCCAGCCAAATATCACCGGATGAGGACTGCATCAGGCAACGGACAGGATAATGCAGAGAGATGTCTCCAAACGTCTGATGCCACTGCGTGTCTCCCGACTTCTTATCAAAGACGGCCAACCCGCTGCAACCGGCAATCAGTAATGAGCCCCCCTTACCCGGCTTTATGTCACCTATGCAATCAATCGGGTAATATGTATAAGTATCCGTCCGTATATCGTAACGGGTAAACTCTCCTTCAATACCACCGAACCAGACATAATCCCCTTCCGCATAAATGGCATAAACATAGTCGGTGGCCATTCCCTTCTCCGGATGTGCATTTCTTTTCTCTTTCTTCTGTACCCGTCCGGTCTGTTTATGAATACAATAGACACCGATACCATAGCCACCTACCCAGATGTTTCCCCCGGAGTCTTCGGCAAGTGCCAATACCACTTTGCCACTATATTCCGTACCGTCCAGATAGTGGGTCCATTTGCGTGACCGAGGTTGATAGAGGCTGACGCCGTTGTTTGTACCATACCAATAATCTCCCTCCGAGTCCTGAAACATCACATTTACATGGTCCGACTTCAGGGAATTATCATTATTGCGTTCGTGCCTGATTCTATAGACATCCGGCATCTCCGGATCCAGATAGCTGATGCCATTCGTAGAAGTGCCAATCCATACAACTCCGGATTCATCCACACAAATATCGGATACCGTATTACCACTCAAGCTTTTGTCATCATCCCCGTTATTCATATAATGGTTCAAAAGTTCTCCGGTAGCGACATCCATGCAAAAAACACCTGCACCGTCGGCTCCCACCAGCAGCAAATTATCCTTTGTCCTTGCAAACGAACGGATAGGCACATGAGGAATCCGGTCATTCAAGGAATGTATTTGCCCTTCGGGACCGTCAAGCACAAATACGCCGTTTGAAAAGGTACCGATGAACAGCTTCGCTCCGAAGACATAGAGCGATTCCACATGCATCTCTGTATGCAGGTCAACCGGCCTCGTCTCAAAAGACGAAGAACCTGCCGCTCCTGCCTTCGTCAGCCGGAAGACACCCTTGTCGGTGCCTGCAAAAAACACTTCATCTTCCATTTGGACCATGCAACGGACAGATTGCCCCTTCAATCCGGCAAAAGACAGTCCTGCACTTTCTTCCCAAGAATAAAGCCCCTTCGACATACACAACCACAAACGGTTTTCGTCATCAAACAGCATATTATACAATACCGGAGAAGGCAGGTAATCGGCCAAGTCCACACGCAATTGGAAAGAGTCCGTCAGTTTGTTGTATGCATAGATTTTTCCATTCTTCAATGCAACCCAGACAATACCCTCCTTATCACACATCATGGTAGTGGAAGACTGGATATTGTCCCTGGAATCAACCATTCCGTCCAACTTGTAATGCTTGATTTCATTCCCGTCATAACGATCTATCCCGACATGAGTATACACCCAGACAAATCCGGCCGAATCCTTGTTTATCTGGAATACTTGCCGACTGCCCAATCCCTCCTTGATACCCAAGGTGCGGAATGAACCGGCAAACAAGTCAGCGGACAAAAAAACGAACACCCATAACAGCAGAAATGTACATGCAACGGATTTATATGGAAACGGATATGGAGCAGACATAGGTCATATATTGTTTTTCGGATGCAATATTACGCATAAATATAAAAAAAACGGTCGAAAAACTATCCGAATAGGTTCGATTTCTATTACTTTTGCCTTCCGAAACCAACAAATCATGAGAAGCCATGCTCAGTAAGTTCAAATTAAACCAGCTCTATTTCAAGGACACACAGTTTGCCAACCTCATGACACGGCGCATTTTCAACGTCCTTCTGATAGCCAATCCTTACGATGCTTTCATGCTGGAAGATGACGGCCGCATCGACGAAAAGATATTCAATGAATACACTTCGCTCTCCTTGCGCTACCCTCCCCGTTTCACGCAGGTTTCCACTTGCGAGGAGGCGCTGACACAGCTGTCCTCCATCTCTTTCGACCTCATCATCTGCATGCCGGGCACGGGAGACAACGACAGCTTCGACGTGGCACGATACATCAAAAACCTGTATGAACAGATTCCGATGGTGATACTTACCCCTTTCAGCCACGGCATCACCAAGCGTATTGCCAATGAAGACCTCAGTCCCTTTGAGTATGTGTTCTGCTGGCTGGGAAACACCGACTTGCTGGTTTCCATCATCAAGCTGATAGAGGACAAGATGAACCTGGAGCACGACGTCAACGAAGTGGGTGTGCAGCTCATCCTGCTGGTGGAAGACGGCATCCGCTTTTACTCCTCCATCCTGCCCAATCTGTATAAATTCGTATTGAAGCAGAGCCAGGAATTCTCTACTGAAGCACTGAATGCCCACCAGCGCACACTGCGCATGAGGGGACGTCCCAAAATTGTACTGGCACGTACCTATGAAGAAGCCTTTGGCATCTACCAAAAATATAAGAATAATATATTAGGTGTCATCACCGACGTACGCTTCCCCCGCGTAGAACGGGGCGAGAAGGACGGACTGGCCGGTATCAAGCTCTGTGCCGCCATCCGCAAGGAAGACCCGTTTGTACCCCTTATCATACAGTCCAGCGAATCGGACAACGCAGCGTATGCAGCCAAATACGATGCCGCCTTCATCGACAAGAATTCCAAAAAGATGGATGTGGACCTGCGCCGTATTGTATCAGACAATTTCGGCTTCGGCGACTTTATCTTCCGCAACCCGGACACGCTGGAAGAGATTGCCCGCGTAAAGAATCTCAAAGAGCTGCAGAACATTCTTTTTGCTGTTCCGGCAGAATCATTCCTTTACCACATCAGCCGCAACCACGTCAGCCGCTGGCTCTACTCACGTGCCATGTTTCCCGTGGCAGAGTTCCTGCGGCCCATCACCTGGAATAGCTTGCAAGACGTGGATGCCCACCGTAAAATTATCTTCGAGGCTATCGTGAAATACCGCAAGATGAAAAACCAGGGAGTAGTGGCAGTCTTCAGGCGCGACCGCTTTGACCGATACTCCAACTTTGCCCGTATTGGCGACGGTTCGCTGGGAGGCAAGGGGCGCGGACTGGCTTTCATCGACAACCTGGTGAAGCATCACCCCGAGTTCGAAGAGTTTGAGAATGCCCGTGTCGCCATCCCCAAGACCATCGTGCTCTGTACCGATGTGTTCGACGAGTTTATGGATACCAACAATCTGTATCAGATAGCCTTGTCCGATGCCGACGATGACGTCATCCTGCGCTACTTCCTCAAAGCAAAGCTGCCCGACCGCCTGGTGGAGGACTTCTTCACCTTCTTCGACGTGGTGAAGTCGCCCCTTGCCATCCGTTCGTCCTCGTTGTTGGAAGACTCGCACTACCAACCCTTCGCCGGTATCTACAACACCTATATGATTCCCTATCTGGACGACAAGTACGAGATGCTGCGCATGCTGAGCGATGCCATCAAGGGAGTATATGCTTCGGTCTACTTCCGCGACTCGAAGGCATACATGCAGGCAACGAGCAACGTTATCGACCAGGAAAAGATGGCTGTCATCCTGCAAGAGGTAGTGGGCAACCAGTATGGTGACCGCTACTACCCCAGCATGTCCGGTGTGGCACGTTCGCTCAACTACTACCCCATCGGCGACGAGAAGGCAGAAGAAGGTATCGTCAATCTGGCGCTCGGTTTAGGTAAATACATCGTGGACGGTGGCATGACGCTCCGCTTCTCGCCCTATCACCCCAACCAGGTGCTGCAAACCAGCGAAATGGAGATTGCCCTCAAAGAGACTCAGACCCGCTTCTATGCCCTCGACCTGCGCAATGCCGGTCACGACTTCTCCATCGACGACGGCTTCAACCTGCTGAAACTGCACGTCAAAGAAGCGGAAAAGGACGGAGCACTGAACTACATAGCCTCCACCTACGACCCTTACGACCAGATTATCCGCGACGGGCTTTATCCCGGCGGACGCAAAGTCATCACCTTTGCCAACATCCTGCAACATGACGTATTCCCCCTGCCACGCATCCTGCAACTGGCTTTGAAATACGGAGAGCAGGAGATGCGCCGTCCCGTAGAGATAGAGTTTGCCGCCACCATGAGCCGCGAGAAGGACAAAACCGGCACCTTCTACCTGCTGCAAATCCGCCCGATAGTCGACACCAAGGAGATGCTGGATGAAGACCTTACCGCCATTCCGGACGACCAGGTACTGCTCCGTTCCAACAACTCATTGGGACATGGCATCATGAACGAGATACATGACATTATCTATGTGAAGACAGACGACTATAGTGCCTCCCACAACCAGGAGATTGCCTGGGAGATAGAGAAGCTGAACCAGCAGTTCCTGGACGAAGGCCGCAACTATGTCCTTGTAGGTCCCGGACGCTGGGGTAGCAGTGACACCTGGCTCGGCATCCCCGTGAAGTGGCCGCACATCAGCGCTGCCCGCGTGATAGTGGAAGCCGGACTGACCAACTACCGGGTAGACCCCAGCCAGGGAACCCACTTCTTCCAGAACCTGACCTCCTTTGGAGTGGGATACTTTACCATCAACGCCTTTATGAATGACGGCGTATACAACCAGGAATTCCTGAATGCACAGCCTGCCGTACACGAGACGAAGTACCTGCGGCATGTACATTTCCACCAGCCGATGGTGGTAAAGATGGATGGCAAGAAGAAACTGGGAGTGGTGCTGATGCCCGAAGAATAAATCAGTCCGTCAGCCGGTGCAGCACAATCATCACCACCTCTGCGGGAGCAAACATGCGGATGGCTTTCTGCGAAGTGCCGATGCCGTTGGTGACAATCATCGGGATGTTCTTTGAGTTGTACTTCAGCCCGGAGAGGAACCGCTGCCCGTAGTGCGAGGGGACTATCGGTGCATAAAGCCCGAACAGCGTCACCTGCCCGCCATGCGTGTGTCCGGCCAGGATGAGATCGGAGTTTGTCACCGGGACGTCCTCGGCATAGTCTGGCGTATGCGTCAGCAGGATTACGAAATCGTCGGGCGAAAGGCCGAGTGTGGGCGATGTGCCGTTCTTGCCCAAGTCGAAAGGATTGCGCACGCCCGCCACAAGAATCCGCTCACCGCCACGCCGCAGGGTGTCCACCTTATGCTCCAGCAGATGCATGCCATAATGCCTCATTTCGCGCACGATGTCGTCATAGCAAGCCTCGTAGTCATTGTTGCCAAGCACGGCATAGGTGCCCAACGGCGTCTTCACTTGCGCCAGGGCAGCCATGACGGGCGGCACGTACTGGCAGCCTTCGTGAAAGTCACCGCCAATCAGCAGCACGTCGGCCTTCTGGTCTATGAGCAGGCGGACCAGGTCCTTCAATCCCTCCTCCTTCAGCAGGCTTTTGTAGTGCAGGTCGGAGACAAAGGCGATGCGGAAGCCCTCGAAGGCGGCAGGCACGTCGCGATGCGTGAAGTCGTACGTCTTAATGCGGCTGACGCCCTTATAGGCCGAGCCTACGTGGGTGGTTTTCGATGTGATTCTTGTACCTCGCTGCACAATTACCTTTTGTACCGGTGCCGTTTTCTTTATCTGCTGTTTCTTTACCTCGCCCTTCGCCGGCTGGCGGCGGACATTACGCAAATCAGACTGGTCAAAGGTGAACATCGGCGAAAGGCGGGCAGGCAACCCGATAGTATCGCCAAGCTGCGTGCTGTCTGCCTGCATGACTGGCTGCGGCAACGACACGGTAATCATCCGCTTGGAACGGCAGGAAGACAAGAGCAGCAGAGAAAGAATGGATATGTAGACTAACTTCTTCATCATAAGTGGGTACAAATATAGGGATTTTCAGTATTTTTGCTGGCAGATGCCGAACTAAATTGGAACTACGATGAACGAGATTAAACAGAATTCACCCTACGCATGGTTTCTCGCCGCCCGCCCCAAGACGTTGACGGGAGCCATCATCCCGGTATTGCTGGGCAGTGCCCTTGCCTTCAGCGACGGACAGTTCAAGACCGCACCCGCCCTGCTGTGCGCCCTCTTTGCCTGCGGCATGCAGATTGCCGCCAACTTTATCAACGACCTCTTCGACTTCCAGAAAGGGACCGACCGTCGGGAAGACCGGCTGGGGCCACAGCGCGCCTGCGCCGAAGGTTGGATTACGCCGGCAGCCATGAAAACCGGCATCGGCATCGCACTGACACTGTCGTGCCTGGCAGGGCTGGCAGTGCTGTTCACCGTCTGGGGGCAGCTGCCCCACGGAGGCTGGGAACTGGTGGTGCTGGGCGTGGTGTGCATACAGTTTGCTTTCCTCTATACCACGCTGCTCTCCTATCGGGGCTGGGGCGACGTACTGGTGCTGGTGTTCTTCGGCTTCGTGCCCGTATGCGGCACCTACTACGTGCAGGCCTATACGCTGAATATGGATGTGGTGGTGCTGTCGCTCGTCAGTGGCCTCGCCATAGACACCTTGCTGATGGTGAACAACTATCGCGACCGCGAGCAGGATGCCGTGAGCGGCAAGTGTACGCTGGTGGTACGCTACGGCAAGAAGTTCGGTGAGAATATGTATCTGGCACTGGGCATCGCCGCCGTGCTGCTCTGCTTCTGGTTTGTCTACACGGGCAAGCTGACTCCGCTGGAATTTATCTGGGCTCCCTGCGTCTATCTCTATATGCACGCACTGACGTGGCGCAAAATGATACAGATAGGTAGCGGTAAAAAGCTGAACAGCATACTGGGCGAGACGTCGCGCAATATGCTGTTCTTAGGATTACTGTTAGCGGTGGCGCTGAATTGAGAGGTTAGAGGTTAAGGATTAGCGGTTAGACCCTAATCCCTAAACCTTAACCTCTACCTCCATACATCTGTTCGTAATACTTCTGATAATCACCGCTGGTCACTTCTTCCACCCACGGCTGGTTGTTCAGGTACCATTCAATGGTCTTGACGATGCCGACCTCGAACTTCGTCTCCGGATACCAGCCCAGGGCATTGGTAATCTTTGTGGGGTCGATGGCATAACGCTGGTCGTGACCTAGGCGGTCTTTGACGAAGGTGATAAGGTCTTCGTTTATCCAGCTGATGTCAATCGTGCCGTCGGCGGCTTTTACTTGTTTCTTCAGCACTGCACGGTAACGGGGTTCTTCCTCCATCAAGCGGCGGACGGTGGCAATAGTCAGCTTCACGATTTCAAGATTGGTCTTTTCGTTGTGACCGCCTACGTTGTAGACTTCGCCTTCCACACCCTCGCGGACAACCAGGTCGATAGCTTTGCAGTGGTCTTCCACGTAGAGCCAGTCACGCACGTTACTGCCGTCGCCATAGACGGGGAGGTTCTTGCCTTCGAGAATATTCTTGATGATAAGCGGAATCAGCTTTTCGGGGAAGTGATAAGGACCGTAGTTGTTGGAACAGCGGGTGATAGTGACGGGCATCTTATAGGTATCGTGATAGGCCATCACTACCATATCGGCACTCGTCTTGCTGGCGCTGTAAGGGCTGTGCGGGCAGAGCGGGGTTTGCTCTGTGAAGTAGCCTTCGGCACCAAGTGAGCCGTAAACTTCGTCGGTAGACACTTGATGGTAACGAACGCCTTTGCGCCAAGTGGGATAACCGGACTCGTCCTTACCCGTGACCCAGGCACGGCGGGCGGCATCGAGCAAGTTTTGTGTACCCAGGATGTTGGTCATCAGGAAAAGCTGGGGATTCTCTATGCTACGGTCTACGTGGCTCTCGGCAGCAAAATTCACTACGTAATCGAACTTATACTTGGCAAACAGTTCGTCGGCAAGCACGCGGTCGCAGATGTCACCTTTTACAAAAAAGCAACGTTCATCGTCAATGTCATTGGCAATGGTGCCCAGATTGCCTGCGTAGGTCAAGGCATCCAGTATCACCACTTTAATATCATTATGTTTTGCCAGGATATATTTAATATAGTTGGCGCCGATAAAACCGGCGGCACCGGTTACGAGATAAGTCTTCATGAGAATTAAAAATTATAAATTAAAAATTAAAGTCAGCGGGCCTTTATAGGAGAACTATTCTCCTTCTCTTTGGGGAACAAAGAGTTCATCGCTTCGATTCAGCCAGTTCCATCAGGTATTTGCCATATTCGGTCTTGCCAAGCTGTTCACCCAAGCGATACAGCTGGTCTACATCTATCCAGCCTTTGCGCCATGCTATCTCTTCGATACAGCTCACGCGGAAGCCTTGACGGTTCTGGATGGTGGCGACAAAATTGCTGGCTTCCAGCAGGCTGTCGCAATTGCCGGTGTCGAGCCAGGCAAAGCCACGGCCGAAGAGCTCCACTTTCAGCGTGCCCTCGTCCAGATAGAGACGGTTGAGGTCGGTAATTTCGTATTCGCCGCGAGCAGAGGGCTTCAAGGAGGCGGCTTTCTCTGTCACGGTGGAGTCGTAGAAGTACAGTCCGGGGACGGCATAGTTGCTTTTAGGATTGGCAGGCTTTTCTTCCAGCGAGACGGCTTTGCCGTTGGCATCAAACTCCACTACACCGTAGGCACGGGGGTCCTTGACGTAATAACCAAAGATGCAGGCACCCTTGTCTATGGAAGCGGCACGCTTCAGCATGGCGGAGAAGCCTTGACCGTAGAACATGTTGTCGCCCAGAATAAGGCAGCCCGGTCCGCCGTCCAAGAACTCTGCACCCAGCACAAAGGCTTGTGCCAGTCCGTTGGGATTCTCTTGTATCTTATAGGAAAAGGACATACCGAGTTCTTCACCGGTTCCCAGCAGCTCGCGGAACATGGGTAAGTCACGTGGAGTAGAGATAATAAGCACTTCGCGAATTCCCGCCAACATCAGTGTAGAGAGCGGGTAGTATATCATGGGCTTGTCGTAGACCGGCATAATCTGCTTGGAGATAGCCTTGGACAATGGATAGAGACGAGTGGCGCTGCCACCTGCAAGAATAATTCCTTTCATATTTCAGTTCTTTTTCGGTGATACTTCAAAATGTAGAATAAAATAAGAAGGAGGACGATGCCCCACGGCTCTACTTGCTATTCGGGTACAAAGATAATGGAAAAATTCGATTAAGTGAAGGCTTGGTTTCATCTTTTTACTTCATTGCTTTGCTTACTCCGGTACATTGTTTTGCTTACTTCAGTGCGTAACGGCCGTCACCCCTTGATGAAACGGTCTTCACTGTCTTATCCTGATATAGGTAGACACATTTACAAACTAATAAATGTGTTACTATTATGACTTCAAAACGAAAGCTTTATCGTGAAGATGAAAAACTGTTTTTTCTTCACTCTTACTACCAATCAGGTATGAGTAAGCATGCCTTTTGCCGGGCACATGGCATTTGTTGCCCTGCCTTGCTAAATAGTTGGATTAAAAAGTATTCAAATTTAGCAGAAGAGCTATCTTTGCCTTCTGAACAAGAATCACCAGATATGTCCAATCGCAGCAAGGAAGCCTACAAAGATGAAAATGCCCAATTAAAAAAGCGCATTAAAGAGCTGGAGAAAGCTCTGTCTTTCTCCAAGCTGGAAACAGAAGCCCGTGAGTTGATGATTACGCGTGCTGAAGAACTCTTCAACATCCCTATCAGAAAAAAAAATCTGGGGGCCAAATCGTAACGGAACTGGTCAGTCAGCGCAACCTGAAAGTTGCGTTGGCCTGCCGTCTGTTTGGCCATTGTCGTCAAGCCTACTACCAGTCAAAGGCTGACATTGAGAGTCAGATACATAGGGAACGTCTCATGCTGGATGCTGTCCGTGATATCCGTATCGAAGATCCGGGTATAGGCTGTTACAAACTGTGGATTATGCTCACCGTGCTTTTTGGAGCCGGGTTCATGCCTGGGCGGGACAGCTTTTTATGCATTGCTCCGGCAACACCGCTTGATGCTTCCTGCCCGCAAGACCCGGCATACGACGAACTCCAACCATCGCTACCACAAGTGGAAGAACCTAATCAAAGGACTGACCTTGACTTCAGCCAACCTTGTGGGTCAGCGACATTACTTATATACCACTTGCCAATGGTGAAGTCTGTTATCTGCATCTGATTACGGATGCCTACTCCCATAAGATAGTGGGATGGGTGCTTGCCGACACCTTACGGGTATCGGCAACCATCAATGCATTGCAACAGGCTATAGAGCAGGCTGTTGAAATGACAGGAGATGAAAATCTTACGGGCCTGATACATCACTCGGACCGTGGCGTACAATACTGTTGCGACCCATACGTGGCACTTCTTCAGAAACATGGCATTGCCATCAGTATGACGGAAGACTACAAACCCACCGACAATGCCGTTGCGGAACGTATCAACGGGATTATTAAGGCGGAAAGCAGCCATCCTCGAGGCCGGTTCAACGACATCGGGCATGCAAGAAATGTCATAGCTCGCTACATACATTTCTATAACCATCGCAGACCGCATATGAGTATCGGGTATAAAATACCTGCTGTGGCGCATCTGGAGAAGGGAATACAGAAGAAAATGTGGAAGAAGAAAAAAAAATATCCTTCCACAAGTAGCAATAAAAAAAGAAGGATGCAATATCTTTGCAAAGCCGGACAGCAAGTCCGGGCGAAGGCGCAGGACAGCGCACCTGACAAAGACAGAATGCCTCTTTTAGGGGCACCCAGTCTTGCCGGACAAGCAAGCACGGGCTCTGCAAATGCAGCAGGATGACTGTCAACAGAATCAGGACAACTCACTTTGCTGTGTCTACTATATCAGCAGGGCTTGGGAAGAAGTGACTACTGAACCAGTACAACATTCCAAGAACCGTCTACTGATATCGGTTATAAAAAGAAAAAGCGTCTAGCTAAATCAGGAAAAGACATCACCCCTTGATGAAACGGTCTTTACCTCAGCGTGTAACGACCTTTACCAAATAGTGTAACGGCCTTTACCCAATAGCGTAACGACCTTTACATTAGCATGTAACGGCTTTTACACTATAGCGCAAGCAATCGGTAAATACAATCCATTGAAAATAAACAAACTACATCATCGGTCAGCAAGTTCTATCACCTCCAAATCTTTAAACGTTCCCCCATCAACCGCAAAGCGTACCATCGTACGCACCTTATGGAAACCTTGAATGCCCGCAGCGCCCGGATTGATGTGGAGTACATCCAACGTCTTGTCATACTTCACCTTCAGTATATGCGAGTGCCCGCTGATGAACAGCTTTGGGGGACGCACCAGAATGCTGCCCTTGATGGAAGGGTCGTAGTTGCCGGGATAACCGCCGATATGCTTCATCAGCACCTCCGCCCCATCCACCGTGAAACGGAGAATCTGCGGATAGAGCTGCCGTATCTCCTGCCCGTCTATATTGCCATACACCGCACGGAACGGACGGAAAGCCGCCAGCTTCTGTGCCACTTCCAATGTACCGATGTCACCGGCATGCCATATTTCGTCACAGCCCTCAAAATATTGCAGGTACTTTTCATCCCAGTAGCCATGCGTATCCGATAATAAACCAACTTTTGTCATCTTTCCTTTGTTTATTAAGACAAAGGTAATTATATTTGGGAAGAATACAATGTGGTAATGTGCTAATATGCCACATTAACACCTTAACACCATGGACAACAGATATTTCAAACGCGACATCAGTTGGCTGTCATTCAACTACCGGGTATTGCTGGAAGCGGAAGACGATACACTGCCGCTGTACGAGCGCATTAACTTTATATCCATATACTCGTCCAACCTGGAAGAGTTCTACAAAATACGTGTGGCCGACCATAAGGCCATTGCCACCGGAGCCTCGCAAAGCGATGAAGAGACTATGCAGTCTGCCGCCGAACTGGTAGATGAAATCAACGAAGAGGTGAACCGCCAACTGGAAGAACGTATCCGCATCTACGAACAGAAAATACTGCCTGCCCTGCGGCAACAGCACATCATCTTCTACCAGAGCCGCAACGTAGAACCGTTTCACCGCGACTTTGTGCGCAGCTTCTTCCGCGAAGAGATATTCCCTTATCTGGCCCCGGTGCCCGTAAGCAAGGACAAGGTGATTTCATTCCTGCGCGACAACCGTCTCTATCTGGCCGTACGGCTTCATCTGAAAGGAGCTCCCGCCAGTTCTCCAAACTGCATCCAGTATTTCGTGATGAAACTGCCGTACAGCAAAGTGCCGCGCTTCATCCAGCTGCCCAAGGTGGGGAAAGACTATTATCTGATGTTCATTGAAGACATCATCAAGGCCAATCTGGATACCATCTTCCCCGGTTATGAAGTGGACAGCAGTTATTGCATCAAGATTTCACGCGATGCGGATATTCTGATAGACGATGCCGCCAATACCTCCGAAATCATCGAGCAGGTGAAGAAGAAGGTAAAGAAACGCAAGATAGGCGCCGTGTGCCGTTTTGTATACGACCGCGCCATGCCCCAGGACTTCCTCGACTTTCTGGTAGATGCCTACCGCATAGACCGCCGGGAGCTGGTGCCGGGAGACAAGCACCTCAACATGGAGGATTTGCGGCATCTGCCCAATCCCAACCAAAGCGTACGTCCCATCAAGAAACCCCAGCCCATGAAGCTGACCTGCCTGGACGAACGCGAATCCATCTTCCGCTATGTGGAGAAGAAAGACCTGCTGTTGCATTACCCCTACCACTCCTTCGAGCACTTCATCCATTTTCTGTACGAAGCCGTACACGAACCCACCGTGCGCGAAATCATGGTAACCCAGTACCGCGTTGCGGAAAACTCCGCAGTTATCAACACCCTGATAGCCGCCGCGCAGAACGGCAAGAAAGTAACCGTTTTCGTAGAGCTGAAAGCCCGTTTTGACGAGGAGAACAACCTTGCCACCGCCGAGATGATGAAAGCTGCCGGCATCAACATCATTTTCAGCATACCAGGACTAAAGGTACATGCCAAAGTAGCCCTCGTGCTACGCCGCGATAAGGAAGGGCGCAAACTGACAAGCTACGCCTACATCAGCACCGGCAACTTCAACGAAAAGACCGCCACCCTCTATGCGGACAGCGGACTATTCACCTGCAACCCAGTGATTGTAAACGACCTGCACAACCTGTTCCGTACTCTGCAGGGCAAGGAAAATCCCGTGTTCCACCGCCTGCTTGTGGCCCGCTTCAACCTGATTCCTGAACTGAACCGCCTCATCAATCACGAAATAGAACTGACCCGGCAAGGCAAGCAAGGACGGATTATACTCAAAATGAACGCCCTGCAAGACCCCGCCATGATAGACCGCCTGTACGAAGCCTCGCAGGCCGGTGTAGAGATAGACCTCATTGTCCGCGGCATCTGCTGCCTCATCCCCGGGCAGGAGTACAGCCACAACATCCGCGTAACACGTATTGTGGATACATTTCTGGAACATGCCCGCGTGTGGTACTTCGGCAACGGCGGCAAGCCGAAGCTCTTCCTCGGTTCGCCGGACTGGATGCGCCGGAACCTGTACCGCCGTATCGAAGCCGTCACCCCCATTCTGGACCCGGACTTGAAGCAAGAGCTCATCGATATGCTATCCATACAACTGTCGGACAAACGGAAAGCCTGCTTTGTGGACGACCGGTTGCGAAACCGCTGGAAGTCGTCGCGACCGCAAAAGGAGAAGGTACGGTCGCAATATAGCTTTTACGAATACTTGAAACAAGGGATTAAGGATTAACGATAATTATCAATCGTCAATTATCAATCGTCAATCGCTTTGTAACATTTCTGTAACATGTATGACATTTCCCTGCAACACCAAACTCTTTCCTTTGCAGCCGGAAATAAAATACATGTCTATGGAAACAATTTATCTGGGTATCGTCATCTTTCTGTTCGTACTCGCGATTTTCGACCTCGTGGTAGGTGTCAGTAATGATGCGGTCAATTTTCTTCAGTCGGCTGTCGGAGCAAAGGCAGCATCTTTCAAAACCATACTGTTCATTGCAGGCATTGGCGTCTTCATCGGTGCGGCACTCAGCAATGGCATGATGGACATTGCACGACACGGCATCTATCAACCGGAGCACTTCTACTTTGCCGAAATCATGTGCATTCTGCTTGCCGTCATGTTGACGGACGTCGTGCTATTAGATGTCTTCAACACTATGGGAATGCCTACCTCCACCACTGTATCCATGGTGTTCGAACTGTTGGGAGGTACGTTCGCACTGGCGCTCATCAAGGTCTATAACAGCGATACATTGGGACTGGGCGACCTCATCAATACAGACAAGGCGCTGTCTGTCATCATGGCCATTTTTGTATCCGTAGCCATTGCCTTCTTCTTCGGTATGCTGGTACAGTGGCTGGCACGTATCGTGTTCACCTTCAACTACAAGAAGAACATGAAATACAGCATCGCGCTGTTCGGTGGTATAGCTGCCACCAGCATCATCTACTTCATGCTGATAAAGGGGCTGAAAGACAGCTCATTCATGACCCCTGAAAACAAGCAATGGATACACGACAATACCGCATTGCTGATAACCGGTTTCTTTGTATTCTTCACCATACTGATGCAGATACTGCATTGGTGCAAGATAAATGTCTTCAAAGTAGTGGTTCTGATGGGTACTTTCGCCCTCGCTCTTGCCTTTGCCGGCAATGACTTGGTGAACTTTATCGGTGTCCCCCTCGCAGGATATTCCTCATTTATTGACTATACAGCCAATGGTACGGCCGCCCCGACGGATTCCTGATGTCCTCACTCCTCGGTGCAGCCAAAACCCCGTGGTATTTCCTTATCGGTGCAGGCGCCATTATGGTTTATGCACTCTGCACATCCAAGAAAGCCCACAACGTTATCAAGACTTCCGTGGACCTTGCCCGCCAGGATGACGGTGAAGAGAACTTCGGAAGTACCCCGATAGCCCGTACGCTGGTACGCTTCAGCATGACTCTGGCTAACGGAATATCCAAAACGATGCCTGAAAGCAGCAAGCGGTGGATGAACACACGCTTCCAGAAGGATGAAGCCATCATAGCCGACGGCGCCGCTTTTGACTTGGTTCGCGCCTCCGTCAATCTCGTATTGGCTGGTCTGCTCATCGCCTTGGGAACTTCCTTGAAACTTCCCCTTTCCACCACTTACGTCACCTTTATGGTAGCCATGGGTACATCGCTTGCCGACCGCGCCTGGGGACGCGACTCCGCCGTATTCCGCATCACCGGCGTACTGAGCGTTATCGGCGGCTGGTTCATCACTGCCGGAGCGGCGTTTACCATCTGTTTCTTCGTAGCACTGATTATCCATTTCGGCGGTACGGTTGCCATCCTGGCACTGATTGGTCTGGCAGTCTTCATGCTGATTCGTAGCCAAGTGATGTACAAAAAGCGCAAGGAGAAAGAAAAAGGCAACGAGACCCTGAAACAGTTGATGAAGAGTACGGACAACAATGAAGTCATCGAATTGCTCCGCAAGCATACCCGTGAAGAACTGGTGAAGATTATAGAATTCACAGAAGAGAATTTTGAACGTACCGTCACTTCCTTCCTACACGAGAATCTACGCGGACTGCGTCGTGCCATGGGCTCAGTAAAATTCGAAAAACAACTCATCAAGCAGATGAAGCGTACCGGAACACTTGCCATGTGCCGTCTCGACAACAATACCGTACTGGAAAAAGGACTCTATTACTATCAAGGCAACGACTTTGCCAGCGAACTGGTGTACAGCGTAGGCCGTCTTTGCGAACCTTGCTTAGAGCACATAGACAATAACTTCAATCCGCTGGATGCCATTCAGAAAGGAGAATTTACAGACGTAGCCGAAGACATCTGCTATCTGTTACAAGTATGCCGCCACAAGCTGGAAACGAACAATTATGATGAACTGGAAACAGAGATTCGCAAAGCCAACGACCTCAACGGACAGTTGTCTCACCTGAAACGCGAAGAGCTGCAACGCATCCAAAGCCAGAGCGGCAGCATCAAAGTCAGCATGGTATACCTGACTATGATACAAGAAGCCCAGAACGTAGTGACCTACACCATCAACCTGATGAAAGTAAGCCGCAAGTTCCAAGTAGAAAAAGAAGAGTTATAAGTTATGAGTTATAACGCATGGTACATAACATGCAACTTATAACTCACAACTCCTTAAGCCCCATCTTCTCCGCCCGTTGCAACATAAATGCACGGGCGGCTTCGTATTCATTGGGAATGATGCCGTCCAAAATGGCATCCTTAATGGCACTCTTCAAGGCACCTACCTGCTGGCAAGGAGAAAGGCCGAAAGTCTTCATGATTTCTTCACCACTGACCGGAGGCTGGAAATTACGGATACGGTCGCGTTCCTCCAAATCCTTCAGCTTCTGGCGTACCAACTGAAAATTATTAAGGAAGCGTTTCTTACGCTCCATATTCTTGGAAGTAATGTCGGCTTCGCACAGTGTCATCAGGTCGTCTATATCATCACCTGCCTCAAACAAGAGACGACGCACTGCCGAGTCGGTCACCACATCATCCGCTATCACTATGGGACGCATGTGTAGCCCTACCAGCTTCTGCACGTATTTCATCTTCTCATTCATGGGAAGCTTCATTCTCCGGAAGATATCGGGTATCATCTTCTCGCCGATGAAGTTATGGTTGTGGAATGTCCATCCGGCACGAGGTTCCCAGCGTTTGGTCGCCGGCTTGGCTATATCGTGCAGAAGGGCTGCCCAGCGCAGCCAAAGGTTGTCGGTCTTCTTGCTGATGTTGTCGAGTACTTCGAGCGTATGGTAGAAATTGTCCTTATGGGCGCGTCCATTGCGCGTCTCCACGCCTTGCAGCCTAACAAGTTCCGGGAATATCAGTTCCAGCAGACCACAGCGGTCCAGCTCAATGAATCCCTTAGACGGAATAGGTGACAAGATGATTTTGTTCAGTTCGTCTGCAATGCGTTCTTTGGAGATGATGGAGATGCGTTCGCGATTACGCTCCAGAGAATCGAATGTCTCATCGTCAATATAGAATCCCAGCTGGGTGGCAAAACGGACACAGCGCATCATGCGCAAAGGGTCATCACTGAAAGTTATATCAGGGTCGAGGGGAGTCCGGATGGTCTTTTCCTTCAAGTCTCCAATACCGCCAAAGGGGTCGACCAACTCGCCATAACGCACCCGGTTCAGGCAAACAGCCAGTGCATTGATGGTAAAATCACGGCGGTTCTGGTCATCCTCCAATGTACCGTCCTCTACAATAGGCTTGCGGGAATCGTGTGTATACGATTCTTTTCTTGCACCCACAAACTCAACTTCCGTACCATAGTACTTCAATTGTGCCGTACCGAAATTCTTGAAGACGGAAACATGCGCCCCACGCCCCAGACGCTTACCCAGCGCCTCGGCCATGGCAATGCCACTGCCTACCACCACCACATCAATATCCTTGGAAGGACGTTGCAGGAAAATATCACGTACATATCCACCGACTACGTAACATTCCAATCCCAATTCATCAGCCGTTTCGGATATCCGCTTGAATATATCATCACTAAAATATTGCTTCAGTTCTTCTGCCGTCAAATCTATCATAAATAATGCGCTAATGTAATGAATACGCAAATGTGTTAATGGTCTATTAGCACATTTGCACATTAAAATGCTGCAAAGATAAAGATATTATTTCTATTTTTGTGGACTCTAACTCCAAGAACAACAAATATGAAAAAAGTAATACTCCTTGCATGCCTATGCTGTACACTCTTCTCTTGCGAAGATGTGGAGAAGAAGGCCGGTGAAAAACTACAAGCTGCCCGCGAAGCGTTTGAACTCGGCAACTACAATGAAGCGAAGATTCTGATTGACAGCATCAAGATGCTCTATCCCAAAGCGTTTGAAACTCGCCGTGCAGGCATCGGCCTGATGCAGGAAGTGGAACTGAAAGAGCAGGAAAAGAGCCTGGTCTATCTGGACAGTATGCTTCAAGCCAAGCAAAAGGATTTCGATGCAATCAAAGGGAAATACACCTTTGAAAAAGATGCCGAATACCAGAATATCGGCAATTACCTTCATCCTTCCCAAGTGATAGAAAATCTGCATCGCTCTTTCCTTCGCTTCCAGGTAGACGAAAACGGAGTCATGAGCATGACTTCCATTTATTGCGGAGCCCATAATATCCACCATGTGGCCGTCAAAGTCACTGCTCCCGATGGTAGCTTTGCCGAAACACCCGCCGCCAAAGACAGCTACGAAACCACTGACCTCGGTGAAAAGATTGAAAAGGCAGACTTCAAACTGGGAGAAGACGGAAACGTCATGGGGTTCCTTTATCTGAACAAGGACAAGAATATCAAAGTCAACTATCAAGGGGAACGTCCCTATTCCATCACCATGACTGCCGCCGACCGCCAGGCCCTTGCCAGCGTCTACGAACTGGCACAACTGCTGTCATCCATGACGGAAATAAAGAAGAATATGGAAGAAGCCAATCTCAAAATCGAATTTGTAAAAAAGAAGATGGAAGAGAGAAAAGACAATGCACAAGAATAAAAAGAAGGAAACCGGATGATATATTCATTACTTAGTCATCCGGTTCCCTTTTTATTATCAGTAAAGCCTTACCAAACCAATTTGGGTAAATAACGGCTTAGACATGTACGCAAAGCAGACAGAGTGATGGGTTTTACCAACACTTCCGAGGCTCCACACTCCAAGGCTTTTTCGCGGTCGGCAGTAAAGGCGTAAGCGGTCTGCATGATGATGGGAAGTTCCTTATCCTTCTTGCGAATAATCACCGTAGCATCCAGCCCGTTCATAATAGGCATTTTTATATCCATCAGAATAGCTTCCGCCTTGTCGCGATTCTCTTCGAACAAATTTACAATATCCTCACCATTCTTTGCCCATAGTATCTCGCATTTCTTGCCGATAATAGCCTTTATCAGTTTAAAGTTACTATCATCATCTTCCGCAACCAGAATAAGCGGACGGTAATCTCCTGACACTTTTTCTATTTCCATGACCTATGCGTTTTGTTTATATAGGGGCAAAGATATAAAAAATAATAGATTTGCACTATCTTTGCAGCTCATTAAAAAAATATATAATGATTTCTATAGACGGACTGGCCGTAGAATTCGGCGGAACTACTTTATTCAGTGACATATCTTTCGTTATCAACGAAAAAGACCGTATCGCCCTGATGGGTAAAAATGGAGCGGGGAAAAGTACATTGTTGAAAATCCTGGCAGGTGTAAGACAACCTACCCGTGGAAAAATCTCAGCCCCCAAAGACAGTGTCATAGCTTACCTTCCACAGCACCTTATGACGGAAGACGGACGTACCGTATTCCAGGAACGGCACAGGCCTTTGCCCACCTGCACGAGATGGAAGCAGAGATAGACCGCATGAACAAGGAACTGGAGACCCGTACCGACTACGAAAGCGACAGTTACATGGAGCTTATCGAGAATGTCTCCGCCTTAAGCGAAAAGTTCTATGCCATCGACTCCACCAATTACGAGGAGGATGTAGAAAAAGCACTGCTCGGGCTGGGCTTTGTACGCGAAGACTTCAACCGCCAGACCAGTGACTTCAGCGGTGGCTGGCGCATGCGCATCGAGCTTGCCAAACTGTTGCTGCAAAAGCCTGACGTACTGCTGCTAGACGAGCCTACCAACCACCTCGACATCGAGTCCATCCAATGGCTGGAAGAGTTCCTTATCAACAATGGGAAAGCCGTCATCGTCATCAGCCACGACCGCAAATTTGTGGATAACATCACGACCCGTACCATTGAAGTGACCATGGGACGAATCTACGACTATAAAGTAAACTACTCCAAATACCTGGAGCTCCGCAAAGAACGGCGCGAACAGCAACAAAAGGCATACGACGACCAACAGAAGTTCATCGCCGAAACCAAAGAATTCATCGAACGCTTCAAAGGAACCTATTCCAAAACCCTGCAAGTGCAAAGCCGCGTAAAGATGCTGGAGAAGCTGGAACTTCTGGAAGTGGATGAAGAAGACACTTCAGCGTTACGCCTCAAATTCCCTCCTTCTCCCCGCTCAGGCAATTATCCCGTCATCATGGAGGGAGTAGGGAAAAGTTACGGTGACCATGTGGTCTTCAAGAATGCCAACCTCACCATAGAACGGGGAGACAAGGTTGCTTTCGTTGGTAAGAACGGGGAAGGAAAGTCAACGTTAGTGAAGTGCATCATGAAGGAAATAGAACATGAAGGCACCCTCACGATAGGACACAACGTGCAGATTGGATATTTCGCACAAAACCAGGCCTCATTGTTGGATGAGAACCTGACCGTATTCCAGACCATCGACGATGTGGCAAAAGGGGAAATCCGCAACAAGATACGCGACCTGCTGGGTGCTTTCATGTTCGGCGGACCCGAAGAGTCCATGAAGAAGGTCAAGGTGCTTTCCGGTGGAGAGCGCACACGCCTTGCCATGATAAAGCTTTTGCTCGAACCGGTGAATCTGCTGATACTGGACGAACCGACCAACCATCTGGACATGAAAACCAAAGATATCCTGAAGCAAGCGTTACTGGATTTTGACGGTACCCTGATTCTCGTCAGCCACGACCGTGACTTCCTGGACGGACTGGTGAGCAAGGTGTACGAGTTCGGCAACAAACAAGTGAAAGAGCACTTGAGCGGCATCTACGAATTCCTTGAAAAGAAGAAAATGGACTCCCTCCGCGAACTGGAACGATAAGCATCTGCTAAACCCGGCGTCCGAACAAATGGCCGATACATATTGTTTTCATTTTACTAAACACTTAACTAAGAGATATTAAAATGAAACAATATGATGCCATCATAATAGGATTCGGCAAGGGCGGCAAGTTATTGGCCGCCGAACTGGCCGAACGGAATTGGAAAGTAGCCATCGTGGAACGTTCCCCTCAGATGTACGGAGGAACATGTGTAAACGTAGGATGTATCCCTACCAAAGCTCTGATTCACGAATCGGAATATGCGGAAAAAAGATACTATGACGATTATAAGAACCAGTCCAAACTGTATGCACTTGCCGTGGCGCGGAAAGACAAGCTTGTATCCTTCCTGCGTGAGAAAAATTATGAAAATGTAAAAAACAAGCCTAATATAACCCTCTATGACGGAACTGCTTCTTTCTTGTCCGAAAATACAATCCGTATAGTCTCCGGCAAGGACGAAACGATTCTTGAGGGAAAAGAGATATTCATCAACACCGGGTCCACCCCTATCCTGCCTGCCATCGACGGACTCAAGGAGAGCAAGTACGTATATACCAGTGAGACCTTGCTGCAATCGAACAAACTGCCCGCACACCTGCTCGTCATCGGCGGCGGTGCTGTCGGATTGGAGTTTGCCACTATGTATGCAGGCTTTGGAAGCCATGTCACACTGCTGGAAGCGGGAAACCGCTTTCTGCCTAAAGTGGACCGCGACATTGCCGCCTCCATGCTGGAAGCATTGAACCGAAAACGTATCAATGTCCGGTTGAACGCCCGTGTCCAATCCGTGTACGACACAGCCGAAGGAATAACTCTGACCTATACGGACAGTGCAAACGGCACTCCCTACTACCTGAAAGGAGATGCCTTGCTGGTAGCCATCGGTCGCAAGCCTATGACTGCAGAGCTGAATCTGGAAAAAGCGGGTATACAAACAGACAAGCGGGGAGCCATCGTTGTCGACAACCAATTACGGACTACAGCCCCACACGTATGGGCCCTGGGGGACGTAAAAGGAGACGAACAGTTCGACTACTTGTCCATCGATGATTTCCGTATCATCCGTAATCAACTCTTTGAAAACAAAAAAAGGAGTACAAAAGACCAGTATCCAATCCCCTTTGCCATTTTCACCGACCCACCGCTGGCACATATAGGACTGACGGAAGAGGAAGCGATGAAGAACGGTTATTCCATACATGTGGCACGTATCCCTGCTGCCATGATTCCACGTGCCCGTACGCTACACAGCATAGACGGTATGCTCAAAGCTATTGTAGACATCCATACCGGACGGATTCTGGGTTGTACCCTACTTTGTGCCGATGCACCAGAAGTAATCAATACCGTAGCATCAATCATGAAAACGGGACAGCGTTACCATTTCCTGCGGGACTTCATTTTCACCCACCCCAGCATGAATGAGGGATTGAATATGTTATTCAAACCTTTTTAGCATTTTCTATTTGGTAATTAAGTCCTTAACCTCTATCTTTGCATCCGTCCAAAGATAGAGGAATGAAAAAGAAACAGTACATAACCTATATTCTTTTTTTTCATCAGCTTGATAATGCTGGTGATACCCGTCATTCCCCACCATCATCATGCCGACGGAATGATATGCATGAAGAATGATATCACCGCCGATTGCTGCGGACACCGTCATAGCCCGGGCAACGAGCACTGCTGTTGCGACACGGGATGCATGACAACCCACTTTGTACAACAGACGCCCAGCTCTTCCAATGATGTGTGTGCACATCCGGATGCCTTGTGGGCAGTCACCCTACTCATTGAACCTTTTTCCAAGTTACTCATCCTACCCGAGTTTGACATAAGCAGGCAGGAGTGTATCTATCTGGAATCTCTTCATAGCACATTTATCATATGTGCTACGGGACTTCGTGCCCCTCCGTCTCTTCTTGCTTAACTGTTACCGGAACATCACCGGGACAGATTTCTATCCGGCATAAGGAACAATGCAATTTGGTTGCACGCCCTATGCCCTAACTTTGTATTCAAAATCAAAAAGTAAGAACAAATATCATCATGAAAAAAGTTATTTTCATGGGAGTCTTGGGATTATTCCTTTTAGGCTCCTGTAACAGTAAGTCCGGAGACAGCCACGAAGGACATAATCACGAAACAGAAGAGCACAATCATGACGGACATGACCACGAACATGAGGGACACAACCATGAGCACGAAGAGCAGGAAAACCATGCCGGAGGAAGCGATGAAATCATCCTGCCACCAGCAAAGGCGCAAGCTGCCGGCGTAGCAGTCAGCACTGTTGAACCGGGTAGTTTCCATCAAGTCATCAAGACCAGCGGCCAGGTGATGGCAGCCCAGGGAGACGAGAGCGTAGCCGTAGCTACAGTAGCAGGCGTGGTTTCCTTCAAGGGAAAAGTTATCGAAGGAATGAGCGTCAGCAAAGGTACTCCTTTGGTAGTATTGTCATCCAAAAACATGGCCGACGGAGACCCGGTGCAGAAAGCCCGGATAGCCTACGAGGTTTCCAAAAAAGAATACGAGCGTATGAAAGCGCTTGTAGGCAACAAAATCGTATCTGAAAAGGAATTCGCGCAAGCCGAACAGATTTACGAAAATGCCCGTATCAGTTACGAGGCAGTCGCAAAGAACCATTCGGCAAGCGGCCAGGCTGTTGTTTCTCCCATCAGCGGTTATGTGAAGAATCTGTTGGTGAAAGAAGGGGACTACGTCAGCGTCGGCCAGCCGTTGGTAAGCGTCACCCAGAACCGCAAGCTTTTCCTGCGTGCGGATGTATCCGAAAAGTACTATCCTTACCTAAACAGCATCGGTTCTGCCAACTTCTGTACTCCTTATAATAATAAGGTATATACATTGAAAGAACTGGGCGGGCGCATGCTTTCTTATGGAAAGGCTTCGGGTGAGAACGGATATTATGTACCCGTAACTTTTGAATTCGACAATAAGGGAGACGTTATTCCCGGCTCGTTTGTAGAAGTATTCCTATTATCCTCACCAATGGAGAACGTGTTGTCTCTTCCTCACAGTGCGCTGACCGAGGAACAAGGCAGCTTCTTTGTCTACCTGCAACTGGATGAAGAGGGCTACAAAAAACAGCTTGTCACCCTGGGTGCCGACAATGGCGAAAGTGTACAAATCCTTTCCGGCATAAAAGCAGGCGATCGCGTCGTAACCCAAGGAGCCTATCAAGTGAAGCTGGCATCGGCAACGAATGCTATTCCGGCACATAGCCATGAACACTAATCTCATGTACAATTTGACAATTTACAAAGTACCATTTCGCTATGCAGTATAAGGGTTACGTGACGAATGGGGAGTGTAAAGTCAGATAAACAAGAAATATTAGATAAAACAGCAAGTGCGGCTGACATTGCGCAGCCCAATTGTACATTGTAAATAGTAAATAAAAAGATGTTAAACAAAATAATTGGTTTTTCTCTTCAGAACCGCATCCTGGTGCTGGTAGCATCGGTGCTGTTGCTGATTGGCGGTACTTATACCGCCATGCATACGGAAGTGGATGTGTTCCCTGACCTCAATGCGCCGACCGTGGTCATCATGACCGAAGCAAATGGTATGGCAGCAGAGGAAGTGGAACAGCTGGTCACTTTTCCCGTAGAAACGGCTGTAAACGGTGCAACGGGTGTGCGCCGTGTACGCTCTTCCTCAACGAACGGTTTTTCTGTAGTCTGGGTAGAATTCGACTGGGATACAGATATCTATCTTGCCCGGCAGATTGTCAGTGAGAAGCTGGCAGTCGTCAGCGAATCCTTACCGGCCAACGTAGGCAAGCCGACACTAGGCCCACAATCGTCCATTTTGGGCGAGATGTTGATTGTAGGTCTGACAGCAGATTCGACCTCTATGCTGGATTTGCGTACCATTGCCGACTGGACCATACGTCCCCGCCTGCTCTCTACGGGCGGTGTGGCACAAGTTGCCGTACTGGGTGGCGACATCAAGGAATATCAAGTGCAGCTGGACCCGGAACGGATGCGCCATTACGGCGTAACATTGAGCGAAGTGATGAACATCACCCGCGAAATGAACCTGAATGCCAATGGTGGAGTGCTCTATGAATATGGCAATGAATATATCGTACGCGGCGTACTTTCTACCGACAAGGTAGACCAGATAGCCAAGGCCGTGGTGCGGAGCAACGGAGTCTCCGGCGCCCCTATCCTGCTGGAAGATATTGCCGACGTTCAAGTCGGAGCCAAACTTCCTAAACTGGGTACCGCCTCGGAACGCGGTAAGCATGCCGTACTGCTGACAGTCACCAAGCAACCCGCCACAAGCACGCTGGAGCTTACAGACAAACTGGAAGCTTCCCTGCAAGACCTGCAGAAGAATCTACCGGCGGACGTAAAGGTTTCCACAGACATCTTCCGTCAAAGCCGTTTCATCGAAAGTTCCATCGGAAACGTTCAGAAGTCGTTGTTGGAGGGAGGTATTTTCGTTGTCATCGTGCTTTTCCTGTTCCTTGCCAACATACGTACCACAGTCATCTCGCTGGTGACACTGCCGTTGTCACTGATTGCCTCCATCCTTGCCCTGCACTATATGGGCTTTACGATAAATACCATGAGCCTGGGAGGTATGGCTATCGCCATCGGTTCGCTGGTGGATGATGCCATCGTGGACGTGGAGAATGTCTACAAGCGTTTGCACGAAAACCGACTGAAACCTGCCGGCGAGCAACTTCCTATTCTGGAAGTGGTGTTCAATGCTTCGAAAGAAGTGCGTATGCCTATCCTCAATTCAACGCTGATTATCATTGTCAGCTTCGTACCACTGTTCTTCCTTAGTGGTATGGAAGGTAGGATGTTGGTACCACTGGGTATTGCGTTCATTGTGGCATTGGCGGCTTCAACTGTTGTGGCACTGACCGTAACGCCTGTACTTTGCTCCTATCTATTGGGAAAAGAGAAAACACAAAACAACGAAAACAGCGATTCTGCCGTAGCACGCAAGATGAAGCAATGGTATGGTTCTGCACTGACTTTCGTATTGGGGCATAAGAAAGGGGTACTGGGAGGTACTATCGGACTATTTGTAGTAGCGCTCGGCTGTTTCTTCACCCTGGGCCGCTCGTTCCTGCCGCCTTTCAATGAAGGTTCGTTCACCATCAATATCTCCTCGCTTCCAGGCATTTCCCTGGAAGAAAGCGACAAGATGGGGCACCGTGCCGAGGAGCTGCTGCTTTCCATCCCCGAAATACAGACCGTGGCCCGTAAAACGGGACGTGCAGAGCTGGACGAACACGCTCTGGGAGTAAACGTCTCTGAGATCGAGGCACCGTTTGAGTTGAAAGACCGCTCGCGCAGCGAGCTCGTGGCAGAAGTCCGCGAAAAACTTGGGTACCATTGTAGGCAAACGTGGAAATAGGCCAGCCTATCAGCCACCGTATAGACGCCATGCTATCCGGTACAAAGGCGAACATCGCCATCAAACTGTTCGGCGACGACCTGAACCGCATGTTCACTCTGGGCAATGAAATCAAGAGTGCCATCCAGGGGATTCCCGGTATTGCCGACCTGAACGTGGAACAGCAGATTGAGCGTCCGCAACTTGTCATTTCACCCAAACGGGAAATGCTTGCCAAATACGGCATTTCACTGCCCGAATTTTCGGAGTTTGTCAATGTCTGCCTGGCCGGTGAAGCCGTTTCCCAAGTTTACGAAAAGGGAAAGAGCTTCGACCTGACCGTACGCGTGAAAGACAACCTACGCGACGAAATGGAAAAAATACGCAACTTGATGATTGATACGGGCGACGGACAGAAAATTCCACTGAACTATGTAGCGGAAATCCGCTCGGCCATGGGTCCGAACACCATCAGCCGCGAGAATGTAAAGCGTAAAATCGTCATCTCCGCCAACGTGGCCGACCGCGACCTGCGAAGTGTAGTCAACGATATACAAGCCCAGGTAGACGCACAAATCAAACTGCCGGAAGGATACCACATCGAATACGGCGGACAATTCGAAAGCGAGCAGGCAGCAAGCCGCACGCTGGCACTTACTTCGTTCATGTCCATCGTGGTGATATTCCTGCTCCTCTACCATGAATTCCGCAATGTGAAAGAGAGTGCCATCATCCTTATCAATCTGCCGCTGGCATTGATAGGCGGTGTATTCGCCCTGCTCATCACAACGGGAGAAGTGAGTATCCCCGCCATCATCGGTTTCATCTCACTGTTCGGTATCGCC
>VOFF01000376.1_pt1:20000-116000 | contig 116000 bp, 130 predicted proteins | sample 5384061 | NCBI WGS metagenome assembly VOFF01 (sample SAMN12384725, study PRJNA508395) | human gut metagenome | isolation source: healthy gut E | host: Homo sapiens | reverse complement strand
GAGCATTGGGAAATCATGCGCGAGGAAAATATCGGCTATCTGCTATGGGCCTGCAGGTGGGAATGTATACCGAGATGATTTTCCCACAAAAAGGCGTCCGCTTTATCGCCATAAACGATGGAGTGGACAGCGCACAGGGCGACAATGATTTTGCCCCTTTGCGGAACATTTTCAACGAATGGCTGGTGAGAGATACGAGCAAGAAAATCAAAGCCGTAAAACGGTCAAAAGGCATGAGCGGCAAGCCTGTTACGAGCAAACCCGTGTACGGCTACCTCATGGACGAGGACGAAAATTTCATCATTGACGAGGAAGCCGCACCCGTGGTCAAGCAGATATACCGTCTGTGCCTTGCCGGGAACGGTCCGACCAAGATAGCCCGTATGCTGACCGAGCAGGAAATCCCAACGCCGGGAACGCTGGAATACCGCAGGACGGGCAGCACACGCCGCTATCACCCCGGCTATGAGTGCAAATGGGCGACAAATACCGTGGTGCATATCCTTGAAAACCGGGAGTACATGGGCTGTCTGGTGAACTTCAAGACGGAGAAACCGTCCTACAAGACTAAGCACAGCATAGAAAATCCCATTGAGAAACAGGCGATTTTCGAGAACCACCATGAGCCTATCATCGACACCCAGACATGGGAGCGTGTGCAGGAATTACGCAAACAGCGCAAGCGTCCGAACCGCTATGATGAAGTGGGCTTGTTCTCTGGTATGCTCTTTTGCGCGGACTGCGGCAGCGTCATGTATCAGCAGCGTTACCAGACCGATAAGCGGAAACAGGACTGCTATATCTGCGGGAACTACAAGAAGCGCACCCATGACTGCACCGCACATTTTATCCGCACCGACCTTTTGACTGCGGGCGTTCTCTCCAATCTACGGAAAGTGACGAGCTATGCGGCAAAGCATGAAGCCCGGTTTATGAAGCTGCTGATCGAGCAGAACGAGGACGGCGGCAAACGCCGGAACGCCGCCAAGAAAAAGGAACTGGAAGCTGCCGAAAAGCGTATCGGTGAACTTTCCGCTATTTTCAAGCGGCTGTATGAGGACAGCGTAAGCGGTCGCATTTCTGACGAGCGTTTCACGGAGCTTTCGGCAGACTATGAAGCCGAACAGCAGGAATTGAAAGAGCGTGTTGCCAGAATACAGGCGGAGCTTTCCAAAGCACAGGAAGCTACCGTAAACGCAGAAAAGTTTATGAACATTGTCCGCAAGCACATGAACTTTGAAGAACTGACCCACACCCTCTTGCGTGAGTTTGTAGAGAAAATCGTTGTGCATGAGTGCAGCTACGATGAAAACGGCACACGCAGACAGGATATTGAGATTTACTATTCTTTCGGTTGGAACCAATCTTGCCCAAGTTCGCATGGAATACTGGTATCACCATAACAAGGAAGCTTTCTTCCTAATGCACACCGTCTGATATATTCCGAGGTGCTAAGCCCGGTCTTTCTTGCCTTCGCTTCAATCTCTTCCTTATCCTCTGCCGAAATACGCATGGACATCAGAACCATATTCTCTTTCTTTTTTTATCTGTATTTCTCATAAATTCCTCCATTCCGATACACAAAAAAGCAGGTAAATAAATACCTGCTCCCTCGTACCTACAAAATATAAATTTTTAATTGCTACTCCAATAGAATAATTAAACTGCCGGATACGTCAGAAGATTTTCCCCGATGCAGATTCTGCATCTCCCCTCCCGTGCATAGCCTCGCTCCCCTAAGGTCGCTCACCAATGCGCTCGTTGCACTCACGGATATTTCCTTTAGCAGTCTGTTGCGGCTCGTTATAATTCGCTCGCCGAATATATGGAAATGTGTCATACACCTGTCTTACAGAAATCTGCTAATCACATTTCTCATAAGAAATCCTGCTATAGCCTCCGCATCATTTTCCTTAAGAAATCCTTCTTTCGCTGATGCGTGCCGACCTAAGTCGGCATGGGCTCCGGATACGTCGCATAAGGTAGAGCAAAGTTCCGCCCTGTATATACACGGGCAGGAACTTGTTGGGGATTTGACATCCCCAAGCCCTAGCTTTTTCGCCTTATGGACATAAAAATAAAGCCTGCAAGCAGACTTTATTTTTTTTTGCCAAAGCTTGGCTGGCTTCGTAAGAATTTCGTATCACAGCTTTTCCCATAGAAAAAAAAGAACTGTCTTACAGATAAGGTCATTTCCTCATACAAGGCACCTTTTTGTAAGACAGTCCGTCATACTGTGATTTTTCATTTTCTTACTCATCATCCATATCAAACAGACTTCCAAGCATATCTTTTGTGGCACTATCCATAGCATTGGAAGTATCTGCGGCAAGTTCATTATCGGGAACCGTTGGCTCCGGCACATTAGCTGCTACAGCAGAAGGCATTACATTCGGTACAGCAACTGTCATACCATTAGGAACTGCACCAGACATCGGCAACGTAGCCATAGGAACAACTCCCATATTCATCTGCTGAGCCATTGCTCCCAGAACTCCGGCAAACATATTGTTAGCCATATTCTGTGAGGACTCCTGCACCACCTTGGTAAATTCCTCTGCCATGCTTTTGATTGCCTGCTCCATCCATTCTGTGGTTTCCTTTTCCCGAATGCCCCTTTGCTCACTTTCCATAGCAGAAAACAATGCCTGCTTGATAAGCTCTGTCTGATTCAGATATCCCGGCTGGCTGGATTTTGCCTCCAGCCACGCAAGGATTTTTCTGTCACTTTCACATTTCGGATTCAACCGAAAAGATATTGCATTTCCCATAAAAGCCTCCTATCCCAGATTTTCCGCAAGATAACGATAGCCGATGGCATTTGCTTTCACATCTGTTACATACTGATATTTCTGCCCAATGTTCTGCCAAAACGCTTCATCACACATGCTCCACCGCCCACATACACAATATTCTCATGCATTAAATCCACCTTAATCTCCCGAAGCTTCGCTTCCACCTCGTCTGCATACTGCTGTAAGCCCTTCTCAATAAAAGGGATAAAGTCAGCATTTACATTGGACTGCTTTCCACGGATAACATCAACAATGTCATCCTCCGGCATTTCACACTTTAACTTGGGAAGGGCTTCCTTTTTGATACGCTCAATGGTGGTAATCAGTCCAAGCTCATAAGTACAGGCATCCTTATCCATAGGGATTCTGTCACGGACGCTTAATATATCCAAGGTCCAGGAGCCCAAGTCCACACATCTGAGTCTGTCCATATCTCCCATACGGTTCGCAATAGCTGCATAACACTGGGCATATATCTTTACCTTGTCAATAAAGAAGGAATAATGAACTCCTTCAAAGGTAAAAAAAGAAATTCTTTCCTTATGCCACAGATAATCACGAAACTCCTTACGCTCCGCACCAAACAAGGTCAGAGGCACACCTGCATATAATTCCACATGAGAAGCCGCTGTCTTACCCTGATACTGCAATTCCTTGGCAATCCCTGCAAGGGTCAGCAGAAAATAGTTCTCATTCTCTGTCTTGGTTGCCTGCTTTCCAAGTCTGCCCTGTCCTACGATATACTTTTTCCCTTTATACTCCAAAAGTCCGTTCTTGGTAAGAGGCTCATAATCCACCGGAACTATAGAAGTCTCCATAAAAGTATGCTCGCCCTTAATGGAACTCCAGCCATGATCCAGTGCAATTTTAACAGGTGCCATAGTTGTTTCAGTCATAAATAAATTTTCTCTCATAAAATCCTCTCTTTCTCCGGCATAATAACCGGTCTGCATAATATTTTTGTTTTGTGTTGCAGTCGCTCCTGCATTAGTGATACTTGTAAACAATCTCTCCATAAATAACCTCCTCCGCAAGCTGTTTTGCCTGCTCTCTTATTTTCCACATTTCCATAGTGGAATGTGCATCCTTTGGCTTATGCTTCACCAGATACTTCTCTACAATCCTATCTAACATCTCATAAGCCTCCTCATTTACTTCCTTTGCCCTAATCAGAAGCTGACCCAGCCTAATATGATGACGATACCTGTCAGGGTGGTTTTCCTTCATATAACAAATCCACAGATGACCGTATTTTCCGATATCGGCGGCTGCTACAACCGAAGCCGTATCGGATTTCGTATCAGTATCATCCATACCGATATTCGGATACAAAATACCATCCACCTCTGTATAAGTACCTCCCAGCTTCTCAAACAATGAAATTTCATTACTCATAATCTTAACTCTCCTTCCATAATCCATTTGAATTTTTGATAATAAAAAAAAAAGCCCACATACCTGCATTTCTACAAGTACATGGACTTATACTTTTATCATCCTCATCTAATGATTCCTATTCGTTTGTACTACACACTTTACTACACACTTTTTTGATAAACTACACACTTTTACGATAAGTTACGATACTTTTGCGATTTCTGTAAAAGTGCTGTAAGCCTTGTAAATACGGCGTTTTTCGAGGTTTGGGAGAGTCTTCAAAACAGGACAGCCAAGAATTCGATAAATTCCTTCTTGTACTGTTCCATGTCTCTGCGAATCCTCCTGTTTTCAGGCTTTTTTGCCCTTTTTCCTACACATACTACCATAATCCATATAAAGATTCAATTATTTATTGGTGTACGGCTGTGATATGCCTCTTTCCCTGCACATCTCCACATACTTTTCTTTCTCCAGCGGCCTGCTTGCGCACAGATACCCCTGTATACAAGCCAGTCCCATGCTGCTGAGCGCATCCGCCTGATCCTCGGTCTCCACACCCTCAGCTATACAGAACATTCCCAGTTCATTGCACATGTTTATGAGATGACACATAACCGTGCGATCCACCGGATTGACAGTTACGTCATTTATCATGCTCTTGTCGAACTTGATAATGTCAAATCCCATATGGGCAAGCATGGCGACATTTGAGTATTTTGTTCCAAAATCGTCCATCGCTATGCGGAATCCAAGCTCATGTATATTGTTTGATATGTTCACCAGTGTATCATGCTCCTGCTCGCTGACCGATTCGGTTATCTCTATCTCGACCACATCATGCGGTATTCCGTACCTGTCAACCACTGCTTGCTATCTGCTTGGCCACATTGCTCTCTATAAGCGACATTCTGGAAAAGTTACAGGATACCGGGATGTATGGCATTCCCTCTTCATGCCATTTTGCCAGATCTCTGCACACATTCTCAAGCACGTAAAAATCCACATATTTTACAGTCCTGCTCTTCTCAAGCCTGTCGATAACATCCGCCAAGTCATCATTTCCGGAATATCTTACAAGGGCCTCTGCCCCGCATATCTTTCCTGACGGATACAGCATCTTCGGCTGATAAAGGACATAGAACAGTCCTTCCTCAAGCTCCTTCTTCACCATATTTTTTCAGCGTATTCCACTTCACCGAATGACAGTCCTGCTGTTCATACCACCGCTGCTTCTCAGAATACAGGAGATTTGCCGCATGATCCTCCATCCTGCGGACGTCAATGTTATAATCTGTCCAGACATACCCGCAAAGATGCCGTGAACTCACCGTAGAGCAGATTTTCCCTGAGTCTTGAAGCGTATACATTGAACTTCAACTGCTCAATATTCTCACATATGATGATAAAGCTTTCATAACCCATGCGGAACACCCTTTCGTCCGGAAACGTCTTCCTTATCCTGCCGACAAGCTGCAGGATCACATCGTCCGCATAATCCGGTCCGAACATCTCCGCGATGCCCCTTATCTCATTGATATCCACAGCAACCAGTCCCAGACTGCTCAGATTCTTTCTGCTTCTTATATAGTCTATGTAACTGTTCCTGTTAAAGCATTTTGTCTGCTTATCATGGGTGAACTCAAACTGCTGGTCCTCCTTCAGATGTCTCTGATATATCTCACTTCCGATAAAGGCAACAAAGTTCTTCACGAGTCTTATGTTTCCATTGTGCTTCTCCGGATTGAACACAAATACCCTGCCGAGCAGTTCATCGTCCACTATGATCGGAACCGCATACAGTGACCATATCCTGCTGTCACTCAGCATCCGTGCAAATCCTGTTTCAGGATTCCTTAATGGATGGGAACGGTTCACTATGAGAACCTCGTCCCTGAGGACTTCCTTCTCCAGTTCATCCCTCATTTTCTGTGTGACAAGAGCCTTCAGACCATCCTCTATCGACTCCTCGTCTGATGATTTCCAGTAATAAAGCTCCCCTGTGCCATCCTGTCCATACTCCACAAGGCAGGCGTTCTTGGAATTGTAGAAAGTTCCAATCACCTCGAGCAGACTGGTATATTTCTCCTCACTGCTCTGCTTTGAAGTTATATTCGCCATGAAATTGACAAGGGCATCCTCTATGTCATAGCTGTCCGCCAGAACCTGTGTTGTCTTATCTATATCAGACACGTCAACTGCAATCTCAAGCCGGCTCTTTCTTCCGTGCCAGTCAACTATCTTATCCTTCACCACATACAGTCCCTTTGCCTTGCTGTTGTAGTGATTCCATACATAACTCTGTCCGGGAACCAGTATCTCATTAGAACAAAATGGGCACTGGTCATCACCGCCCTGGGTTATCTCAAAGCACTTTTTACCCTTGTAAGAATCGTCGTTCTCCGCAATTCCAAGGCTTCTCTTCGCCGCCTTGTTGAGGAAATACATCTCGTGGGTCTTCATGTCCGCAACATATGCTATATCAGATATCTCATCCAGCATAAGACCTTCGTCATCATTGTATGCATATCCGCTGTGATGCGAATCACATGAATGCATATCCGCTGAGTCGGCATAGTCACAGTAACGGTTCTTGCCGCCCCTCTTTGCCGCGTACAACGCCTGATCCGACTCGCTGTACAACAAATCAAATTCTATCCCATCCTCTATCCTGTGAACGCTTATTCCCACGGACATAGTGTGCGGAAGACTGCAGTTGATGGTGGTGAGTCTGGACTGTATATCATCAGCAAGCTTATACACATCCTCCCTTCTGTCGACGATCGGGATGAACAGTGCAAATTCATCGCCTCCCAGTCGTCCTGAGAATCCTCCGGCCGCCGAGGCAACTTCCTCAAGAGTCACAGCAACATCACACAGGAGATCATCCCCCGCATAGTGTCCAAATGCGTCATTTATATGTTTGAAGTCGTCAATATCCATGATATAAAAAAGCGCAGAGCTCACCTGGGAATGACTCAAGCATATCTGTCACCTTGTGCTGAAATGTGACATGATTGTAAAGTCCCGTCAGAGAATCCCTCTCCGCCCTGAGCTGAAGCTCCTGACTTCTTATCTTCTCATCGTTTATGGAGTAATATTTTCCGAATATCTTGCGGACCTTTTTCTTGGAGTCCCTGAGAGGAACAAAGAGCACTCTGTACCACTCACATTTACCTCCGCCATTCAGATCAAGGCGCAGATCACCCATCAGCCTGTCACAGCTATCCGCATCCGCATCAAGGATCTTTCTGAACATGCCGGTCACGGCGTCTCTGTCGTCAGCGTGGACTATCCTGTTAGTGTCGATGCCCTTATAGAAATTCTCATATTTCATGGTGGTGACCATCTCGCCATCCACGACCTTCTTATTTATCAGAGTATCCGTTGGGACATCGTACACGATTATGGACTCTCCGCTTCCCTGAAGTATCAGCCTGAGCATCTCAGACTGCGCCTTGTTCTCCAGCTCCGCTTCCATCTTGCTTGTCACATCGATAAACACCGCACACAGTGCGATGATTCCCTTTTTTATGGACATGACAGAAAGGCAGACCTGTATCCAGAAATATCCCCCGGTATTCACATCCGTAAAGCGGATGTCATGCACCGTGGTCTTGTTACTCGTTATGGTCTCCAGGATCTGCTTCTTAAGGACATACCGATCCTCTGGAATGGCCAGCATCACGTAGTCACTGGCATATCCACTCATCTGATCCTCGGTCACATTGAACAGCTTGTAAAAGCTTTTGCTCATGTACCTGACAGCCGGCTTATTCCCGTGAAGTTCAAATATACCCACACCGCCTGCCAGATTGTCAAGAGTCTTCTCCAGCATCCTTGCGTGATCAGATATCTCCTCGCTGAGCTCCTCATTTCTGCCAAGCGCCTCATCCAGTTCCATGCGGAGTTTTTGTGCATATTTTTCAATATCTATGTTATCTTCCATAACCCAACACCCCTTAAAACTCTTACAGAAGACTTATATCGTTCTATTTTACACAGCCTATCAGCTCATGGATATCGCTGATGGAATTCTTCTTCATATACTCCTCAATACCCTTTATGATCTCCACTGTTGCATAAGGATTGTGGAAGTTGGCCGTTCCAACTGCCACCGCACTTGCGCCAACCATAATCATCTCAAGGGCATCTTCTGTGGTAGCCACGCCGCCCATTCCGATGATAGGAAGCTTTATTGCATTTGCCACCTGGTATACCATTCTGACTGCTATCGGATGGATCGCAGGGCCTGACACACCTGCAGTCTTATTTGCCACTGCAAATGTTCTTCTGTTCACATCTATCTTCATACCTGTCAGTGTATTGATAAGTGAAACCGCATCAGCACCGCCAGCCTCTGCAGCTCTGGCCATCTCGGTTATGTCTGTGACATTCGGACTCAGCGTCATGATGATAGGCTGCTTTGCCGCTGCCTTTGACTGCCTTTGTTATATCGTAGAGCGCATCCGGCTGCTGGCCAAATGCGATTCCGCCCTCTTTTACATTCGGACATGACACGTTGATCTCAAGCAGATCCACATCACAATCGCCAAGCTTCTCAACGCAGTCAACATAGTCCTCCTTGGACTTTCCACACACGTTTACGATGATCTTTGTATCATAATCCCTGAGGAATGGTATATCTCTCTTCTTGAACACATCGATTCCTGGATTCTGAAGTCCTATGGCATTCATCATGCCGCCGTAAGTCTCAGCTATACGTGGTGTCGGATTGCCCGGCCATGGCACATTTGCCACGCCCTTGGTGGTTACTGCACCGAGCTGTGAAAGATCCACGAACTCGCTGTACTCCATGCCTGAGCCAAATGTTCCTGAAGCTACTGTTATCGGATTCTTGAGAGTCACACCCGCTATATCCACTGACATATTGATCTTATCTGACATTACAGCTCCACCTCCTCAGCGTAGAATACAGGTCCATCCTTACAGATCCTTCTGTTGTGCACCTGTGAATGCTCATCTATATCCTTTGTCTTGCATACGCAGGCAAGACATGCGCCCACGCCGCACGCCATCTTCTCCTCCATGGATATCTGGCACTCGATGCCCTTCTCCATGGCGTATGCCTTGATTCCCCGAAGCATAGGAGTAGGGCCACATGCATATATGACAGCACCGTCCACGCCGTATTCCTTTATGGCATCTATACGTTGCCCTTCACACCGTGCTGTCCATCCTCAGATGACATATACACCTGTGCGTATCGCTCAAATTCCTCGTTCAGGAATATCTCATCCCTGTAGCCGAGCACGACTGACTTCTCACAGTCAAGCTCTTTTGCAAGCTGTAACATAGGTGGGATTCCTATACCTCCGCCTATCAGGATCGCCTTCTTGTCGGACTTCATGAAGCCGTTGCCGAGAGGCCCCAATATATCGACCGTATCTCCAGCCGCAAGCTGTGAAAATTCCTTTGTTCCAAATCCAACCACTCTGTATACAAGGCGGAGTGTTCCCGCCTCCCTGTCTATTCCGCAGAGGCTGATAGGTCTCGGGAGCATCTTGCTGCCATCGTGAGTATATACAGACACGAACTGTCCTGCTATAGCCTGTGAAGCTATCTCTGGAGCTTCAAGCACCAGACTGTATACATCTGTGGCAAGAGTCTCCTGACTGACCACCTTTGCTGTCATCTTAAGTTTGCCCATAGTCTTCCTCCATCATCATTCTATTATCAGTGTACGGCGGACAAGCCCGGCTCGCCGGCACACATTCCGGCTTAATTACGCATCAAGTGCGCCGTTGATATCCTCGATCATGTCAACTACTGCCTGTCTTGAGGCATCTGCATAGTTCTCAGCACCAAACTGTGCATACTTGTCCTGCTTGTAAGCAGCTATGATTCCTCTTGATGAGTTGACGATCGCACCGAGTCTGTCCTCATTGAAGTAGTGTACAAGGTCTGCAGCCTTACCCCCCTGTGCTCCGTAACCCGGAACAAGGATAAATGACTTTGGCATAACCTTTCTCAGCACCTTGCCCATCTCAGGGTATGTGGCACCGACAACAGCTCCAACCGCTGAATATCCTGATTCACCTACAACATCGCTGCCCCATTTGTCAACCATATCTCCGACTATCTCATAGAGTGGACGTCCATCCACAAGTCTGTCCTGGAACTCACCTGATGATGGATTGGATGTCTTGACGAGAACGAATATACCCTTGTTCTCCTCCTTGCACACATCCACAAATGGCTTGATTCCGTCTGTTCCAAGATACGGGTTTACTGTGATGAAATCCTCATCAAATCCAGCATATGTCTTGCTTCCCACCTGTACCTTTCCGATATGACCAACCGCATATGCTGTTGATGTTGAACCTATATCGCCTCTTTTTTATATCTCCGATAACGACAAGTCCCTTCTCCTTGCAATAGTCAACTGTCTTCTTGAATGCCTTGAGTCCCTCGATTCCGAACTGCTCATACATGGCTATCTGTGGCTTAACTGCAGGTATAAGATCATATGTAGCGTCAACTATTCCCTTGTTGAACTGCCATATAGCCTCACCAGCGCCCTCAAGTGTCTCGCCATACTCTGCAAATGCAGCTTTCTGGATATGCTCCGGTACATAGTTGAGCATTGGATCAAGTCCAACTACTATAGGTGCATTTGTCTTCTGGATATTCTTTACTAACTTGTCTATCATGATATTTTCTCCTTAAAAATTATTTTTTCTCTAAAACTGTTTCTCGTCACAGGCATAGCTTCCGAGGATCGTAAACTCCTCCGTCTCGTTCATGAGCTGGAACACTAAAGCCTGTATATCCTTCTTCAGTAAATTGGCAGACAGCTCCACATAGAATCTGTAATTCCAATGCTCCTGCCTGTTTGGCGCCGAGTGTATCTCTGTGAGGTTCACCCCGTAATCAGAGATCATGGACAGTATGCTTTGCTGAGACTTCCGCTCTTATTCTTACATACGAACATCACCTTCAGCCTGTTGTGGTTCTCCTCCACTATGAGGTGGTCTGCAAATGTGACAACCTTCTTGTTGTGTCCATTCTCATTTACAATGTTACATCTGTATATATACAGCTTGTTGTTGGTGAGCACCTCGTGAAGCGCATCCGAAACTCCGTAGCTTATGTCCTCAAGTATTCCCATTCCGGCGTCTACCTTGCCAGTCTTTATGAGCTCATACACCTCATCGTATGAGTCCACCGCAATGACCTTGTCCCTCGAGCATCCCTGACAAATGTACAGCTCCGGCTTTATCATCGCCACCGCATCTATGTCAGGCTCCTTCACATCATACTCCACATCTAGGCAGTTCCTGAGCTCCAGAGTCCTTCCATACTGGTACTTTCTGCTTATCTCCATGATTCTCTTGATAAGCGCCGTGTACTCCATCTTGATGTTATCATCCACATCCCCTGTGAGATTGGATATGATGGCCTCCTCGCGGTCTGGCTTATATATGTCATCCTCGGTCTCTGCCTTGACCTGAGCAACATTGTCCGCAAGAACCATTCTCTCCTTGAAGAGCTGCTTGATCTCCTTGTCGACCCGGTCTATGTTCTTTCTAACATCTGCTAATGTCATTCTGCATCCTCCAGTCAGCATCGGTAATGTGATGCTCATAGTCTTTTTTAATATACCATCTGCCCCACTCTAATTCAAGGCTGCCAATACTAAATGCGCTCTAAAAAGGCCACAGGAAAAGGAACATAACCGCTGCCACCAGCACTATCCCTATCACAAAGCCCATTATTATCCTTCCCCTTGTGCTCTTTGAGCCCCATATAATAAGAAGAGAGCGCCAGTGCGCCGCACATATCTATAAGCACATCCGTGCCCCTGCCTGCCCTGTCAGCGACAAAGAGCTGATGAATCTCATCGGAGCACGCATAGACAAATGTTATCACAACTGACCATATATACACGCCAGCCGAAGCCATCCTTCCGCCGGCCTTTCTGACCGCCAGGGCCAGCAGAGCCAGAAGGATTCCATATTCCGTCATGTGTGCACCCTTTCTGACCATGATCTCCACCACTCCCGTCATCCTGTCAACCACGGGCGCGGAATCATTTCTCACCTTCTGGAACAAACCCACTATAAAGTCTGTCATGGGGTTGCTCACCGCCGACGAGTCATCTCCTGTTCTGGACGACATGTAAAATATGAATATCATCCACAGCACTGCCGGAATTATATATATGTACTTTTTCTCATTCTTTTTTGTTTTCTTTGCCATAAAATCACCACCATGAATGAGTATACCATAAAAAATGTCTAATTTTTTTTTTTTTTTGATTTTGCCTTTTTACTTGAAATATTAGTTTTTTACCTGTACTGTAGAAAAGTGAGGTATGGAAGTGGTTATGTATAATTCATAACAAATAAAAAAAAAGTGAGGTAACATTATGGCAAGAACAAGAAAAAAGGGGAATCCCATCGTATCAGCAGTTGTTTTCGGTATATTCGGAATAGTTCTTTTATTCCTGGGTATACGAACATTTATCGGTTTACACGGAAAGCTTCTAAACGTTACTACATGTGACGAATCGGAAGTTAAACCGGGAGTGTATGTGGAGGGAACACTCACCTACGGATACGGAGCTTACATTGAGAAGACTACAACGTACAATCACACGGTCACCAAGACCGACGGATACTACTATCTCGTTGATATCTGCGACAAGAATGAAGACGGCTCAAAAAGAGACACATCCAAGTGGATCGGAATATCGATCTCCAAGAGTGATGACGCCAAATTTGACGCGATCTCATCTGCTGACGATGCAGAACCAATCTACATAACAGGAGTCATCCGCAAGAACAGCGACAAGGTGCAGGGCTTCCTTGACGACTACATCACCAAGTATGTCGACGCATACGCACAATATTATGGATACACTCCTACAAGTGAGGACTATGCGACCGCAAAGGCAGAAGCTTTTCCTTACTATATAGAGATGGTTGACTCTTCAGATTACATATTCAAGCTTGTCCTCGGAGCTGTATTCCTACTGGCAGCAGTGATCATGATCCTGAAGGCAACAAGAAGCAAGAACACCATCAGCGCATCTGCACAGCCAGCAGGCACAGGTTACTATGACGGTACAGGCGATTTCAACGGCGTGTACACTCCGGGCACAAGGCAGCCCAAATAACGGCAACTATACACAGCAGTATGGCGTACAGACAGTGGCAGCTATACACAGCAGTACGGCACTACAAACAGTGGCAGCTACGGCACTGCAGAACAGACACAGGCACCGCAGACGTCTTACAGTGATCCGTTCTACTCACAGCAGCCGGCAGCTTCAGAGCAGGATGCCCACGCATCTAATCCTTATACAACAACAAGCTCAACTACATCTTCCTCTTCCTTCAGTCTCAAGAAAGATGAGTAACAATTAAATAGCACACATAAATCTAAAAAAGGTATATACGGATCGCAGCCTGACTGCTTTCCGCATATACCTTTTTAGATTTATGTGTAAGACTGACTATCCTTATGAATAATCTTTTACCTTCTTCTTACTTACCGAAGTATCTGTCAAGAAGTCCCTTGAGAGCCTTGCCGTGTCTTGCCTCGTCTCTTGCCATCTCATGAACTGAATCATGGATCGCATCCAGATTGTTCTTCTTAGCGCACTTTGCAAGATCTACCTTTCCTGCTGTTGCACCGAACTCGCAGTCAACTCTCCATGCAAGATTCTTCTCTGTTGAAGCTGTCATGTTCTGCTCAAGGTCTGATCCAAGCATCTCTGCGAACTTAGCTGCATGCTCAGCCTCCTCGTACGCTGCCTTCTCCCAGTAGAGACCGATCTCAGGATAGCCCTCGCGATGTGCTACACGAGCCATGCAGAGATACATTCCAACCTCTGAGCACTCTCCCTCGAAGTTAGCCTTGAGCTGCTCGTAGATATACTTCTTGTCCTCATCGCTTATCTCTGGATTGTTCTTAACTGTCTCAGCATATACGCCAAACTCATGCTCTGCTGCAAGTGTGAGCTCTCCCTCTACCTTCTTGAACTTATCTGCTCCTGCGTGACAGATAGGACACTCTGCTGGTGCCTGCTCTCCCTCATAGATATAACCGCATACTGTACATACAAACTTTGCCATAACTTAATTCTCCTTTTCTCTTTTAAATAATCTAATCAATATCCATCATTGATTGTTAAAATATATTCTGTCTTCTTTGTTGATGTTTATTTATCAACTATGTCTTATTATACCTATTTTTTGATCAAAGTCAACCCCTATTGGGAATGATTCTTAATTATTTTTTTAGTAGGTTGTTGATTATATATACAAGACTTGTAAATTATATACATTACATTATTGGGATTACATCCTGTTAAGGTCCAATATAAATAGAAAAAAGAGGATCGATACATTCATATATCAATCCTCTTATACTCTTCTGTATATTCTCTATATGTCGCTATATAGCATCACTATCCGGCTAGCTCTGTCCCAGCATTATCTTCTTGAGAAGATATTCATATCCCGTGATAGGTATAGGCTTGCTGTAGTAATAACCCTGAATGTAGTGGCATCCCCACTCTCTCAGGTATTCCTTCTGCTCAAATGTCTCAACACCCTCCGCAAGACTTCTGATTCCCAGATGCCTTGACATGGCAAGGATATCCTGTGTCATGAGCATGTCCTTGTTGTTCGGCTCGCCGGTGGCTATTCCGTCAATAAAGCTCTTGTCTATCTTGATTATATCCAGCGGCATATCCTTAAGAAGTGCCATACTGGAGTATCCTGTTCCAAAATCGTCCATGGATATCTTGAAGCCCTCAGCCTTCAGATCCTTGAGCACCTTTATCAGATACTGCACGTCAGCGAAATCTGCACTCTCAGTTATCTCAAAGTCTATAAGCGAGTGATCCACTCCGTATTCATCGACTATATCACACAGTATATATATAAGATCCGGTCTCGATATCTGGTGTCTCGAGAGGTTACAGGATATCGGGTAGAGCGGGTAGCCAAGCTCCTTCCACTCCTTGAACTTCTTGCACACCTGTCTCAGCACATATCTGTCTATGATGTCTATAGTTCCGTCAGTCTCAAACTGCGGCACGAAATACTTCGGCAAGAGAATATCTCCGCCCTTGTAGAACCATCTTATCAGAGCCTCAGCACCGGTCAGGGTGTCGTTCTGTGGATTGTACTTCGGCTGAAGATATACCATGAGATCCTCATTCTCTATGGCATCCGGAAGCTCCAGCTTGTACTGCTGTGCCATGATGTATTCCTTCTTCATCTCCGATGTGTATATCTTTATCTCATTTACATTGGTCTTGATACACTGGAGGTGTGCCATCTGCGCCATGTCCTCAATGCGCATTGACATGTTGATTTTCTCGAATTCATCATAGAATACGATACCACAGCTATAGAATATCTTATACTTCCTGTTCGACGGAAGCTGTCCTATCTCCTCAAAGAATGTATATAGCCGGTTCATTATCTCATCCTCCGGCATATACTTTATAATCATGGCAAAATCGTCACTCTCACACTTTGCAGAGTACAATATCCAGTCCTGCTTGGTCATAGCGTCACATATATATCTGAACAGATCCTTCGCCACCTCACGGCCCATAACGTTGTTGATGAGCCTGAAGCCCTTTATGTCGAATCTGGCAAATATAAACTGATCCAGTCCTATATATTCACACTGCTCAAGCTTCTCCTTGAGCCATGTCCAGTTGTAATGTCCGGTGGCAGGCTCCCCTGTATGCTATCTCATAGAGATCTCTCTTACTCATGTTGTCAAGAGTCAGCATCTCCTCCGTCTTGGTCTTCTTGGACCATACCGGAATCTCCACGCACAGACTGTCTGCGCTCTCCATGTAACATATATATGGAAGCTTGTGGTTAGAAACAATGTGCAGCTTCTCCGTCTCTATATACAACTTGGCATATGAATACGCCATGGTCATGAGTCTCGGTATATCCTCTATCAAAGATATATCAAATCCCTTTATATCCACAACGTCGAATCCCGGAACCGTGATGCTCACGCAGTTCTGAGGAACCACCTCCATATCACTGTATCCTATCTCCACTCCTCCACACAAACGCGAATATCCGGCGTCCATCATCTTCTCAGGCATATAAAACAAAGCCCTGTTTGCCAGCGGCCTGTATATGTTGCTAAAGCACTTGTACCAGTCATAGCCATTCTCCTGACAAAAATCGTCAAACCCCTCTGACTCTCTGGACCTCAGCACGTAAAGTTTTCTCTTTGGTTTGTATGCCTTTGACCATTGATGTTCCATAATATATCAATTACCTCTGTTCTGCCCTAAGGCCATAATATTGCATTTTTCAACCTTTTTCATTCTATCACAGATCCATCATTTGGGCTATACTTATTATTTTTTTGTTCTGGAAAATAAATGGTTAAGTTTCGATTTTTTTCGTTGAATTTTTACCATATATTTGTTAGCATAGATAAGGTTTTTCAATTATAATTAATAGGAGGCAAAAACGATGAAAAACAGGTTATTTCTAGGTCTCGGCTCAGTCATCTCAGTTCTTGGGCTGTCACAGGTAAGTGCCTTGGCGGCAGACAGCGAATCCGGTACTGAAACACTCGGTGCTACGCTTCCACTTACATGGTGTATACCATTTGTGTGTATGCTTCTGTGCATAGCTGTTATGCCCCTTATCGCCGGTGAGTGGTGGGAAAAACACAAACAGTGGGCTGTTGCAGGCTGGTCTCTTTTATTTTTAATTCCATTTGCCATATTCCATGGCTTTGGTACGATGGGCGAACAATTGCTCGAGGTAATGATCGGTGACTATCTCACCTTCATTGTATTGCTTTTTGCCCTGTTCTGTGTGGCAGGCAATATATCTCTTGAAGGCGACCTGGTGGGAACACCGAAACTCAATGTTCTGCTTCTACTGATAGGTACTCTGCTGTCAAGCTGGATCGGTACTACCGGTGCAAGTATGCTGATGATCAGACCTATCATAAAGGCAAATAGATGGAGACGAAGAAAGGTTCAGATCATTGTATTCTTCATCTTCCTCGTTTCAAATATTGGTGGCTGTCTCACCCCTGTCGGTGATCCTCCACTTCTGATGGGATTCATGAATGGTGTTGACTTCTTCTGGAGTCTCAGACTTGCAAAGGTCATGGTTGTCAATCTCATCATCCTGCTGACTGTATTCTTCTTTCTCGACACAAGAGCATACAAGAAGGATATCGCAGACGGCAGACAGAAGCCGGTATTCGATGCAGATACGAAAAAGCCAGTCAAACTTAAAGGTGCTCACAACATTATATTCCTTATAATGATCGTAGGTGCAGTTATACTCAGCGGAGTTCTTCCTATGAAGTTCCCTGCATTTGCAAAGGGTATCAATTTCTGTGAGGGCGTAACACTCTCATGGGCTGCTATCATCGAGATTGTGATCATGCTAGCAGCGGCTTTCCTCTCATTCAAGACAACGAGCAAGAAAGTCCGTAAGGCCAACAACTTTACATGGGATGCTATACAGGAGGTTGCCATACTGTTCATAGGTATATTCATCACTATGATCCCTGCACTCCTGATCCTCAAGGCACGTGGTTCTGAGCTCGGACTTACACATCCGGCACAGTTCTTCTGGACGACAGGACTTTTATCAAGCTTCCTTGACAATACACCTACCTACCTTGTATTCTTCACCACCGCTGCTTCAAGTGGATTTACAGAGGGTATAAGCACTGCTATGGGTGTAGTTCCTCAGGTCATGCTGATGGCTATCTCCTGCGGTGCCGTATTCATGGGAGCCAACACTTATATAGGAAACGCACCTAACTTTATGGTACGTTCGATAGCCGAAGAAAATGGTATCAAGATGCCTTCATTTGTAGGCTACCTCGTATGGTCAGTTTCTATTCTTGTACCTACATTCTTCATAGACACATTATTATTCTTCTTGTAATCTAAGGGGGTTTTTAATATGAACGAATATGTTGTAAAAGGTGATAATAAACTTACGGTCGGCATTGGCTGGGATGCCAAGAAAGTCGACCTCAAGAAAAAGATTAAGATTGCCATAGACAATATCATGAGCGCTACATCCGAGGACACATATGACCTCAACCTTGCAGCGATCGTTGAGCACAATGACGGCTCTGATCCCGAACTGGTATTCTGGGGTCACAAGTACAGCAGAAGCGATTCTGTAGTCCTGAAGGGCGATGACAGAACAGGACAGAAGGAAGGTATCGACGAGGAGATGCGCATCTACCTCGACAGAGGTGAGAACGTTGGACGAATCATCCTCTTCCTCTACATCTACAACGGCAACCTTCACAAGCAATGCCTGGCAGAGGTGGACAACGTATTTGCACTGATCAAATGTAAGCATACCGAAAAGGTATATGTACGTGAGGACGCAATATTCAAGGCATGTGAGGATGCCAAGCACAACAACTGCTATGTATTCGGTGAAGTTCTCCACAACGGAGACGAGTGGGTTGTAAGAGAGAGATCCCAGTTCCTCCCATACGACAAGTCCGAGGATATATTTGAGTATTACACATCAAGACATTATGTTCCTGAAGATGACGACTAATATTTAACATGGCGAAAAGCCCCAGTCTCCGGTTTATTTGCACCGGAGACTGGGGCTTTCTTCATTATGATCTATAATTCTATATTACACTACTTTATATAATCCTCTATAGTCTTTGAAGCTCTGTATCTGGAGAAGTTAAAGCTTCTGATATAGCCCTTGTCATCATTCTCCTCAAGCATCTTCTCAAGCCTCTCTCCCACCGTGTCGTCTCTCCAGTAGTAGGTGTCCTCGCTATATTTCGACATCACTTCCTCCATGACCATTTCGGGCGTAATGTCTTTGGTCCTGAAATAATCGATCAGATATGGAACTCCGTCATTACCTATATCCATCACATACTCAAGATCTATCTTCTTTCCACTGTGCGCCTGACTGATATTGTACTTTGTTATCACTGCGCCAGGTCTGATAAATGCATACAGCGCGAACATCACCAGAACCGTCATAAATATGTATCTGAACAGCGGCATATTTCTCCAGAACAGGCTTATGATAACACCGAGCATCACTATAGACGTGACTATCAGCGCCCATATGGTATTTATTCTGAGGTATGTTAGATCATATTCCGCAATGTACATGGACAGCCTCACAGCTGATGAGGCAATCATTATATATGTACATATGCACATCATGAGCAGTGACACGTTGAGCACCAGACTCTTTCTGAATATAGCACTAAATATCAGCACCATACACACATTTACAACCGCTACAAAGAGCAGCTGGAAGAAGCCCTGTCTTGCATACTCTGCGTATGTCATATCGTCCGGAAGTCCTGCGCTGTTCATGAACAGATACACTATCTGAACAACGGCAAATATCAGATAGAACGCCGTGAGCACTATCGTTATAGTTATACCTGTCACTGCATTGTACTGCCCCTCCTTCGGAGCATTTGCACCGAGATCTCTGCGGCCCGCCTTGACAATAAATCCATATACAAACATGAATATCACAGCGGCAAACAGAACTATCTTCACTATATCCCACGAGAAGAACAGTTTGCCAAATATGTCCTTTATGACCTTTGCAAACACAGGATCTGCCGAAGACAGCAGATTGAGCACGATCACCAGTATCGGAAGTGCTATCACACATCCAAGAAGTATGTACATCAGCTTGGAATTTCTCTTTTTGCCGGTTATCTCACGCTCCGCCTTTCTGTCGGCAAATGGCATGTTTACATACCCTATCGATCCAAAGAACATCTCGAAAAATGAGAATATTCCCTTGAATATCCCATGCTTTTCAGTGTCATTGAAGTATGTCATAACCGCATACATCTCTGTAACGATTATTCCCACATTACATCCAAATATGATATATCCCTCGTCTGTGAGACTCAGGGCAACCGACATCATGAACACAAGAATATAATATGGGATCAGTATACTCTGTTTCGACAACGCAGCTCCAGTGGTCATGGTCTCACGGTCTGCACCGATGTTCTTCTCATATCGTACCATGCATGTACTGATAAACACTATTGATACTATCGAAAGCACAGCCGACAATATACTCGACCAGTTGCTGTACAGACATGCCGCACATATGATCGCATATACCAGTACCGGAATACCAAACATCCTGAATCTGTTCGGAGACACCGCAGGATTTCTCCTCTGCGGCGGTCTGGCATTCATGTTCATATAACCCTGAGGTGGCGGCGGGGGCATCCCCGGGCCTCCATTCATGTTCATATACCCTTGCGGTGGTGGCGGGGGCATCCCCGGGCCTCCATTCATGTTCATATACCCTTGCGGTGGCGGCGGGGGCATTCCCGGGCCTCCATTCATGTTCATATACCCTTGCGGTGGCGGCGGGGGCATCCCCGGGCCTCCATTCATTCCATTGTTAAAATTCTGTTCGTTCATCCCAAACCCTCCATTTTTTCACCTTAAACCACTTTGAGCTACTCTACAAGTGCCATCTCATCAAGCCCCACGATCCTGTCCATACACACCGGTGCTGTCAGCCTGTAGGCAAAACTTGCAGACTCGAACAGGCAGTATAATTTGCCATTATACGAATATATCTGCTCCAGCTTCTGCGGGAGCTTAACCACCTGTCTCGGTGTCTCTGTGCCGTAATTCACACTGGACAGCTTACCTGTATCTGTATCGTATACCTCTATCCTGGATTCATCTATACCATATGATATAGAGAATATTATCTCATTTTTGTACACCTGAAGCCCCTGCACCCTTCCTGGTATATAGAAAGCCTCGTCCTCCTCCGAGGATATGGCGGTGCCGCCATTTACGATCTCGTAGCTGGCTGCCATGCTGTAGCTGTTCTTATCCTTTCGCCAGTAGCCCGCATATATATGTCCGTCATATATCGTGATAAATGACGTTGCAGGGAACATGACGCTACATGTGTTCCTGTATTTTATCGGCTTTCCCTGAGCCACATCGTATTTCTCTATGGAGTCCAGCGTAAGACATGATATGGATGCCTTCCTGCTCCTGTCCTCATCCTCATCAATCATATACGAGGAAACCCACAGCACATTATTCTTCGTATCATACGCAAGTCCTCCGGCATGTGTCGTGTCCTTGAGAACCAGTGTCTTAATATATTGCCCGGTCTGTGTATCAAGAACAAATATCACAGATTTGTGTTTCTTCGTCTTGCAGTAAGCACTGACAAATGTATACTCCTTCGTAACTGCCAGCCCCTGTGGCGTCATGGACGTGCAGTTCTCTATCTTCCTCGACTCACTGCCTATCGTATCAGCATACGCAAGTCCCGGAATGATCATCATGCCATAATCGGTATCCCTGTTCTGGGCATACATACCCATATGATAGAATTCCGGTTCAGTCGACATCTCCCATATCTGCGAAAAATTCGACTTGTTGTCAACCGCATAGGTACTGGTTCCGGAATCATTTCCCGATATCTCGAAGTTTCTGCAGTACACTCCGCCATACAGCCATATCACGCAGATTCCCCCGACATAACACCATGCAAATATCTTCACAAGTATCCTTCTCGACTGGACTGTCGACAAAAGTGTCGCCATGACCATCTGACTGATAATCGTTATGAGCATCATGGCATTTGTCAGCATATCTCCATGACTTACTATCTGAAGTGGTACGCCTATCATCATAATCCAGTAGGCCTTCTGTTTCACCTTAATTCTTATTACACCATTCCAGCCTTCCCGCTTCATTCCCCACACCTGCAGTGACTGCCATACAACCACAAGGCCATATACGATGCACGCCACAAGCAGAAGCTGCCTGAGCACAGCAACAGCCGTTATCTCAAGGGCCTCACCATTTCTGTAAAATGCCATATAGTACACACCCTGTGCGAGCTGCCATATCCTCCACGCCATCATGGCGAACATCGCAAGCGCTGCAACAAATGCAAATGTGTTGGTAGCAGTTCTTCGTCTGACACCCTCACGATGTTCCTTCATCTGTTTGCGCAGACGTTTCTTTGCCCTTCCCAGCTCCTTTATGTGCTTTTTACACTTTCTGATCCTTCTGCGTTTATAGAACAGCACCTTGTACGGTGCGCGTCTGTTCTTCAGCTCTTCATATTCTTCCCTAAGTCTGTCATACCGTTCCGACTCCTCATGAAGATCCGTTCTGGTCGCCCTGAGTGCAGAACGACACATAACGTATCCCTCAAGATCTATCTGTGCCTGTTCTTTCAGCTTTTCAGCCTGAAGTTGAAGCTTCTCTTCTCTGTTCAATTTCTTAGCCCTGTCTGTCATGAAAATCCGCTCCTGTCCATCAGCCTCTTTACTCAAAGTACCGTTTTATTTTGTCCTCCACCAAATTCGAACCGATCACAATTATGATCTCCTGCCCGTTCTCTATAGGTCTCACCTCGGTCTTTTTTTACCGTGGCGTTGAGCTCTATCCATCCGGTGTCATTTACAGGGAGAAAACCCTTGATTCTAAAGACATCTCCGCATTCCTTATCCGCAAATATATCCCTGACTATCGTCTCAAGCCGCTCCTGAGGCATGACCTTATTCATGATATATACCGAGTTAAACACATCACTTTGTTTGAACCATAATTTTACATAGTCGTTTAATTTGTATCCGGTTGACATAAAACCTTCAAAGTCATCATCCGTGAAATCATCCCAGTTCTTCTCCAGAACATCATCGCCGAACTGACGCTTACACTGGAATTCGGTGAGCACTTCATTGATATATTCTATTGTGCTCCTCTTCTCATCCTCCGATGCATCCTGAACCTTGCTCATCACCAGAGTTCCACAGTTCGCAACCTCAGACGCAAGCACATATCTGGACTGTCTGCTCATGTCCCGGTCAAGTCCGGCATCGACTATGGAAATGATGCTTCCCACCTCATACCATCTGTCAAGTGGCTCCTCGTGGAGGACGTCAAAGAATTCATCCACATCAAATATTCCGGACGGCTCAACAATGACTCTGTCATAGCCGCTCATCCCCATAGCTATGAGCTTTGTCTTGAACCTTCTCTTGTGACAGTCCTCGCCGCAGCCACCTGCCACCATCTCAGCATGACAGTTCTCGCCCATCACATCCTGAAGAAGCATCATGTCCACGTTGACTGCACCATAATCATTTTCAAGGATTCCGACATTATATCCTTTGCCAACAAGGTAGCTCACATACTTCTTAATAAATGTCGTCTTGCCTGAGCCCAGAAAGCCCGTTATCAAATCTATCTTTACCATATGTCCACTCTCCTTATTATCTACGCGCGTTACCAGCTTGATCTCACATGAAATCCGCTGTCATTCTCCAGAGGTATCTCCCTGACATCCATATCCTCTATAAATATATATCTGTCATTTCTGAGAACTGCTATCACCTTGTCTATAGCCTCAGGCAGCCCCTGAGCCTCCATCTCAACAGAATCATCATATCTGTTGCACACCCAGCCGGTGACTCCGTACATGGATGCAGCATAGCTCGCCCTGTATCTGAAGCCAACTCCCTGCACTCTTCCTCTGAATGTATAATGTCGTCTTATCTTGTCCATATCTATATGTCCCATCTCTGTTATGATCTTCTCATATCTTACATTTTATATCCTGCTGCCCGCATCTTACACATCATGTTCAGCATCGTACTTTTCTGCGTCATACACGATATTTCCGCCACAGATTGTATAGTGAACCTTTCCCGGGAGAGTCCATCCGGCAAATGGACTGTTGGATGCCTTTGACGCAAAGCTGTTCACTGTCCACTGTTCATTCTCGCCAAATATGACTATATCCGCAGGAGCTCCCTCTGCTATCTTGCCCGGTTCCATGCGGTAAAATTCTGCAGGATTCCTGCTCATTAGTTCCATGAGCTTCATGAGTGAGATATATCCAGGCTGTACAAGGGAATATATTCCAAGGGCAAGAGATGTCTCAAGCCCTGTTATTCCACTTGGCGCCTTGTCAAGCGGTCTCGCCTTCTCCTCACTGCTGTGCGGGGCGTGATCCGTCACTATCATATCTATTGTGCCATCCTGTATTCCCTCTATGATCTGTCTTCTGTCTTTCTCGGTTCTGAGTGGAGGATTCATACGCGCCATGGTTCCGTACTTCAGCACAGCATCCTCTATAAGGTGAAATGATGTGGAGTTGCCTCCGCATGTACGTCCGCTCCAAGCTTCTTTGCAGTTCTCACTATATCCACGGAATTGCCTGAGCTTATATGCTGTATGCACACTGATGCACCTGTGTGAAGTGCAAGGACGCAGTCCCTTGCAACCATAATATCCTCCGCTGTGCGGGATGCACCGCCGTATCCAAGCTTTTCTGATACTTTTCCCTGATTCACTCCCGGCTGTACAATGAACAGCGGATCCTCTTCATGAAGACTCACCGGAAGATCAAGATCCCTTGCCTTCTCCATAGCCTCAAGAAGAAGCTTCTCATCCATGATTGGGATTCCGTCATCGGTAAATCCTGCTGCACCTGCGCCGCAAGACTGTCCATGTCCACGAGTTCCTTGCCAGCAAGGCCCTTTGTGACTGTGGCTGTCTGAACTACATGTATTCCGGTCTTTGCACCTTTATCCTGTATATACTTGAGAGTCTCAAGGTTATCCACCACCGGCTTTGTATTCGCCATACATACCACCATCGTGAAGCCTCCTCTTGCAGCGGCGGCGGCACCTGTCTCGATGTCTTCCTTGTACGTAAATCCCGGATCGCGGAAGTGTACATGTGTGTCTACCAGTCCCGGTGCAACTACAAGTCCATCTGCATCGATGACCTCCGCACCCTCTGCCTCCAGATCGTATCCTGTCTTAACTATGTGATTGCCGTCGATGAGCACATCCATGACCTCGTCTGTATGGGTGACCGGATCAATGACTCTTCCATTCTTTATCAATAACATTTGCCTGTTCTCCTCTATATAAATATTTTATTACTGTCTGTATGTGTTCTGCGGATCATACTGTGATGACTGACCGTAATGTGGCTGCTGACCGTAGCCGCTATACTGATTATTCTGCTGTGACTGCCAGCCATACTGGGTCTGCTGGCTGTAGCCATTCTGCTGATCGTACCGCTGTGGCTGACCATAGCCACTTGACGGCTGATTGTACTGTCCTGGCTGTTGAGTATAGCTGCCCGGCTGGTTGTACTGCCCCGGCCGCTGACCGTAACCATTCTGCTGACCATACCGAGGCTGCTGGCCATAGCCACTCTGCTGACCATACCGAGGCTGCCGGCCATAGCCACTCTGCTGATTATTGTACTGATCCGTCTGGCCGTATGCATTTGGCTGGAAGGTGTTCTGCCGCTTGCCATATACATTTGGCTGATTGTACTGCATGTTCTGTCCGTACATATTTGGCTGATTATATCCACACATAGGTATATATCTGAAGTTATACGGATTCACCCATATAGGATTTACCGCTATGATATGATCGTTCTTTGCCGCATGGGATATGAGCAGGAACATCAAAACCACAGACAGGATCAGAACCAGTATGCACAGGATCACGCTGGTGTCATCAATCGACAACACAAAATCATACAGTCCGTGTATTCCCATGGCGCTAAAATACGCTATCAGCATATTGCCTGCGGCACCCTCGCCCTTGTTCGCATTCTCTCTCGCCTTTGAGTAGAAATATCCCATGATAACGCCGCATGAGCAGTGAAGTGGGATTGCTGTCACAGCCCTCAGAATTCCGAGTCCTATTCCACCCTGGAATACATACAGGATATTCTCCAGTGTTGCAAATCCGAGCGACGAGCACACGCCATATATAACGCCGTCATAGCTGTGGTCAAAGTTCTTATTTTTCCATGTAAGTATTAACATTCCAAGGAATTTGCCCAGTTCCTCGATCATCGCCACTATAAAGAAGCAGTTGACCAGCTCATAAACCGCCGTTCCGGATTCCAATCCCATGTAGTATAACAATACGCCCCCAACCAGCTCCACGACTACTGCCGGTATCGTGCTGACAGCTCCCAGAACCGCAAGCCATACTAGCAGGCTCATTGGATCCCTGCTATTCTTATTTCTTCTGACTACAAATAACAGCAGTAACACCGAAGGTAATACTGCAAGTCTCAATGCAAATGCACTCATCCTTTACTCTCCTGATATTTTCTTCCGTATAAATATATATACATATTAAAGATACCATTTTTTAGCGTGAATCCACAATAAGCAGAGGCCTTTACCGACATTTTATTTCATTAATTAACTTTAATTTAGCCTAAATACAACTCAAGGCAGATCATTCCATTTCAGAAGACCTGCCTTGAACCAATTTTTTTCAAATGTATTCAGTTACGACTTACTGTGTGACATCAATATCTCCGCTACTAGTCTCGATATTGCACTTTCCATCTGCTTCCTCAACCGAGTCCGGTACATTTACATCACCGCTGGATGTCTTTGTATTGTATTCATACTTCATTTCTGAGCCAATGCCGATCGATACATCACCACTGGTTGTCACGACATTGATCTCAGAAGCATCACAGTCTCTAATCATTACGTCACCACTTGACGCACGACCGTTTATACGTTTTGCCTTTATACTGCCAGATGTGATATTGCCACTGGAGGTCTTCAGATCAATATTATCCATCACCACATCACCAAGACTGACGTCACCACTGTTTGCTGATATTCTTGTATCCTTTGACGATACACTGTCAAGCTTAATGTCACCACTGCTGGTCGCCACCGTCAGAGCATCTGCATTTACCCCCTTTACGATCACATCGCCGCTGGCGGCCTCTATATCGATATTGCCTATTGCCAGATAATATTCCATATCCACGTCACCACTGCTGGTCACAATCTTCAGATCATCGTACTCCGTACCAGCCAGATACACCGTCACGGACGGCCATGCTCCAGAGTACACACCGATGGAAATGTTAAATGCCGCGTTCCTGCTGTCGTCTGCGGTTATCCTGAGCACACCATCTGATATATCTACATGATGCGTCAGATTCTCACTGTCATAATACTCCACATAACTTGTATCTCCACTCGCCTTCTTCACGGCAACATCCACATCTGATGCGCTTTTTACATCAATTGCAGTGAATTTATCTTTTATATCAACAGTCTTCTTTACGTAGTTCACCGGCTCCGATGTCATGTGGGCCAGATTAACTGTCACATTCGGCCATCTGAATCCATTTACAGCAAGTGCTGAGATCACAGTGATAATGCCTGCCACGATCATGACCGATGCAACAATAACAGCTTTCTTTGTTCTACTCATGACTATTTCTCCTTTACAAACATTCTCTTTATTCCATTCACACTGGCCTTGCAGACCTTAAATATGCCAACCGTAACCGGCTTCACCGATACAACAAACAGTATCGCGATTCCGATTCCGATGAGTGCTGCGCCGAGCATGAGGACTGCTGTGTATGGGCTGTTGGCTATGAACAGCGGTATGGTACATATCAATCCGCCGATTCCCGCCACCGCAAAGCTGAGCACCACAGCATAGAATGATATAAGAAGTGCAAATGCAACTATCCACAGTGTGAGCAACAATACCGCCGCTGTAATGAGAAGTGGTATCCACACCGGAGAACCAAGTACTATGAGTACGACCTCCCATGCCTTGAGCTCGTGCTTTGGCTTGATCTTCTCCTTCACAAGCTTTGTAAGCGGCATATCTTCAAGTATCTGCTCCACTGCTTTGCATCAGGTGATCCCATATCTGCCACAGCCTCCTCCTCGGAAAGGCCGTCCTCCACGCGGTCATCTATCATCTCGCTATAGTAATCCATAAACCTGTTCACATCATCAGCCGGCATCGCACTGATCCTGCTTCTTATCGACTCAAGATATTCCTGTTTGTTCATCTCTGACTTCCTCCTTCACAATAAATCTGTATATGGATTCCAGTTCCTTCCACTCTTCCTTGAACTCTTCTATCCTGGCTCTTCCGGCATCCGTAATATGATAATACTTTCTGAGTCTTCCGTTGTGCTCCACGGAATGAACCGTGAGCAGCGCCCCGCCTCAAGTCTTCTGAGGATAGGATAGAGTGTGGACTCTGATATCGTCACATACGGCTTCATATCTTTGATGATCTGATATCCATAGGAATCCTCGTCCTTGATGGCCGCAAGCACACACACGTCGAGCATCCCTCTCTTCAATTGTATATCCATCGCTATACCTCCTTACGCAGTATACTATACGTCGCATAGTATCATATGTCAAGTAGTATTTTCAGCACTCTACAAAAAGGAACAACAATGGGGTCAGGCATCTTTTACATAGATTTTACATTAATGTATATGAAACATAACAAACAGGGCGGGACATCTCACCAATGGGATGTCCCGCCCTGCTTACAAATTATATTCTGCTATATCTTAATCTGACACATGATATGTTTTCCATTATAGTATGTCGATGACATACTCCTTGCTGAACGAATGGCCAGCCTCAAGACTGTTTGAATACTCACGGTCCGCCAGATCTCCGTCATATCCCTCGCGGTCACACCTGCCAAACCAAGGCTCTATGCAGACAAATGGCGCATGTTTCTTTGCAGGAGACCATATGCCTATCTGCGGCACATCAAATCTCAACTGCAAAACCGGCGCATCAGATGAGTTCCTTAATGTAATCGTATTTATACCCTTACCATCCATGATCAGGGCATCCTCATCAAACATCTCATCACGCAGCTTTAAGACTCCATCTGTCAGTCTGTGCGTAACTGTTCTATCTCCAAGAACTCCATTTGCTGTCAAAAGACCACATTCAATCTCGTTCTTACCTGTGTGCATATCCAGAGAATAACCGCCGATGCCTCCCTCACATGCAAATGCAGGATGGGCACCGATAGAAAAATGAATCGTGTCAGTTCCCTCATTCACAACGGTCCACATAACATGTACAGATGAACCTTCAAGTCTGTATCCTATACAAAGACTGAAATCAAACGGATAGCTCTTCTGCCATGTATCATTCTTCTCAAGCACAAACAGCAGTGTATCACCAGTCTGGCCACCCACTACAAACTCGCTGTCCCTTGCAAATCCGTGCTGAGGTATATTCTCATAAACCACCCCGTTATGTCTGTAACGCTGTCCTTCAAGCTTTCCACAAATGGAAACAGCACAGGAGAAACTCTTCCCCAATACTCAGCATCACCGCACCACATGTATTCTCTGTCTGTCTCGATACTCTTCAGGCTCACAAGCTCTGCACCGTGAGTATTCACCTTTATAGCGATCTTATCATTTTTTAATTCAACAATACCCATCATGTCCTCCTATACTCCAGCCAGTCTGGCTGATCATAATTTGCAAATAATATTATACACTTTTATAACATTATAACACAGGTACAAAAAAATACGGTCGCTTAATGAACTAATAAGCAACCGTATTTTATATAATTAAGCAATAGTCGCTGTCGGGGTTCCAAGTATCACATGAAGCCCCTTCTCCTTTGCCTTGCTGATGACATAATCGAAGAACGAAAAGTCATACTGCCCCTCCGTTTTTTCCATGATATACCATGCAAACTCCGCTATACGGATGACATTGCATCCAAGCTCTACAATATTGTCCATATCCTCATCGATCATGGATATGTCCCACTGCTCTGGATAATAATCCACACCTCGTTATCCAAGCGCGATCATTCTGTTGATGCAGCGGGAAGCTCCCTCCATCACCTCATCAGAAAGGACTATCTCTTCGCCACCTGTGCCCTTTTAATACATTCAATATGTCAACCAGGGTAGTAAGTTTCATATTATGGCACATCAGCTTTGAAGAAATTGGATAGAACATTTTGTCAGGGCACTCATACTGAAGATGCTCCACAATACTGTGCTCTGTACCGATGATAAATTCTTTTTTCTCTGACTTTCTGGCATATGCCATAATTCCTGTGGTTGAACCTACATAATCAGCCTCTGCAACTACATCCGGCCTGCACTCAGGATGGACAAGAAGTTCCGCATGTGGATGTAACTCTTTTTTGCCTTCAAAGCATCATCTAGGGTAACCGCAAGATGTCTAGGACATCCGCCGTTAAAAAATGCAAATTCCTTTTCCGGCATCTGCTTTTGAACATAGTTTCCAAGATTCGGATCTGGAATAAAAAGAATCTTGTCGTTATCAAGCTTGCTGCAGATCTGCACTGCTGATGAGGATGTCACACATACGTCACAGGCAGTTTTCAATTCAGATGTCGTATTTATATAGGCGACAACCGCATATCCCGGATACTTCTTCTTCATCTCATCCAGCGTTTCAAGGTTCATCTGCTCAGCCATCGGACATCCGGCTTCAGGGTTAGGCAGATACACATTCTTATCAGGGGACAATATCTTACATGTCTCCGCCATAAAACGCACACCACACATTATTATATTTTTTTTGCGGGAATCCTTGCTCGCCTCAACGCTAAGTCCATATGAATCTCCCATATAATCTGCAACTTCAAGAATCTCATGTCCCTGATAAGCATGTGCCAGTATGCAGAAATCTTTCTCTTTCTTCAGTCTGATTATCTCTTCCTGTATCTCTTTTATCGTCATTTTATTATCTCCAAATCATTTTGTATTATTTCTCCCACTCCTGCCGGAACAAAGGAAACCTGTCTCATCAAGTTTCTGCTCTATGTTGTCCAGGATCTCTTCACTTGGAGCCTCTATCAGATGGTAATGATATCCGTTCGTAGCATTTCCAAGCAGGGACGACTGGCTATTTTCCAATTTTTTCATAAATTTTGCCACGTCGTATCTGGAAGCAATATTCATCTTTGCAGTAACACGATTGTACACTGTATGACTTATACTTACATTCTTTACAACACCGCCATAATCAACTATGATCGTGAGTTCTTCCTCAGTCCTGTCATAACCGTGTTTTACTTTAAACTCTCTCTGACATTTTGATTCATTCTTGTATATATAACCCCTGTTAGTTGCAATTATGCCATCATCAGCCGCCCTGATCACTGCAATGTCCTGCACTATTATCTGTCTACTGACATCGAATTCTGACGCAAGCTTATTTGCCGGAACAGGGACATCTGAATTCTTCACAATGTCAAGTATCCTTTCCCTTCTCTCTTTTGCCTTCACTTTATTCCTCCGCATGAAGATTTTTCATCGATATATCCATTATAGGTGAGCTGTGTGTAAGCGCACCGCTTGATATATAATCCACTCCCAATGATATCAGTCTCTCTATGTTCTCTTTTGTAACATTGCCTGAACATTCTGTCTCCGCACGTCCATCGATCAAATCAATCGCAGCCCTCATCTGATCCGTTGTCATATTGTCAAGCATAATGATATCGGCTCCCGCTTCAACAGCCTCTTTTACCTGATCCAATGTCTCAACTTCAACCTCTATCTTGCGAACAAATGGTGCATACTCCTTTGCCATTCTCACTGCATTGGTTATACTTCCCGCAGCGCCTATATGATTATCCTTAAGTAATACTCCATCCGACAAATTGGATCTGTGATTGCTTGCCTCCGCCGACTCTGACTGCATACTTCTCAAATATCCGACAATTAGGCGTAGTCTTTCTGGTATCCAGCAGAGTAGTCTTGCTTCCTTTAAGAAGTTCTGCAACCTCATGGGTATATGTAGCTATACCACTCATACGCTGCAGATAATTAAGCGCAACCCTCTCGCCAGAGAGAAGAACCCTGATATCACCAGTCACAATTCCCATAAGCTGTCCAGCCTTCACCTCATCGCCATCTTTGCAGAAGAACTCAACCTCAGTGCTGTCATCTAAGAGTGTAAATACTCTTGCATATACATCAAGTCCTGCAATGATTCCATCCTGCTTGCATATCAAATCTACTTTCCCTTTCTGTGCCTTTGGCATCACCGCATTTGTGGATACATCCTCACTTGTGATATCCTCCTGTAAAGCCATCATTATAAGCTTGTCCGCATTCAATTTCATTGTTATCTGATTCATTCTCAGCCTCTTCTTTCCGTTTCTGTCAAAACTATATTCTTATATTCTCTAAACAAACCATCTATATCTTCATATTCAGACAGATCTATGTTGTCTTCTCCACAGCCTCTGTGCTCTCTGCTGAACATGATATCATCTGCCGCCCTCTGTGCAAATACAAGCGACTCAAGTAACGAATTGCTTGCCAGTCTGTTTCTGCCATGCACTCCATTACATCCGGCTTCTCCTACCGCGTACAATCCTTCCATGGATGTCCTTCCGGCGAGATCTGCCTTCACTCCGCCCATGTGGTAATGCTGAGCCGGCACAACCGGTATCGGTTCAACAAGCACATCATATCCCTCATCCTTACACTGCTTGTATATATGTGGAAAATGCTGCAAGATCACATCTCTTCCAAGCGGTCTCAGATCTTCCCACACATGCTCCGTTCCATCTATCTCCATCTGTTTCCATATTGCATGGCTGACTACATCACGAGGCTGCAGTTCATCTGTAAACCTTTCGCCCGCCTTGTTAAGAAGCCATGCGCCTTCGCCTCTCACAGATTCAGATATCAAAAATCTTCTTCCCTTATTCCGGCTAAACAGTGTCGTCGGGTGGATCTGTACATAATTCAGATTCTCTACCTCTACACCATGTTTTAAGGCAATTGCTATGGCATCACCTGTTATATGGGCAAAATTTGTTGAGTTCTTATATATGCCTCCGATTCCACCACACGCCAATACAACGTTGTTGGATCTAAGTATGCTTATGTTCTTCGCCTCATCAGCTATAACCACACCACCACAGGCATTGTCATTGCAGATGATGTCGAGCATAGTCGTATACTCATATATCTCGATATTGGATTTCTTCTTTGCACACTCCAGCAAAGTGGATGTAATCTCCTTGCCGGTAATATCCTCGTGGAACAATATTCTTGGCTGGCTGTGAGCTCCCTCCTTAGTGAAGGCAAGCTTTCCGCTCTCATCTCTCTCAAATCTAACTCCAAGCCTTATCAATTCTCTGATAACAAGATTCGATGATCTGATCATAAGATCGACTGTCTTTTTTATTGTTCTCATAATGGCCGGCTCTCATGGTGTCTTCAAAATAATCTTCGTAATCTTCCTCACCCCGCAAAGATACAATGCCGCCCTGGGCCAAAAAAAGAGTCGGACTCATCAGCCCGCCTTTTTTTGTGATAATACAGACCTTTTTTGTCTCTGGAAAATTCAACGCACAGAACAAACCTGCAGCGCCAGTTCCCACAATAATAACATCATATACAGTGTTCATCATTTCTCCTCTTCAAGTAAGCATCATATTATTCTTTATAACCTGAATTGCATATAAACATAACATATGTAAACACATATGTAAAGATATATGTAATGTTATGTGTAAACTTTTGATGTAAACTTTTGAATTAGAGTTTTCTGTATACCGTCTCTACTTTAAGACTTTCTTTATCTGTTTCTCTGTGGCAATCGGGTAGAATATCATCCATATGCTTCACTATCCTCTCCCACGATTTCTCAGGGCTCTCACCATATGCGGACGTCACGTGGTCATATCCCCACAGCTTCTCCGGCATGGAATACACAGCCACATTCCATCCGTATTCCGCGCCCTTCTTGTTCAACCGTTTTCTGAAGTCACATGCGCACAGGTATGTCTGCATCTGGAGCTGTGTCATCGTACCCTCAAAGCCTTTCTCTCCGCCCTTGCCAAATCCGGCAAGCTTCTTTATATCGAATGAAAAAAGTTCTGTATTGTACATACTATCCAGCTTTTCTCTTTGCAAATTCCGCATCGCTCTCCTCGTCTATCCGGTCATCCATGAACAGATCCATGATCTTCTTCTGCCTGAATGATGCAAGCTCATCATCCCATCTAGCATCGAAATCATATCCAGCTCTTCTATAATTTGCAAAATACGGGAACCATTTCTTTGAGATAAATCCCGCCTTATTGTGGAAAAATTTGCCGTATGCGATGACGCCTCTTCTGGCTATGATCTCACGCCACACCCAAGGATCCCTCTGCGGGTCTTCACTCCACCAATACTTCTCCGTGGTTCGCTCTTCCACCGAAAATCCAGGTATCTCATTGCGGAAAAGAGGCAGGAATCCCACTTCCTCTATATATCCGATAAGTTCGTCCACCGTGTGCAGGCACTCCGGATCATCCTCTGAAACGCCATACATAATCCATGTTCCGTCTTTTGATTCCATAAACTCTCCTAAATTATTCGCCCCTCAAGGTGATCCATCTCATGGAGCACTATCTGGGCTATATATCCGTTGAACTTCATACGCTTTTTGCAAATGATGCATCCTGAAACTCTACTTCTATGTCTCTATACCTTGTCACCTTTCTCGTGCCGTCCAGAGACAGACATCCCTCCTCTGTCTCGTAAGCCCCCCGACTTTGACAGGAGTACCGGATTCAGCATGACAACATTGGCAAATCCCATGCTGACGATGATTATCCTCTTCTTATACCCGATCATGTTGCCCGCCATGCCGACGCACCTCGCCTGATTTGCCGCTAATGTGTCCTGCATATCTGCAATGATCCCCGCATCCATAGGAGTCATCGGAGATGACTTCTGGCTGAGAAACATCTGGTCTCTTACTATCTGTTTTACCATGGTCTATTACCTTTCCTTATCTACTCACCATTCTTCACGTACAGGAATAATTTCGACTTGAGCAGCTTCTTCGGCGTTTCCGAGATCTCGCATATCTCCTCGTATATGCGGTTGCACACGATAAAATACGCAGCCAGGGCAGTCAGCACATTCTTCTGATTTGCGCTCTGGAAATTGTACTTCCCTGTCTTCTCATTCTTCTCGCTTCTGGCATGTTTTACCAGGTTATAGTCATTCCACCAATCCGCGATCCTGCCATCCACAAATGCGCTGAACGGCTTCAACTCGATATCTTCAAATGTGTCTATCGTCCTCACTGCGTCAAGCCTGATAGCCGGGAATTTCCTAAGCACAGGAGTAAGCCTGTCATGTATATTGTACTTCTTCCTGTAATCGTCCTCCTCTACCATCTTGCAATATATCTCAATCAGAGAATCAATATTGCTGCAGATGTTCAAGAACATATTTATGTATCTGCTTGAAAATGTCGGGAAGTTGCTCTTGTGAATGTCCACATACTCCGAACTGATCCTGACATCCTTCTCAATGATCTGGTATTGCTTCCAGAAAATGTTCAGAAATTCCTTCTCAGTTATGACAACTCTGGTCTTCTTCACCAGAACATTTACCCACAAATGTCCCTGACCTATCCTGTCAAGCCTGACGTCCTGACTCGTCCATACATCCTCAAGCGATGCGCCCGAAACCAACGCCACCATATCGCAAACCCGGGCCTCAGTATAATTGGCAAATGTCCTTCCATCATCCCGCGTCCGTTCACTCTTGCCGTACTTCCACGAAGCATACAATACCCCGCCGACTCTTAGCGCCTTCATAGCCTTCTCAAGGATCTTGTGCATATCGCTCTTGGCAACATGGAGCAGCGGCGAAGCACATGCCCACACAGCGTCAAATTCATTCTCATAGTTCATGTCCTCAATGCGCATATGCACAGCCGCTTTTCCCGTCAGCTCCTGAGTTTTCCTGCACATAGCCTCAGACGCATCCAGAGATACAACCTTGTATCCCTTGTCCAGAAAATATTTGCTGTCACGGCCACTGCCGCAGCCAAGATCAAGTATCCTGCTGCCCGGCTTGAGATGTTCCTCAAAGCGCTTGTAAATGTCCGACATGTCAGCATTTCTGGTTACCTCGGAATATCTGTCAGCATGTGTATTGTAGTATTCTATTGTTCTGTTTGTATTTTTATCATCCATTAAAATCTGACCTCTTCCGGTTCATTGGTGGTGAGGGTTCGAATCCTTCAACACCTTCATATGTATCTACAGATTATTTGCCTTTCGCAGCCAGACTTCTCAAAAGACTCCGCAAATCTCTGGTCATCCTCTTCTGTCCTCTTCCTCGGCCCTTTGATATGATTCCTGCTCGATGCCCTTCTCGCCTTTTTATTCAAATGTCTCTCCATAAGCATCTGATCGATATTCTCATTTGTATACCACTTTCCCGATTGGTGTATCGCAAATGCACCTTTGCCAAGAGCCATCGCCGCCACGCCATAATCCTGCGTAACCACTATGTCGCCCCTGTGACAAATGCTTATCAGCTTGTAATCCACGGCATCCGCCCCGGCCCCAACCACGATAACCTCACTGTAATCAGATGTGAGGACATGGTTCGTATCGCATAGAAGCGTTACCGGGATGTTGTATTTTGTTGCTATGTCTTCTGCTATGCCTACTACGGGGCAAGCGTCGGCGTCTATGTATATGTTCATGGGTAAGTCCTTTATATTACTTTGTTTTTATATTATGTTATTATTTTACATTTCCCGTGGCTATAGTTCAATCTCTATAATATTTTATTGAAAAAACTATATATCATCTATAAATCACTATGTATCTATTAAATCCATCACGAGCTAAATACGGCAACAGGAAAGTTGTTGATTTACATTCCACTGTGTATCTATTAAATCGGTCTATGACTGCGCGATCAGACAGTATTCATCGCAATTTACATTCCACTATGTATCTATTAAATCTTAACCAGCTTGATGCGGGAGACTTTGAAACATATTAATTTACATTCCACTATGTATCTATTAAATCCTTCCAGGTAGTCCCTCTCCAAGCAAAACTACGTCATTTACATTCCACTATGTATCTATTAAATCGTTGTCAGCACAGGTCCAACCAACTGCAGAATCGAATTTACATTCCACTATGTATCTATTAAATCTCTTATTGCTTGGCCTACACCTTCATATATTTGCATATTTACATTCCACTATGTATCTATTAAATGAACAGGGCAAGTATTATGTCATTGGTCTTAGCAAATTTACATTCCACTATGTATCTATTAAATCAAGAATGGATAATAAGTATAAAAGGCTTACGGAGATTTACATTCCACTATGTATCTATTAAATCCCGAGCCATTGACGATTAAAGAAGTTGGACTGTTATTTACATTCCACTATGTATCTATTAAATCAGGCTGTGGACTACATACTTGACGGCGAGTATATCTTATTTACATTCCACTATGTATCTATTAAATCATAAATTTAATGCGGGAGATGTTAGCTTTTCGCTCATTTACATTCCACTATGTATCTATTAAATCGCTCCTTTCGGATTATCCTTTTGTGTCATTTATTTAATTTACATTCCACTATGTATCTATTAAATCCGAGTGGCAGGCGTTCAACGCCTGTGATCCTTACCTCATTTACATTCCACTATGTATCTATTAAATCCAGGGAGTAATTGAACCAAATATTGACTTTGCGACATTTACATTCCACTATGTATCTATTAAATCCTTTTTATCAGAACCTTCACCAGTTGTTTTTACATTATTTACATTCCACTATGTATCTATTAAATCATGTGTACGGTAAAGGAAATGACCGTTTTTCTAAAATTTACATTCCACTATGTATCTATTAAATCGTTGTCAGCACAGGTCCAACCAACTGCAGAATCGAATTTACATTCCACTATGTATCTATTAAATCCTGATGTTGAAGATAATCACGTACACGGTAATATATTTACATTCCACTATGTATCTATTAAATCAGACAAAGAAGAGGCGCATCATACAGACATAAACGAATTTACATTCCACTATGTATCTATTAAATCCAAAAACATCACTAGGGCATTTTATTATTCACCTTAATTTACATTCCACTATGTATCTATTAAATCTAACTGAACGAAGTAAATTTTAGGAGGTGAAGTAAATTTACATTCCACTATGTATCTATTAAATCATTACAAAAATATCACCTAACATATTGTCATAATAATTTACATTCCACTATGTATCTATTAAATCACAAAGAGGTCAAAAAACGTGTACTGTCAATGTACATTTACATTCCACTATGTATCTATTAAATCGACATTGGACATGGAAATACTTACCTGCAGTCTTGAATTTACATTCCACTATGTATCTATTAAATCCTATCATGGTGGCCGGAAACACTTCACTAAACACGAATTTACATTCCACTATGTATCTTAAATCGGTGGCACTGTCTGCACGCTTTAACTTATTTAAGAATTTACATTCCACTATGTATCTATTAAATCCATCAGGTCTGCTTAATAGTTCTTGTGCTAACTCGATTTACATTCCACTATGTATCTATTAAATCTTTTTGCTTTGTAGGAGGTAGTCGTGGAATACACATATTTACATTCCACTATGTATCTATTAAATCTTGTCCCAGAGTTTATCCATTTCTTCTTGGGTAAAATTTACATTCCACTATGTATCTATTAAATCCTTTGAACCAAACTGACTAAACTCCAAAGTCCCTAATTTACATTCCACTATGTATCTATTAAATCAAACTCTACCGATTCTAACATCCATAAACGCCTAAGATTTACATTCCACTATGTATCTATTAAATCCCTTATCTTCATCAACATGATGAGTCCATGCTCCTTATTTACATTCCACTATGTATCTATTAAATCACCTGTAACCACCCTCGGCAGTGTATCGGCTATCCTATTTACATTCCACTATGTATCTATTAAATCTGAGATTACCAGGAAGATATATATTCATATTACTCAGATTTACATTCCACTATGTATCTATTAAATCCTAAGTTCAACATCTTTGATGCCGGACTTGTAAATAAATTTACATTCCACTATGTATCTATTAAATCGATCGCTGAGTTGACCTTCGTCTCTTCAAGCTCCTTCATTTACATTCCACTATGTATCTATTAAATCTTTATCGGTCACAGTTTTATTGCCTTAAGCCGATTTATTTACATTCCACTATGTATCTATTAAATCCGCGATGCGCCTACTCTGATACAGTTTATCAACAAATTTACATTCCACTATGTATCTATTAAATCGTCATGGAATAGGCGAGTGATAACTCGTCCAGCTCAATTTACATTCCACTATGTATCTATTAAATCATAAACAGGTCGGCAGTTTCATATGCTCATGGAAATTTACATTCCACTATGTATCTATTAAATCCGAATGGCATCATTTTCTCGTTCCAACACAACCACAATTTACATTCCACTATGTATCTATTAAATCATTATGAGGGCAAAAACAGCAGAGCGAGGTAGATGCATTTACATTCCACTATGTATCTATTAAATCATGTATCGGATCACTGCGCCCCACTGTATCTATTAAATCAAGATGCCTGAACTGCATTTAAATTCCACTATGTATCTATTAAATCCGCCGCCAGGCGGAGGTACTTCCATAGAAGTAATGTATTTACATTCCACTATGTATCTATTAAATCACCCATTCGCACTTCGCCTCGTATCGGTCTCCAATCATGTCACCATTTTTATTTTACATTCCACTATGTATCTATTAAATCAAGGCATGGCCAGTATTTTGTGTTTTTACTCCCCATGGATCTATTAAATCAAAAAAGGGCATTTTACATTCCACTATGTATCTATTAAATCCGTTCCGTAACAAAGTTTTTGGCAGCGGTAAGACCTATTTACATTCCACTATGTATCTATTAAATCACTGGCCTCTTGCACATTTACATTCCACTATGTATCTATTATTAAATTTAAAGACATTCCACTATCTATCTATTAAATCATATTTACATTCCACTATGTATCTATTAAATCATATTGACACTAATAGTCATTAAAATGCTATTTACATTCCACTATGTATCTATTAAATCTTTTCAAGACTCTTTAAGTCGATAACAGTTGACAAATTTACATTCCACTATGTATCTATTAAATCGGAGAAGTACAAGCAGAAGATAGAACAGAATATTGATTTACATTCCACTATGTATCTATTAAATCTGGGGCTAATAAGTAATATGTAATGATCAGTTAATCATTTACATTCCACTATGTATCTAAGTTAGCAACCACCACTTCAAGTGGTGGTTTATTATCAGCCCTTCAAACGGCTATTGTTACTGCTCGCCCCAAAGGGCGGTATCGCAAAGCACCTTCACTGGTCCGCTACAAAGCGGTACTTCTTGAATCTTCTTTTCTTGATTCTTCTGCCTGCTCTTTTATATATTTTTGAACTGCTTCATCAGTGATATTACCAATTGTTTCCACGTAATATCCTCTTGCCCAAAACGCTTTATCCCATTTACTTTGTAATTCGGGATGCCTGTCATAAATCATCAATGTACTCTTTCCTTTTAAGTACCCCATAAAGTTTGAAATACTTATTTTGGGCGGAATCGCCACACTGAGATGTACATGATCTATACAAACTGCTCCAGCTATTATTTCAACATTTTTGTATTGACATAAAGTATTGATTATTTCTCTTACATCTGTCCTAATTCTGCCATACAATACTTTTTTCCCTATATTTTGGAATAAAAACTATATGGTATTGGCATTTCCATCGTGTATGTGATAAGCTTTTATTGTCCATTTGGACCACCTCCTATGCTTGAGTTTGGCTTGCGACACCATTCTCAATATAGCATAGGAGGTTTTTTATTGTAATCCTTATCGTTTCCACTTACACTATTCTCCCCAGCATAGCTGGGGATTAGATTTTTCATTAAATCGGTGCGGGCATGCCCCTATTTTTTTGTACAAAAATAATTTACATTCCACTATGTATCTATTAAATCCAACTCTATATTGCCACCTAAATTTTAAATGCATGTATTTACATTCCACTATGTATCTATTAAATCTAAACATATTTGCAAAACGATACAAATCAAACTCGGATTTACATTACACTATGTATCTATTAAATCTCTGCAAGCGATACTAAAATCGTTGGCTCATATTCATATTTACATTCCACTATGTATCTATTAAATCCATTTCAACAGTTGTGCCCCATCCATAATCATTCAGATTTACATTCCACTATGTATCTATTAAATCTATCAGTCATTGTTTACACCTCCCTCAACATTGTTATTTACATTCCACTATGTATCTATTAAATCCCAGGTCAAGCGGTAAAACAACCGCTTGGCTAATAGATTTACATTCCACTATGTATCTATTAAATCAGCTACTGCATCAGCAAATATAGCCTTAGGTTTCAATTTACATTCCACTATGTATCTATTAAATCGGAACTGCAGGCGATGCTAACAGCCTGTGAGCATGATTTACATTCCACTATGTATCTATTAAATCGCATGTACTCATCCGCTCCGATTATGCTCTGTACTGATTTACATTCCACTATGTATCTATTAAATCATGTGTATGGGAAAGGAAACGACCGTTTCTCTAAAATTTACATTCCACTATGTATCTATTAAATCTTGAATCTGCCCTTGTTTTTGCCTTTGGTATATATCATTTACATTCCACTATGTATCTATTAAATCTCATGACGATTTACTACGTAGATTAGCAACATTGTAATTTACATTCCACTATGTATCTATTAAATCTGGTTTTTGTTTTCTTTCGTCAAAAGAACGCTTTAATTTACATTCCACTATGTATCTATTAAATCGATGCAATAAGACAAAGTTTCATGGTTGTTGATTGATTTACATTCCACTATGTATCTATTAAATCTGTAGGTATACCGCCCTCATCATCATCACCACTTTTTTATTTACATTCCACTATGTATCTATTAAATCCACTTACACACATCATGCAGTAACCCTATGATAAAATTTACATTCCACTATGTATCTATTAAATCATTCTTATCGGCTTCATCAATATCACGCCCCACGTCATTTACATTCCACTATGTATCTATTAAATCTAGCACCACCATATTCAAATGTATCTTTGAGTATAGCATTTACATTCCACTATGTATCTATTAAATCAATACTACATGTGATAGTAATAAAAACTATGAGATGATTTACATTCCACTATGTATCTATTAAATCCGGGTGTTCCCGCCTTACTTCCTCCGCTGGATGATTAATTTACATTCCACTATGTATCTATTAAATCGGGATGCAATGTCATCATTTATTGATGGCATATCGGATTTACATTCCACTATGTATCTATTAAATCCCATTTAAGCAAGCGCAATTATATCTGCCTCATATATTTACATTCCACTATGTATCTATTAAATCTAGATCCTGTTGTTAGATATTGTCAGGATTGTAAATAATTTACATTCCACTATGTATCTATTAAATCGTGAACCAACTGAAGAATGTTGAACAGGGAACAGATTTACATTCCACTATGTATCTATTAAATCACTATTGCAAGGGGCGAAGGCTTTGAGGACTGTTCAGATTTACATTCCACTATGTATCTATTAAATCTTAAACACAAAGAATATAACCGCTGTCACTTCTAATTTACATTCCACTATGTATCTATTAAATCTTAGAAATTGGAAACATTTTAGACACAATTTGATAATTTACATTCCACTATGTATCTATTAAATCTGACTTACTATCTACTTTATTTCGTAAGCGTTTAAATTTACATTCCACTATGTATCTATTAAATCTAATCTTGACAGATGATATATCATCCCACTTATAAAATTTACATTCCACTATGTATCTATTAAATCATATAGTCCCATGATAAAATATTTCCATCTCGTATAGTATTTACATTCCACTATGTATCTATTAAATCCCGTACCGCAACACCTTATCATTTCTCAAGCCTATTTTGTGCTTTTTTGTCGACCTACCATCATTCATGGTAACAAAATATGTATACATCAGAAACTTTCTTTATTCACCGCATAACTACTACATTGTCGATGTCCCTGTATTTTTACAACATTTCAGGTCGACAACACAGCAGGTATCAGATAAAGAAGCTAGTTGCGTCATCTTTCACTCCCCAGAATTCTTTATCTAGCCATCTTTCCTGACGACTTTTAAATATGATCACCGAATCCTGTTGCTTATCAATATATTCATCCAGTTCTCTCTGCAACTTTACAAGTTGCACCTTTGAAATTTCACCTTCAAATACTGAATTTTGAATATGTGTCAGATATTTCTTACATATCTTGAATACATGTGACCACCGTTTCCGGCCATTATCGTCTAAGCTAATATCGTATACCAGTACAACGTACATTTCTCACCACCATATCTTAAATCCTTCATACTGTTTCTCTCCAATTAAATGTTTGATCAATTTATAAGCCTCAAGTCTCATCAAATACTGATACGACACCTGACGGCCTAATTCTTTATGCATGATTGTCTTCTTCAAACTCTTTTCTAATTCTTGAGCAATGAGCCTTGAACTCTCCTTTTTCAAATGTAAAAAGTTTAGTTCCTTTGTAAAACTATCTTCTGTGATCTGACGTCTGTTCAATAATGAAAATATTAATCTATCACCTATAAGTGGCTTAAATACCTCTGATATATCAAGGCACAATGAGAATCTTCTTACACCCGGTTCATGCAAATAACTTATAGTTGGATTTAACTGGGTTTTATATATCTCACTCAATACCTTTGAATATATAAGCGAGTTTACAAACGAAATCAACGAATTTATCATATTATCTGGTGGATGTATGACTCTTTTATCAAAGTTAATCTCCTGATCTACTATAATATTCCAAGCCGAGTAGTAACTTTTTCTTATATTACCCTCTATTCCCATTAGCTCTTCGATTGTATTAGATCTGTCAATTTCTCTTCTCAAACTATCAATTTCCCTCATTTGTTGAGAAACAGCTTTTCCACGGCCATTATAATATCTCAGATTTCTGTATATATTATCAGCCGCTGCCTCAATAAATTTCTGGGCTATAACCATACGCTTTGTATAATCAGTATAATGTTCTACCTGTTTCACAAGCATATTTCCTGCAAGCAACTGCTCCCTCGGATAAAAACTGCCTGTGTAGAAATTATAATAATTAAAAAAAATGGATTGGTATTCCATATTGAGATATGTATGTCAGGAAAGTTGTGTTAAATGACATTTCTGACATTATGTATATATCATCTATACGCTCAATCGGAATATCCCGCTTTTCTCCCTCATACGATGTAAATCTTAATGTATTGTCTTTACGTTTAAGATCCCCATCGTTATATACATAAAAACTTTGTCCCATAAAATCCCCCTTTAAATAAAACAGAGATCATGATATGCACATTTATTACAGATTTTTTCTCCTCAAATGCAGGAGGAAATTCTCCTCTGGCTATTATGTCAATATCTTTTAATATACTGTCCAACTCAGTTTTGTCGCTATCGCTCAGCTCCACAACAAGAGTTTTCTTTATCAAAGGATAATCAATTTTGGCCTTAAGATTACTTACCCCTCTTTTCTCTAAATAATATAAGTAATATTTAATCTGCCATATTCCGGCTTCCTCAATCGCCCTGCTCTTTTTTTTTATCTCGTGTAATTCATTATGGTCTTTTATAAAATCAATATTAATAATATTGTCTATATTTATATGTTTCTCGTCGCGTTTATAGCTCTCCTCATCCAGCAGTTTTCCTAGTTGAACATTCTCATTATCTCCTTCCATCTGTATCTCATTACTGAAATACCATAACTTTCTTTTTACACACAAAGTAATAATAGACCATAACACCTGTGATACGATTCTCCATATGCACATCCTCCTACAGGAAATTATCCTCGTCATTTTTATTGAACAGATCCAGACCTACTCCTGTGCCCGTTTCCTCATCAAATTCATAACGCATCGATGTTCTATGAATATTTGTACCTTCAATACATGTATCTATACCTTCCACACCATATTTGCTCGAATACAGATTAAGACTTAGTGTCCTGTCTAATATATCTGATCTTATCAACTGCCTGATTTCTCTATCAACTCGCGGCGTTTGCAATAACTCTATCTCTTTTTCTATAATGTCGCAGTTATTATAATATTCATCATCAGGAATAAGTGTGATACTGTTTATTTCTCTGAAATCATAATCCACATCTTTCTTGCTCTTGTAATCAAGCGGTTTCAAGTTTTCAAATTTATCTAGATTTTTCTTTATTGTATCAAAATACCATGAACCTTCTATCGCATTGATATCATATACCTCATTTATATAGTTTCTTTTGTCTGTCTCTGACATCAACTTCCCATCATATCTTCGCAAAGTCTCCACTGATCGATCATATATAACCCTATCATATATTCCTCTCTTCTTATCATTCCTTACACCTGAGTTATTTACATATACATATACATTAGGCTGATCCGTACTTTTATACCCAGCTCTATTGCATCGTCCCATTCTCTGTAATAGACTATCCGCAGTTGCCATCTCAGTGAAAAGTACATCAAAATCTATATCAAGACTGGCCTCTACTATCTGTGTTGTTATCCAGATTCCTATTGCGGATTCATCTTTGGAGAAATCCATTATTTTATTTTCCAGTATCCTTCTATGTCTGTTTATATATCTTGAATGGAGAAGATCACAGCACATTCCGCTTCCTATGATATCCATATATAATTTCTGTGCTTTTGTAACTGTATTACAAATTACAAGAACCTTTTTCTGCGGCCCCTCTTCAACGATCTTATCAATGTCTAAATCTCCATTCACCATCTTTATACGATGTCTGTCATTCCTAGCACATGCCGAGAAATCCTGATATACATAATCCCTGTCTTCCAATAAGCCATGTTCTTTCATAAAATGCGACATAACCGGTGGAAATGTAGCCGTTATAATTGCAAATTTTCCGCCCATCATGTTTATCTCTTTAAGTCCGTATATCAGTGCCGCAACTATCTTGGGTGAATACGCCTGTATCTCATCGATTATGAGTTTTGAATACTTCAATGTTGCCGCAAATACTTCTGTGCCAGGGAATTTATACACAAATTTCAATAGCTGATCAACAGTACACACTGTAAGAGGATATGCAAGTAGTTTTGCTCTCTCATACCGTTTCTGCTGATCACCAATAGTATCTGAATTGCTTGCTTGAGTAATAACTCAGACTGTTTGAATGAAGTATAGCTGTATTTTCAAATTCATATTTATATTTAATCCTCTCATATATCGCATTTGCCGATACCCTAAGTGGCAATGTATAAAACCCCTTATCGCCGTTCAGCCAGAGTAATGCCGCTTCTGTCTTTCCTGAACCTGTAGGTGCTATCATCACGACATTTTTGTCAGAATTAGCTTTCATGTATTCCTGGGCCGGTCGAAGAGATCCCTGCATCTTCGTCTCTATATTTTTGCATAACTTCTTTTTCACAAATATCAACACCTAGCTCTGCTTCCTCATATCCGGAACTAACCGTCCAATCGAACTTGTTCAACATGCCTTTAACAAGCATATATTCACACCATATATCCTCTGGTATTTCTAAAGAGGATCGTCTAACATCAGGTGCATCAGAAAATAGCAATTTATTCCTATTGGTTCTCATAAATTTGAATTCTTCATCACTCAAATATTCCGAAACCTTGCTTTTATACCATTTCTCAGCATATTTTTTTTTTCTATATAATTATTAGTGTATACATCATCTCTATCATGATGATAATATATTGCAGAAACCAGTATCCTAAAATCATCTTTGAGCAATTCCAAGTTATTACCCATCATTTCTGCACATATTTTTTTCTTGGAAACACTTAACGCACTCAGAAAACCATGTGGAATCTGCGCCACATCGCTAGCTAAATGTATATTTGGATTAACTATAGACTGAAACACTAAATTCACTTTACCAACATCATGCCATTCACAGGCTTTCGTGATCAGATACTTTTCTTTGTCTGTAAAATAAGTTCCATATATATCAAAAAACTTTTCTGCACATGCCAAGATTTCTTGTGTGTGTCTTTGCCAGTGTTTTTTGCTCTTTATCAGATAGCTTTATATCTATATTTTTCAAGTAGGTTTTTAATTTACATATCAATTCATAGTATCCGTTTTCATCATATTCATTTATCAATGAAATAGTGTTTTCTACAATTCTATCTACTCTATCTTTCGACAGACACTTTCCAACTGACTTTGCATAATACTCCATGCCGGTCTCCCTCCCCATAAATTCCAAAATGTAACTATTAATAGATTCCAATTATGCCAACGCTACAACTGCTCCCAACTCATCGACACACACATCTTCAAATACCGTTCCCTTTGCCATGTGATATACCTTAATCTTGCCACCTTCCTTCTTCCAGCGGCGAAGTCCTTGCTTAGTAATCTCATATTCCTTAGTAAGTGTATAAATAGTTCCCAAGTCATCAATCTCACTACTTACCGGCATATAGATATCATTAAGAGTTTCAACCTGTTCGTCTTCACTCAACGTAACTTCCCTGACCGACTGTATATCCAACAGGTCTTCATATCTACCAAGAGAAGGATATACGACTGGATTATTTAGTCCTTCTAACACCCTATCATAGTCTTTCTCCTCAGGAACTATATGAATGATCATTCTGCTATTACATATCAGCTCTACATGAGCTATGCCTTTAAATGCTCCGTATTTTTTTTATCACCTTCATCAATACAGACATTATGGCGTCCTGCCTCATACTTTGAGTCCATAGAAAATGAATATCTTGTATATAGTTCCGACACAGATCCAGAGTTCGTTCCCTGAATACTTACTTTCATTGGATGATACTCTTTGAAACCACATACAGCATGTACCATTCCAATAACCGTTGAATATGGAGGCATAGGATACGACTCTTTGATGATAAAACTACTAGGTTTCCTGTAATTGGCCGTACTCTGATAACATTCAATCCTAATTGCTCTCTCCATAATATTCATCAACTTCCTTCTTTAAATGAGTAAATACTTCCGCTACCGTAACTGCATTGATCGTATCTTTTATCTCTTTATCATTTGTGAATATACCACTCATCACGCCTGTCATCGTGTTGTCTTTTATATCATCATTGCTATTGATTACTTCAGATATCAGCCCAACATTCAGGCGAGAATCTTCTACAACAATCCTGTTTTCAAAGAATGGGTTTTTTCTTGAATATCTACCACCAACAACAAAAACAGGGCTCAAATTTTCTCTTCTTCCCTTTATATCTCTATAGAGAAACATCACTGTGTCCAGGAATTTCTTAACTCTATCAGCTTTCTCCTCAGAAGGAATATTTATATCTCCATCAACACCAATCCTATCCAGGTCTATTGTTATTGTATATGTATACAAAGACCTGTGGATTTCACTCTGTGCTATACCGTTTTCAAGATTCTGTCTTCTTGCAAGTCCCATATTAGTAAGGAACTCAAGATCACTTTTATACGGTTCAAGTGCAACGGCATTACTAAGCCTTACAACTGCACTTCTTGTCATGGCACCTCCCTTTTTTATCATCCTCCTTTGAACTGGTCTTCATATAACCAAAAAGATCTATTTCAGGATAATCCACTATACTTGCTGATGGAGCAAACTGTACAACCCCACTTTTTCCATCAACCGGAGTTGTATCCCATCCAAGCTGCTGTATCATGTTGTATCGAAGTGCCTGCCTTGAAATATATGAATACTGCTCATAATTTCCACTTGTCATCTTTTTTTAATGTACTGATGTTTCCTACACCCTCACCATAATTTGCACTCTCAGCAAGAAATATAACTGTAAATGTTAATCCATTTCTACTCATTAGTAATCTCCTCCTTCTTCTCATAGTGACTACCCTGCAGTCCTAATAAAAAAAACGCGTAGCCATCTTTAAACCTGCTCTGATCTCCAAGGCACTCTACAAACTCATTAGGTACCTGTAACTTTGTGGAACAATATACTCTTAATACAATTTCCATAAATTTATTTGCATTCCCTACAGACAATGCATTTAACAACTGATACACAGTTCCTCTTATACATGAATCATCCGTAGCACCTTTTGCCAAAAGCAACGCTTTACGCAATTCGTAACCACGATTCCTCACACTGTATCGACCCATTATTATTCCTCCTTTTTTTTCTTATCTGTATCAATATTATGGACATTTGTTCTAAGTTGCACATCATAAACATTTGCTTTGCAGTGTAAACTACCCCATTTGTTTCAATAGCTATTTTCAGTAATGTGTTTAGCAAATCATACTGACTTCTATACCTGAGAATATTCAATATCACACTTTCATGAACATTTATATAATCCGTTCCATTCTTGACATATGGATGCTTACTAAGTAAATCTATACTGTTTTTTATCCCTTTATCCAATATAGACAGCACATTCTTGCTAATAACATCAAATGTATAGGTATCCGTATCATTTATTCCCCTTGTTATAACCTGTACATTACTAAGACCTTTTGTCTTTATTCCCAGCAAAATATTTATGGTTCTTGCTATCCATGAACTATATCGTTCTTCTTTCTCTGTGTCTTTCTGTGATTTTATACTTTCGTGACTATACTTGTTATTTGCAGCTAACAAATTATCAATGTCACTGCCTACATTCACAAATACATATCGTCTGCCAATTATCAAAAATCCAAGAGGCGCTAAAGCATATATATATGCACAAATCGGACACAGAAAGGCATCAACTTTACAGTTCCAGAATGCAGATCTCTTTCTACTCAAGTCATCTGCCATATCTTTCATGAAAGCTATAGAAACTTTCTCTTTTCCGGATATAAGATTTCCGCAGTCTATACATATATCCTTTTCCTTATCATGTGATTTCTTTATATATTCCCTTAATGGCACAGCAAAGTCAGTCTCAAACACTTCCCTCATGTTTTTTGCTGCATTTGCTCTAAGCAAAAAGCATTTGCCATCCCAGAAACGATTTATATAATTGTACAGTGCACTTTTCATGACAAATGTCTCTTCACATATTGGCTGTTTCAAAAAGTGCAAAAGCTCTTCTAGTTTTCGTTTTACTTCCTGAACATCCATTGTATCTTTTAACTTTTGTACCTGTAGGTCCTAATATGGATGCGTCACACCAAGCTTGTCTTTTACACTGGCAAATCCTGATTTGTAGCTATTAGAAAGTAACTTATCATTGATAAATTTCAACTTATCTTTCATATCTTTAAGTTTAAAGTTGTCATTCTCAATTACTGCAAGAATACTGTTTATCTCATCTATAACCGCCTGATACACTGAATAATCTCTATAATATTTCGTAAACGCTTTAAAATATATATCTGTCCAGTCGCAGTTCAAAGCAAAGTCTCTTGAGAGCCATATTGCCTGTCTATCTGGAGTATATCCGTAGTCTTTATCCTTCTCTGCGCAGATAACATCCTCAAGTATGTAATTGAGCCCAACTATTCCTGCGTTCTTTAGGAAATCTCCTAAATTTATGATTATCCTGTCCACTCTTCTCCCTCCTTTCTACGCGAGTATATCAAATTTACCTTTTCCCTCAGATCTCCTTGCCCCAATTCCTGCCATATACAATAGATTCAACAGATCCCTGTCACCCTTGAGTTTAAATATCCCCAACGAAGCATCTGTATTCCTACCAAACACAGGAATCACAACCTTTTTTGCCTTGATCGGTTCAATCCCAAAACTGTCAGATTTCACAGGTATGTTCATCCTATCGATAAAAATATCTGTATTCTCCCTCAGCGCCTGCTCAAATCCATCCGTATTGTATACATAATACTTATCTGAATTATCATCCGAATTGTGTCTTCTGACGATCAAAGGACTGGACATTCTGATTATTATCTCGTCATCTTTGATCTCATTCATATTCTGAATATACATCGACACCAACTGCATAGAATTTCCCGCCATGGGATACTTCTGATACTTCATTCCCTGGAATGCATTAAAGAACATCATCAACTCTCCCTGATCAGCATCAGAAAAAAACATTGTAAATTCGTTCTTCTGTAACTCTATGCCATCTTTAACAAATGCGGCACCAGGAAGATTAAACGAATATGTGTATGTTTTTATTATCGATCTGCTTTTTATCATATAACGCATTAAACATATCCTTGGAATATCGTTCTGTTGCCGCCTTGAAGAAACTGAGCATAAGCCGATCCATTTCCTTTGGCAAATGATTATTCTCCAACTTAAAAAAGAACTTTCAACTGAAACATTTCTACAATTCACCTCCTCTACTATGATCTATTTTTACTACAAGCTTTTATTATAGCTCGTGCTTTAGTTTACCCAAAAGCATATTAAAAATGTTTTTTAATTTGCATACGCCTTTTTACATTATATAATATATCTCTATATGTAAAACTGCTCTTCCTCTTTTTTTTCCGGCTACTTACGCCATTTTTTCCCACATAAGCAACAATCTTAACCCTCCCTTTACCATACCAACCTCTAAAATCCACTTTTATACAATTCTACTCCATTTGCTGTACTATTTTTTTTTTTTCTCACCAGGCAAAGCAAAAAGGACAGCCACCATTCTGGTGATCTGCCCTTTTCTTTTTCATTATCCTATTTTATCCAGCCCCACCCCAATCTTCAAGTTTCTCTCCGTCTCCACCCTATCAAACTTAACCACATAGCACCCTATATCTCCCCTGATACCGGTTATAGTGCCCTCGCCGAACACCTTGTGTCTAACCCTGTCGCCGGGCTTTAGCTCGGTGTCCAGCGGCATATAGCGGCTTTCATTTGCGGCTATGTAGCTCTTCGTGTCGTCCACTAGGCGCTGCGGAAGCTCGTTCACGTAGTCGATTGCTTCCCGGTCTATGTTGAAGATAAACCTGGAAGGATATCTAAATGAATCATCGTAGTTCAGCCCCTCGGCATCGCTGATATACAGACCGCGCTCCGCTCTGGTACATGCCACGTATGCCATGCGGCGTTCCTCCTCGAGCATCGCCTCAGTGTCCACGTGCTTGCTTGGGAATATGCCTTCATTTACACCGCACACGAACACATATGGGAACTCCAGGCCCTTTGCGGTGTGTATGGTCATCATCGTCACAGAATCCTTGTCCTTCTCCCTGTCATTGTTCGTGTAGAGAGCTATGCTCTGCAGATATTCCTCCAGCGTATTCTCCTCACCGGAGGTCTTCTCATATTCGTCTATCGACTGCTTCAGCTCTGCCAGGTTGTCCAGCCTTTCCTGTTCGCCTGCCTGTCTTAGCATCGCCTCGTAGCCCGTGGCGGCCATAAGCTCTGTCACAAGGTCTGAAAGACTTTTCTCCTTGTATGTCCTCCTGAAATTTTCTATGATATCGACAAAGGCTGAAGCACCTGTCGACTTAACAGTCTTCTCCTCCAGAAGATCCTGAAGACCGCTGTACAGTGAGCATCTGTGAGTCTCACAGTACGACTTCAGCATCGACATTCTCTTTTTTCTCAAAGTTCCGCTTTGGTTCATTTATCACCCTGCGAAATGACAGATCATCCGCGTATGCCACCATCCTGAGATATGCCAGCACATCCTTTATCTCCTTGCGCTTGTAGAACTCTGTTCCGCTGTAGAGGATATACGGGATCTTTGTCTTGATAAATGCTTCCTCTATGCTTCTCGACACGAAATGTGATCTGTACAAAACGGCTATGTCACTGTACTTTGCGCCCGCCTCAACCAGTCTTTTTTATCTCATTTGTCACCCACTGGGCTTCATTCCCGGTGGTCCTGGAATGTACGTACAGAGGGCGCGCCTCTGACGGCTTCACAGCCACAAGCCTGTGGGGCAGTCTGTTCCTGTTCTTCTCGATCAGTGAGTTGGACACCGCCAGTATGTCAGGAGTTGAACGATAATTCGTGTCTAGGAATATGGTCTGTGTATTCTCATGGTTCTTGTCGAATTCCAGTATGTACTCTATCCTTGCCCCGCGCCACGTATATATGGTCTGATCCGGATCGCCCACGATGAACAGATTCCTGTGATAACCGCTGAGTATCTCCGCCAGCGCATACTGGTTACCGCTGACATCCTGGAACTCGTCCACCATGACATACATCATGCGTTCCTGCCATTTGCGGCATTTCTCCGCATCGGTTCTGAGGATGTGGAGCGCAATGGTTATGAGATCATCATAGTCAAGTCCATACACCTTCTTCTGTTCGTACAGGTATCCCAGAAATACTTTTTCTGGTATGTCTGAGGCGTTCTCATAATCTGCCAACAGTCTTTCATTGCTTATGTCCGCCATATATGCAATGTGCTGCATCTCGTTCTTCATCGCCGATATGTGATCCCTCGCCATGTCAAATGTATATGTTCTCGACTGTATATGGGCATTCTCGTACACCGTTTTGAGTATATCCTCCGTGTCCTCGCTGTCCATCACCACAAAGTTCTGGGGATAATTGATGGCATGGATATCCTCCCTCAGAAGCTTCACACAGAAGCCGTGAAATGTGCAGATGTATCCCGTATCACTGTCCCCGATCATCTGTCTGATACGTTTGCTCATCTCCCTCGCCGCTTTATTTGTAAATGTGACACACAGTATATTCGATGTGGATATTCCAAGCTCATCCACCAGATACGCATATCTGTATGTGAGCGCCTTTGTCTTGCCGGTTCCCGCTCCCGCAATTATGCGCACATACCCTTCTGTGGTGGTCACTGCCTCCTTTTGCTGTTCATTCAGTTCATCTATAAAATTATCCATACAGTCCTCCATATATTCGCAAACATATGTTCAGTATAGCAGATTATATCTTTCCTGTCACTACACTCATGGTTTTACACCAGAACGATCTTCACATAAAAAACAGGACAGCCACATCATCTGTGACTGTCCCGCCAATGCATCAACGCATTTCATTTATTTTGACTTTTTGTATACCGCTTTCTTAGGAGTGTTCATTCCCTTCGCCTTGAGCTTCTTTGCATATGCGTCATATTTCTTCTTAGGAAGATATATCTTCACATTGCTCTTGACACCCTGGAAAGCATTCTTACCGATAGTCGTTATCCTTGTAGACTTTATGGTAATTTTTCCAAGCTTTCCACACTTGCTGAATGCTGCACCGCCTATGGTCTTAACGTTTCCTCCGATCACAACCGTGGTGAGATATTTGCGTCCTGTAAATGCTTTCGCTCCTACAGCCGTAACATTGAAGTTCACTCCACCGATCTTGACACTGGATGCAACCGTGAGTGACTTGAACTTCTTGTCGCTCTTCTTGCTTGTACTTCCAACAAGTGTCACTGTTCCCTTGCCATTTGAAGCGGCATTTGTCACCTTATATTTCAGATAGCCAGGCACGCCCTTCTGCGCAACTTTGTATATCTTGCCCTTGCCAGCCTTGATAGCAAATGTCTTGCTGACGGAGCCTCTGTAATTACCCTTACCAGTGATCTTTACTGTCGCTGTACCGATATTCTTGTTGTTCTTGTACTGTACGGTGTAATCCACACCATTCTTCAGTGTTGTTTTGCCTCTCCTCAGCGCAAGCGATTTAACAGTGATAGGTGATCCTGTGTATGTATATCCATTCTTTTTCTATACCGCTTACGACCACATTGTTCTTGGAATTTCCTATGTCTATCCCAAGGGCAGCTACTGACTCATAACGCTTGTACCCACACTTGGTACAGGTAAATGTCTTCTTACCTGCCGCTGTGTCTGTAGGCTTGGTCGTTATCGCTCCCTTGTCCCATGTGTGATTTGCCAGGCCTGACTTCTCTCCACATGAGCACTGATACCAGTGAGATCTGCTGTCGCTCTTGTACTTATTGCCGTAATCGTGTACATGTTGCTCCGGCTCTTTCTCGATGGTGATCTTTACATTGAATACAACTCCATTGTAAGCCCTGTTCCATCCTGTAACTGATGTCCAGTCATAATTTACTGTGTCTGCAGGCTTGAAGCAAAGCTTGTATGTATTGCCATCCTCAACCTTTGTCGTTCTGTCTGTATACCATGTGTATACTCCATCCTCGCGCTCTGGAAGCTCTATGTCTGCAAGAGTCATATTCTCCTTAGCACTCAGTGAATCTATCGCCTGAGTAAATACTGCATTTGCAGGAAGAATCTGAACAGTTATCTCCACATGCTCTGCTCTCTCGTATACATCCTCATCTTCAGGTACAAATGTTGCAAGGAAAGTCTTTGTTCCAACCTCTCCCCACAGATTCATCTGCATTCTCCCAGATGAACATTCCACCTGCTGTCTCAGGCAGGAGTATCTTGCCAACAGTGTCTCCGTATGTAGCTGTGACATTCTCAGGAACTGTAAATACAGGATCCTGCTTTCTCACATACACTGAAAGCTTCACTGCAATTCTCACACTTCCGTCTTCCAGTTCCTCATATGTTCCCTCTCTTTGCATCGATCTTGCTCCAGTCATAGTTTGCTGTGTCGTCTGGAACAAAGTATGCATCGTAGGTCTCGCTTGTTCCGGCCTTGCCTACCTGCTGTGTTCCATCTGCCCACATGTACTTTCCTGCTTTCGCCGATGTTGGAAGCTCCACATCCGCAAGGGTCTTGCCGGCATATGCGTCGCCCGCCTTTCCGGCAGTAAATGAAGGTATTCCCTTCTCCACGCTGGATATGATCAGTGTGAACTCAGCCACTGTCTGATTCTGTCCTCTCACCGTGAACTTGACTGTCTGTGCCTCAGCACTTGCAGTCTTTGGTGTTCCATATACCTTCCCATCGTATATCACAAGTCCTGCCGGAAGTGTCTGTCCCTTTGCAAGAGAGTATGACACATATCCGTTGTCCACCGCTTCATCATTCTGGATCTCTATGGCTGTCAGATCATATAATGGCTCATCCTTTGTGGTTGTCTTTCCAACCTGCGCCTAACTGTATCCTCTGTCTTTGCGAGAGTTATATTTACGGCCTCCTGCTTTGCCATATTTACCGTAACTGTTGCCGGCTCATATGTCATGACGCCGCTCCAGAGACGGTTGTTACTTGTAGTCATGACTGTGTCATCCGGTACAAATACAACTGAATCCACCGCCATTCCATCTATCGGCTCACCGTCTATTGTGATGTAGAACGACTTGCCACCCTGTATATAGAGTGCATCGTCACCGTCAACACCTGACTTCTTCTGACATCTTGTTGCCGATGAGCTCTTCTCTATCTTTGCATCGCCATCCTTGAAGCAGTATTCTGGATAATCCACATCCAGCTTGTAGAAAATGACGCTGTAATTTTTCAGTGCGTACACCATATCCGGGATCACTGTGGTGAGTATGCTTCCGCTTCCAAGACTTGACGTATATGCAAGCTGCTTCATATTACCATAGTTTACGATCATTGCACTGTTTGTGAGGTTGCCAAATGTAAACTGTGCATCAGCTCTGTTGATGAGCTTTGCATTTGTATTCAAGGTGATCCTCTCACTATTTGCTTGCTGTGATATCCCCGTAGTTATCTACTGTTGCTGAAGCCTGAACATTTCCTTTCAGATTCCATGCACCTCTGTTGACCAGTGATCCTGTCATAGTCAGAGCGCCGTCCACATTCCATGTGCCAAGGTTCTCAACATCACCGGTAACTGTCGCTGTCGACGTATTTGTAAGAGCTGCGCCCTCGGCGATGGTCAGCTTTGAATCCTTGAGGATCTCAAGCTGTTTTACCTCCACCTCTCTGTCAAGTGTGTAGTCTCCGCCTATAGTTAATTTGCCGGCGAGAGACATATACAGTGAACCCAGACTCTCAACCTGGTAATTGTCAGCGGTGCCCTTTACAGTCGCTGTGGACTTTGCATTCTCGTCTACATACTCTACCTTGCCGACCTTACCGCCTGCCGCAAGTACAAAGTCACCTGTGACAGCGCCCTCTGTTCCTGCCTCAACGTATATATTTCCAATGCTGTAACCATAGTTAAATACCAATGCCTTGCTATGCTCATTGTTGACGTCATTTTTTTCTGAGTTCTCCTGACTTTATCTCGGCATACAGATCTCCCTTTACATCTGACTGCTGGACAAAGTTGTTGCATTTCTCAGCACACCATCTTCCCTCAGCCACACAGTTCACATTTCCGGATACGACTGTTCCCGACACTCCATTGAAGTATGAGCGCTTGTTCATATAATCCGCACCGTATATAAATGTATTGTAATGATCAGTTATACCAACTCTTACATCCACATCACCTGATACTGATCCACCTGATGTAACATACATATTCTCAGACTTTGTTGATTCCGGTGTGTACATCTGTGCAGACTTTGCAAATGTGAAGTCTACCTTCTCCGCATTTGTATTGTACGCACCGTATACCACGCTTCCTGCTCTTCCGTCCTCTGCCGTGAAGGTCACTGTCTTGACATCAGCGTTTCCTGCCGCAGCTACAGTGCCTGACACATAACCGTCCATGATCGTCATGGTTACATTTCCATCTATCGTCACTCGGTCTGCCTTGCTGTCAGTTGAACCCGCAGCACATATATTGCCGACATTTCCGCTTCTGAGTGTCACCGATATGTCACCGGTGTATTTATTTGCTGTGTCCGTATAGCCTGATATGCTGTAGCCTGACAGATCATATGTAACCTCTCCATCTATTCTAAGTGGTCTGTTGTCGTCTGCCACTCCGTTGTGATCAGCATCCAGATATACTGAGCTCTTGCTTTGCCGTCCGATGGATCAACTATTATCACTGCCGAATTTCCACCAAGATCAATGGTCTTATCCTCTGTGTTCACAGATACACCAAGCTTGTTGATATCAGGTATCTCCGTGCCTGCCGGCAGTACCTTGAATACCACTGGGAAATCAACCGATGTTCCATTTCGTCCTGTTATGACAAATGTTACTGTGCTTTCACCTGCATTCTTGGCTGTTCCTGTTATCTTACCCGACTCAAGCACAAGTCCTGATGGAAGTGTCGAACCGCTCTTCAGTCTGTACTGCATGTCAGTTCCATAATCCTTTGTGGTATCTCCTGTAACCTTGAGGATCGTGAGATCGTACGCTGGTGAAGCCGCTGTGTACTTGGTCTCCGCCGCCAGAGTCGGATCTGCGTATTCCTTACTGATGTCTATCTGGTCTGCCACATAATCCACTACAATAGACATAGATGAATCCGGGCCTGTCACCTTTGCACTTCCGTTGCTTCCCTGTACCGGCTCGCCGCCATTTGCCGACACATAGGCTGTGTAACCCGGCACATCGGTATAGCTAACTGTAATCGCCTGTTTGCAGGCAACATATTTGACATTCTCATATTCAACTACATATGACTGTGCAGCCAATTTTGCTGATGTGTTGTCCATGTTTGTTGAGCCGCCTGCATAGCTGTAATACACTCCTGTCCAGCCGCTGGCATCTATATCATCTGCAAATTTTCCTGCTGCCACCCACACACCTGTGTTGCTGAACTGGTCTGAAGGACACTTGAGCGTACCCTTCTGATATACTCTTGCCCAGCCTGATGTCATATTGACCTTGCCCACATCAAACAGCGCATCCTCGCCTATTGTGAGTGTCGTGTCATACTGTGTCATATTGAGAGCCGCAAGCTTCGTATCTCCATTCACAACTGCCTTGGCATACTTTGAATAACCAAGCCGGTCAGCGGTCAGCGTATCGTTAAATACTGCGGATGATCTCTCATTCAGTGACACATAATCCGTTACCTCAACCGGAGCATTTACATCAACTGCCGCACTGTCATAGATTATCAGAGCCTTTGCCGTGAGTTTCTTATTCACAACATAGGTTCCTCTGATAGTTACGATATCCTTGCTGTTTCTCATGAATGCACCGGTATATTTTGATGTTGTATCCGCTGCAAATCCGCCCTTATCTACAGTGTTCTCTGCGATCTCATATGCGATGGTTCCATCCACGGTTGAATTCGACAGAACATACATAGTTGCTGCCTTACCACCACGGATATTTATACTCACCGCATCGCCGCCTTCATATGAAAGCTCTGAATCCTTTGCACCGTATATTGCTTTTACATTTCCCCCGTCATGGTGATCCTGATGCTTCGTCTTATGGCGTTGTCCTCGACACCTGTTATTGTGTACTCCGACAGATCTCCGGTGTACAGAGGTGTCTTGCCATCTGCCTGTCCATCCTGATTGTCGTCCACGTATATCTCTGTCTCTGTGTCGTCCTTTGCCTGGATGACCACTGATGTTCCGTTGAGACATATAGTCTTCTCATCCTCGTCAACTACGATTCGGCCATCCTGGTTGTCCTGCTTCTTCTCCTCATTTGAGACGATCACATTCAGTGAGAGCTGTGCCTTTGAACCATTTCTTCCTGTCACATGTACTATGACATTCTTTCCATTTTCATAAAGCTTGCTTGCCGTTCCGACAACCTTGCCATCGATCAATGAGAGTCCCTCAGGAAGACCATTTGTCTCGTCGATCTCGTATGTAACCTCGCCCTCTCTTGCGTCGTTTGATATGACAAGATCTGCCATGTCATAGAGAGGTGAAGCTGCTGTATATTCTTTTCCAAGCAGTGCCGATGGATCAACAGTTGTCTTGGATACCACGATCTGCTTTCCTGTCGTTGCGATCGTCACTGTACAAGGCTCGTTCGGCATGCTGAACGTGTACACGCCATTTGCTTCAACCGCTGAATTTTCCGCTGTGTCGCTCTGACCTCTGAAAGTCACCTTGTCAAGAATATATCCCTTGTTCACGGTCGGTGTTATCTTGACATTTGCGCCGCCCTTGACATATGTACCATCAGGATCAATATACTGTGACGTCTTGCCTGTCATGGTGTACGTTGCGGCCTTCTCGTTGGACACAACATCTAATGAATAATTTACATTTGCAACATCCCCTACAGCCGAGTCCTCTATTACGCCCCCTTTGAGAATATATTTGGCAAATACCCATCAGTCGCCTTAAATGTTCCCTTGAGGATTCCACTGTGGAGTATATTTGAACCGCCTGCTCGCATATATACCCTCTTTTGCAGTTAACGTTACCCCCTTGTTGATAACGATCACGGCATTGCCCTGGCTTCCGTTCTCTGTGAAGTTACCAAAGTAAATATTGTCAGCAGTTACATCCTTGTCTATCACAAGATTCTGTCCGCCATAATATATATTCTGTCCATAGGTTATAACAGATGAGCCGGTGGTATTCATTCTTGGAGCCATATAATACTTCTCCGGCATACTGCACTTGTCATCAAATGTAACTTTTGCATCCTTGTTATTACCTATATACATCTGGAAGCTTATTCCGTCTGCATTTGTAAAATCTGTGTTGTTGATCTTTATATCAACAGGAACTGTATTCTCGGTTGAACCGGAATAGCTCTCATTTGCCAGATAGAAAATATTATTTCCCGCCAGTCCATTTATACTGCTGTCTGACAACGTTATGTCAACCTTTGTTCCGATATTTCCGCAACTGTAATCACCTCCGGCGAGTCCACATTTTGCAAAATGTATCTTTGCTATATCCGCCTTGAGTTCCCCTGCCAGTGCAAAGTTGCCCATCATGGTAAACATGTCGCTGCCCGCGTATTCATACGAGTTCACAAGCGGATCACCATTTTCGTCTACTATGGATTCATCATTCATGCCATCCACATTGACCGTCATATTCCCCAGACAGCTACCGCCGTATACAAACCGTGCTGAACTGCTGATAACGTTGCTGACGCTTATGTTAAGATCCTTACTGATGCTTCCGCCCTGCTCTACATTCAGAGATCTCGTGATGCTGCAGCCCCGAAACTATGGCATCTACAGAACCATTTACCGTCACATTTGACAGCTCCAGAGCATTTACATAGGCTGCATTACAGTTGTAAAGTTCTGCCTTTATATCACCTTTTACACCTGTGCTCAGATACATGCCATTTAATGTATCTGTTGTTGCCACAGCCTTCATTACAACGCTTGCAGAAGTGATACCGGAACAATTTGAAATTCCATATACCCTGCCGCTGGCTGGCGCCAGTGATATTCTCCATGTTCACAGTATACGTATATGTTCCTTCTTCCTCCGGCTGAGTCTGACTGAACGAAACCGAATTCATGCCACATGTTGTGTAACCGGCAGCGCAGTTCTTTATATCTATATCAGCCCTTCCGCCCAGCATACCGCCATACATTCCATATATGGTGTTAAACTTTGCTCCTGAGCCATCAACGCTGACATTTACATTTCCCTTTATATTTGTATTATTGGTGCCATACACAGACATCTCTGATCCAGACTGGCTTTTCAGCTTAAGGTCCAGATTTCCAAGGATAGCCGCACTTGACGCACCATATACACTGGCACTGCTTCCATCCTTTACGGCTGATATTCCGTCAAATGTAAGGCTCACGTCACCATCAACCTTTGCGCTCTGGGAAACTCCGCACAGATTGTCTACCTTGGAGTCAGTCACCTTGGCCGTCAGTGTCTTGCTGAGCACAGCTCCGTTCTGCACAATATACACGGAACTGATGCCGGCACCGTTCATATTGAACACTGCATCTCCATTTATCGTATAAGCCTTTCCTGTGTAATATCCATCTGTAGCCAGTGTGACAAATGTGTTGCCATCACAGTTGTAATTGATATTCTCCGTGATGTCTCCATCCATGGTCGAAGATCTTAGACCATAGAGCGACTTTATTGTCACGGACTCTTCCGTGTCTATCAATACGCCACCTGTACAATATGTCCTGAAAAGTCCATACAGACTTTCAACTGCCGCGTCGCCCTTCACACTGATAGTTACCGCAGTCATGTTCTCCGGAGTCTCAACAGTGCTCTCAAATGCTCCATATACAGCAGGCAGTTCAGCACCGTCTATGGTTATGGAGATCGGCGAACTGCCCTTACCATGATAGATTCCATATATATTGCCATATTGTATGTCCGTGCTTCCATCCAATGTGAAAGCTTCCTCGCCCTCATCAAGGATTCCATCCCTGTCTTTGTCATTGTAAATATTGAATAACTGCTCGCTGTCAGTGGAATTCGGCGACTGCTTTATGATTACCGAATTGCCGTTGAGCGTGACACCTGATGGTGTAGAGCCTGACGACTCATATACATACTCCAGTCCCTTTCCCGTATCCACAGCTTCAGACTGTGTGTCATCCGCCGCAAATGCCGTTATTCCCGATGCCATGCCAATAGCGAAGAAGCACCGACAAGGCCGTTATACCTCCTCGTAGCCTTCTCTTCCTCATCAATTACCCTCCCTTAATTAATTGTTATGCAGACTTTCCTGTTATAATTGTGCACAATAACAGAAAAAGTCTTGCAAATATGTAGATTTTTGCCACTTTAACCATTTTACCATAGCAAAGTTGCAAATACTATCAACAAATTCACAAGACTTTTTTTTATGCATTTTTATATTTTCTGTTATAATTCCGCTATCTTCTCCTGTTGCCAAACAATAATACAAGTCTGAGCAACTGAAGTGATGCTGATACCATGGCTGCCACATATGTCATAGCTGCCGCTGTGAGTACACTTCTTGCACCCTTGAGTTCATCCGGATAGAGATATCCGCTGCCCTCCAGTATCGCCATTGCTCTTCTCGATGCATTGAACTCCACCGGAAGCGTCACAAACTGTAGGACAACAACCAGTGAGAACAGTATGATTCCGAGTGTTATAAGGTAATCAACCCTCGGAATGAGAAGTCCTATAAGTATGAGCGGCCATGATATGGCTGAGCCTATATTTGCCGCTGGAATGATGGCTGACCTGATGGTGAGCGGTGCATATGCATTTGCATGCTGTATGGCATGTCCGCACTCATGGGCTGCCACGCCTATCGCTGCGATGGATCTGGAACCATACACGCTGTCCGACAGATTGAGCGTATGCTCCTTAGGATTGTAATTATCAGTCAGATCTCCTGAGATGTGATGTATTGACACATCCGTTATCCCCGCATTCCTGAGTATCATGTATGCGACCTGGTCCGCTGTGTAGCCTGACCGCGATCCCACCTTCTCATACTTCTTGTATGTGGTCTTGACTCTTGCCGATGCTATCATGCAGAGCACCACGCCTATGAGAACCAACAGATATGTTGGGTCAAAATAAAATCCATAATATGGCATATATATCACCTTTCCCTTTCATGTATCCCTGACGGGGGGCTTTTGTTTTCCACTATCCTATAGTATATATTGCGCTTCGTCAACAGGTATGGATGATACTTCATATAAATTTCATTTTTGCCGGAACTAATTTTATACTTCGTTCTCCTGCCATTTTTTCTTATGTCATTTACCTGCAGCTATCTGCCAAGCATCTCATTTACCTTATTCTGCACCTTGACATGATCATACCCTGCCTTCTTCAGCCTGTTCTTTCTGTCATCGCCATTTCCCCAGTCGCCGGCTATGACCTCTCTGGCTATCACATCTATCGATTTCTTCTGCGAAGCCTTGACCACTGCATTTACCTTCGCCTGAACCTTATTGTAATCATATCCTGCCTTTTTTCAGTCTGCTCTTCCGGTCATCGCCGTTCCCCCATTTTCCGGCTATGACTTCCTTTGCGATCAATTCTATGCTTTTCTTTTTTTATTATTACTTTTTCCGCTGTTACTGCCAGTATCTTTCTCCTGTGAACCACCAGTCTTTTTTGCGGCATATTTTTTCCATGTCGTCTTGTCTATATATGACTTATTCAGATCGAGATTGCCATCGTAACCCGGAAGTCTTCCAACGGATGTGTACTGTCTGATATCACATTCGTATTGACCTTCATTCCATGGATGCTCCTGATATCCCGTCCGCTCGTAATCAGGATACTGTGCAACCCACAGCCTGTATCCCAGGCCCTTTACATTGTCCATGGCGCTCTTCTGGATATAGATCAGGGGCTTAACACCGGTTTTCTGTATACATGATCACACCACTCTTTGCACCACGCTCTGTCACTTCTGCCAAACTGAGGATTATTCCGCCCCTCCCAGTCAAGGACAAGTATCGCCTTGCCCACATATTTCTTACTGTATGCTATGAAATACTCAGCCTCACTGTGGGGATCGCCACCATTTGCATAATGGAATGCCCCCAGGAGTTTTCCCCTGCTTTCATCGCCTGGTCACAGTGCTTTGCAAAATACCTGTTCTTGTAGTCCGTGCCCTCCGTAGCTTTCACTATCACAAAGTCACAAGGCACCTTGGTTATATCTATAGTATCCTGCCACGCTGATATATCTATACCATCCATGTAGCCCTTTAATGGAACCTTATTAGAAGCCATAAAATTGTCTCCTGAATTCTTTTTGTCTGTATATAATATTCCAGACATTGAATCAGGAGACAATCTTAGGATCATTATTCCGAACTTATACTTATCTGTCTCGTATTACATGTGCCACTGTCATGACTTTATTCATGCCACTTTTCCTTATCTCCGCCATTGTAAAACCGCTTGAATATCGATATCAGGTAGTCCCATCCCCGGCTACATATAATCGCAATGACAAATGCCCCGAAAAACGCAGCCCACAGGATAATACCACACAAATGCTATGTGATAAAATGATAGTCCAACAAAAAGTCCCACCTCACACACAATGACACTGGTGATCAGAACCTGAAAAAGAGGTAGGGATCTTCTTCAGCACTCCTACCTCTTTCGTAAATTCCGTTATTACCGATATCAAAGTGCAAAGAACCGCAACAACTACAAGATATACTGCGAATCTGTCCATGCGTATTCACCTCCTTGTCCATGATATAGTTTAATGTATTCCGGAAGGTGGTATGTGGTTATAAAATATTATTGTGTTCTTAAATCTCTTTTTAAATCCAACCTCGCGTTAATGCGAGGTGTTTTACGTTATATAGGAATCTCCAAAATGTATATATATCAAAATTACTTCTGTATGAAAATAGAATAATGTATTTAACCGGGCGAGAGGAGTGTTACACCATATCCGTTCGAGTCTTGGAAGGGAGTGGTGCCTTATGAGTACATATGAGGAATTCATGGTTATATTAACCGTTGCGATACTTATTGTGACAATTCTGAATCATAGAAAATAAGAAAAACACCTCAGCCGACTAAGCTATGAGGTGTTTCATCTTAAAATGGTTTTTGCCGGACGGATAGGACGTATCTATCGCTCGGCTGTCTTGTTAAGTATATTATACAATATTTTTGACGTTTGTCAAAAATAAAATTCTGAAGTGCAAGATCAAATGCCGCATGGGACTTACCAAATCGTCTGGCATGACTGACACTGATACAATTAGCATTTGTACATATAACTCTGTTCAGATATTCAAGCAGACCTGTCTTATCAAGATACAATTCACTATTCTTGTCCTTTGTAAAACTGTCATTACTTGGATTAAAATAAATGCCCATCTCATGCCCTCCTTGTTTATTTCAAATGTCTTATATATAATTCTCAGAATTCATTGATATAGGCCTTTTCTCTGAAATCGGGATATTAATTCAACCTCTTTCCGAGTTGCCATAAAGCTGTGCCCATCCTCAAGTGTTATATTTCCAAGTTCAATATTCTTATCTATGCTACCCATTATATCTGTTTTTATGAGGCTTTTCAACGACGCTATATTCTCAGGAGTGCGTAAGTATCTTTTTAAATGTGCTGTCAAATATTTTATGTGTCAATCTATATTGCTCGCCTACTGTTTTTTTCTTCCGATTGGTAGCCACACTTTAGCCCTAAATCAACCATAAGTCAATAGATTTTCACAAATGCGCGTATAAGGCAATTTTTCGCGAGATTATTTTAAAATTATAACTTTTTTTACTTTCTTCTCGCCATCAAAATATTCTACTACTATAGTTCTATCCATTTTAATCACCCCTTCCATTTGATATGTAAGGCAATTATAATACCGAATAAATATAAAACAAGTCTTGACAAAATAAAACAAAAGAGTTGCTGTAAAATTCCTTAGCAACTCCCGTTTTCCAACTAATGCTGAATATCAAAGCAATATTTCATATGTATGGCTGTCATCATCATAATATACAAGCATGCCAAATTTGTATTCATCAAAATTGATTTCAACCTTCAAAGAATTTAAAAATCAAAAAAATAGAGAGCCTTTAGATCTCTCTAAAAGCCCTCTAAACCGTTTAAATACTAGGTTTTTACTTAGAACTTACCAGCGTTAGCAGCTTCCTCAACAGAAACAGCTACAGCAACTGTAGCACCAACCATAGGGTTGTTACCCATTCCGATAAGTCCCATCATCTCTACGTGTGCAGGAACTGATGATGAACCAGCGAACTGTGCATCACTGTGCATACGTCCGAGAGTATCTGTCATACCGTATGAAGCAGGACCTGCTGCCATGTTATCTGGGTGAAGTGTACGTCCTGTACCACCGCCTGATGCTACTGAGAAGTACTTCTTACCCTGCTCGATACACTCCTTCTTGTATGTACCTGCAACTGGATGCTGGAAACGTGTAGGGTTTGTTGAGTTACCTGTGATAGATACACCAACGTTCTCCTTGTGCATGATAGCAACACCTTCCTGAACATCGTCAGCGCCGTAGCACTTAACTGTTGCACGAATACCATCTGAATATGCCTTCTCGTATACTACATTGAGCTCAGCCTTCTTGTAGTCATACTTTGTCTCAACATATGTAAATCCATTGATTCTTGAGATGATCTGAGCTGCATCCTTACCAAGACCGTTAAGGATAACTCTAAGAGGTTTTTTACGAACCTTGTTAGCCTTCTCAGCGATACCGATAGCACCCTCAGCTGCTGCAAATGACTCATGACCTGCTAAGAAACAGAAGCACTCTGTCTCCTCCTCAAGTAACATCTTACCAAGGTTACCATGTCCAAGACCAACCTTACGATGATCTGCAACAGAACCTGGTATACAGAATGCCTGAAGACCCTCGCCGATAGCTGCTGCTGCGTCTGTCTGCCTTTCTGCATCCCTTCTTGATTGCGATTGCTTTGCACCTACTGTATATGCCCAGCAAGCATTCTCAAAACAAATTGGCTGAATACCCTTTACCTGATTGTAAACGTCAAGTCCAGCGTCCTTTTGTGATCTTCTCAGCTTCTTCGATTGAGCTGATTCCATAGCTGTTAAGTACAGCGTTTATCTGGTCTATTCTTCTTTCATATGATTCAAATAATGCCATTGTCTCGTTCTCCTTTCCTCTATTTCCGACTACTCTTTACGTGGATCGATGATCTTAACAGCGCCCTGCTCTGGCTTAACACGTCCGTATGAACCTGAAGCCTTCTCCCAAGCTGTGTTAGGGTCATCACCCTTCTTGATAAAGTCAGTCATCTTTCCAAGAGAAACGAACTGATATCCGATAACTTCGTCATCTGCATCAAGTGCTATTCCTGTTACATAGCCCTCTGCCATCTCAAGGTAACGAACACCCTTAGCCTTTGTTGCATACATTGTACCAACCTGTGAACGAAGACCCTTTCCAAGATCCTCAAGTCCGGCACCAACTGCAAGTCCGTCATCTGAGAATGCACTCTGTGTACGTCCGTATACGATCTGAAGGAATAACTCTCTCATTGCTGTATTGATAGCATCGCACACAAGGTCAGTGTTGAGAGCCTCAAGGATTGTCTTACCCTGAAGAATCTCAGCTGCCATAGCTGCTGAATGTGTCATACCTGAACATCCAATAGTCTCGACAAGAGCCTCCTCGATAACACCCTCTTTTACGTTAAGTGAAAGCTTGCAGGCACCCTGCTGTGGTGCACACCAGCCTACACCATGTGTAAAACCAGAGATGTCTTTGATTTCCTTTTGAGTAAACCCACTTTCCTTCTTCTGGGATAGGAGCTGGCTCATGCTTTGCACCCTTTGCTACAGGGCACATGTTTTCAACTTCCTTAGTGTAAATCATTGTGAAACTCCTTTCAAAATATGAATTCTTAAAAGCGGTTCCGAATTCTCTAATTCAAACCATCAGTGGTATTTTCTCACAAAACAGTTATGAAGTCCATAGCTTATTGAAAATTTTTGTCGCATTTGCGTGTACTTTATCAAGTACAGCGCACCTTATTGAGAAAGTTTTTAACAAGGCACAGTTGTCAGGGTTCATATGTCCGCTTATATCATTTGACCGTAACAATATTCACTTGAACATATGTATTTATCTGATATACAATACTTCTGTCAGAGCACATTTCCCCCAGACATGCGCCGCTTCAGGCGCTGCTCAGATACATGATATAAAAAATAAAAACGGAGGTTTTCAACATGAGATTTATAGATATGCACCTTCACACCACCGCTTCCGACGGCTCCTGCACCCCATCAGAGGTGTGCCAGCTTGCCATTGACAGGAATCTTGCAGCGATCGCCATAACCGACCACGACACAGTGGACGGCGTAGCAGATGCAATCACATATGCAGATAACTGGAACAGCACTCTTCCTCCGATCCAGAACAGTGATTCCACCAACTGCTCTGGCTTTTCTGACAGCAGTGACCATCATATCGAGGTAGTTCCCGGCATAGAGATGTCAGCCATCTACAACGGTGTGGAGATCCACATTCTGGGCTTCTATATGGACTACAAGAACCCTGAGCTCATCTCCCGTCTTGCCGCCATCAAACAGGCCAGATACGACCGAAACGAGCAGATGTGTGAGAGATTCCGCGCCGACGGAATAGACATGACCATGGAGAAGCTGCAGCATGGCAATCCTGATACAGTCGTCACAAGAGCTCATTTTGCCAGAATTCTCATAGCCGAAGGCGTATGCAGGGACATGAACCAGGCGTTCAAAAAGTATCTGGGCAAGAAATGCAAATATTACATTCCAACACCAGACATACCGGCCGCCGATGCCATAAGACTCATAAGAACCTACGGCAAGGTCTGCCTTCATCGCCCATCCCCTCATATACGGATTTGGATATAAACAGATAGAGGACATGCTTGAAGAACTGAAGCCATATGGCCTTTCAGGGCTTGAGGTCTACCACTCCTCCAACAATGCCTATGAATCCGGAAGGCTTAGAGAGATCGCCAGAAAACACGGGCTCCTCATATCAGGAGGTTCCGACTTCCACGGCGCAGCCAAACCCGACATATCCGTGGGAACCGGAAGGGGCGGTCTTCGGATCACGGAAGCTGTATTTCAGGATATAAAAAAAAAGCGGTCACTGTATAATGACCGCTTTTTATTTACTCTGATGATACCTTTATTATATCTTTGACTTCTTATCCTTATCATCATCTGTGACTGTTGATGATCCCTGCTTCTCAAGCTCTGCGACAGCGCTCTTGTGCATCGGTATACGACAGTTCTTGTTGTTACCAAACTCTACGATGATAGTTGAATCATCAACCACATCAAGGATGGTTCCGTAGAAACCACTGGTTGTCATGATATTATCACCAGGCTCCATCTGTGAAAGCATCTGGTCTGTCTTGGCCTTCTGCTTCTTCTGTGGTCTGATCATCATGAAGTAAATGATTGCAAAGAAATATGGCAATATATACAACAATAAACATAACTGATGAACCGCCACTGGCCTGTGTTCCTGTTGACGATGATAAAATTGTTGAAAGTGAATTCATTCTCTGATCTCCTTTTTGATTACTCTTCTCCACCAGCAAGGCTCTCAAGCATCGATTTCTTATATGACTGATATCTTCCTTCTTCAATAGCCTCTCTGATGTCTTTCATCATATTATTATAAAAATACAAATTATGCAAGACGCAAAATCTCATACCGAGCATTTCATTTGCCTTGAGCAGGTGTCTGATGTACGCTCTGCTATAGTGCTGGCATGCAGGGCATCCGCAGCCCCTCCTCTATAGGTCTGTCGTCTGTCTCAAATCTCGCATTCTTGAGATTCATCTTGCCATGCTTCGTGTACACATGGGCGTGTCGTCCATTTCTGGATGGATATACGCAATCGAAGAAATCAACACCTCTGTCGACCGCCTCAAGTATATTTGCAGGGGTTCCAACACCCATGAGGTATGTCGGTCTGTCCTCAGGCAGATACGGAACGGTCACATCGAGTATGTGGTACATCTGCTCTGCTGTCTCTCCTACTGCAAGTCCTCCTATGGCATATCCCGGAAGATCAAGCTCGCTGATTCTCTTGGCGTGTTCTATTCTGATATCCTCGTATATGGCACCCTGATTGATTCCAAACAATAGCTGATTCTTGTTGATCGTATCCGGCAGACTGTTAAGTCTCTCCATCTCATTCTTACATCTGACAAGCCATCTGGCTGTTCTCGCAACAGAATTCTCCACGTACTGTCTGTCAGCCAGTGCAGGGGCACACTCGTCAAATGCCATGGCTATTGTAGATGCCAGATTCGACTGTATCTGCATGCTCTCCTCAGGTCCCATGAATATCTTGCGTCCATCGACATGGGAATTGAAGGTTACCCCCTCCTCCTTGATCTTCCTAAGTCCCGCCAGGGAGAATACCTGGAATCCGCCTGAATCAGTGAGTATCGGTCTGTCCCAGTACATAAACTTATGTAAACCGCCCATCTGCTTGACTATCTTATCCCCAGGTCTCACATGGAGATGATATGTATTTGACAGCTCGATCTGACATCCTATGTCCTTGAGATCCGTTGTTGCCACAGCTCCCTTTATGGCTGCTGCCGTTCCAACATTCATGAACAGAGGTGTCTGCACTGTTCCGTGAACAGTCTGAAATTCAGCTCTCTTTGCCCTTCCATCCTTACAAAGTATTTTGTACATTGTTATGTAAACCTTTCTTTTTCATTTTTCCAAATCTTACGCTATACTTAAGCGTACTCTTTATAATGCACCATTTAAAGTATATTTGCAAGCAAATTTACAATCCACAGGCATTTACCGCCGAACTTGACCGCATACCGGATGAATACGAGGACTTCCGATACAATGCAGGCAGATTACAATTTTGACAGCCACATATCTTACATACAAAACGGCACCTGTAATTTCACTTACAGGTGCTGTTATATCAATCTATAGGCTTTCAGTTCTGTTAGCTCCGTGCTAAATCACCACTGAATTATCTGGCTTATCACTGCTTCTCCTTCGGCGTAGCTGTAGCAGTCTGCTTCTCGTAGTTACCATTGTTGTTTCTGTAGTATACGATAGATACCTTATCGCCAGGATTGCAGGCCACGATCTTGTCGTGGAATGTCTCCATATCTGCTATGTCCTCACCGTCAAGGCTGCAAATGATATCTCCTGACTGGAGTCCACACTCCTCTGCTTTGCTGAACCCTGCTCAACTGATGAGATATATACACCCTCAGGCATGTTCAGGAGCTGTGCGTACTGGCTTGTGATGGTCTGGGCAGATATACCGAGGTAAGCCTGTCCTGATGTTGTTCCATCATTTGACACATTCTTGCCTGCTATCAGGTCATTGATTATATCCTGTACATCTGATATAGGAAGTGCATAGCCCATACCCTCAACGCTTGTATCTGAATACTTGGCTGTGTTGATACCGATCAGCTCGCCCTGCATGTTGACAAGGGCACCACCACTGTTACCAGGGTTGATGGCTGCATCTGTCTGAAGTACCTTTACTGTCTCATCTGAAGCACTTATCTCTCTGTTAAGTGCGCTTATATATCCAACTGTAACTGATTGTCCATATCCAAGTGCATTTCCGATTGCCACGCACGGATCACCAACTGCAAGATCATCCGATGAACCTACCTGAATCTCCTTTATCTCATTCAAAGTGTCATCCGATATGTCCGAAAGCTTAACTGTGACAACTGCTATATCATTGTTCTCAACGTATCCCTTTACCACCGCATCTGCACTCTTGTCATCGACAAATGTAACTGACAGTGACTTAGCATTCTGTACCACATGATAATTAGTTGCAAGATACAGGTACTGATCATCCTTGCCGATGATGATACCTGAACCGGCTCCTGTTGACTCCTGCTGATATGAATTGAACCAGTAATCATATGTTGTTACGTATGTTCCTGTGATCGATACGATGGAAGGCATAACCTTCTTGGCAACCGTTGACACATCGTACACTGTACTTGTCGTGTCTGATGATGCCTGCTTGAGCTGTGGTGCATTGTTCTCTGTTGAACCCTCAGCACTCTGCTCTGTTGTGGTCTGCGAATCTTTGCCGAGAAGCTTATCCGATCCATATCTGACCCCCTGGAATACAACGCCTGCCACAAGTCCGAATACAACAGCCGCTGCAACCACACCTGCTGCCTTCTTGCCAAATCCGCTCTTCCTGTTCTTTGGCTTCTTATCTTTTGCCTTCTTCTGTCTCATATTGTTATCTGAAGGCTTTCCTGTTCCCATATTGTTCATTGGATTGCCTGCCTGATTCTGATAACCCTGATTCATTCTCTGGCTGTCATACCATGCTTCCATGCCATTTACATTTCTCTGAAAACCTGAATATGAAGCGTTCTGTGTACCGACTGTTTGAGCATTCTGCGATGAACTCTGTGCGCCGGCAGTCTGAGCGTTCTGTGCTGAGCCATGTACACCGGCTGTCTGATTGTTCTGCGCTGACTGTGCGCCCTGAACATTCTGTGTCTGCTGTGAAGCATTTGTTGAAGGTCTGTCAAATCTTGAATCTCCTCTATTGTTCATATAGCTGTAATGATACAGACCATCCTGCTGTGGTGCCTGACCACTATTTCCATTCATCTGGTTCTTGTTTTCCTGTTCCATCTCTATCATCCTTTCGCATCTTTATTATCTTAATTCCTGTAATCGGTACCTTTCTCTTTCTTACAGTTGTTACTATACGCAGTAAATGTGTCATATTTGTGTCTTTATTGTTTTAATTCTGTGCACAAATGTTATATACTAGTCAGGTACGATCTCAAATAACCCTTATGGAGGATAATATATGTTTAGAGTATGAAAACTTATAAAAGATAACCACCTCATGAAGGATACCGTGATATGCATATCCGACTACGAGATGACGCGTACCCACAAGGTATACAAGGCCCTTGAGGATATGTGCTACGAGTTTGACCTGGCAAAGCCGGTGTGGCTTAAGAAGAATAAGGATGAGTTTATCCACCACGCCAGAACCAGATTCACAGCGGATAACTTTGTGGAGGATATAGATTTTGACTACCTTGATTTTCAGGTAATAGAGGAGGAATACTAGATGTTTTCTGTCTCTTCAGTGAGCAAAAGCTACGGCAAAAATAAAGTTCTGACAGATGTGTCACTGTCCGTATCCCCGGGTGAATGCATCGCCCTTCTGGGAATCAACGGATCGGGTAAATCCACCCTGCTGGGAATACTATCCAGAAACATAAAGCCAGACTCAGGGTGCTTCGGTTTCGACTGTCAGGCAAATGCTTTGCTCTGCTCCCACAGGACAATCCACTCATACCGGAACTCACAGCCATTGACAACATCAGACTGTGGCACCCCGGAAGCAGGAAAACAGTCATGAACTCCCACAATATGAGCATATGTCAGTCTCTCGGTGTGGATTCATTTCTGGACAAACGTGTCTCAAAGCTCTCCGGTGGAATGAAGAAGAGGCTAAGCCTTGCCATCACGATGATGTCTGACCCGGATCTGCTTCTTCTCGATGAACCTCTGGCCTCGCTTGATCTTCTATGCAAGAACGGGATACTGAGCTATCTCCAGAATTACATAACACATGGAGGAAGTGTCATCATCGCCACACATGAGACATCTGCGCTGGATATATGCAACAAGATATACACACTGAAAAATGGACACATCCAACTGGCCATAGACAGAAATATCTCACCCGGATACACCTCACCTGAAACCTACATCAATCTGATCAGATCATAGCTTTATCTAAAGGAGTTTTATGTTTTACCGACTTATACGAACTGATTTGAAAAGAATAGCTCATTATGGAATATACATGGTAGTCGCAAAGCATTTGTCATGATGACGGTTTTCCTGTGTCTTGCGTTAAACGCGAACTCTTTCATCTACTCTGATGACCGCTCCGAACCACTTTCAATCGGAATCGTGATGAGTGCAGATTCAAAAACCGCACAGATGGCATACAACACGATATCTGATATGGACAGCTACCACTCATCATGTGTATTCACAGAATTTTCAGACAAGGATACAGCCCTTTCAAGGCTCTCTGACGGAGACCTGTTCGCTGTGATCTACGTCCCTGACAATATCATAAGCGACATCATGGACGGAACGAACACACCTGTCGAGGTATACTATTCTGACAACCGGTCCATCGATACATTTGTGCTGAATGACCTCTTCCGCTCCACATCCTCCATGCTTGGCATATCCCAGGCGGCCATATATTCGGTTCAGGCGATAGGAAGGAACATGGAGCTTCCCGAGGATATTCAGGACACGCTCAGCAACGATGTAAATGCCATGTTCATGACTAAGGTTCTTGACAGGACTGCCAACTTCACCGTCGACAAAATAAATGCAACCAGAGCAGCAAATACCACCGACTTCTACACAAGTGCGGCGGTTCTTCTCATGATGATGCTGTGCAGCGTTGTTTTCTTCCCATTCCTGCTCGACCTCCCAGCCTCTTACATAACAAAGCTCAGGTCACAGGGAATTGGCAAAGTCAGACGCAATGTCAGCAATTTCATATCCATGTTCATATGGCTGTATATCCTTTATATAACTGTATACATGGCTCTCGCCCTGGCATCACTGTTTATCGATGAACTGCATGTAAATATCCACATGAGCGGGATACTGTTCGGAATCGTCATAGCTACATGTGTCGCGGTATATACACTGCTCATAAGTCTGCTTCCCGCAGGGATACACGGCTGCACACTGCTTCTCACTGTGGTCACTGTCATACTGGCCTATGTGAGCGGCTTATTCATACCGGAAGCCATGCTTCCAAACTTTGCAAAGGATATATGCCATGGATCGCTGCTCAATAAGCTTGTGCAGACACTGTGCATATATTTATCATAAATTTACGGAGATACATCTATGAACCATATAAGACAGATAAACTTACTTATAAAGAGAATACTGTGCCGTCCCGCCATGATCGTCGTTCTGCTGGTCATCCCCGCTGTGCTGATTGCTGTGAGCTTTCTGCCAGCCAGAAAGCAAAGCACCGAGATCGTGTCCGGCGTGTATATTGAAAGTTCTGACGAACACACGGATGCTTTCCTGTCGTATCTCACATCGACATCCACGGGATTTACCTTCAGGCACTATGAATCCCTGAAAGACATGAAGGATGATGTAGCATCCGGCAGGATCGACTCCGCGTACATGGTTCCTGATGGTTTCAGTGAATCAATGATCCACTCTGACGGGAAGTGCCACATAACCGTGTATACAACCGATGGAAGCTCATTCCAGTCTGTGTCCGAAGAATCCGTGTATGCCGCCCTCCTGTATGCATATGCGGCAGACATGTCTGTATGTATGCTCCAGGATCGTTATCTGGCAAATGTCCCATACGACGAGACCCAGATGTCAGAATACACCAGTGATAGATTTAAGGGATATATCGAAAATGAGGACATTTTCACCATCGAGAGCGGACTCACCGGAAAATACACGGCATCGACAGATATTGCGCCAAACAATTTTCCTGTGGAAATATTGGTTTACATAACTTTGTTCGTGTGTTCTCTCCTGGGACTTCAGAACTATCTCCGGGATCTGGACTGTGGGGCTTACTCTATCCTCTCCTCCAGAAAAAAAGCCGGATTCTGTGTAAAAAATATAGCAGCGGGAATTATTCCCGCTGCCATTATCAGCTTTATATCCTTGATCATATATTCCGGCACCAATGGCTGTCTCAATGTCCTGCTGCATATCGCCGCAGTGTCAGTCATCAGCCTTGCTGCTGCACTTATATTCAGAGTGATATTCAGGCGCTATAAGATATTTACTATAGCTCTGCCATTCATCATCATCTGTACTCTTCTCCTGAGTCTTCTATCAATGCTCTCGCAGATGTAGACTCTGTGATCTGCTTTACCAGACATCCATAGCTGTCAGCCGGCACCGCCACATTGAAGCACACATCTGCAGTGTAATCCGTACTGTCTATCAGTGCATCACTGTTGCTGAGAAGATATTGTACCTTACCCGAATCGTTGTAGTTCGTGGTTATCTTCACCAGCTTCATAAGCTGCATCTTATGTATACCCGCATCAGACAGTGCAAGCTTGGCTGCCTCGGTGTATGCTCTCACAAGACCACCTGTTCCGAGCAGTGTTCCACCAAAATACCTTGTGACCACTATACATATATTAACCACCGCATTCCCCGTGATAACCTCCAGGATGGGTTTTTCCAGCCGTTCCCTGCGGTTCTCCGTCATCAGAGAATCTTAGCAATGTATTCTCGCTGCCTATGGCAAATGCATAGCAGTTGTGCCTTGCATCATAGTGCCTTTGCTTCCTGATCTTCTCGACAAAGGCATATGCCTCTTCCTCCGAGGACACAGGGACTGCATAGCCGATGAATCGTGATTTCTTCTCTACTATCTCGTCCTGCCCCTCCTGTAATATCGTGTTGTATGTCTCTATCATCGCTTCTCCGAATTGCTGGTGAGCAGCTTGCCCAGCTCATCCATAAATGTATTCACATCCTTGAACTCTCTGTACACTGATGCAAATCTTACATAGGCTACCTGATCAAGATCCTTGATCTTATCCATGACTATCTCACCTATGGTCGTGCTCTCTATCTCTCTCACTTCCATGTTGAAGATGGTGTTCTCTATGTCATCTATGCACTTTGTGACTGCTTCCGCTGAAACCGGACGCTTATGGCATGACTTTATGACACCTGACTCTATCTTGGAACGGTCATAAGTCTCTCTGTTCTTGTCCTTCTTGATGACTATGAGAGGTATGGTCTCCACCTTCTCATATGTGGTAAATCTCTTACCACAGGCGTCACACTGTCTTCTTCTTCTGATCGCACTTCCATCCTCCGCTGGTCTGGAATCGATAACCTTTGTATCATCTGCTGAGCAAAATGGACATCTCATATAATTTTCTCCTTATATCTCCCAACTTCGGAGGGACCTTCTTACGATATTATCTTTACTGGGCACTTGGCCTTACATGCACCACAATTTGTACACTTCTCCGGATCTATGTGAGCAAGGTTTCTGTCTATCGTGATGGCTCCAGCCTCACAGTTCCTTGCACACAGTGTACATCCGATACATCCTGCGCTGCAGGCTGCCTTGACCTGAAGACCCTTGTCATGGGAATTACATCTGACAAGTCTCTCTGCATCATATGGAACCAGCTCTATCAAGTGTCTCGGGCACTCTGTGACACATTTGCCGCATGCCTTACACTTCTCCTTATTAATTACCGCAATTCCATCTATAATGTCAATAGCCCCGAACTCACATACTGCCTTACATGAGCCATAACCTGTACATCCATATGTACATGCCTTAGGACCGCTGTTTGGATTGTTCTGTGCCAGCTTACAGTCCCTTGGTCCAACATACTCGTATACATCCTTCGCCTTCTCGCAGTCTCCTGCACACTTGACAAATGCCACATACCTTGTATTTTCAGCGTTTTCCACGCCCATGACCTCACTGATCTTCGCTGCCACTGCCTCGCCTCCAACAGGACACGCTGATGGCGGCATCTCACCTTTGGCGATGGCCGCTGCCAGTCCGTCACATCCCGGATAACCACATCCACCGCAGTTATTTCCCGGAAGGAGCTCTCTTACTGCTATTTCTTTCTCATCTACTTCTACCTTAAATTTTTCTCCTGCGACACCCAGAAGGATACCTATCACAATACCTACGCCTGCGACGACTGCCACAGCTATCAATATTCCTGTCATATCCGCACCCTCCTTATATCAATCCTGAGAAACCGAAGAACGCGATCGCCATAAGACCTGATGTGATGAGAACTATAGGGGTTCCCTTGAACGCCTCAGGTATAGGGCTGTGCTCAAGTCTCTCTCTGATTCCTGCAAGTATCACTATGGCTATAGTAAATCCGACTGCAGAGCCACATCCGTTGATGGTACTCTCAAGTATACCGTAACCGCTCTGTACATTTGAGAGAGCGATACCAAGCACGGCACAGTTGGTCGTGATCAGTGGAAGGTAAACTCAAGTGATTCATACAATGACTTGACCTTCTTCTTGAGGAACATCTCAACAAACTGTACAAGTGCTGCGATCACAAGGATGAACACTATGGTGTTGAGGTACTCAAGTCCGAATCTTCTCAGTATGCCGTAATACACAACGCTGGTGACAAATGAAGCTATGGTCATGACGAACACAACCGCTGCTCCCATTCCGGTTGCTGTGTTGACACTCTTGGACACTCCAAGGAAAGGACACAGTCCAAGGAACTGGCTGAGGATAACATTATTTACAAGTGCCGCTCCGATGGCTAACAATAAAATATTCATTATCTCTTACCTCCCTTTCCTTTTTTCTTCTTTATATGAGCCATTGTCTCCTTGAGCTTTATGTCGGAATCTGCTGGCTCGTTCTCTGCAGAGTGTTCTGGCTGCTCTGCTTCCGTCGGCTGATCCGTTGATGGCTGCTCTGCTGCCACTTTGTCTGCTACTTCCTGTTCTGCGGCTGGCTGCTCTGTTGACTTCTCATTCTGGAGATTGTCCTGACTGTCTGACTGAGTCTCTGCAACAGTCTGCTGCTCCTCATCTGGCGTCTTTTCCTGCTGAACTTCCTCAGCATGCTCCTTAAGCATCTTTCCTGTCGCATTCGGAACAAGCTTTATGTCGGCGAGGACTGACTCTCTGGTCGGTGCATATGGGCTGAGTCTTGACTCATCCTTCTTCGCCTCATCTGGCTTGTCAGCCTCTGGCGCTGTATTCTTTGCTGCATCCTTATCTGCCGCTGCAGGTGTCTCTTCCTGCTTCTTAACCTGTTTTGAATCCGCTGAAGGTTTCGCCGGAGCCTCTGCTGTCTTTACAGGAGCCGGAGTCTCTGAAACCAGCTTGCCACAACATGCTTTGCATTGATACAGCCTGCACATGAGTCCGGTCTGCATGCTGCCGGGATCTCCTCTCCATTTGCCAGTGCCTCGGCTGCCTTCTTTGCATTTCTCTTGTTGATAAATGCTATGATGAATGCAAGCACGAAGAATGCACCAGGTGCAAGTACGAATATTGTTATAGGTGTGTACAGGCTGAGTGCATTGCCTATACCCTTTATAATTCCCGATGAGTTCTGAAGTAAGTTGCCATCTCCAAGTATCTGGAATCCAAATACACAGCCCTTTCCGACAAGCTCTCTGAACATTCCTATAAGTGTAAGGCCAACTGTAAATCCAAGGCCCATTCCAAGTCCATCAAATATAGATGGAAGTACCTTGTTCTTGGAAGCATATGCCTCGGCACGACCAAGGATGATACAGTTTACAACTATAAGTGGTATATACAGTCCAAGGCTGCTGTTGAGTGATGGCAGGTACGCCTGCAGCAGAAACTGTATGATAGTAACAAACGAAGCTATGATAACTATAAATGATGGTATTCTGACCTTATCAGGTATAACCTTTCTGAGTGCTGAGATCATGAAGTTGCTGAGCACCAGGATACATGTGGTCGTGAGTCCCATTCCTGCGCCATTGATAGCTGATGATGTAACCGCAAGTGTCGGACACATTCCAAGCATCTGTACGAAGGTCGGGTTCTCTTTCACAATACCATTATATAAACGCTCTGTACATTTTCCCATTACTTGTCACCTCCGTTCGACGCTGCAGATGAATCAGTCAGCAAAGACCGCCATTTATGGACTTCACATACTCAAGTCCCGCATTCACCGCATTGGTAACCGCATTTGTTGTGATGGTAGCTCCTGACAGGGCATCTATCTCCTCGTCCACTGTTGCACCTGACTTGGTGTACTGGAACTTGTCGACCTTCTTGCCTGCAAACTGCGACTTGAAGCTGTCTGTGTCAGCCTCCATACCAAGTCCTGCAGTCTCTGAGAGTGACAGGAATGAAATTCCATTTGTCGTTCCATCCGCTCTGACTCCCATGGCAAGCTGAAGGTCTCCACTATACGCCTCATGTGATGTGACAGTCACAACATATCCAAGTGCTGAACCATCGCTGCCCTTTGCTTCCACGATCTCATCTATATCTGCGTTATATCCGGCATCTGACAGGATCTTTGCAGCCGCATCGGCATCAAAGTCAGCATAGCCGTCAAACGAATCCGCATCATCGAATACCGCCTTATATGCCTCTTCCTTTGCTTTCTGCTCTGTAACTGCTATAGGATCCTTTGTGATCTTATATACATAAGCCAGTGCAAATCCTGCTATGACTGTGATTATCATGATTGCTATAGTTGCTATAACAATCGACTTTGTATCCATCTTGGACTTTGTTCCGGCTGTGTCACCCTGGGCTGCAAGCTCTGCGCCCTCTCCGAAGCTCTTCGGCTGTGTCCATCTATCAATGAGTGGCACAAGCAGGTTGGAGAATATGATCGCATATGATACGCCCTCTGCTGATCCTCCGTATATTCTGAAACAGAATGTGAGTATACCAAGTATCACACCAAACACAACCTTACCCGCAGGTGTGATAGGTGATGTAACATAGTCAGTTGCCATAAAGAATGCTCCAAGCATCAGACCACCACCGCACAGGTGTCTTTGCGAGGAATGTAAGATCAAAACCTCTACCCGATGCAACCGCATATATCATAATGAGCACCGCAAATGTTCCTATATATGTAAATGGAATAACCGGCTTTATAACTCTTCTGATCAGAAGATAAGCCGCACCAACAAGTAAACATACAACTGATGTCTCACCTATGGTTCCCGGTATATTTCCAAGAAACATATTGAGTACATTGACATTTGCCAGATCCCCTGTGTTCTTGAGCACTGCAAGAGGTGTAGCAGTTGTCACACCATCATACGAGAATGATGTCATTCTTCCTGCAAATGATATGAGAAGGAAACATCTTGCGCCCAGCGCTGGATTCATGAAGTTGAATCCCAGTCCTCCAAAGAGCTGTTTAACTATTATAATGGCAAATGCACTTCCGAGTATCGCCATCCACACCGGTACATCCGGTGAGAGGTTCAGTGCAAGAAGAAGTCCTGTTACAACTGCACTGAGATCGCCTATGGTTACTTTTCTGTTCATCATCTTCTGGTACAGCCACTCAAACAGCACGCATGAGACCACGCATGTGAGTATAAGTATCATAGCGTTCAGCTCGAAGTTGATGATTCCAAATACGGTTGCCGGAAGCAAAGCAATGATCACATCCAGCATAATGCTCTGTGTACTTCGTTTATCTCTGACATGTGGAGATGACGAAATCTTAAATGTATTATCCAATGTGTACACCTCCTACTTCTTTTTATTCGCAATGATGGATTTTCTTGTTCCCGCAATGGTCTGTGTCAGATGTCTCTTCGCCGGACACACATACGAACAGCATCCACACTCACAACACTCCATTCCGTTGTGAGCCAGGAATCCCTCTGTATCCCCATGCTCAGCCAGTGAAGCAAGCATCGAAGGAACAATACGTCCCGGACACACATCAACACAGCGTCCGCATCTGATACAGTTGCTCGGTTCAAGGTCTGCCACCTCGTCATGTGTCATACACAGCAGTGCCGACACTCCCTTGGTTGCAGGAACATCCAATGAGAAAAGTGCCTTTCCCATCATAGGACCGCCTGAGATCACCTTCTCAGGAACCACACCATCCTTAAATCCACCCGCGGCCTCTATAAGCTCCTGACAGTTTGTTCCTATCCTCACCATAAGATTGCATGGATTCTCTATGGCATCACCTGTTATGGTGACTATCCTTGTGTAGAGTGGTCTTCCCTCTATAACTGCCTCATATATGGACACGATGGTATCAACATTGTGAACTATACATCCACCATCCGCTGGAAGCATCTTGGAGTTGACATATCTTCCAGTGTTAGCATATATGAGCTGACGCTCGGCACCCTGAGGGTACTTGGTCTTCATCACATGGACTTCGATCTTGTCATTGTCCTTTACCTTATCCCTGAGAAGTTCTATTGCCTCAGGCTTATTATCCTCTATGGCGATGATTCCCTTTGCATGATCAAACAGATTGATACATATCTCAAGTCCCAGTATCAGCTTGTCCGGTTCCTCCATCATCCTTCTGTAATCCGAAGTAAGATATGGCTCACACTCTGCGCCATTTACTATTATGTAGTCGATCGCATCCTCGTTCTTCGGGGACAGCTTGACATTTGCAGGGAAACCGGCGCCGCCCATTCCTACTATTCCGGCCTCCTTGATGATCTCCTTCACATCCTCTCTATACAGAGTGGACAGATCTTTTACATTTGCTTTGCAAAGTCGATCTCCTCAAACAGGCCATCATTCTCTACAACTATTGATTCAACCTTTGATCCACCAGGCACATATCTCGGCTCGATTGCCTTGACCTTTCCCGATATGGATGAATGTATATTCGCTGACACGAAGCCACTGGTCTCCGCAATCTTCTGACCAACCAGGACTCTGTCGCCCTTCTTCACTATAGGTGTGGCCGGTGCCCCTATATGCTGACTCAGCGGGTACACGCAGTCACCTTTTGGAAGGTATTCTCTGACAGGCTTTTCCATTGACAATTCTTTGCCTTCATATGGATGAATTCCGCCCAGAAATGTTAACAAACCCATGTTCTACCTCTTTTTCCTTATATATTTTTATTAAAAAAATCTCCCTATATAATAACGCTTTAAGCCCTCAAAAACAACCTAAATGGGGATATATTATCATTTTAAAATATGGAAATTCTTCTGCTTATCCGCAAAAAAAACGATCACATATAAGATATAGACACTTATGTCTTTTCTGTATCTTACATGTGATCATTTATAAATTCATTCGGATATCATTCTAATATTCTATGGACGGAAGCTTTCTGACAAGCACAGCCCCCCCGCCAGGCCTATGCACACACCGGCTATAGTTCCCGATATGCACAGCACCGGCATATACAACATGATATTGCCACTCTTCATGAGAAGTGCTGCCATTGCTATTTGCCCTGCGTTGTGGCTCACTCCGCCTAGTATGCTCGTTCCAAGGAGACCAAACAGATCCTTTTTCCTGCAAAGCGTCATGACCAGAAGTGACAACACCGCTCCCGCCATGCTGTATACCATAACCGTCATATTGCCAAACAACAGCGACGACAGCACCACTCTCACCAGTGACACTATCCACGCATCTGATATCCTCAGCCTGTACATGACAACTATGGTGACCATATTTGCAAGTCCCAGCTTGATTCCCGGAACAGCTATATTCACCGGGATCATGGATTCAAGATAGGAAAATACCATGGCTATGGCCACGAACATACCTGTGTATGTGATCCTTGTACTCCAGCCATGCATTCTATCCACCGCCGTCTCTGAACTTTTCTGATCATTTTTATCTCTACTGCACATCTATATCTCTTTCCCTGCCACCTTGTATCTCTATGACAAGCTTGTGCGGAAGACAGGTTATAGTCTCTCCTCTCCTGCTCTTCCAGCCCATATTCACACACACCTTATCCGGGCAGTCCGCATCACCGACACTGATCTTCCCAGATTCAACCACAACAGTGTTGCTGCCCCTGTCCGTGTTGAACTCATAGGTATCGTCGACTGTCATGTCTATGGTCTGCACCAGTTTGTCATCTATATACACATCCGCGGTATTGCCCGTTGGAAGCACAAGCCGCATGACAAGCCAGCATATAATTCCCGCTACTAAAAGGACTACACACAATATCAGATCTTTTTTTCTAAACCATCCTGCCATATCTTCACATCACTCTGCCAATTTATAGTCTTCTGCCGTTATGGTGAATCGGTCCTTCAGGCCTTCACTGACATACACATTCTTATCCTCATCTATGATGACGGCCTCCGCACCATACTCCTGAATGGTCTTCATAGCCTTATCCTTATCCATCAGCATACACAGTGTGGACAAGGCGTCACTGGTCAGTCCGTTATCACACACTACCGTGGCCGCTATAGTGCCATTCCATGCCGGATATCCTGTCCGGGGATCAAGTATGTGGTGGTATCTCCTGCCATCCTGCTCAAAATACTTTTCATAATCTCCCGATGTGGATACAAATGCCGTCTCCCCATCGCCAAAGCTTATGACACCCATGGTCGTTCCCTCTCCGGCTCTCGGATCCTTGACACCGACCTTCCAGGCTGTACCATCAGGCTTGCTTCCGTACACAACTATACTTCCGCCCAGGGCCACACATGCACCGGCCGCATCAGTACCCTTGAGATACTCTGCTGCCATGTCGCAGCCATATCCCTTGCCGACTGCTCCCAGATCAAGCATCATACCAGGCTCTGATATCCTTAACGTATCGCCATCCACACTTACCTTTGACACATCCACCAGCCTCAGTGCACTGTCTATATCCGCCTGTGATGGAATCTCTGTCCTGCCATCTTCTATCCCCCACACATCCGCCAAAGGCCGTATGGTGATATCCAGCAGATCGTCATGAGCCCTCGATATGTCAAGCGTCTGCTTCAGCACACCCGCAAGCTCGCTGCTCACCGTGATATCCTCATCAGGCTTATATGTGGTGTTCACCCTGTATATCTCAGAGTCCGCTGAGCGCCATGACAGCACATCCTTGTCCAGGCTGTCTATGAGCTTCAGCATCCCGTCTATATTCTCACTGCCATGGCTTCCATACACTGTAAATGACGCACCGTTCCCATGGTGATCGTGTTCCTTGTATATTCACTTTCACCTGACCGTCGCACGCCTGATATGATGACCATAGCAATCACAGCCACCATGACAACCACTACGGCTGCTATCCTGTACCATTTCTTCATGGTCTGCCTACCTCTGTGTTATTTCAGATATTCGTCGTGAACCTGTTCTCTCAGCGAATATCTGAAGGATTTCTCGTACTCCACATTCTCATTGATGCTGTGGTTTACCTCCTCGAAGAAGCTCTGGTTGATGATATCCATGGAGTAGAATATCGGGTAGTTACTGTTCTTCTCCCACATCATAACTCCACCATCCACGGATTCCTTACCGTACTCCTCCTCGTAGCGCTTCTTGCAGTCTCCACTGCACAGATATACATGACACAAACCGTTGAGGGTCTTCTTCAGCATATCCGTTCTGAGTATATATCCATCACAGTCTATCGCCCAGTCCGGTATCTCATCCGGCTTCACTATGACTATGATCGGCATATATCTGTCAGGGCTCTCAACAATCGCATTCAGCTTGTCATAGCTGATCTCCTCAGGGCTTGATCCCTCCTCCATGACTATCCCGGCGTCTACAAAGCCAACCTGATTGAACATATCCTTCATGAACTTTGGCCTGCTGTATCTTCTCTCCTTGACGTTGATGGTCTCACATATGTTCTCCACATTCACATCATATATATCCCCGGCACTCACCATATCCACTGTCACATGCCATATAACACCAGCCTCTGAATTGCTTATGTGCTGGAAATCCATATGAAACTCACCGGCCTCATATGTTATATATACCTTATATCCTATGGTGGAATAATCCACACTCGTGAGTTCCTCGGGCATCTGTGGGAACACCATACTGATGTGCTCTCTGACCCATTTGTATATGATCTCACACGCCTTGTCATAACCCGCCGCAGGTATTCCTACCCTGTGGCTGTACACAACATTCGGAACCATAGGCTTTATCTCAGTCTTCACCTCTGGTCTTACCGCTGGAACGAACTGCTCCTTGTCAAGCAGCCTTGATATATACTCGTTGTGGACTATCTCCTTGTTGATCAGATAAATAACTCTGTCAGGAGTCAGCTCCTTGTGATACTTCTTGTTGAGCAGAATCTCAACCAGTTCGCGCTTGCTCACAGTGTGGAACTGCGCCACGATATCCGGATTGTTGTCCAGATATTCCCTGAGCTCAGGCTTAAGCGGATCCTGCGTGATCCTGAGCCTGTATTTGCTTCTTATGGCATTCTCCCAGTTCTTCTCCTTGTACTGTGAGTCGTGAATACTGTTGAAAATCTGCATGATAGACCAGTCGCACAGCTCCAGATTGGCTATGATACTGTTCATGACTCTGGACAGATCCTCATGTCCAGTCCACAGATCGGTCTCCTTGGAATCAGAACCCAGCTTATACTTATATCTCATCTCATGCTCTATCTCATGCCAACCCTCGAAGAGCACCGTCCTGAGCTGTACCTCAAATGTCTGGTCAAACGGCTTGTTCCACACACTTGCAGGTATGTTTCGCAGATATTTGCTCGGTATCCTGAACACACCGTTACATTTCTGTGCCTCAAATTTGTTCTCCTCATTCTTCGTCTTGGACCAATTGTCCAGAAGAAACGTCTCCTCAAGTATCTTCTCACATATATCCATGTCCTCCAGATAGAACAGGTTGATTCGTATACCTATGATATCCTGAATCTTTCTTCCACCTTCCTGCATGGAGTATTTACCAGTCTCCAGCTTGTGCAGAAGTGACGATTCTGACTTGATTCTCGATGTACTGTTAAAATATATTCCCGCATTGTTCAGCTTCGTGACAAGAGTGTTGAGCAGACTCATCTTCACATTGTTGATCTCCTCTATCTCCTGTTCCTGAAGAAGCTTCTCGTCACTATTATAGTCATAGATGCTATAATCCATTCCATCATTCCTTTTCTGTAATTATATATCAATCCGCCCTGCGGCGTCTTTCCTATATCCACGCATATCTTTATCTAGTATATCACAATAATTGTGTATTTTGCTTAAAATAATATGAACATTTTATAAAAAACAGTGCAATTCCACCCTTATAGTATAAAATCCACTCCATTTTCTTGCGAAAGTAAAGGCTTGTATATATAATTAAAAGGCTAGAACACAAATGAGAGGTTAAATTATGATTTTAGACTGTCAGAACATCTGCAAAGCATTTGGCACAGATGTTATATTGGACAATATTTCTTTTCATCTTGAGGAAAAGGAGAAAATGGCTATAGTCGGCATAAACGGCGCCGGCAAGACCACTCTTCTCAAGATAATAATGGGTGAGGAAAGTGCTGACTCCGGTCAGGTCATAGTGTCAAAGGACAGGACCATCGGCTATCTGTCCCAGTATCAGGAGAGCAATTACAACACTACTGTCCGCGGTGTCATGATGGATGCACTAAAGCCTATCCTTGAGCTTCAGGACAGGATGCGCGAACTGGAACACACCATGGCTGAACAGACCGGTGAGGAGCTCGAGAGATCTCTGGAGCTCTACAACCGCTACACCCACGAATTCGAATATAAGAACGGCTATAGCTGTGAGAGCGAGGCAAATGGAGTTCTCAAAGGACTAGGTTTCTCCAAGGAGGATTATGACCGCCACACGGACTCTCTGTCCGGTGGCCAGAGGACAAGACTTGCACTCGGCAGACTACTCATGGTGAAGCCGGATATCATCATCCTCGATGAGCCGACAAACCATCTGGACATGGAATCCATCTCATGGCTTGAGGGCTTCCTGTCATCCTACCAGGGAAGCGTCATCATCGTCTCCCACGACCGTTATTTCCTCGACAAGATCGTGACCAAGATAGTCGAGCTCGACAATGGCCACAGCCAGGTATACAATGGCAACTACACCTACTTCGCACAAAAGCGGGCAGAGATCCGTGAGAACATGATGAAGGCATATCTCAACCAGCAACAGGAGATCAAGCATCAGGAAGAGGTCATCACGAAGCTCAAGCAGTTCAACCGTGAGAAGTCCATCAAACGTGCAGAGAGCCGTGAGAAGATGCTCTCACGTATAGAACGTCTCGACAAGCCAACCGAGGTTGCATCCGAGATGAGGATCACTCTAGCCAAATGTCTTAAGCGGCGAGGATGTTCTTACGATCGAAGGACTCTCCAAATCATTTGGCGACAATAATCTGTTCTCAGGAATAGATATGGATATCAAACGTGGCGAACACGTCGCCCTGATAGGTGGAAATGGAACCGGAAAGACAACCATACTGAAGATGATCAACAGGCTTGTATCCAAAGATGCCGGAGCTATCATACTTGGATCACGCGTCAAGATTGGTTACTACGATCAGGAACATCAGGTACTCACGATGTCCAACACCATATTCGATGAGATAAGCGACGCCTACCCTGATCTGTCCAACACCAGAATCCGTAATGTCCTTGCGGCATTCCTCTTCACAGGTGAGGACGTGTTCAAGAGGATACAGGATCTGTCAGGTGGCGAGCGTGGACGTGTGTCCCTTGCCAAACTGATGCTCTCTTCCGCCAACTTTCTTATTCTGGATGAGCCGACGAACCACCTGGATATCACATCAAAAGAGATACTGGAGAATGCCATAAGGAACTACACCGGCACTGTCCTGTATGTATCCCACGACAGATACTTCATCAACCAGACGGCCACAAGGATCATCGAGTTAAGGGACAAACAGCTCACAAGCTATATAGGCAATTACGATTACTACGAGACCCACAGAACGTATTCCACAGATTTAGTAAGTCCATTCACTCCAATAAGCGGAGTCTCTGACGCACCGGCCCAGACCGCTCCCGCTGTCTCACAGGCCAAGCTCTCATGGCAGGAAAGCAAAGCTGAGGCGGCAAGGCAGCGCAAGAAGGCAAATGACCTGAAGAAGCTTGAGGCATCCATCGAGGAACTTGAGAACAGGATCGCAGAGATCGATGAACAGTTTCTTCTTCCTGAGAACGCCACAAATGTCGGTCTGCTGAACGACCTCACAAAGCAGAGGAACGAAGCCGACACAGAACTCAACGAGCTCTACACGAAATGGGAGGAACTGTCCGAGGAGGACTGATGGCGGGATCGCTCATGTCAAACCTGCAGGCTTAACTATATCAACAAATACCAAAAACACCATGTACGACTACAGCAAAGAGGATCCATATAAGGTATCCACTCACCGTATTCATATATGGTGTTTTCTTTGTTATCATGCACAGTCTCCTGTACATCTATTGTTCATACATGTCTCATGCACAGGTCCCTGTACATTTATGTCAATCTCTCTACATTCTAATGTCTCACATGAATTATCTTCATGGCATACTGTCCCGACAGATCATATGCAGAATTGCTTATATAGACCTGATCGCTGCTGCCCATTCCACCCTGAATGATCCAGTATTCAGGCTTATTTCCGCTGTTAGAACCCCAGTCATGCACATATGCCTCACATGCCGAAGCCGGAACTCCAAGCTTTCTCAGATACTGCTTAAGTGCAGTCGCTGAAGAGAACTTTCCAAAATAGATTCCGACATGGGTCGGCTCTCCATTCGTATAGTAGACAACTATATCACCAGGCAGGAGCGCATCGTATGAGAAGTCCTCCCTGTCCGCTGTGAGCTCGTAATCCGTCGCCTCACCCCAGCTTCCATTCTGCGCCAGAATCGCCTTGGCGATGACCTTGCGGAGTGCCCAGTCTGAGCATATATTTGATGAACTGATCACGAATCCGCCATTTGCAAAGTCAGTGTACTTGACTGACATATCACTTCCCGGAGTGCTGCTGCCTGCGTATCTAAGCGCATTTGCCACAAATACATTGCAGTAGATTCCTGTCTTGCCCAGATATTCATTGACAACCCTCTTCATCCATTCATCAAAATCCCAGCTTATCGAATCTGTCTTGAAGCATCTTCCCCAACTGTCAAATTCATACTCCACATCACCCACTACTATCTTCGTGAGTTTACTGCAGCGTCCATTTGCATCGCTGAAATAATACACCTTCTTGTTGTTGATCTTGGCGTTCTTAAGACCCTCAGACTTGTCGTTGAGCAGCTTGCCACTTCTGTACTCGGAATATCCTGTACTCTCGTCATAATACACATATTCAGTTACAGTTCCCTCATCGCCTACATAAGCCGCACTGTAATCACTAATCGTCTGCCAGCCCTTTGTTCTGACAGCCTTACCTGTTTTACCAAAGTAACTGCAGTTGTCCTGCAGTCTCACCACAGAATTCTTCTTTACTATCCATCTGTTATTCGAGAATACTCTGTACGTGTCTGCATATCCCGATACAGTATGTGTCGATCTGTAATATATCGCATCAGATATTCCCGTGCTGTCCGTGTGGAGCACAACATGTCCAAATGAAGGTATCCACGCATTCACCGCAGCCGTCCAGCCGCCCTCGCTCGCCACCTTCTGACATCTGTATCTTATGCCGTCCACCTGTACAAAATAGGTTGCCTCTCCGTTTCTTATGTAATACTTCTTATCCCTTGAGATCTCATACCACTTCGTGACGTTGCTCTTCGCACCGTTCACAAAGTAATAATATCTTCTGTTTACCTCGTATACACCGGTTGCCGTACTGGTCCATTTCCCCGACGAATACTGGTACAGTCTTCCCGACTGCATCCGCCTTACTGCCTTGCCGTCCACCGCAAAATAATACACGCAGTTTCCTGATGTGATCCAGGTCGATCTCACCGCAGCGCCGTCACTTCCAAAGTAATAATAGTCTTCTCCAAACTGCTTCACCACGTTCTTGACCGGAATACCCGCTTCGTAGTAGTACACTCTGGAATTTTCTGTTCTGAGTCCCTTGTACGCATTTCCATTCTTGTCAAACAGGACTTTTATATTATTTACCATGACAGCCTTATTCTTGACGGTGATCCTGACTGTTCCATTATAGCTGTAGAAATAATTGCCGTGATAAGCGCTCACAACATGCCCATCAAAAAGTTGGATATACTTCACATCATTTCCAGACATGCTTCCGGATATATCCGCGTCAACAAGCTCCCCTGCCGGTGAACTGCTTTGCCATATTTGTACCAGCCATCTCCCACAACAGCCTTGCCACTCACAAAGTAATCACAGTACCCGGATCTTGTGAACAGTCCTGTCGCCGGACTGCCCTCGGTATAATACACTCCATTGTAATATCCTGTCAGAGCTACAGAATAGTCCCTGGCAAATGTAAACTTTTTTTGAGCTCTATGGTATTGCCGCTCTTAACGCTCATGTTGACATATCTGCTTGAAGAATTATAATTCGCTGACTTCAGCATCTCAAAGCTGGTGTCTGTGTAGCTTCCGTTATACTGCACATTTGCATCGCTGTCATCCGCTGCGACAAGATAAAACTTGGAGTTATATCTTATCAGTGCGTATGTGATAAGTGTATCACTGTCCTCACCTGAACCAATGAAGTAACTCTCGCCCTCCGCAAAGCTGAGTCTGAACATGCCATCGGTGGAGTTCGTAAACACATATGTACTGCTGTTCATCTTAAGTGCTGTTTTCTCCACCACGCTGGTAGGCGTCGCCACCCCCGGAACCTCCGTATCCGCATATACAGATGCAGCCACATCCCCTGCAGTCTCCGCTTTGGCCGTCATGTTCCCCACACACGCCATCTCCGTCAGCAGAACAAATGCCACAGCTATGAGCAGAGCAAGAAATCTTACGTTATTCGACTTATACAATCCCTTCCTTATTGTTCGCAACATACTTCCTCCTGAGTATTTATTATGTATCTATAGTACACGATTTTGGCTGCATGTAAAATACAATATTTGATATTTTTCCGATATCTTCTCCACAAATTTCTTCGCCCCCGCCATATTTCTGTCATCAAGATTGACAAATGGATCATCCATTATGAGCATCGGCTTTTCATCCTGATACATGCTGTCCACTATTGCAACTCTTACACACACTCCGAGGATATCCGCCAGTCCCGAGCTCAAGGTCTGAGAATCCCTGTACATTCCCTGCTCTCTGTACCTGATTGTCATATCCGGGGCCGCCTGTACATTTCCTGCATGCTCTCCTGTAACGCACTCATAATACCTGTCAAATGCCTCCATGACCGGCACCGAATGTCCCACTGCAAATGTATCCCTGGCCTCACCCAGCAGCTCGTACGCCTTTACGTTGAGCTCGTATCTGTGCAGATCGTCTTCCAAAGCCTTTTTCTTATCCGCCAACGATGCCGTCACAGCGCTATCTCCTGTCTTCGAAGCTTGAGCTCCGCCAGTTCCCTGGCATACTCACCAAGTCTCATGTTTTCTGCCATATAGACCGACATCTCCTCATCCATATCGGATTCGTCATCGGCTGTATATATATCATCTGATCCGTCCGATCTGGTATCATCAGCGGCATCCCCTGGCTCTTCCACCTTATTCTTCCTGTGCCAAATCTTTTCATTTATCCCGCGTATAATGTAGTAGATTCCGAGTACACAAAACATACCTGCACATACAACAAATATAATCATAGCCATATCGTCAGGTTCTTCTATTCCAAGCATAAATTTCCACATCCCCAGAGATAAAAGTGCTGCGATCAACGCACAAAATCCTGTCATGATATATTTACTGCCACGTTTTTTATTATTTATGCTACTTCCAATGCTTTCTAGTTTTTCTGCATTATCTGCCTCTGGCTTCGCTGATTCCGGCTTCAACGGTTCATGCTTTACAACGGCTTTCTGTCTCTGCCGCCTCATCCGGTTCTGATTCTGCATTTCTATCTCACGGATATTTTTATTCAGCTCATTTATACTTCTGTCTATTCCATCAAGCTCCCTGACCTGCTCACGCATCCCATCAAGCTCATATTTTCTCCTGTACAGTTCCCCCGTCCGCTTGGTTGGCGACTGCCTGTTTATAACATTCTTCAGTATCTGTCTGTCATTCTCATAATTGCTTATATCATCCGTGCTGTCAGCGATATTACCAAGCTTAGCACTTATCCCATCCGTCGCCCAGGTCCGGCAGTCATCCTGCCCTATGTACATACTTCTCACAAATGACGCAGAATCCACATGAAACAGCTCCTCCCCAAGCTTATCCGTGAACATTCCTGTCACAGCATGAGTCGCCTCGTCGTATATCACGCATTTGTCATCGCTCTTCTTCGCGCCAAATGTCCTCTGAACCCTGTAGTTTCTGCCCCTGCTCTCAAATACCAGTTCTCCGCCATAGGCAGCCCCCGACCACGGGCGATATCTTTTTCTTTCATTCTCAATGTCATTTCTCTTCGTCTCACCGTCGAAGCCATACAGCATGACCCGGATAAAAGCGAAGAAGAGTCGACTTGCCCCAGCCATTATCCTGGACAAATGTATTTATCCCATCCTCGAACTGGACTTCCATGTTATTCAATTTGCCAAATCCATCTATATAACAAGATATCAATCTCATACTTAAAATATCTCCTCGCCCGAAAGAGCCCTGAGTCCTGTCTGGATCACATATGCCTTGTCATTTTCACTCATATCCTGCCTCATGACCTTCCTCACGAATTCGCCCTTGAGGGACGCATCATTCACATACCTCATGTAATCCACCTGAAAATCCGTGTGATCCAAGATCTCCATATAGTAGAACGAATCCTGAAACTGCTTAGTCAGATAATCCGTGTTTATCTCGCTCTCAACATTTACCGCGCCTGTGAGGGATACCCTCACCATGTCCCTGGACTCATCTTCCATGGTCCCCGGCAGTTCCTGATACAGTCTGTCTGCGATCATGTCCGCCGCATCAGAGCTTGACTCTGCCCCTGTCACGTCCACTTCCACATCGAACAGCCTTCTATAGGCAAATGGCACAAATTCGGTCTCAACCATATGCTTCCTCTCATCCACGTCAAGCATCATAAATCCATGCTCACCACACTCGTCAAAGCCCCTGCCCTCCAGACATCCCGGATAGCAATAGACTCCCCTGTGATCAAGACTTTCCAGCTTTCTTCCATGCACATGTCCCAGTGCCAGATAATCTATGCCTCTTCCCCTGAGTTTCTTCAGGCATACATCATTCATGTTGCGAGCCCTGCCATATTCCTGCTCCTGTCCGTGGAGTGTGACAATATTTATATCGTTCTCATCCAGTTCGAGTTCATCATATATGCTGTTGCAGTTTTCGTCATTCAGCACAGCGCCCGCGATCACTATATGTGATCCCTTAAGCTGATACTGCGTCCACTCATCTCCGAATAAATACAGATTCTCTGGGAGTCTCCGCCCAGCAAATAAGCTTTCATCCGGGTCATGATTTCCCCTCAGATAGAACACATCTATGTCAGCATACTTCGCTATCTCCCCCAGAACAACATTTATCGTCGTGGCAGACACTGTCTCTGAATCAAAGAGATCCCCCGCTATTATTACCGCCTGCACGTAATTCTCTGCAGCATACCCGAATATTTTCCTGAATGTGTTAAGTATCTCATTTCTTCTGCCTCTGGCTCTTTCTCTTCCAAGATGTGCACTCAGGGCTGAATCAAGATGGATATCCGCACAGTGTATTATTCTCATAGTTTCTCAACCTCAGTCATCTCTATTCTTTTTCTATATTAACATATTACGTAAAAATTTGCTCATAAAGAATAAAGTCCACGGCATATGCCGCGGACCCTGTCTACATCATATCATATACCTCCTGTCTGATACACATGTGTTTTCTCTCTGTATTCAATAGCAGAAAACTGTCTCTTAAGTTCATACATGAAGTATATTGCTCCTTGATTTTCGTTCCGTAATTATTACGGATTTTGTTTTTTCACAAACAAAAAACGCCAGAAGCCTTGGTTTTACAAGGTTTCTGACGCCTGTCTAGCAGGGGATGAGAGAATCGAACTCCCACCAAAAGTTTTGGAGACTCCTATCATACCATTTGACCAATCCCCTATATACAGAAAAAATTTAACACCTACTGCAGCGTTAAATTTTCCCGGTACGTTTTATTCTGTACCTTCCGAATTTCACACAGAAAGAGGTATCTTCTAAAAAGCTTATCTCTTAGAAACCTCTAAGGATAAGTCCTCGACCTATTAGTACTTCTCAGCTGAGTGCGTTACCACACTTACACCTGAAGCCTATCAACCTTGTAGTCTTCAAGGGGTCTTACTCCGAAGATGGGATATCTTATCTTGAGGGGGGCTTCACGCTTAGATGCCTTCAGCGTTTATCCCTTCCAAACTTGGCTACTCTGCCATGCCTTTGGTAAAACAACAGATACACCAGAGGTTCGTCCATCCCGGTCCTCTCGTACTAAGGACAGCTCCTCTCAGATATCCTGCGCCCGCGCCGGATAGGGACCGAACTGTCTCACGACGTTCTGAACCCAGCTCGCGTACCGCTTTAATGGGCGAACAGCCCAACCCTTGGAACCTGCTACAGCTCCAGGATGCGATGAGCCGACATCGAGGTGCCAAACCACTCCGTCGATGTGAACTCTTGGGAGTGATAAGCCTGTTATCCCCAGGGTAGCTTTTATCCGTTGAGCGATGGCAATCCCACTTTATACCACCGGATCACTAAGTCCTACTTTCGTATCTGCTCCACCCGTCGGTGTCGCAGTCAAGCTCCCTTCTGCCTTTGCACTCTTCGAACGGTTTCCAACCGTTCTGAGGGAACCTTTGAGCGCCTCCGATACTCTTTCGGAGGCGACCGCCCCAGTCAAACTCCCCGTCAGACATTGTCCCCCAGCCGGGTTACGGCTGCAGGTTAGAAACCCAGTACTGTAAGGGTGGTATCCCAAGGTTGGCTCCATGGCAACTGGCGTCACCATTTCCTAGCCTCCCACCTATCCTGTACAGACAGTACCGAATCCCAGTATCAAACTGGAGTAAAGCTCCATGGGGTCTTTCCGTCCTGGCGCAGGTAACCAGCATCTTCACTGGTATTTCAATTTCACCGGGTGTGTTGTTGAGACAGTGCCCAAATCATTACGCCTTTCGTGCGGGTCGGAACTTACCCGACAAGGAATTTCGCTACCTTAGGACCGTTATAGTTACGGCCGCCGTTTACTGGGGCTTAAATTTAAAGCTTCGATTGCTCTAACCTCTCCTCTTAACCTTCCAGCACCGGGCAGGCGTCAGCCCATATACCTCACCTTTCGGTTTTGCATA
>VOFF01000376.1_pt1:0-15000 | contig 116000 bp, 130 predicted proteins | sample 5384061 | NCBI WGS metagenome assembly VOFF01 (sample SAMN12384725, study PRJNA508395) | human gut metagenome | isolation source: healthy gut E | host: Homo sapiens | reverse complement strand
ATCATTGATACGAAAAAACTGTACGACAATATGGACAGCCTTCCGTGAGGGCTGCCACAGGGCTAACTGCACCGCAGTTTGGACAAGTCATGGACATACGTGTAAGTTCCTGCTCATTTGGAGTATGGACTACTGTCTCGTACATCGTATCTTCGGTTACACGCTCATCTATTATGCCGGTTGAATTCTGAAATTGCAGATGTCTGTCAACACCCTCATACATGAGATCAACTGTGTACCAGGATGTCTTTCGAGGCACTCTTGTAGTTCCCATCGTTTCTCTCTTCACAGGTGATGTATGCTGTATCATACGAATGCCTTTCCGTGCCATTCTATCCTTCTGAAGGCGAAGAATATATGACGTGTCTCCATCTCAGGCTGCGTGGACGCATGTCAGAATCATACCAATGATTTAATTCTATGGCGAAATCATCAAATATACTTCTGTGTTTCTCCCATGTCGGAGTATATTTCTTAAATGCTGTCACTTGTTTTCCATAACAGATCAAAGTAATTATACCAGCTATGATCAAAGCCGCTCCAATACATAGAAAAACAAGAGCCGGTGTCTTGTCTATATCTTCAATTGTGTAGACTGAGGCACCAAGTAGTCCGCAAACAACACTATACACCTCACAAATAAGTTCGTTTTTGGCTCTGGCACTTCTAGTTTACGTTTTTTGCTTGTTATATTTGATATATCTGAAAATATTGACATTTTCTTTCCCCCATGAATCCCATTAAACTTTTATTGTTATTGTATCTTTGAAACTATGCTATTCTCTGTCAGCGTCTGCAGGCAGTATATTCTCCGAGTGCCTTTGCCTTCAGATACTCATACCTCTGTCTTTTCTCTTCCTTTGCGAAATGTACCTCCCGCTGCTGCTCCGGATTATCCTCGTAATTCAAGACTTCATCACCGAACTGCTCACTTGTGAGATCAAATGCACAATCACCTATCACATTGTAACAATGATAGTTTCCGCCCGGTCTCTTTATACCGTACACTTTTCCGCCAAATATATCCTGTGCCAGGAACGCAGTGATAGAGCACTGCCCCAGCGTCATATTCTCATATGTCCATCTGTCCCTCATCCTCGGCGCACAGGTATCCGCACACCAGATATGACTCAGTGCATCATATAGATCTGTTGGGGTATTTATCCCCGGATATTCATCTGTGATGGCCGGTGCATCTGCATTCTTCCAGCCCCAGAAATTGTATGTCTTTTTTTCATCCATTTTTCTTATCCTCGATATTATAAGTTGTCTTCCCATATCAACTTTCTTGCTTCATTATATCACTCACACTGTGAATTCTCAGTGTTTAATTTATGGTATTATCCCACAGTATTTTCCAACACACCGATATTTTCCATCTCACATCTTACCACATCGCCGCCCTTAAGGTACAGTGGTTATCATATATCCATCAAGGCTCTTGTCGAAACAAAAAGCCACCCGGATATAAATATCCATTCGCATTCAACCGCGAATCATATTTATACCCGGATGGTCTCTATATATTCATATGATATTGTCACTTGCGTTATCTACTACAGCTCTACTGAAGCTTGCCGTACTCCTCATCCGTCACAGGCTCACACCACTCATTTGACGTCTCCTCGCCAGGAACCTCGATTGCAAGATGGCTGAACCAGCTATCAGGAGCTGCGCCGTGCCAGTGTTTTACATCAGCAGGAATGTTGATACAGTCACCCAGTTTCATCTCAATTGCAGGCTTGCCCTCCTCCTGATAATATCCACGACCACCGACACACACAAGGATCTGTCCACCGCCGCTCTTTGCATGATGGATATGCCAGTTGTTACGGCAGTAAACTGGACTACCTCTCCGCAATCCCTTGTAGTTGCTGGCTTTAACGGCATACACATCTGTGCTTTGTGCGAATCTGTCCTGACGAGCAGTTTCTGCCAGGTTATTTTTCTGTTTCTTCCTCGTTCCAAACCTCTTTTGCAAGGTTGAATACTGCCCAGCCCTTTGGCCATCCTGCATAGAATGCTACGTGAGTAATAATCGCTGCGATTTCTTTTTTGTGTTACCCCATGATCCTTTGCATTCTGTAAATGGAATTTTAAAGAAGAATCTGTAATTCCCTGTGCCATCAGTGCTACGACTGTGATAATGCTTCTTGTCTTTAAATCAATATCTTCATTGTTCCAGTTCTCTCCGAACAGAACATCATCGTTGAAATGTGCAAACTCCGGTGCAAATGTTCCCAGAGCATTTCTTCCCGCTGTCTGTGTGATCTTTGCCATGATACTAAACCTCCGTCTTTTTATTTATGGTAATTTGTTGTACTCTTCTTCTGGTAAGAACTCCAGCCACTCATTGGAAGCTCCTTCTGCCGGAACCTCAACTGCCAGATGCTGGAACCAGCTGTCTTTCGCTGCTCCATGCCAGTGTTTTACTTCCGGTGGAATATTTACCACATCTCCGGCTTTCAGCTCACGAGCCGGCTTTCCTTCTTCCTGGTACCATCCTCTTCCACCAGTAACCATAAGGATCTGTCCACCCTTGTGATGGACGTGGTATGCATTGATTGTTTTTGGAGCGAAAGTAACGAGACCAACTGGTACTCGCTCTGTTGTAAGCATATTCAGATAACATTCACCTGTAAAATACTTTGCAAATGCTACATTTTCCTCACCGATTGGAAATACGTTGCCACCGCCTAAGTCTTTTTTTTCATCTGTTCGATATCCATGAAAATCTCCTCCTTGCGTTTTTATTTTATGGTACAACCTGAAGCAAGCTGTAGGTCAATACATTTTGCAACTTTTTACATAAAGTTCGCATTTTTCCTGTGACAGTTTACATTTCAGATTCACTTTATTTCTTATCGGTTTTTATCATACACCCATATTGCTTCCTATGTCCAATACCCATTATTGTAGGTTGCTTAATGCCTTTTAAGCATAATCTGTTTCTATACCACAATGCAAAACAGATCTGCCGCATCCTGGCAGATCAGCTTTGCATTGTGGTATAGTTTAAAGCTGTTTGATAAGATTCAACTCTTTCTTGGATAGTGCTTTTTTTTAACTTCTGGTTTTCCTTTATTAGATTCTCATTTTCGCTTTTCAGTTTCTGTAGCTGTTGCCGGAGCAGATTCATTTCCGCCTCCATCGCCTGACTGATAATGTTTCTCCTTGGATCCACCATACCAGCCTGCTGTTCCATTCTTTGCATCAATCTCACCTCTTACAATCGGATTCTTGTAAAAGAATCCTCTAGATAAACCAGTCTTTTGCATCAGTGCTGGTACGGACACCTTTTCTCTCTCCAACACCATTGTCCGTATTGTCAGGACTGCCCGTTCCACTTTTTCTTCGCTCTTTCTTTTATTCAATTCCAGCATCTTGTCGTATTTGCTCATATTCTTCTCCCCATCCGTCCAGACTTGCCAGTATAATCTGTGACATAAAATTTCTAACTTCTCTTGTTTCATCTGCCATCCGCTGATTGCTCATTTTTCGGTAATATTGGACACTTCGTACTCCCTTATGTCCCAGGAGCTTCGCTATCGTCCAGTCATCCACATGGAGTTCCGTTAATTTTACCCCATAGCAGTGCCGGAACATATGCGTTCCAAATCCGAATAAGTTTCCGCTGTCATCCCGGATATCTTTTTCATAGATCATTCGAAGCACTTTATCCTGCAAGGTTTGGTAACTGATTGGTCTCTCCGGTTTGTTCTCGTCCGCAAAGATATAAATGCTTTCAGGATAATGCTCATTTGCATAACTGACTGCCTTTCCAATCAGCTGTGCCAGCTCCCGGCTGATCGGTTTTTCATATCTTCTTGTTTTCGGCTGGTATATGATAATCATATCCTGACGGTCATGTTTATAAAGGCAGTCTTTCCGCAAGGTCAGCGTGTCGGAAATTCTGGTTCCAAGCATCTGGTGGATGATCATTGCCCTTGCTATCTGCTCTTCCATTTTTACAATCTGGGCATTCAGTCTTTTCAGCTCACTGTCCGAATAAGATTTGAATTCTGCTTTCCGTTCTGGCGGAAAATCAGATTTTAAAAACAGTTTTGTAAGATGTGGAAAATCATAAATTTTTCCGATTGTTTCCAGCACATTTCGAAGCTTTAGCAGGTCATCCCGGATGCCATTCCCTCCGTTTGATTCTACCTTGATGTTGATTAAAAATTGTTCTATGATCTCCCGGTCAATCTCTTCGCAGGTGCTGATCTTGGAATGCTTTTCATCCAAATACTTTGAAAATTTATTCATTGCGGACAGTTCACGTTTTATACTGCCAAGGGCTTCGGTTTTCAGATGATGGTAAATTGCTTTTTTACTTCTTCCCGAATATCTGGTTGCCGTATTCCTCTGAAATTTAGTGTCTTATGGTTGACAATCGGATTTGTCCGCAGGATAAGCGGAAGCCTTTCCAGATACCAGATATCCTTTGCCAGCTCATTGGTTTCGGAGCGGTCTAAAGTAAATTCCAGAAGATTTTCAAAATACCGGATCAGGGCGCTTTCTCCACAGATTCTGTCTGAATGCTCGTCACTTTATGTTTCGTCAATGCCCTGCCATTTTGCATCATCCACAATTTTAACTGTCTAATCCAGATGTCTTTTTTCCCTGTCCAGCAGGCTGTTTTTCTGATGGGACGGCTTCTTAAAAAATTCGCATAAGCTGTTAAAATGTTGTCTTTCTGCCTTTATGGTCAAAATGGAGACCTGTGTTCCCCGGTAATATATGTACTCGGCAAATTCTGTCTGAAGCTGTTTTCCCGGTAGTTTTCCAAGGTCAAAATACGGTTCCCGGTTCAGCTTTTCCTTTTGCATATCATTGGCCAGCTTATAGCATTCCAGTTGCTGGTATTCCAGTCTCTCATTCATTTTGCTCTCCTTTCTGCATACAGGCAAGCAGGCTATTTCCCTCTTTCTCAAAATATGTGTCATTTTGTTTTGCAATCTTTCTTGGCATATAGTCTATATACTGCATGGTCATTTCCTCAAATGTGTGTCCCAGATAGTCCCGGATGCTTTGGATTGATACGCCATGCTCATAAAAATTGGTTGCTACGGTATGTCGGTAATCATGAGACTTAAAAATATATTCTCCATTCTGTATGCCTATCTGGGAGCAGTATTTTTTCATCTGCCCCATGAAGGTGCTTTTGGAAAATGCTCCACCTTTCCGATTCCGAAAAATGTATGCTTCTTTTTCGGTAGGGTGCTTTTTCAGATAAAACTGCATCAGACGATACAATGTTACCGGAATGGGAACCCTTTTATAATTTTTCATTTTCACCTGGTAGACCTTCATCCAGCAGTCACCATTCTGGATATAATACGCATCCCCTTTTAAGGTGCAGACCTCACTGATCCGAGTCCCACACACCAGAGATGTAAAAACATCATTCTCAGGTGTTCAGGAAACTGTGAGAGGTTTTGGATAATTTCCATATACACATCCTCTTCCACACTTCTGTCATGGTGGACTGGGATCTGTTTTTCCAAGTAATACGATGCATAAAACGGAACCTTTTTATATACCCCTTTACTTCCAGAAATTTCATAAAAAACTGTATTCCCGAAACATTGGTATTAATGTCTTTGCTCCCATAGCACCATTCTGCAAATTCTTTAAATATACATCAATCAGGCTGGCATCACACTTGGTAACTTCCAGTTCGCTGATCTCCTGCAAAAAATTTCGAATGGTTCGGAATCTTTCGTACACCGTACTGAGCGCCAGTTCTCCGATTCCAATTTCGTACTTCATATATTCCTGAAGCAAAGAATCGATTCTTGGGCTGTAGAACTTCCTGAAATGATATTTTTTCTATACTGTCACTCTGGTTTATTCTTTCTTTGGCAATACGAAACCGCTCTAAATACCAGATGGTAGCATCCCATCTTGTTTCATCAGTTTCTATAAAAATCACTTTACGGGCAGTTTCCACAATGCTCTTCAGTCGTTTTCGCCGTTGCTCTTTCTCGACTTTCTGCTTCAGGTAGTCCTGAAATGCTGTTTCCTGTTCCAGCTCCAGAAGCTGGATATCTGTAATCTGCTCCCGGATGCAAAATTCGTAAAAAAGCTGTAGCCCGGTCAGTTTATATTCCCTCAGTCTGGAAATTTCATAATTCTCCAGAATATATTCCAGCACGGTAAAAATCTGACGTTTCAGTTTCTCACTGGCTGCCGCTTTAAAATTCCAGACCATGTTGCTCCGACACCGTACCGTTTCCACACTCTTTACGATTACAGGATCTGAGTGGTATGGAACAAAAAAGTATTTCATTTTTATATTTCCATTCACATTCCCTCTGTCCAGCCGGAGTTTTCATCCGTTCCCGGATGTACGCCTGCCGTATCCGGTCGAACGTTCCGGTATATCGGTAAATGTAATTTCGCTTTATCAGCGGTGTTATGTATAATTCAAATTTCATTCGCAGTTCATAATCTATTTCCGAAAGATGTTCTACCATCTCATCTGCCAGAAACAGCAGAATCTGTTCTGTAATGGAACTTCCTGCTTCCTCTTTTGCAAACTCCCGGATTTCTTTTCGTAGCTGCTCAATCCGCCTGCTCCGTTCTTGTTCTGCCTCTATAAAAGACTGTAAAAACGCAGGCATAAAAACCACCTCCTATAGCAATTCCTCAATCCCATACAGGGAGGAGTGTTTCTCGTAGAATTCCTGGCTGGCATCCAGCAGTTCATCATCCACAATGTCCAAATAGTTGATGGTGGTCTGGATGTGGCGGTGTCCATAGGCTAACTGTATCAGTTCCAGCGACCATCCTGCTTTTCTCCGCTCATTTCCAAAGTAATGCCGGAGCATGTGTGGCGTGATCTTGATCCCGGTTTTCTTTTCCATTCTCTTCAGCATAGAGTATACCGCTTCCACGTTCATTGGTTTTCCGATGTTATCCCCGGAAATATTCACAAACAGGCTTGTCTGGTGCTGAAGGAGTTTTCGGTACTCTGCAATATACAGATTTAAAAAATCGAAGGTATCTTTGCTGATCTTCGCACTTCGGTATTCTGCATTCTTGGCTCTCGCTCCATTTTCATTGTCCTCACGGAAATATACCCGGATTATGTGGTTCCGATAATCAATGTCCTTACTATAATCAATTCCCAAAATCTCACCGATCCGGTAGCCTGTCTCTGCCAGAAGCAGCATGAGAAGCCGATCTCTTATATTGGTACACGCTTTCAGGATTTCTACAATTTCATCTTTCTTTGCTGCCCTTGCCTTATGCTCTTCCTCTTTTAAATAGCCTTTGAAGCTCTTTTTGACCGTATGCTTTTCTTTACACCTACCGCATCGACTGCCATAAAATAATTATAGGACAGTGCTTTCAGTTCCCCGAACTGCTGGTACTCTTCTTCTATAAAAAGATAGAACCTGAACACATCTTTTAAGTATGCGTTGCAGGTTCCATTGTTCGGAGATCTGTGATTTTCATCTTGCGTATGTTTCCCAGCTTTCAGCCAGTATAAAAACTTTACAAAGTGTTCTGTCTGTTCGACATAAGGCATTTGATATATATCTATCAATTCCTGTTCTTTTTCATGGATGTATTCCAGATAATACAGGATGGAAAGTGCGGAGCGCCGTATCGTATTCGGCGAACATTTGCTCCGTATCTTGTGCATCAGATATTTGGTAGGAAGCAGGACAATGTCCAAAGTTTCTATATCTCTGATGAAGAAATAAACTGCAGAGCCTTCTCTTTCTGTTTCCATCTCATATCTTCTCATTTCTGCTCACTTCCTTTCCTCTAACGCTATACACAGTATACCCAACTCATGCCGATAAAGCTATCACCAATACTACCAATTCGCTCCAAACCGCCCCTGAAATACCACTAAACTTTTTGTCCTGTCTGCTGTCCGGATCTGGGCAGAACCAACAACGCCACGGATGCTCTCAGCTGTAGTAACGCTCCACTTTCCGGCTTCGGATAAAATCTTCTACTTCTTCGATCCGTTCTGCCATCTGGCACTTTGGCAGTGCTTCCAGAACATCACTCCGATACCTGCCTTTTTTCGTGGCACGGTGATCTAAAATAGACACAACGCAGGTGTCCTGCTCCGTGCGGATTGCCCGGCCAAATCCCTGACGCAACTTCTTCTGCATATCTGGCACCACAATGGTCTGGATGTAGGATTTCAGCGATCGGTACTGCTCCCTCTGGGCTTCATGGATAGGATCCGGAACAGAAAACGGTAGTTTTACGATAATCAGGGACGATACCATGTCACCCGGAAAGTCCACACCCTCCCAGCAGGAGCCGGCTGCGAACAACACGGCATTCTCCATCTTCTTAAACCGGGCGATCTCTTCCTGGGAGTTTCTCCATACCTGCACCATCGGAAACGGGATCTGATCCCGCAAAAGCTGCTGCACATTTCCCATCAGGGTATAAGATGTGAACAGTACCAGCGTATGCCCGTAAGTGGAACACACCAGATCACGGATCTGCCCGGCAAGCTGCTCGGCCTCTTCCCTGCTCCCCTTTTTCATAGGTCTTAAATGCTCCGGGATGTAAAGCAGACAGTTCTCTTTGTAACAGAATGGGGATTCTGCCACACTCCCGGACACCCGTTTCTTTTTCCAGCCCGGTCATCTGTCTGGTTCTTGCAAACCCGTTCCCGGCTTTTAAGGTGCCGCTGGTTAAGATCGCCGGAAATCCCCAGCTCCATAAAGTCGCATCCAGATACTTCGGGATCTCCCGGTTGACTGCCATAAAGGTTAAATGTCCCCGGCTGTCCTGCTGTAAAAACAAAATATATCGCTTGTCGTTCTTTAAAAACCATCCGAACAGCTCTTCCATCTCTTCCATCCGCCGAAAGATCCAGTAAGGAATATTCCCGGCAAGCCTTTTGATCATAAGCTGAAGCCTTTCCTGCATCTGGGCTAAGGCTGTGCCAGCTCCCGGCGGAAAATAAAAACTTTCTTTTCCAGCCATGTCCTCTGTGCCATCTTTCCGATGCTTTCGGATCTCCGCCTGAAGTGCAGAAAACCCTTCCATCAGCCGTTTTCCATCCGTGCCTTTATGCTCTCTGCCTAAAAAGTAAGCAATCTCCTGCACATCTTCCCTTCCAATGCTTCTTCCATACATCTGGCTGGCGGCTTCCGGGAGTTTATGGGCCTCATCCACAACCAGAGCCCTGTAATCTGCCAGAAGCGGCCGGTACCCATTTGCCCGGTGCATGGCATCTGCCAGAAGATAATTGTGATTGCAAATCTGTAAAAAAATGTCCTCTTTCCTGGAACTATCCAGATGCTTCTGATAACGGCATTCTACTTTTCCCGGACACTCCCTAGGGCAGAATTTTGGTACGCACACCAGCCTGCGGTCAAAACCGCTCAGGTTATGTACGGAATCTAAATCAAAGTTATGCCGGAGGGACTTCAATGCCTCCATCTGTGCCTGATTTTTATTCTTGTCCCGGACTGCCTCTAATCTCTGGGCCAGCCTGTAATCGCATACAAAATGTTCCTTTCCCTTGCGGACGACTGCTTTTAATTCTCCCTGAAGCAGATCTGCTTTTAACAGTACATCCGATAAGAAAGGAACATATTCCTCTATGATGGCTTTCTGTAAGGCGATACTGGAAGTGGATACCACTACAGACCGCCTGTCACATCCCGAATAACCGGAATGCAGTACACTATATTTCCGCATCAGGATGCAGGCTGTCAGATAGGCATAGGTCTTTCCGATGCCGACGCCTGCATCACAGAGCGTGATTTCATTTTTCATAAGGGCATCCAGCATTTCATGGCAGAGACGGATCTGTTCTTCCCTTACATGAAGCCCGGCTTCCGGGAGAAGCTCCCGAAAGATCTGTTCCACTTCGCCATGTGCCCTTTTCTGATATTCATTTTTATAACACATTACTTCTCCTTGCCAGAAAGCTTATCTTACCGTACCCTTACGGACGGGTCTGGTCGCTTCCGGTGTATTCTGTCCCTGTTCCTGCATTTTCTTTATGGCAGCATTCCCTCTTGCCATCATCCTTCGGATATCCGTCCGGGAAACATTCCATGTCCTTACTTTCTGAGGAGCTTTCCTTACCTGCTCGGACAAATGGCATTCACAGAGTTTCGGATATACCACCATTGCTTCCGGTAATTCCAGCGGATACTCGATCATGGGATGGTACACAATATCCCGGATCACCTGCTCATAACATTCCATCTGCATTCTTGCCGTACTGTCCTGATAGATATTTTTTCCCTTTCATGGCACTGTAAACCTGCGATGAGATGTATCCCAACGCTTCAAAACTACAGTACCCATACGGAGTCACGCCGGAAAGGGAATCCGGATCTTTTAAGGCATTCAGATAAACTTCTTTTCCCTGGGCGATCAGCCACATCCGAAAATCGGAAAAACTGTCATCACTGCACCCTGCTTCCATCATAATACCTGCCGCTGTCCATAAGCCGTACTTATAAGCCGCATCCCGGTAACTGTAAACAAGATTGTGGAATTGGAGGACATCCTCCGGTGTCATATAGAAGAGCTGCTGCTTGATCCACACTGCCGAAGCATCCAGATCGGTGCCGCACACTTCCTTTGCTTTTTTTCAATCAGATTCCAGAATTGATCCTTGCTCATTCCACTTCTTTTGTTTCTTCCATCTGTTCTCTCCCCTTGATGTGACGTTAATACCACAAGAATACGGCTGTAGTCTCCCACAGCCGCATGGTATCTGATATCAACGACACACTTCTTCATTGATTTCTTTTTTATCTTGCTGTTCCGCATTTGACCTCGCACCCCCGGAACTATCCCTGTATTTCTTCTGGGAAAGGGGACACTACAGGCGGGCGGCTGGCCTGCCGCCGCTCACAGATGTCCTAGGGGTCTTTCTGATTACAACCCGAGTCCATCTTCCGCTCTCTGGCTGGTAACGTGTATCATTATCCCCCATCCGTGATCCTGGCGAAAGGCTGCCACCGCCTTATTCACAGCTATGCTTTCTCGCTCCAAGTCTAAGAATCTTTACCCTATACTTAATCATGGCGCTCATACTGTCACGCTTCTACGGTTGGGAACGTACCTGTAGTGCCGATATTCACTTGCCAAAGAACAGCCGAGGGATGTCCCTCTGCTTACTAGCCGATGGCAGTGTATTTTTTTATTCACTTCACAAAAAAATATTTTATCTTGCATCCCCGGATCTGTTTTTCTTCTTTGCCGGATTCTTTTGTTTTGCATCGTTCTTCCGGCTTTCTTTCTGTTCTTTTTCTTCTTCCGGCGGCATCTTCATCACATGGAGTTCTCCGTTAAACAGAGTAAAAATTTCCGGTGACTGGTATTTTTCTTTAAACTTTTCAATCTGTTCCGGTGTCAGTGAAGTAAAATCATCTTCTGTCAGCCCTACCACAAGGAAAGTCCCGGCTATCGCATCATAGACCTGTCCATGATCATCATATAACGCACGATTCAGTGGCAATCCCTCAAATTTTCCATTGCCGTTTAAAAGGATTCCAACTTTATCATCAAACGGATAGGTCATTTCAATGTCACCGCCTACCGCCTGCTGCAGATCCTCCAGCTCATTGGGGATGTTCTTGACATAGGGAGCTTTCATCGGCTCGACTACCAGTACCGTCATCATTTCTTCCTGCATTTCGGACACTTCTTTCTCATCCATCGTATCAATCCTCCTGTCTGTTCGTTCTAATAGTCAGCCGATGAGAACCTTTTGTTTTATTCAAATTTCATGGACTTTTTGATCTTTTCCCGTAACCTCCGCAGTCTTGTATAAACCGTCTGCTCCGGCAGTTCCATATGATGACTGATCTCTTTTGGTGCATATCCCATCATCTTCAGGACAATCATCTGAAGAGTTTTCTTATCAGTTGATAACAGGATCTGAAGCAGTTCTTCATTCTCCACGGTATCCAGCAGAGCTTCCACGCTCTCCGGCTGGGACTCTTTCGTTTCTTTTTCTTCCAGGAGCAGTTCCATGCAGTCCAGAAGCGAGGTCTGGTGTTCCCGGAATCTCCGCTCTGCCTTGAAATCCTCCCAGTCATACTCCCGGAGCTTTTGGATCATCTCTTCTTCCACACCCTGTTCACGCAGGATCTTCTCTTCCTCTGCTTTCCACTGGTTCCATCTATATTCTTCTTTTGCTTTATTGTAAGCCACTTATGTTTTCCTCCGATCTGAATTTTTGCGAAATCAAATCGGAGTGTGGCGGTGCTCTGGTCCGTTCTTCCTGTCTACAGGAATGTCCGGCATTTCTGCTGTCTCCCTGCAAACACGGATCTCCTTTGTAATCATATCTTTACAAAGGCACAGTGTATCGGATGCACCTGTCAGTTAACGGTCAGAAAACTGTCAATTGACGGTCAGTTTTTATCACCTTCTTTCCAGAATAAATAAAATAAGACGAACAATCTTTTTACGGATCATTCGCCTTACTGTTGTTCGTTTTCTTTATTCAATTCAAATTTGTAACCTATATCCCTGACACTGACGATACAATTCCCAGCACCATCTTCAACAACATTCAGCTTTTTTCTCAGTCGCTTTACCAGACACCAGATGATATTTTTAATATTACCAACAGGATAATCTTTCCAGACAAGCTGGTAAATCTGTTCAAACGTGTATACTCTCATCGGTGTCGCCGCTAATAAGTATAAAAAATTATATTCTTGTCGTGTTAAATGTAATGCTACATTATTCCAAAATACTTTATGTTTCTTATGATCCATTACAAGTTTTCCCTTATTAATCATCGTTTCGGATTGCTTTTGAGTTATTTTATGTTTATTGTTTCGTCGTATTAATGAAAAAATCTGCAGATCTAGTTCTTCTATAGTACTATTTATGTCCATTACGCAATCTGCACCAGCGTATATTAATTCTTTTTTCCATGACATACACAATAAAGAGGAAGCATCCGTCAAAATAATAATTGGTATCTGCGTTATCTTTCTAATTGCAGATATAATATTACTTATGTTCTCTTTATAAAGGATCACTCCTATTATAAGCACATCATAAGAAAATAAACTCAAATTATGCAGTAAAATTTGTAGATTTTCTGCATAATCTGAGTTTATCTCATTGAATAGTTTTCGATATGATTGATTGTCAAAATATGCTAATATCTTGTATTTTGTGTCTTTCATATTTAATCTATTTTAGCAAAGCAACATTTTCTACTTCTTCACAGGAAAATCATCAAATGTATTGTCAATTTTTTGTGAAGCAATCTCTCTCATCGCATGCTCTTTCAGTTTTTGAAAACTTTCATCACTGACTGCATGTTCCATGCGACAAGCATCAACTTCTGCTATTTGTGGATTAACTCCAACGGATATAAGTTGATGAGTAAAAAAACAATGGCGTTCGTAGATTTTTTCAGCCACATCCAGACCACGTTCGGTCAGGTGTAGATAATGTTTTTCGTCTGTTGTCAGAAAGCCGCCCTCCCGTAAAGTTCCTACTGCGTAACATACGCTGGGTTTTGAAACCTCCATGTACCGAGCAACATCCACGGAACGCACCATACCGAGCTTCTTTTGAAGTATAAGCACGGCCTCCAAATAATCCTCTCCGGCAGTATGAAGTTTCATAGGCAGCTCCTTTCGTCATTAAGCAAGACTCCAGCCAGCCGCACTCTTTCGGATATTGACAAAATCCTGATAGATACCAGACTGTTTCAAAAGTTCCTCATGGGTTCCTTGCTGTGCAATCTGGCCGTTGTCTATAACTAAAATCTGATCGGCGTTCTGGATGGTATTTAGGCGGTGAGCGATTACAAGCAGGGTCTTTCCCTTCACCAATTCGGAAATAGCCTCCTGAATATAGCTTTCATTGTCCGTATCTACACTTGCGGTAGCTTCATCCAAAATGACGATAGGCGCGTCTTTCAGAATACAGCGGGCAATCGAAATACGCTGTTTTTCGCCGCCGGAAAGTGTTGCACCGCCTTCGCCAACCACTGTCTGGAACCCATCAGGCAGAGCCATAATGAAATCATAGCAGCGGGCTTTTCTGGCAGCCTCATAGACTTCTTCTTCCGTGGCATCCGGCTTTCCCATGATGATATTGTTGTAAATGGTGTCCTGAAACAGATACACGCGCTGGAATACCATGCTGATCTGATTCATCAATTCCGACAGAGGTACATTGCGAATATCCACACCCCTTATCGTCACATTGCCGGATTTTACATCCCAAAGCCGCGCCAGTAAGTTTGCAATGGTGGACTTACCACTACCGGATGGCCCAACCAGCGCTGTCATAGAATTTTTCTTCATAGCAAAACTGATATGGTGCAAAACCTCTTTATCCTGATAAGCAAATGTAACATCGTTGAACAGGACTTCCGGCTGTCCCGGCTGTGCCTGAGCCGGAATATGCTGCTTGCCGTTGTCGGAAAGTTCCGGTTCATCCAATACCGCTTCAATACGATCAAGGGCAGCGTTCATAACGGTTAGTCTGGATGCTTCTCCATAGAGAGCCTTCAACGGGCCAAAAAGATCAAATACAAATAGCAGACACAATAGACGGCCGAAAATTGCCGTAATATTCAGCCCCATTGTCCATGGGGTCATTTTTCGTTCAAAGTCAAGCGATGTATTTCTGGAACGCTTGAAATTGCCGGACAGTTCTTCGGATTTTTCTCCAAGCAGGTTATAGCTCTTAATAACACCAATGCCCTCCACAAAAGACAGTACCGCATCGGTCAGCCGTTCACTCTGCTCCTGACGGCCTGCTGCTTCTCGTAGGGAAACTTTGTTCATTCCCTTAGATACCAGCCATGCCAAAATAGTAACTATCGCAAAGAATCAAGCCAAGCTGCCAATTCAGATAAAACATGAACGCCAGCAAAACCAGCGAGGACAGCAGATAGCTCATCATGTTTCCCAGCGTACTCATAGCGACTTCTTCAATGAACACCATATCGGTACTGAGGACAGAACTGATCTTGCCAATATTGCCGGAAGTGAAATATCCCATCGG
>VOFF01000809.1_pt1 | contig 118000 bp, 121 predicted proteins | sample 5384061 | NCBI WGS metagenome assembly VOFF01 (sample SAMN12384725, study PRJNA508395) | human gut metagenome | isolation source: healthy gut E | host: Homo sapiens | reverse complement strand
CCCGCCGCAGCTGCGCAGCACCTGAGGCGCGTATCCACATCCGTCAGCTCCGGAGCCGGGACCTCCCATAAGAGGAGGTCCTCCTCATGGCGGCGGATCACCTGATTGCCGCCGTGATCCCCTGCAGAGCCAGCAGCTCCGGGAACAGCCGTGCCGGGGGGAACAGGCAGGCCTCCGGGTATTGGCTCACCACCACCGTCGGACGAACTGCTCCGCCGGTACGGCCTCCAGCGCCCGGGTGGAACAGCGCCTTGCCCTGCACCTGCACCGCCAGCTTGTTGTCCCCGAATCGGCTGGCATTTCCCGCCGCCATCACCACGCATCCGATCCGCAGCTGTGCCATGCCGCTTCCTCCTTTGTCCCGTCATTTTCTTACAGTATACCCGGAAATGCCCATTCCAGTCAACCACCGTTATCCTATAATTAGTATTACGAAAAGGACTATGCAAATGACAAATTTTATGCTATGATATCTTAAATTTATAGGTACTTTTTGCCGGTAACTCCGGCTATCGCAGCGACGCTGACATAAGGAGGAACACTACATGGCTGAAGTAGGAAAAGCCGAGGTGCGGGTAGACGCCTTTGACAAGGCCACCGGCCGCACCAAATACTACGAGGACCTCATGCCCCGTGATGCACTGTATGTCCGCATCAAGCACGCCACTATCGCCCACGGCTTCGTCAAGTCGGTGGACACCTCGGCGGCGGAGCAGATCCCCGGCGTGGTGAAGGTGCTGACCTGCTTCGACGTACCGGATATCCCGTTCCCCACGGCTGGCCACCCGTGGTCGATGGACCCGTCCCATCAGGACATTGCCGACCGGCACCTGCTCAACCGGCACGTGCGCTATTACGGCGACGACGTGGCGGTGGTCATCGCAGAAAACGAGGTGGCCGCCATGCAGGGCGTCCGGGCGCTGCAGGTGGAATACGAGGAGCTGCCCTTCGTGCTGGATGTGCAGAAGGCCATGGAGCCCGGCGCTCCCCCAGCTTCACGAGGCATACCCCAACAACATCCTCAAGCATACCGATATGAAGAAGGGCAACTATCAGGCTGCCATTCAGGAGCCGGGCCTCATTAAGGTGGAGGGCTGGTACGAGACACCCACGGTGCAGCATTGCCACATCGAGAACCACGGCTGCTTCTCCTATGAGGAAAACGGCCGCATCACGGTGGTGTCCTCCACACAGATCCCCCATATTATCCGCCGTGTGGTGGGGCAGGCGCTGGGCCGCCCGTGGAGCGATATCCGGGTGGTGAAGCCCTATATCGGCGGCGGCTTCGGCAACAAGCAGGACGCCCTCTATGAACCCCTGTGCGCTTGGTGCTCCACGCAAGTCCACGGTCGCTGTGTCCGGGTGGACTGCTCGCGTGAGGAAACCTTCGTCTCCAACCGTGTCCGCCATGCCATCCGCTTCCACATCGTCTCGTGGCTCCGCAAAGGACGGCACCTTCGCCGCCCGGAAGGTGGAGCTCTACTCCAATCAGGGATCCTATGCCTCCCACGGCCACAGCATCGTGGCCAAGGCCATGGGCTCCTTCTCCCAGCACTATCCCTGTGACAACATGGAGTGCGATGCGTGGACGGTGTTCACCAACCGTCCCGCCGCCGGAACCATGCGTGGCTACGGAATGCCTCAGGCTTCCTTTGCCGACGAGTCCAACGTGGACGAGTGCGCCAAGGCCGTGGGTATGGACCCGCTGGCCTTCCGGATGCAGAACCTCATGCCCAAGGGGCTTCGAGGACAGCTTCTCCCACAACGTCAACTATGAGGATTCCTTCCGCCAGTGTCTGGAGGTTGGTAAGAAGTACATCGACTACGACCGCAAAAAGGCGGAGTTCGCCAAGGAGACCGGCCCCATCCGCCACGGCATCGGCGTGGCCACCTTCTGGTATAACACCGCCGTCTACCCCATCTCGCTGGAGACGTCCTCCAACCGGATGCTGCTGAATCTGGACGGCAGCGTCACCATGCAGTGCGGCGAGACGGAGATCGGACAGGGCGCCGATACCGCTTATGCCCAGATGACCTCCGACGTGGTGGGTCTGGGCGATTACCGTAAGGTCCATGTGGTGTCCTGTCAGGATACCGACATCACGCCTACGGGCTTGGGTGCTTATGCCTCCCGCCAGACGTATGTGGCGGGCTTCTCCATCCGCCAGACGGGCCTGATGCTGAAGGAGAAGATTCTGGATTATGCCTCCAAGCCCACCCGTCAGGCGGTGTACAACATGGATATCGTGGACGGCAATATCGTCCGCAACACCGACGGCAAGGTGCTCATGAGCCTGTCGGAGCTGGCCATGCACGCCCAGTATGACCCCGCCGACTCCCAGCACATCACCGCCGAGAGTACTTATACCATCCGCAATAACGCCTATTCCTTCGGCTGCACCTTTGCCGTGGTGGAGGTGGACATCCCCATGTGCAAGGTGACGCTTCAGGAGATCATCAACGTCCACGACTGCGGCAAGCTGGTGAACCCGGCGCTGGCAGAGGCGCAGGTCCACGGTGGTATGTCCATGGCCATTGGCTACGGTCTGTCAGAGCAGCTGCTGTTCGACGAAAAAGACCGGCCGGCCCCTGAATAACAATCTGCTGGACTACAAGCTCTCCACCATCATGGATCACCCCCATCTGGAGGCGCAGTTCGTGGAGAACGCCGAGCCCACCAGCGTCTTCGGCACCAAGGCCTTGGGCGAGCCCCCGGCCTGCTCCGGTGCGCCCGCCATCCGCAACGCCATCTACAATGCCACCGGCGTGGCCATCGATCAGGACCCCATCACCCCCCACGTCCTCTTCCAGCGCTTCACGGAAGAGGGCCTGATCCGGGACTAAGGAGGAAATACCGCAATGTATGATATGTCAGCGCTCTATCAGGCGGAAGGCGTACAGGACGCCATCCGCCTGCGGTTGGAGCATCCCGAGGCCCAGATCATCGCCGGCGGCACCGACGTGCTGGTGCAGATGCGGGAGGGCAAGCGGGCCGGAAAGGCCCTTATCAGTATTCAGGGCTGCCATGAAATGCGAGGCGTGACGCTGGATGAGGAGGAGAACCTCCCGCATCGGCAGTCTCACCACCTTCAGCCACATCACCGCCGATCCTCTGATCCAACAGTATATCAACGTGCTGGGCGAGGCGGTGGATATGGTGGGCGGCCCTCAGATCCGCAATGCCGGTACCATCGGCGGCAATACCTGCAACGGTGTGACCTCCGCCGACTCCGCCTCTACCCTCCACGCATGGGAGGCCATGGTGGAGATCACCGGCAAAAATGGCGTCCGTCGGGTACCCATTAAGGACTTCTACCTGAAGGCCGGCACCGTGGACCTGCGGGTGGAGGAGGGCGAAATTCAGACCGCGATCCTGATCCCGAAGGCATCCTACGACCGCACCTTCGGCCACTACATCAAGTACGCCATGCGCAATGCCATGGATATCGCCACGCTGGGAACCTCCGTTAACGCCCGGCTCAGCGAGGATAAAAAGACCTTCGACCGGGTGCGGATCGCCTTCGGCGTGGCGGGGCCCGTCCCCATGCGTGCGCCCCACGCTGAGGAGTTTATCAACGGCAAGCCCGTGACGCTGGAGAACATCGAGGGCTTCGGAAAAGCGGTGCTGGAGGACATCCATCCCCGTGACTCGTGGCGGGCCAGCAAGGCATTCCGCTAGCACATCGCCGTGGAGAGCGCCAAGCGGTGTCTCATGGAGTCTGTGAAGCTGGCGGGAGGTGAGCTGTAATGGCAAAGAATCAGTATCAGCTGGTGACCTTCTTCCTCAACGGCAAGGAGGTGGAGCGGATGGTGGATGTCCGGGCCTCTCTGACGGATATGCTCCGCAACGACTTCTCCATGACCTCCGTGAAAAAGGGCTGCGAGGTGGGGGAGTGCGGCGCCTGCAACGTCCTCATCGACGGCGAGGCGATCAACACCTGCCTGTATCTGGCTGTCTGGGCCGAGGGCAAGCACATCATCACGCTGGAAGGTCTCATGGGTCCCAACGGCGAGCTATCTGACATTCAGCAGGCCTTTATGGAGGAGACCAGCATCCAGTGCGGCTTCTGCATCCCCGGCTTCATCATGACGGCGGTGGAGATCCTGGATCGTGGGGTATACTATACCGATGACCAGCTCCGCAAGCTGCTGTCGGGCCACCTGTGCCGCTGCACCGGATATGAGAATATTTTCAAGGCGGTGAAGAAAACCATGCTCCGCCGTCTGGGTCGTCTGGACGACCCCTTCCTCAACACCTGACCGAGTGCTATCCCAAAACCGGATACCGGTCGATGATTCTGCCGGACACCGGCGGGATACTTGACCGATCCCGATGGGATACCAGCCGGACGATGGCCGGACACTGGCTGGATATCTGCCGGATACGGACGGGATACCTGTGGGACGGCTGCCGGACAGTCCGGTGGACGTCCACCGGACACGAACCGGACGACTCGGTGGACGTATAGTTCCGGCAGAATGGACACGCCCTGACAGGGGAATTTGCCCCGCCGCACGGAGGCAGCTGAACCGGTCGCCGAAAGGAAGAAAACTTCCAAATTATGGGGAAAAGCCCCGCTTCGCCATCTGGCGAAGCGGGGCTTTGCTGTGTCCAGCAGGAATGGGGGGCCGGGACTTGGCGGAAAAGTGTGAACGGAGCGTAAAGGCTGCGAAAGTTCACACTTTATTCATAATGATATGGTATATTATGTCCCACAATTTAGCGGATGGACGCCGTGAGGAGGGCTTGTATGAAAAAAAAAAATTCCGGCTGAGGGATTACCTGCCGGTGCTGATCATGGTCCTGTGTGCGGCGATATTCGGCGTGCTGCTGGCTACCGGGGTCATGGATCTGGATACGGTGCCGCAGCTGGTGGCGGACCGGCCTGTGCTGGCGGTGCTGGTGGTGCTGGGACTATATGTGCTGAAGGGCTTTTCCGGAGTGGTGGTATACAATGCGCTGGTGGTCGTGGTGTCCATGGTGCTGCCGCTGCCGGCGGCGCTGGCCGTCAACGGCGTGGGGACGGCGGTGTGCTTATCCATCTCTTACGCCATGGGGCGGTTTACCAAGACGGAGAGTCTGGAGTCGGTGCTGGACCGGCATCCCAAGATCAAGCGCTATTTCAGCGCCACGCAGGAATATGGCTTTGCCATGTGCTTCGCCATCCATATGCTGGGGCTGAACATGGAGGTGCTGGGACTGCTGCTGGGGATGCTGCGGGTGGATTACCTGACGTATCTGGCGGGTCGTGGTTGGCCATTGCGCCGGGGATGGTTTGTCTGGTCATCGCCGGAAATTCGCTGGATTTCAGTTCACCGGTGTTTTGGGTATTCCTGGCCATCAACACGGTACTGGTGGTGTGCAGCGTGGTGTACACCCTGCGAAAGCTCCGGGCCGCCAAGGCTAAAGGGGAGGAGCAGGAAGAATAGAGGGCTGCCGAACCGGCTGTGGCTTCGATGTGAGGCAAAGATACAGGCGGCTGTTTAGAGGTGTCAGCTGCGCAGGGAGAGCGGCGGCTGGGCGACAGGGAGCGACGATGAAAAGCGGCACCTTTTGCAAGGACTGCCCATGGAATAGAGAAACCCCATAACAGAGACGACAGATCCCCGAAGCGGTATGGTCGCTTCGGGGGATTTTTGGGATTATGGGAGATGCTTCGAGCGGGGAAATACCGGAAACAAACGGCGTACCGGAGTTAGGCAGCATACCTGACCGGACGGGGGATATAGGGACAGACAAGGGATCAGGCAGTATATCCGGGCAGAGTGTACCGGGACATATGAAACACCGGGATCAGGTGATGCCCGGTAATTGGACGGTATACCGGGGTCAGGGGACGGGGCGGAGGGATGGGAGATCAGATGACGTAGTTGTCGCCCTGCGGAACGGCCATCAGGTCCGCCAAGGTGATGCCGGAGAAATATTTCCGGGTCAGGTCATAGTAGCCCCCTGCCACACCGAGGGGTGCGGCACTCCCCGGCCCGCTGGCAGGGGGAGGCATCCGTTTGCAGGCAGGACACCGGGGCCAGCTCGCCCTCCGTCACCCGCAGGATCTCCCACAGGTCGTACTGCTCCGGGTCACGGTTCAGCCGGTAGCCGCCGCCGATGCCGTGGCTGCTGTCCAGCAGGCCGGCGTTTTTTCAGGGCGGGCATCAGCTTCTCCACATATTTCAGGGAGATGCTCTGCCTGGCGGCTACGTCCTTGATGGGGGTATAGCCCACGCCCCGATGCTCGGCCAGATCCAGCAGGATCCGAATGGAATAACGTCCTTTGGTGGAAATCATGGTATATGCCTCCTCATTTATCCAGCCTATTATACCACTAAGCTGGTAGGAAAAGCAAGCGCCGTGACAGTTGTCTTGCGAAAAATTTCGGGGCAGCTTTTCCGGAAAAAGCCCACCGGGGAGCGCAGCGGCTCTCCGGTGGGCGTTGATGATAGGAAAATTATTTGGTGTGGAAATAGAGGATGCCCAGCGTGCGGGGGCCGCAGTGACTGGAGACGGTGCAGCCGGCCCGTGTGTGCAGCACCTCGTCAAAGGGCTGGCAGCTGCGGACGGCGGCCTCCACCTGCGCCAGCTCCTCCGGAGTGAAGCCGCCGGATTCGGTGATGAAAATGCGGCGGGTGTCAATGTCATCCCGGCCCTTGAGCCGCTCCCGGATGTACTGGAGCAGGCAGCTCACATAGGGGCCACGGTACTTCTTGCCCACCATCATCTGGCCGTCCTTCACCTGAATGCAGGGGCGCAGGTTCAGCATATTGGCCCCCAGCAGGGCAACGCCCGAGCAGCGGCCGCCCTTGTGCAGGAAGTCCAGCCGCTCCACCAGAAAGCTGACGTCCAGCAGCTCCCGGCGGCGCTCCATCTCGTGGGCGATCTCCTGAGCGGTGAGCTTGCCCTCACGGGTCAGCTGCGCCGCCTCCAGCACCAGCTGGCCGATGCCGGTGGAGAGGCTGCGGGAGTCCACGGGGTAGACGTTCCCCACCTCCTGAGCGGCGATACAGGCATTCTGGTAGCAGGCGGACATATCGCCGGAGATGTGGAAATGCACCACGGCGTCGCACTCCTCCAGCTGGCGGCGGAAGAACTGGGTATAGTCGTACACCGACACCGCCGCCGTGCTGCACATTCCGCCGCCGGAATTGACGTGGGCGTAAATTTCGTCGGGGGTGATGTCCTTGCCGTCTACCAGAGACTGGCCGTCCCGGACGATGTACAGGGGGGTGATGCGGATGTCGTATTTTTCAATAAGCTCCGGGGACAGATCACAGGTGCTGTCAGCGGATATTCTAATATTCATGATTAGTAGATGCCTTTCTGTATATTATCAAATCTCGCAAATTGGAAACAGAAATATTATATCACACGAATCCTATCATGGCAATCCCCTTTTTGCAACGAAAAATGGCGGTTTTGTTCGGTATCCTGCACAAGTGCGGCGGGGCGTTCGGGAGGATGGACAGTGGGGGCGAAAAAAGAAGCGGTACATGGCTTGCCATGTACCGCTGAGGGGGATAAGGGGTCAGTCCATAGTGGGGCGCTCGTCGCCCAGGAAGAACACGGCCACCGTGCCGGGGCCGCTGTGGGAGCCGATGATGGTGCCGATGTCGCACAGGCGGATCTTGCCCTTCAGGTGGGGGAAGCGCTCCTCCAGCGCCGTGATGAGCAGGGCGGCGTCCTCCGGGCACTGGGAGTGGCAGACGAAGCAGCGCTGGTCGTAGTCCCGGCCGCCCTGAGCGTGCTGCTCCATGGCGTTCACGGTGGTCTCCACTGCCTTCTTCTTGCCCCGGACCTTGCTGTAAGCCTTGATGGCGCCCTTATCATCCAGCCGCATGATGGGGCAGATGTTCATGATGGTGGCCACCATGGCCGCTGTGCCGGAGACACGGCCGGTGCGGCGGAACTGGGTCATGTTGGAGGAGAAGAACTGGTGGTGAACCTTGTTGCGGTTTTCCAGCACCCACCGAGCCGTCTCCTCCAGCGTGGCGCCACTGTCCCGCAGGTCCGCCGCCGCATCCACCAGCAGGCCGTAGCCGGAGGAGGAGCACAGGGAGTCGATGACCACGAGTTTCTTATCAGGGTACTTCTCCTGCAGGAGCTTGGCCGCCGCCACGGCGTTGTGGACGGAGCCGGACTGGCCGGAGGTGAAGGCGATGTGCAGCAGATCGCCCTTTTCCAGCTGGGCCTCGAAGAAGTCCAGATAGGTGCCGACATTGATCTGGGAGGTCTGGGGCAGCTTGCCCGCCTCCAGAAAACGGTAGAACCGGGGCAGAGCCTCCGGGTCACGGCCCATGTCGTCCACGTACTCCTGCCCGTCCACCACGTAGGTATAAAACAGCACGGGAATGTCTCTGCTCTGCATATAGGAATAGGGAAGGTCCACGGTAGAGCAGCAGCTGAGAATGAATTTACGTTCCATATGTCCTCCTCCGGTCAATACACAAGATACGCCGCAGGCGGGTATATTGCAACACACTGTCTATTATATCACATTTCGCCGACGTGTCAACGAAAAGTCCCTGTGGTTTCCCCGTTGCAATCCGGGGCGCAGTCCGATATAATAAAGGTTCAGATCATGATCCCGGAGGCGGCATATGTTCATTCTCACAGAGAAAAATCAGGCGGCGGCGGTGCAGCAGGCGCTGCGGCAGCGGCTGAAGGACACCGGCGTCACGGTGGCGCATCCCGGCAGGGAGGTGCTGGTGCTGGAGGGAGAGACCTTTCGGCTGGACGGGGAGAGTCTGCGGCTTCTGCCCGGCGTGCGGGCGGTACAGCGGCTGACGGAGCCGTATCCGCTGGCGGCCCGGACGGGGCATCCGGAGGACACGGTGGTATCCGTGGGCAAGGCCCGCATCGGACAGGACTTCTGCCTCATTGCCGGACCCTGCGCCGTGGAGTCGTCGGAGCAGGTGACCTCCATCGCCCGGCAGGTGTCCGCCGCCGGGGCGCAGCTGCTGCGAGGCGGCGCCTTCAAGCCCCGGACCTCCCCCTATACCTTTGGAGGGCTGGGGGCCGAGGGGCTGGAGCTGCTGTGCCGTGCGGGCCGGGAGACGGGGATGCCGGTGGTGTCGGAGATCACCGATCCCCGGCAGCTGCCGCTGTTCCGGGAGGTGGACGTCCTGCAGGTGGGCGCACGGAATATGCAGAATTTCGAGCTGCTGCGGGAGCTGGGGCGGCAGGAGAAGCCGGTGCTGCTGAAGCGCAGCTTCGGGGCCACCGTGACGGAGCTATTGCAGGCGGCGGAATACATCCTTGCCGGCGGCAATGAGCGGGTGATCCTCTGCGAGCGGGGCATCCGCACCTTCGAGACGGACAGCCGGGCCACGCTGGATGTGGCGGGCATTGCCGCCCTGAAGGAGCAGTCCCACCTACCGGTGCTGGCCGATCCCAGCCATGCTGCCGGGCGGCGGGAGCTGGTGGCTCCGCTGGCGCTGGCGGCGGCAGCTGCCGGGGCGGACGGACTGATGATCGAGGTCCATGACCGGCCGGAGGAGGCTCTCTCCGATGGACGGCAGGCCCTGACCTGCGGCGAATTTGCCCGGCTGGCCCGACGGGTGCAGGCACTGACGGCCCTGCTGCGGCAGGAGGAATGACAAAAGGTGAAACAGCCCTCACGGCGCTGCCGTGAGGGCTGTTTTTATGCGGAAAAGGACCCGGCGGAAAAGGCGGGTCCAAACCTACCATATCACGCCGAAGGCCGGGATGCAAGAGAAATTTTCTCCGGGAGGGAAATTTCAGAGGACTGCCCCATGCACAGGGGGCGGGAGGGGAAAAATCTTGATGATTCTGCGGGCTTGACGGCGTTTTTCTCCGGCGGTAAAATCGGTGGGTAAAAAATCAGAGGGCGGAGAAGCGCCCGCTGTCAAAAGGAGAGGGAGCCATGAAGTATATTTTTGTCACCGGCGGTGTGGTGTCCGGGCTGGGCAAGGGCATCTGCGCCGCATCTCTGGGGCGGCTGCTGAAGCAGTGCGGCCTGCGGGTCAGGAACCAGAAGTTTGACCCATACCTCAATGTGGACCCCGGCACCATGAGCCCCTATCAGCACGGGGAGGTGTTCGTCACCGATGACGGGGCGGAGACGGATCTGGATCTGGGCCACTATGAGCGGTTCGTGGACGAGGCGCTGGACGCCAACTCCTCCGTCTCCTCCGGGAAAATCTACTGGAGCGTATTGAACCGGGAGCGGCAGGGGGGCTATCTGGGCGGTACGGTGCAGATCATCCCTCACGTCACCGATGAGATCAAAAACCGCATCTACGCCATGGACGACGGGCAGACGGATGTGGTCATCTCCGAGATAGGCGGCACGGTGGGCGACATCGAGAGCCAGCCCTTTCTGGAGGCCATCCGGCAGGTGGCGGCGGAGAAGGGCAAGGAGAACGTGCTGTACATCCATGTGCCGCTGATCGTGTCCATCCCCGGCAGCGGGGAGCTGAAGAGCAAGCCCACCCAGCACTCGGTGAAGGAGCTGCTGAGCATCGGCATCCAGCCGGACATTCTGGTGTGCCGCACGGACAGCCCCATCACCGGGGACATCCGGCGGAAGATCGCCCTGTTCTGCAACGTGGAGGAGGACTGCGTCATTCCCAACGTCACGGCCTCCACCCTGTATGAGGTGCCGCTGCTGCTGGAGCGGGAGGGGCTGTGCCGGGTGGCCTGCCGCAAGCTGGGGCTGCCGGTGGTGGAGCCGGACATGGCCCGGTGGCGGGCCATGGTGGAGAAGATCCACGGGGTACACCGCCATGTGACCATTGCGCTGGTGGGGAAGTACACGGGATTGCACGATGCGTATCTCAGCGTGGTGGAGTCCCTGTTCCACGCAGGCACCGCCTGCGACGCGGAGGTGACCATCCGGTGGGTGGACTCCGAGACCCTGACACCGGAGAACGTGGAGCAGATGCTGGCCGGATGCGGCGGCGTGCTGGTTCCCGGAGGCTTCGGAGATCGGGGCATCGAGGGGATGATTTTAGCGGCTCAATATGCACGGGAGCATCAGGTGCCGTATCTGGGCATCTGCCTGGGGATGCAGATCGCTGTCATCGAGTTTGCCCGCCACGTGGTGGGCTGGGCCGATGCCCACAGCGCCGAATTCACCGCCATGACGGCCCATCCCGTCATTGACCTGATGTCCGATCAGGTGGGCGTTACCGCCAAGGGCGGTACCATGCGGCTGGGCAAGTACCCCTGCCGGCTGGCGGAGGGGAGTCTGGCCCGGAGGGAGTACGGCACGGAGGATATCTCCGAGCGCCACCGGCACCGGTACGAGTTCAACAACCGCTTCCGCTGCGAAATGGAGGCGGCGGGGCTGCGGCTGTCGGGCCTGTCCCCGGATGGCAGCCTGGTGGAGATCGTGGAGGAGCCTGCCCACCGCTGGTTCGTGGGGGCGCAGTTCCACCCGGAGTTCAAGAGCCGTCCCGACCGGCCGCACCCCCTGTTCCGGGGCTTTGTGCAGGCATCGCTGGAGACGGCGGAATAAGGCGTATCCGAAAAGCGGCAGGAGGAAGTGACCTCCTGCCGCTTGTGACTGTCGAAAAAACCTCCGGGTTTTTCCGACAAAAGGCTTGCAGTCTGCTGTGCGCATAATTTGTGTGCCATAGGCGCACAAATTCCACACTTGCAGCCTGAGAAGTATTTTCTCTCACGCACATATCGCAAGAGAAAATGATTTTAATTCTTTGCCGCCTGCGGGCGGCAAACTCTGCGAGGCTTTTGCGGGGCCAAGGGGGGGTGTGCTTTGAGGCGGGAGGGGCGGCTTTTTGTGAAAAAATCCCGGCTGTGCCTTGAAAGACGGAGGGAAATTGTGGCATAATGGAAAAAACAGCATCCATCCGGCGGGAGGTCACACCATGAACAGAAAACGCATCCGACAGATGAACACGGCCCTGCTGCGGCGGCTCACCGGCCGCCCTACGGCGGAGTATTTCAGCGGCCAGCCCCTGCTGGAGCGGCTGGAGAGCGAGAACTACATCCAGCGCTTTGCGCCCCTTTACGACGGCACTCGACTGCGCTGCGGCGACGTGCTGGAGCTGTGCCGACCGGAGCTGACAGAGCTTTCCGGCGGAGAGCCGGAGGGCGGGTGGCTGCACTTTGCCTATGACTTTGCCCGGCGGCAGCTGTTCCCGGAGAAGGAGGCCCCTACGACCTATGACGCCGGGGCGGTGTTTTTCCTGTCACTTTTACAGGTACTTTTTACCGCCGAGCGGGAGAAGCTGCCCTTTGACCCGGCGTGGGATCTCGACTTTCTATCGGAGACAGAGGCGGCGGATTGCGCCTGCGGCGCCAGCTATCGACAGATGCTGCGGCAGTGGAAGCGGGAGTACGTCTATGAGATGATGCGGCTGGGGCTGGAGGTGACACCCTACCGCACGCTGGAGCATATCGCCGGGGTGCATCACATCGCATTGACCTGCGGCCGGGCGCTGCGGCGCAGCGGCACGGCGGTGGATCTGGCGCTGGTATCCGGCAGCGCCGCCGGACACGATCTTGGAAAGTTCGGCTGCCATCCGGGGGAGCGGGTAGCGTATCTGCACTACTACTACACGGATCTGTGGTTCCGCCGCCACCGGCTGACGGACATCGGCCATGTGGCCGCCAACCACTCGGTGTGGGATCTGGAGCCGGAGTATCTGTCGGCGGAGGCGCTGCTGCTGATCTATGCGGACTTCCGGGTGAAGCAGACCCACGACCCGGAGGGGCATGAGATCACCCACATCTCGTCGCTGGCGGAGGCCTTTGACGTGATCCTGAACAAGTTAGACGACGTGGACGGGGAGAAGCGCCGCCGCTACACCAGAGTTTACGCCCGCTTGCAGGACTTCGAGGCGTATATGATCCGCCGGGGAGTGGACGTGACCATGCAGGGGGCGGACACGCAGCCGCTGCCGGAGCAGGCGGTGGCCCTGATGGAGGATGCGGAAGTGCTGGAGTCCCTGACCATGCAGTGTGTGGCCCACAATATGGAGCTGATGGACCGGCTTACCGGGCAGCGGAGCTTTGCCTCCCTGCTGGAGCAGGCCCGTGGCGAGACCAACTGGCGGCGGCTGCGGGCCTATCTGGGGGTGTTCGAGTCCTACTCCCTGTATCTGCACATTCCCCAGAAGGTGCAGACGCTGGCCTTTCTCTATGAGCTGCTGATGCACCGTGAGGGGGGGACATCCGCCGTCAGGCGGCGGCCCTCATGGGAGAGATCATCGCAGGGTTCCACGCAGGCTACGCCAAGGGCGTCCGGCGGACAGCCGTCCCGACCTGCGGACGGTGACGGATCTGGATCAGTGGAGGCTGTATCTGGAGAAGATCATCTATCCGGATCATAAGCTGATGCCCCAGCACCGGGGGTGGATCCGGTTCACCCTGAAATTCTGCGTGAAGTCCCTGCTCTCCCGCTGCCCCGGACGGGAGGAGCGGTTTCTGGCGCCGGTGCTGGCGTATCTGCGGCGGTCGGAGCAGCTGGACGATCAGGTGGCGCTGCAGCTGCTGGATGCGGCGGCGGACCTGCCGCTGGAGCTGTGTACCCGGCCCCAGCTGAATGCACTGCTCCGTGCGGCGGAGGTACTGTCCGGGCGGGAGAGCCTGACGGTGCAGGCGGCGGCCATGCTGCTGCTGGATCACGTCCACACCTCCATGCCCCGGCAGAAGAGGCCCCCCTGAAAATTTTGCAGGAGATGGACTGCGGCAATATGTCGCTGGCCCTGCTGCGGGGAGGATATCTGCGCCGGGGGCTGCATTTGCAGGAGGCGCAGGTGTCGGATATTTTTCTGGATAACCTCAAGACCGCCACGCCGTGGATCATCAAGCAGGTGAACCTGCGGCTGCTGACGGACGATGCACGGAACGACCACGGCTCGGCCCTTCACATCGCCACGCATCTTTCTAACCTCATCAAGGTCAGCGACCGGGTCACGGTGCGCCACGGCGCAGGACTGGCGCTGCTGGAGATCGCTCCCCGGCTGACGGTGGATCAGCGCAATGAGGTCTCCGTGGAGCTGTGCCGGGGGCTGGAGCTGGGGCAGCAGGAGTTCACCAAGTACATTCCCGACTATCTGGGGCGGCTTGCCCTATGGCTGCCGCCGGAGCAGCTGGACGAGTGTCTGGCGGATCTGGGGGTGACTCTCAGTGCCTCCAGCAGCCGCATCGTGACTCCGGTGCTGGACACCGTGGGCGTCATCTATGAGGAGTACGACATCTATCACCAGAGATTCCCGGAGGAGCCGGAGGAGGCGTGCCTGCGCCGCCGGGACCGGCTGCTGGGGATGCTGATGCGAGGACTGGCGGGCATCGACGGAGAGACCCGGCAGGAGGCCATGCTGGTGCTGGGACAACGGGTGTTCGGCTCGGCACAGCTCAGCAACGGCGAGAAGAGCCGGGCCTTCCCCCTGACGGCACGGAAGCTGCTGACCACCTGCCGTCAGGAGGACGGGGATGCACTGTCCTTCTACTATCGGGCCTCCATGCTGGGGCGGCTGTACCGCTTTTTGACGGCCCAGCGGCTGCGGGGCGGCTTCACCTTTGAAGCGCCACGGCCCATCGCCTTTTTCCCCGGTACCTTCGACCCATTCACCCTGTCCCACAAGGCCATTGTCCGAACCATCCGGGATCGGGGCTTCGAGGTACTGCTGGCCATCGATGAGTTCTCGTGGTCCAAGCGCACCCAGCCCTACCGCATCCGGCGGCGCATTGCCGCCATGTCGGTGGCGGACGAATTCCATGTGCAGATCTTCCCGGAGGACTTCCCGGTGAACATCGCCAACCCGGAGAACCTCCACCGGCTGCGGCAGGCCTTCCCCGGACGGAAGGTATCCATCGCCGTGGGAAGCGACGTGGTGGCTCACGCATCCTCCTATCGCAAGCCCGTGGAGCCGGACTCCATCCATACCTTTGACCACATCATCTTCCGTCGGCCCGGTCAGGAGGCCGGGGGCGGCTACGGCGGCATTTACGGCAAGGTACTGGAGCTGACGCTGCCGGAGCCGCTGGAGGAGATCAGCTCCACCCGCATCCGGGAGGCGGTGGACGCCAACCGGGACATCAGCAATCTGGTGGACCCGGCGGTGCAGGAGTTCATCTATCGGAGGGGGCTGTATCTGCGGGAGCCGCAGGACAAGCCCCTGCTGCGGACGGAGGATCTGGATTTTACCGACTATCCCCCGGCCGGATGCCTCCATGGAGGCCATGCTGGAGGGGATCTGCCCCGCTGCCATGGTGGAGAAGCTGTGGCAGTGCGGTGACAGTCTGCTGCTGCTGCGCCACGGGATGCAGGGGCAGGTGCTGGGAGCCGTCAGCTACCGGCAGCTGGAGTCCCGTGAGCTGTATGACCGGCTGGGGAGTCTGGAGCTATCCGGCTATGTGCGGCAGAAGACCGGAGGCCGGGCGCTGCTCATCAGCGGATTGTGGGTGCCGGACGGCAGCCAGCAGCGGGAGCTGGGGCAGCTGCTGCTGACGGAGGTGTTTACCATGGCACTGGGGCGGGAGTATCCCTGCGCCCTGTACGATCCGCTGCCCGGTGCAGAGCACAGCTATGTGCTGAATCTGCTGCGGCGGCAGGGCTTTGTCCCGGCTCCGGTGTCGGGGCGGCCGGTGCTGGAGGTGGATATGCGCTGCCCCATCGTGCTGAGCCACAATGTGGACACCTCCATCAAGGCTCCGCTGGCCTCCATGCCCCGTGTGACGGCGGCGGTATCCGTTGCCCATCGGCGTTTGCAGGAGGCGCTGACGGAGCTGCAGCCGGGGTCGCTGGTGCTGAGCCTGTCGGCTGGGATCATCTATCACCGGCTGCTCCAACGCATCACCGCACGCAACGGCGTACCCGCCGAGCCGGTGACGCCCCGGCGGCAGGGGCCGGATATCTGCGTCCCCTATGGAAAGCTGCTGCGGGGCGTGGCGGTGCCTAATACCGTCACCAAGACCCTGCGTACCGACAAGGTATATGAGGCGGATCTGTCGGACTATGCCATCGAGGCCTACCGGAGTATTCGCCGCTGCCGGATCAGGTGCGAACCATCCGGGCCTTTGACCGGCCCGTTATCTTGGTGGATGATCTGCTCCACGACGGAAAGCGGCTGCGGAGTCTGTCGCCGCTGCTGAAGGAGACGGGAACGCAGGTGGATCTGGTGCTGGTGGGCTATCTTACCGGCATGGGCCGGGATATTATGGAGGAATTGGGATATCCGGTGGACAGCATCTACTATCTGCCCAATCTGCGGATGCGGTTCGTGGAGTCCACCCTGTATCCCTTCATCGGCGGGGACACCGTGCGGCGGCGAGAGCGGCCCACGGAGGGGCTTCAGCCCTCCGTTAACCGCATTTTGCCCTACGCCTCCCCGGAATTTGCCCCCATTGCCCCGGATGTGGCGTGGCGGCTGAGCCTGTGCTGTCTGGAAAACGCAAGGGACATCCTGCTGGCACTGGAGGCGGAGTACCGCTCCCTCTACGCCCGGAACCTGACGCTGAACCGCCTCAGCGAGGCGGTGATCCTGCCCCTGTATCCGGATAAGGGCGGGTGCATGACATATGATTTGAGCCGTACCGCCTCCACCTATCTGGAGGAGGACATCGAGCTGCTGAAGCGGGTGCGTCCCGCAGAATAAGGAGGCTAACGTGCGATACTATGACTGCGGCGGCTATCCCCCCTGCAGCCGGGAGGGTGCTGGCGCTTCCGGCGCTGCACGCTCTGCCGGAGACGGGGGAGGTGCTGTTCGGATTTCACCGCACACCCGGTATCGGGCGGATACCTTCCCGGTGACGGCGCCGTCCCTGCTGACCGCGGAGGAGGGGGTATCGACCCTTGTGACGGCGGAGGAGCCGGAGACAGATCCGGCGCTGGCGGCGGCCATAGCCGCCGGGCGTGTGCGGGCGGTAAATCTGGCCCACCCCCGACAGGAGGAGCTGCTGCCTCCCCTCCGGAGGAGGGAGCGTGTGCGGGTGAACCTGTTGGCGCTGGGCGATGTGGGCAGTACCCTTCTCATGGGGCTGCGGCTGCTGGGAGGCGATGTCATCGACTCCATCGGCATCTGCGACGTGCGGGAGAACGTTCCCCAGCGGTGGGAGATGGAGCTGAACCAGATCGTCTCACCGGAGGGGGAGAGATTGCCGCCGGTGGAGCTCGTCTCCCCGGAGGAGGTGTTTTGACGGGGATGTGTTCCTGTTCTGCGCCTCCCGGTTCGTGCCGGATACCTCCGTTACCTCCGGGGACGTCCGCATGGCCCAGTATCAGGTGAACCGGGAACTGGCGGTCCGCTATGCCCGCATGGCCCGGCAGCGGCGCTATGGAGGAATGTTCTGCGTGGTCAGCGATCCGGTGGATCCCCTGTGCCGGGCGGTGCTGGAGGAGAGCAACCGGGACGAGACGGGCCGGTGGGACGGCGGAGGGCTGTTTTCCCCCATCAGGTGCGGGGCTTCGGACTGGGGGGGTCATGCAGGCCAGAGCCATGTACTATGCCCAGAAGGAGCCACGGTTTGCCGCCTTTCTGACGGAGGGGCGTACCTACGGCCCCCACGGGGCCGATCTGGTGGTGGCCAACTCCATAGAGCACTACGATGACGCACTGTCCCGTGAACTGACGGAGCGGGTGGTCCAGGCCAATCTGGAGATGCGGCGGCTGGGGTTCAAGCCCTATGTGGCCCCGGCCCTCAGCTCCGGGGCGCTGAGCCTGCTGGCCTGTCTGCGGGGGCAGTGGCACTGCTCGTCCACCTATCTGGATGGGGTGTTTATGGGGGCCAGAAACCGGCTGCTCCCCACGGGGACGGAGCCGGAGCGGCTGCCCCTGCCGGAGGCCTTGCAGGAGCGTTTGAGAGATACCATGGAGCGCCTGCGGGCGATCCGATGAAGAAGGAGGGAGCGGGATGGCACTGACGGTGCTGCTGCCGGAGAATCCATACAGCCGGGAGCTGTTGGCGCTGCTGGGGCCGCTGCTGCCGCCGGACAGCCAGATCCGTGACCCGGATGCGGGGCTGGAGGCCGGACAGCGGCTGCTGTTTGCCTTAGCACTGGACGAGGGCGGATGCAGCGGATATCGGATGCTGATGACCCTGCGGAGGGAGCCGGACGCTGCTGGAGGGCTGCGTCGCGGGACTGGTGGTGACGGGGCGGGGAGAGCTCTACACCAAGGACGCCGCCCGTGATCTGGTGTTCGCCGCCAATCAGGCGGGCTGCGCCTTTCTGGGACGCCCGCTGGTGGAGGCCACCGGTTCCCTGCGGAACTTCCGGGTGCAGGCCCAGATCGGCGGCACCGATGAGGACGGCCTTCCGGGCCGCCGTATCGGAGCTGCTGGAGCGGCTGACGGCGTGGGGAGGGGCCTGCCCCTGGGGCGGTGCTGGCGCTGCACGCCTCCCAGCGCAGCACCTCAACACGCTGGCGCTGTGGGGAGATGGTGCGCCGGTCTCTGCCGCCGGAGGTGCAGGTGCAGGAGATCTGCCTGCGGAACGGGACCATGGCCGACTGCAACGGATGCAGCTACACCGCCTGTATGCACTTCCGGGGAGCGGGGTGGGTGCTTCTATAGCGGGCCGATGGTGGAGGAGGTGTATCCGGCGGTGCGCTCCTGCGACACGCTGGTGATGGTCTGCGCCAACTACAACGATGCCCTCTCCGCCAATCTCACCGCTTGCGTCAACCGTCTGACGGCGCTGTTCCGCCAGACCAGGTTCTATGACAAGCGGCTTTACGGGCTGGTGGTGTCCGGCTACTCCGGCGGCGATCTGCTGGCCCGGCAACTGATCTCGGCGCTGAACATGAATAAGGCCTTCTATCTGCCGCCACGGTTCTGCCTGCTGGAGACAGCCAATGAGCGGGGGAGTCTGGTGCGCCTGCCGGGGATCCGGGAGAAGGCACAGCGCTTTGCCCGGCAGATGATGGAATAAGGGCCGTCTGCGGACGGCTGATGGGAAAAAAGCTGCCCGCCTGCTATGCAGGCGGGGCAGCTTTTTATGGATCATAGTCCGGCGGGAGCCGGCGGCGCATATCCTCCGGCAGCGGGGCGGTGACATCCAGCCAGCGGCGGGTCACGGGGTGCAGGAGCCGGAGACGGTAGGAGTGCAGCGCCGGACGGGGGATGAGGGCAGGGTCCTCGGTGCCGTAGAGCCAGTCCCCAGCCAGCGGGTGGCCCACAGCGGAGAGGTGGAGCCGCAGTTGGTGGGTGCGGCCCGTCTGGGGCAGCAGCCGCAGCAGAGACAGCTCCCCGGCAGCAGGGTCTCGTAGAGGGTTCGGGCAGGGGAGGCCCATAGGGTCCACGGTGCGGCGGAGCAGAGAGCCGGGGTCCCGGCTGATGGGCAGATCGATGGCACCGGAGGAGGGCTGGGGTGTACCCAAACAGATGCCCCGGTACTCCCGGAGGAAGGAATCGGTGTGCAGCGACTCCATGCACAGGCGGTGGATATAGCCGGTTTTGGCCACGGCCATGACGCCGGTGGTGCCACGGTCAGACGATTGACGCAGTGGAAGCTGCCGGTGCGGAGGTAGTGGCACACGGCACCGGCTACGGTGACGGTCTCCTCTGTCAGGGCGGCGGGGTGGATGGCGATGCCGGCGGGCTTATTCAGCAGGAGGAGGTCCTCGTCCTCCCACAGAATATCCAGCGGATAGGCCACGGGCGGATGTGGGGGTTTTTTTCCCGGCAGGTCGGAGACGTCCGCCGCCAGCACGTCTCCCGCCTCTGTGCGGGCGGAGACGATGACAGGGACGCCGTTCAGGGTGATGGCGCGGGCCGCCGCTTCAGCTTTGGCCAGAAAGCTGCCGGAGATGCGGAGCTGCCGGCGCAGGGGTTCATACCGGCAGGCCGGCCTCCTGCAGGGGGTAACGGTGTGGGTCAAGAGCCGCATAAAAAAACACCTCCTTGGGGATATTTTTCCAGTCTACCACATTTTCGGGAAATGTGGTAGACTGAACGTATCAATTTACAGAAAACGGGGATCCTTTGGCATCAAAAGTTTATTGGGCAGATCTGCGGGCGGATTTCACGAGATCTCCAGCAGAAGCTGACCCGCCTCATGAAAACCGCCGGGATGGGCGAAATCGACTTCGACCGGAAGTTCGTGGCCATCAAAATGCACTTTGGTGAACCGGGCAATCTGGCCTTCTTGCGGCCCAACTGGGCCAAGACGGTGGCAGATTTCGTGAAAGAAGCAGGGTGGCAAGCCCTTCCTCACCGACTGCAACACCCTGTATGGGGGGACGGAAGAATGGGCTGGATCATCTGGATACGGCGTGTCTCAACGGCTTCAACCCCATGACCACGGGATGTCAGGGTCATCATCGCAGACGGCATTAAGGGCAGCGACGAGGTGGCTGTGCCGGTGGTGGGCGGTGAGCTGGTGAAGGAGGCCAAGATCGGTCGGGCCGTCATGGATGCCGACGTGTTCATCTCCCTGACCCACTTCAAGGGCCATGAGGAGGCGGGCTTCGGCGGGGCGCTGAAAAACATCGGCATGGGCTGCGCAGTCGGGCCGGGAGAAGATGGAGCAGCACAACGCCGGAAAGCCCCATGTGAACCATGAACACTGCGTGGGCTGCGGGATGTACCAGGATCTGCGCCCACAGCGCTCTGTCCGTTGCGGAGAGAAAGGCCAACATCGATCACAGCCGCTGCGTGGGCTGCGGCCGCTGCATCGCCATCTGTCCCCGGAACGCCATCCAGATCGACTGGGATGAGACGGTGACGAATCTGAACCGAAAAGATCGCAGAGTACTCCAAGGCGGTGGTGGACGGGCGGCCCTGCTTCCATATCTCGCTGGTCATCGACGTGTCGCCCAACTGCGACTGTCACGCCGAGAACGACGCCGCCATTGTTCCCAATGTGGGAATGTTCGCCTCCTTCGACCCGGTGGCACTGGATATGGCCTGTGTGGATGCCGTCAACGCTCAGCCGGTGATGCGGGGTTCTGCGGCCGACGGCGGTGACGCCCATGACCACGACCACTTCCATCGCATCCATCCGGAGACGGATTGGATGAGCTGTCTGGAGCACGCCGAGAAGATCGGCATCGGCACCAGAGCGTATGAGCTTATCAAGATCTGAAGAGTGCGATAGACGAAAGCGTCGCCCGGTGGGGCGGCGCTTTCCCTTCGGAGGGTGTGCTGCTTACGGGCGGCGCACGCTATGGGGGTCAGTCCTCGTGGGGCTTCGTCTCCTGATAGAGCATATTCCACACCACCTGATAGGCGTGGAGGGCCTGGGGGAGTGGCAGACCATGGTGACGGACAGCTGCGGATGAAGGCGCAGGAAGTCCGTGATGGCCTTCAGGGCTACATGAGCCGCCTGCATCAGCGGATAGTGGTAGACACCGGTGCTGATGGAAGGGAAGGCCACCGTGCGGCAGCCGTTCTCCAGCGCCAGCGTCAGGCAGCTGCGGTAGCAGGAGGCCAGCTGGGCGGCCTCGCCGTGATCGCCGCCCCGCCAGATGGGGCCGGGGGTGTGGATCACGTACCGGCAGGGCAGGTCATAGCCACCGGTGATGCGGGCCTCGCCGGTGGGGCAGCCGTTCAGCGTTTTGCACTCGGCCATGAGACCCGGTCCGGCCGCCCGGTGGATGGCACCGTCTACCCCGGCACCGCCCAGCAGGGAGGTATTGGCGGCATTGACGATGGCGTCAGTGTAGAATTGGGTGATGTCACCCTGTACGATGGAGAGATTCATGACGGCCTCCCTGAGATGATGTTTGACGTTTTCCGGAGCAAAGGAAATTGCGGCCAAGGAGAAACAATGGACAAAAGGGAGCAGGTCAAACCGATAGACGGGGATTTATCTTCCGGGTCAGGAATTGTCCCACCCCATGCACGATGGTAGGACATGGTATCTTCATCGGCCAGCATCACTTGCCGAAACCACAAGCCCTCATATTTTGGCTCATATAAAGCAAGCGTAATTACTTCCACAAACGCCGATTTGCCGAATGGATATTCAGTATAGCACACACGAACTTCGATCGCAAGTGATCGGCAGGGGGACGTATCCCTTATAAGCTGCATCCTGTTAAGGGACTTTACAAAAATGAACAAAACGTAAAAATCTGACGAATAACTTGGGAAAAATATTTACAGAGACGGGGAGATATGCTACAATGTGTCTAATAATACAAGACATGGAGGGATGACGGTGAAGAAGTTTGTACCGGTTTATGAGGGGGAACTGCGCAAGCACAGCATTCAGGTTCCCCGCTGCATCAGCGAGTGCAGCGGCATCCGCATTTTCGGGCGGCGCATCAAGTCGCTGGTGTTTTCCACGGATGTGGCCATTATCAAGAACATCAACGCCGACGCCGTCATCGCCGTGTATCCCTTTACGCCCCAGCCGGCTATCACACAGGCCATTCTGTCGGTGTCGGAGGTGCCGGTGTTTGCCAGGTGGGGGTGGCCTCACCAATGGGCAGAGGGTCGGCCAGCATCGCCATATGCCGAGCATCAGGGGCCTTTGGGCTGGTGTGCAACACCTTCATCACCGTGAGGAGGCCATTCGGGCCATCAAAGAGACGGTGGAGATCCCGCTGGTGTACACGGTGGTGTCGGAACAGACGGACGTGGCCGGAAAGCTGGCGGCGGGGGTGGGATTTCCTCAACGTATCCGGGGGCGGCCTGACGCCGGAGATCGTGGCCCATATCCGGGAGCAGTTCCCGGAGGTTCCCACATCGCTACCGGTGGGCCGACGGATGACACCATCCGGGCCACCATCGAGGCTGGGGCCAATGCCATCACCACACCCGCCCACCAGCGCTGAGCTGTTTTCCGAGAGTATGCGGAAATACCGGGGCAGGTTTAGCGTAGGGACTGCGGAGGAGCAGAAAAATGAAAAGATAAGCACCCACCCGCCAAGCGGGTGGGTGCTGATCTTGTTTCAGCGGGCCAGATATTGGCGGCAGCAGGTCTCGGCCTCCTGTGCCAGGCGCTCCTCGTCCACCGTCATGAGATGGCCCTGGGCCACGGTGACACGGCCATGAACCACCGTGCAGTCCACCGGGCCGCGGAGGCCTACGGTACCCAGCACCGACTTGGGGGTCGAAGCAGGAACCCACCAGCTCCAGACGGCGGCTGTCGATCATAAAGAGGTCGGCGCACTTGCCCACCGCCAGCTGGCCGATGTCGTCCCGGCCCAGCAGCCGGGCGCTGCCACGGGTGGCCATCTTCAGCACGTCGTAGCCGGTGGGGCCCGACGGCTGGCGTTCAGGCGGTGGAGCAGGAAGGCTACCCGCAGCTCCTCCATAAGGCTGGAGCCGTCGTTGGAGGCGCTGCCGTCCACGGCCAGTCCCACGGGAACGCCCAGCTCCAGCATCTCCGGAATCCGGGCGATGCCGGAGGAGAGCTTCATGTTGCTGATGGGGCAGTGGGCCACGCCGGTGCCGGTTTTGGCCAGCACCCGCAGCTCCTCGTCGTTGAAGTGGATGCCGTGGGCGAACCACACGTCGCTGCCCGTCCAGCCCAAACGCTCCATGTACTCCAGAGGGCGGATGCCCTCCCTCTGGAGCATGAAGTTCTCCTCGTCCTTGGTCTCGCACAGGTGGGTGTGCAGCCGCACGCCGTATTGACGGGCCAGAATGGCGCTCTGGCGCAGCAGCTCCGCCGACACGGAGAAGGGAGAGCAGGGAGCCAGAGCGATGCGGTGCATGGCTCCGTAGGAGGTGTCGTGGTACTTCTCGATGAGCCGGGCGGAGTCCGTCATGATCTCATCCACCGTCTGCACCACGCTGTCCGGCGGTAGGCCGCCGTCCTTGACGCTGAGATCCATGCTGCCACGGGAGGCATACATCCGGATGCCCAGCGTGTCGGCGGCGGCAAACTGGGCGCCGATCAGGTCTCCGGCGTGGGTGGGGAACACATAGTGGTGGTCGAAGCAGGTGGTGCAGCCGTGCTTCATCAGCTCGCCCATGCCGGTGAGTGAGGAGAGGCGGATGACGTCCTCGTCCAGATTTTTCCAGATCTCATAGAGGGTTTTGAGCCAGTCGAACAGCTCCATATTCTGCACCTGCGGGAGGTTGCGGGAGAACACCTGATACAGGTGGTGGTGGGTGTTCACCAGACCGGGGTAGCACAGCATATGGCTGGCGTCGATGGTTCGGTCGGCGGCGACGTCCAGATGGGGGCCGATCTGACGGATGAAGCCGTCCTCGCAGTAGAGGTCTACGTCCTCCAGCAGTTGGTCCTTATCGTCGCAGGTCACCAGATAGCGGATGCTGCGGATCAGCAGGCTTGCCATAGATCATTACTCCTTTCAGAAGAATATCCCCCGAAGGATCGGGGGATATTCGGTCGGTTTACCGGTCTTCCCGGAAGTAGTTCAGACCCAGAGAGGTGGGGGGCTGATCCTCCCGCTTTTTCCGCAGGGACACGATGATCAGCACCACCAGCGTCACCACGTAGGGCAGGATCTTATACAGCTGCGTGGGGATGAAGGGAATCGTCAGACGCAGGTACAGGATCATCAGGGCGCCGAACAGCACGGAGCCCCAAATGGCGGACAGAGGACGCCACAGGCAGAAGATCACCAGCGCCACGGCCAGCCAGCCCACGCCGGACAGACCCTCGTGGTTCCATACGCAGCCGGCGATGGTGGTGATGTACACCATGCCGCCCACGGCAGAGATGCCGCCGCCGATGATGGCGCCCAGATAGCGATAGCGGCTGACGTTGATGCCGGCGGCATCGGCAGTAGCCGGGGACTCGCCCACGGAGCGCAGCTGCAGGCCGGTGCGGCTCTTGTTGAGGAACAGGTGCATGACGATGGCCAGCACCACCCCCCAGATAGAAGAAGATGCTGTTGCCGAAGAGGATCTTTGCCCACGTAGGGGATATCCTGCATGGCCTGAGGGAAGGGGGGAGCTGATGAATACGGCCTTCAGGTCGTTGCCCACGGCCACGAAGCCGCCCTCACGGATCCGCATGATCTCGCCAATATACTGGCCCACGCCGGTGCCGAAGATGGTCAGCGCCAGACCGGTGACGTTCTGGTTGGCCCGGAGGGTGATGGTCAGGAAGCTGAGATCAGAGAGGCGATGCCGCCGGCGATGAAGGCGCACAGCAGGCCGATGAGCACCGCCAGAAAGGCACTGGGGATTCCACGGCCTTTTCGTAGTAGAACACACCGCCAAGGCCGATGGCACCGCCCATGAACATGATGCCCTCCACGCCCAGGTTCAAGCTGCCGGATTTCTCCGTCAGCACTTCGCCCAGCGTACCGAACAGCAGAGGCGTGCCGTAGGTGATGGCGGCCACCACCAATGCGATGAACAGATTCACGGTATTCAGCATGACGCATCCTCCTTACTCTCGGTCTGATCAGGCTCCGCAGCGGCGGGGGGGGCGGGAGCCTCCGCCTGCTTGCGGCGAAAGATCATGCGGTAGTTGATGAAGAACTCGCAGCCCAGCATACAGAACAGCAGGATGCCGGTGACGATGTCACTGATGGAGGTAGGCACCTGCATGGCGGTCTGGAGGGTCTCAGCGCCCTTTTCCAGAATGGCCAGCAGGGCGGAGATGACGATCATGGCGAAGGCGTTCAGCTGGCTCAGCCATGCCACCGTGATGGAGGTGAAGCCCACGCCGTTGGCCACGCCGTCATACAGGGTGTTGTTGGCACCGGAGGCCACGATGAAGCCCACCAGACCGCTGATGGCACCGGAGAGGAACATGGTACGCATCATGACGTGGCCCACGTTCATACCGGCGTAGCGGGCGGTGTTCAGGGAGTCACCGATGACGGCGATCTCGTAGCCGTGCTTGGTGTAGTTCATGTAGAGGTGCATTACTACCACCAGCACCAGCACAATGATCCAGCCGCAGTGGACACCGAAAACCTCCGGCAGCCAAGCGGACTGATCGAACATGGGGATGATCTGAGAGCCGGGACGACCCTCCCACGGGCCGCCCTGCAGCCAGCGGACCACGCCGATGATGATGTAGTTCATCATCAGGGTGAACAGAGTCTCGTTGGTGTTCCAGCGGGCCTTGAAGAAGGCGGGGATCAGCGCCCAAATGCCGCCGGCCACGGCGCCCGCAGCGCCCATGATGAGCAGCAGCACGGCGCTGGGGACCTTACCGACCCAGTAGAGGGCGAAGTAGGAGGCGGCGATGGCGCCGGCCGTGATCTGACCCTCGGCGCCGATGTTCCAGAAGCGCATCTTGAAGCATGGAGCGATGGCCAGGGCGCAGCCCAACAGGGGGACGGCGATCTTCACCGTCTGGCGGATGGCGGTCTTTTTGCCCAAAGCGCCGGTGATGATGGTGCCGTAGGCTTTGAAGGGGTTCACACCGGAGATGGCGATGACCAGTGCGCCCAGCAGCAGCGCCAGCAGGATGGAGCCCACACGGATGGCCCACACCGTCCGCTTGTCCATGCCCTCTCGCTTGGCCAGACGGATCAGGGGCGTTTTCATCGAGTTATTCATGAGCGGCTTTCTCCTTTCCGCCGACACGGGTCATCAGCAGGCCTACCTCTTCCTTGGTGGTGGTGCGACCGTCTACGATGCCGCTGACCTTACCGCCGCACAGCACCAGAATGCGGTCGCACAGCTCCAGCAGCACGTCCAGATCTTCGCCGACGTAAATGACGGCGGAGCCCTGCATCTTCTCCTTGGTGAGGAGGTTATAGATGGTGTAGGAGGTGTTGATATCCAGACCACGCACGGCGTAGGCGGTCATCAGCACGGAGGGGGCGGTGGCGATCTCACGGCCTACCAGCACCTTCTGCACGTTGCCGCCGGACATCCGGCGCACGGGGAAGTCGGTGCTGGGGGTGACCACCTCCAGCTCCTTCCAGACCTGCATGGCCAGCTCGTTGGGGTCCTTGCGGTTGACGAAGATGCCCTTGCCCTTTCGCCAGGAGCGGAGCATCATGTTGTCCGTCATGCCCATGGAGCCAACCAGACCCATGCCCAAACGGTCCTCCGGCACGAAGGCCATGGCCACACCGGCCTTCTTGATCTGCATGGGGGTCTTGCCTACCAGTTCAGAGGCGGGCTTACCCTCCGGAGTGAACTGGATGGAGCCTTCAGCCACGGGGTGCAGGCCGGCAATGGCCTCCAGCAGCTCCCTCTGGCCGGAACCGGCGATGCCGGCGATGCCCAGAATCTCACCGCCCAGAGCGGTGAAGGAGACGTTGTCCAACCGCTTTACGCCCTCGCCGTCGTAGCAGGTGATGCCCTTCAGGGTCAGGCGGGGGACGGGAGCGTCGTACTTGGGGCGGTCGATGTTCAGGGTCACGCTGTGGCCCACCATCATATCCGTCAGGGCCTGCGGATTCGTCTCGGAGGTCTTGACGGTGCCGATGTACTTGCCCTTGCGGAGGACGGCCACCTTGTCGGACAGAGCCATGACCTCGTGGAGCTTGTGGGTGATGATGACGATGGCCTTGCCGTCGGCCTTCATGTTCCGCAGGACGGTGAAGAGCTTCTCCGTCTCCTGCGGGGTCAGCACGGCGGTGGGCTCGTCCAGAATGAGGATATCCGCCCCACGGTACAGGACCTTGACGATCTCCACCGTCTGCTTCTGAGAGACGGACATATCGTAGATCTTCTGAGTGGGGTCGATGTCGAAGCCGTAGCGGTCGCAGATTTCCTTGACCTTGGCGTTGGCGGCCTTGATGTCCAGGCGGCCGCCCTCGTCCAGACCCAACACGATGTTCTCGGCGGCGGTGAACACGTCCACCAGCTTATAGTGCTGATGGATCATGCCGATGCCGTACTGGAAGGAATCCTTGGGGGAGCGGATGGATACGGGCTTCCCCTCTACCAAGATCTCGCCCTCGTCAGGGAAATAGATGCCGGCCAGCATATTCATCAGGGTGGTCTTACCGCTGCCGTTCTCCCCCAGCAGGGAGAGGATCTCACCACGGTTCAGGGCCAAATTGATGCCATCGTTGGCGACGACGCTGCCGAAACGTTTGGTGATGTTTCTCAGCTCAATGGCGCAAACAGTTTCCAAGGCTGTCATCCTTTCGTTGTGAATTGGGGCGCTGCCGCCCGGTACGGTTTCCGGACAATATATAATATAAATATGTTATCATAAGCAGCCGAAAAAGTAAATAAAAACTGGGCGTCTGCTATGCAGAAAGTACCGCTGATTTTTTGGAGAAATCAACAAATCGTCAGGAAAACTAAAAATTTTTTAGATACCACCACGAAAAAAGGGTACGGCTGCCTGTGTGCAGCCGTACCCTTTTTCAGTTTACAGCTTGTTGTCCGCTTGGCTTGGGAGGGAGAGGCTTAGTTGCCGTAGGCGGAGTTCAGCCACTCGATCCCGTCGATCTGCAGGGTGAAGTAGGGGGCGGACTGGAAGTAAGACTCGTGGAAAGCGCCGTCGAACACGGCCTCCTCGGCGTCGGGGGTGAAGTCGCCGTCGGTATCCAGAGCGAAGGCGTGGGTGACGGTCTCACCTTTGACGGTGAACTTGCTGGTATCAAAGACCTGCAGAGTGCCGTCCTTCAGAGCCTTCTCCACCTCGGCCACCTTCTCGGCAGTACCCTTAGCGCAGATCTTCTCGTTCAGGGTGGTCATGACCACGGAGCCGTCGGCAATGCCCTTGCACCAGTCCTGATCGATGGTGCCGCCGTTGTAGACGGTCTCGATGGCGTACTCAAAGTAGGGAGCCCAGTCGATACGGGTGCCGATCAGGGAGGCATCGGGAGCAACGCCGGTCATGTCGTTGTTGTAGCCGGTATGGAAAGCACCCTTGGTCTGAGCCATGGTGGCGGGGGTGGTGTTATCGGAATGCTGGGAGATCATCACGCAGCCGGCATCGCACAGAGCGGAAGCGGCGTTGGCCTCCTCAGTGGCGTCGGACCAGGAGCCCACGAACTGGACCTTCATGGTGACGGAGGGGCAGACGCTCTTGGCGCCCAGATAGTAAGCGGTAAAGCCGGAAATGACCTCAGCGAAGGAGAAAGCGCCCACGTAGCCGATGACAGCCTGCTCGGCGGTGATGTCACCGTTGTCGATCATCTCCTGCAGCTTCATGCCAGCCACCACGCCGGCCACATAGCGGCCCTCGTAGATGTTGGCGAAGGCGTTGTGGGTGTTCTCCAGACTGTCGCTACGGGAGCCGCAGTTGGTGCAGCCGATGAACTGGATGTCCTTGTACTCGCTCTTGCCGGCCACCTTCAGCATGAAGGGCTCATGGCCGTAGGAGTTGTTGATGATGAGCTGGCAGCCTTCCTCGGCGCACTCGATGTTGGCGTTGGTGCAGTCGTCGTTCTCGCCCTTGTTGTACTTGATGACCCACTCCACGTTGATGCCCTTGGCAGCCAGTGCCTCGGTAGCGGCTTCCTTACCGCGGATGAAGTTGTAGGTGTAGCCCTGATCGTTCTCGTCGCCGATGCAGATCAGACCGACCTTGATGGTGTTGGTCTTTTTTGCCGTCATCGGGTGTGTCGTTGTCGTCCTTGGAGCCGCAGGCCACCAGGCTCAGAGCCATGACCAGCGCAAGGATCAGCGCAAGGATCTTTTCATTCAATTTTCCTCCTTTAATTGTTGGCAGACGCACATTTGAACCGAAGTTGTACGAATGCTGCGGACAGGGGAGAATACCCCTGTCAACTATGCGTTATTATACAGGATTTGCGCCGGGATTTCAACGGGGAATGAGGAAAATCACAAATTTACGGCCACCAGCACAAAGAAAGAGGAGAATTTTTGTGAGAATTTATAATGGGCGGAGAAAAACCCGGAGCGGTGATATGGATCTGCACTGTCAGGAATTGGGTAAACTAATAAGGCGGGACACATAAGGTGTCCCGCCCTATCAGGGAGGCGATGTGTGTTATAGGCGGACTCTTGTACCTGTCTTACCCTCGATGCCGTGGGCACGCCCACAGGCTGCCGGCTGCGCCGGGAGCCGTGGATCAGACTGTCAGGACGGCCATCGAGGGGCGGAGGTCATTGCGGTGTAAGGGGACAGGGAAGGGGGAAGATCACAGATGCACTCTCGTACCCGTCTTACCCTCGATGCCGTCCTTGGCCTTCTCCAGCAGAGTGATCAGAGCCACACGACCGGGGGCGGACTCGGCGAAGGACAGGGCTGCCTGTACCTTGGGCAGCATGGAGCCGGGGGCGAACTGGCCCTCTGCGATATACTGCCGGGCCAGCTCCGGGGTCAGGTCACTGAGCCACTGCTGGTCGTGCTTGCCGAAGTTGATGGCCACCTTCTCCACGGCGGTGAGGATGATGAGCATATCGGCGTTCAGCAGCTCCGCCAGCTTGGCGGAGGCGAAGTCCTTGTCGATGACGGCGGGCGTGCCTACCAGACGGCCGCTGCGGCGCACCACGGGGATACCGCCGCCGCCTACGGTGATGACCACGGTGCCGCTGTCCACCAGCGCCCGGACGGTATTCTTCTCGATGACATCCACGGGCTTGGGGGAGGGGACTACCTGACGCCAGCCACGACCGGCGTCCTCCACCATGGTGCAGCCACGCTGGGCCATGATGCGGTCGGCGGCCACCTTGTCATAGAAGGAGCCGATGGGCTTGGTGGGGTGCTGGAAGGCAGGGTCGTTTTCATCCACCAGCACCTGCGTGACTACGGTGGCCACGTCTTTCCGGAGGCCACGGGCGGTCAACTCATTGCCGATGGCATTTTGCAGATGGTAACCGATATAGCCCTGACTCATGGCGCCACACTCCGGGAAGGGCATATCCGACTTGATGGCGCCGGCCTCGGCGGCGGTAGAGAGCCCCAGATTGATCATGCCCACCTGCGGGCCGTTGCCGTGGGCAATGATGACCTCGTTGCCGGCGGCGATGAGGTCCACGATGGGCTTAGCGGTCAGGGACACCAGCTCCAGCTGCTGGGCGGCGGTATTGCCCAGGGCGTTGCCGCCTAAGGCGATGACGATGCGTTTGGACATAGCTGTTACCTCAAAACTTTCCTTAGAGTGAAATAGCGGGAGCCGAGGCCCCCGCTATTAGTTTGCCTGATTTAGAAGGATTTACGCTTACCGTCACCCTCATCCATGGCCATCAGCGTACGAACGGGGTCCTTCACCTGAGACATGAAGATCATAGCGGCGATGATATAGGGCTTGTAGGAGGCCTGCTTGTACAGAGGCACGATGTAGCGGTCGAAGACGGAGTTGTCCACCTCGCCCTCCTCGCAGCTCAGGCCGGTGATATCGGCGGGCAGGCAGTGCATATACAGTGCCTTGCCGTCACGGGTGAGCTTCATCATCTCCTCGGTGCAGGCCCAGTCCTTATGCTCGGCGTTCTGAGCCAGCAGCTTCTTCTCCAACGCATCGATGCCGGCCTGATCGCCCTTGGCGTACAGCTTGGTGCGCTCCTCCATGGCGGCGAAGGGCGCCCAGCTCTTGGGATAGACGATATCGGCATCCCGGAAGGCTTCCTTCATGTCGTTGGTCTTGTGGAACCGGGAGCCGTACTTCTCGCAGTTCTGGCGGGCGATGGCCTCCACCTCCGGCATGACGTCGTAGCCTTCGGGATGGGCCAGCGTCACATCCATGCCGAAGCGGGTGAACAGGCCGATAACGCCCTGCGGGACGGACAGCGGCTTGCCGTAGCTGGGGCTGTAGGCCCAGGTCATGGCAACCTTCTTGCCCTTCAGGTTCTCAACGCCGCCGAAGTAGTGGATGACGTGCAGCATATCGGCCATGCACTGCGTCGGATGGTCGACGTCGCACTGCAGGTTGACGAGCGTCGGACGCTGCTCAAGAATGCCGTCGCGGTAGCCTTCCTCCAGAGCGTCCATGAACGTCTTCTGGTACTCATGGCCCTGATGGATGTACATATCGTCGCGGATGCCGATGACGTCGGCCATGAAGGAGACCATGTTGGCCGTCTCACGGACCGTCTCGCCGTGGGCAATCTGGGACTTCTTCTCGTCGAGGACCTGCTCCTCGAGGCCGAGGAAGTTGCAGGCGGAGGCGAAGGAGAAGCGGGTACGGGTGGAGTTGTCGCGGAACAGGGAGATGCCCAGACCGGAGTCAAAGATGCGGGTGCTCTTGTTGCGCTCCCGCAGGTCCCGCAGGGCGTCGGCTACGGTAAAGACAGCGTCGATCTCGTCGTCGGTCTTGTCCCAGGTCCAGTAGAAGTCGGTTTTGTACATATCGTTGATGTGCAGCGTCTCCAGATGACGTGCCAGCTCAAGCGTCTTGCTCATGATAGTTCTCCTTTATATTGTTATGTGTAGTTCAGAGACTTGCTTTACTTGATGTCGTTGCCGGTGAGCTCCTGACGGAAGCTGGTGGCGGAGCCGTCCTTGTTCTCGGGCTTATACAGGCCGGGAACGGCGGCGTACAGAGCAGCGCAGGTCACCAGATCCTGCTTCCAGGTGATCTCATTGGGGGCGTGAGCCTGAGACTCGGCACCGGGGCCGAAGCCTACGCAGGGGATGCCGTAGCGGCCCTGAATGGACACGCCGTTGGTGGAGAAGGTCCACTTATCGGTCAGAGGACGGCCGGTGCGGGTGGACATGGCCTTCTCATCGGCGCCGATGCGCTCGGTACCCCACAGGTTGTGGTAGGCATCCACCAGCGCCTGAACATGGGGAGCGGACTCCTTGTTGATCCACGTGGGGAAGAAGCACTCGGTTTTGTACACGTGGCCGGTCCATGCGGGACGGTCATACATATACATGGAGACCTTCACATCCTTGGCGTACTTCTTGCAGGCGGGCAGATCCTCGATCTCCTTCAGGCAGGACTGGTAGGTCTCGCCGGCGGTCATGCGGCGGTCGATGGAGATGGCGCAGCTGTCGGCCACGGCGCAGCGGGAGGGAGAGGTGTAGAAGATCTGGCTGGTGGTGCAGGTGCCACGGCCCAGGAAACGGGCATCCTCCCAGTGTTCGGGATTGTACTTGGGATCCAGCATCTTCACCAGACCCTTGATCTCCACGGAGTCGTCGGCGGGATTTTCGTTGAGATCCCGGACGTTCTGGATGACCTCGGCCATCTTGTGGATGGCGTTGTCGCCACGCTCCGGGGCGGAGCCGTGGCAGGACACACCGTGCATATCCACACGGATCTCCATACGGCCACGGTGGCCACGGTAGATGCCGCCGTCGGTGGGCTCGGTGGAAATGACGAACTCCACCTTGCTGCGGGCATCCTCAGGCCCGTTGAAGTACTCGTTGACGATGGACTGCCAGCACATACCGTCGCAGTCCTCCTCCTGCACGGAGCCTACCACCATGATCTTATAGCCGGCGGGGATGAGGCCCAGATCCTTCATGATCCTGGCGCCGTAGGTGGCGGAGGCCATGCCGCCCTCCTGATCGGAGCCGCCGCGGCCGTAGATGATATCGTCGGTTTCGTAGCCCTGATAGGGGTCGGCCTCCCAGTTGTCCCGGTTGCCGATGCCCACGGTGTCCACATGGGAGTCCAGAGCGATGATCTTGTCGCCCTCGCCCATCCAGCCGATGACGTTGCCCAGCTTGTCGAACTCGACCTTGTCATAACCCAGAGCCTTCATCTCCTCGGCGATGCGATGCACCACGCCCTCCTCCTCGCAGGACTCGGAAGGAATGGCGATCATGTCACGCAGGAACTTGACCATAGCGGGCTTATAGCCCTCGGCTGCTTTTTTGATGGCTTCGAAATCCATAGTATACCTCCGTTAAAATTTTATGATCGTGACAGACGTATTCAGACAAATTATTTACCCTTACAGCACCATCATACCACAGTCCCGGCAGATGTCAAACAAAAATTCATGAAACCAAAAAGTTTTTCTGAATGAGGCATTGATTTCTGCGAAAAGTGTGGTATCATGTAGCTGTGAAAGATTCAAAACAGGAGGCGGATACATGGAGACAAGACGGCTGGAAACGCTGAAGCAGATCGCCGCCGGTGTGGCGGCCCAGTTCGGGAGCAACTGCGAGGTGGTGATCCACGACGTATCGGGCAACCGGCCGGATCACACCATCGTACACATCGAAAACGGCCATGTATCCGGCCGTAAGGTGGGCGACGGAGCGTCGCAGGTGGTGCTGGACCAATTGGCCCGGCAGGACGAGCAGCCAAAGGATCACCTGTGCTATCTGACCCGTACCCCGGATGGCAAGATCCTCAAGTCCTCGTCGCTGTACATCCGCAACAGCCGGGGCGGCGTGGTAGCCATCTTCTCCATCAACTATGATGTGTCGGGGCTGATGATGATCCAGAACACCATCGGGGAGCTGCTTTCTACCCGTGACAAGGAGCAGACGGAGCCGGAGCGCATCATCAACGTCAACGCCGTCCTCGACGAGCTCATCGACCAGTCGGTGGCCATGGTGGGAAAGCCCGTGGCCCTGATGAACAAGGAGGACAAGGTTCGGGCCATCCAGTTTCTGAACCAGTCGGGGGCCTTTCTGGTGACCAAGTCCGGCGACAAAGTGGCAAAATACTTCGGTATTTCCAAATATACCCTATATTCCTACATCGACGCAAACAAAGACGGAGACAAATGAAACAGGAGGAAAAAACATGATCGATCTGTCCATCAACAAGGTTGGCTTGGAGCATAACATCCAGAAGGCCAAGGAGAACCACATTATCATCCCGACCATTGCCCAGATGCAGAACCCCGATCTGATCCCCGAGAAGATCAAGGAAAAGCTGACGCACACCGGCCTGTGGGACGTTGACCCCGTCAACCTGTTCCGCATCAGCTGGCACAACGAGGCCAAGGAAACCGGCGGCCTGTTCCAGGCGGTCCCCAACTATGTGGAGATCCCCACCAAGCTCTCCGGCGTTCCCTGCCGTATCGTTGCCATGTCCGGCAAGTGGTTCCCCACCGGCTGCCACAAGGTGGGCGCTTCCTTCGGCTGCCTGGCTCCGCGTCTTGTGACCGGCCAGTTCGACGCCACCTATCATCACGCTGTATGGCCCTCCACCGGCAACTACTGCCGCGGCGGCGCCTTCAACTCCAAGCTGCTGGCCTGCGAGTCCGTCGCGATCCTGCCGCAGGATATGTCCCGTGAGCGCTTTGACTGGCTCAAGAGCATCGCCGGTCAGATCATCGCTACCCCCGGCTGCGAGTCCAACGTCAAGGAGATTTTTGATAAGACCTGGGAGCTGAAGAAGGATCCCACCATGATGATCTTCAACCAGTTCGCTGAGATGGGCAACCCCCTGTGGCACTACAACGTTACCGGCTACGCTCTGGCAGACCTGTTCGAGGCCATCAAGAAGCCCGGTCAGAACTTCGCCGGCGCCTGCTTCACCTCCGGCTCCGCCGGCACCATGTCCGCCGGCGATCTGCTGAAGGAGCGCTATCCCCATCTGAAGCTGGCCGTGGGCGAGGCTCTGCAGTGCCCCACCATTCTGGATAACGGCTTCGGCGGCCACCGCATCGAGGGCATCGGCGATAAGCACATCCCCTGGATCCACAATGTGAAGAACACCGACATGGCCATCGCCATCGACGACGAGGACTCCCAGCGTCTGCTGCGCCTGTTCAACACCCCGGAGGGTAAGCAGTACATGAAGGATGAGCTGGGCATGAGCGACGAGGAGATCGAGAAGATGAGCTGGCTGGGCATCTCCGGCATCGCCAATGTGCTGTGCTGCATCAAGATGGCCAAGTACTATGAGCTCACCGAGAACGACGTGGTGGCCACCGTCCTCACCGACTCCGCCGTGATGTACGGCAGCCGCATCGAGGAGCTGAATCAGCAGCACGGTGCCTACAACGCCCACGAGGCTGCTCTGGATCACGCCGTGCATATGCTGGGTCTCAAGACCGACAGTATGCTGGAGCTGACCTACACCGAGCGCAAGCGTGTCCACAACCTGAAGTACTACACTTGGGTGGAGCAGCAGGGTATGGACGTGGAGGACCTGAACGCCCAGTGGTACGACACCAAGAACACCTGGGATGCCGTTCACGCTCAGGCCAAGGAGCTGGATCAGCTGATCTGCGAGTTCAACGAGGCCACCGGCCTGCTGAAGGCTCTGTAAGCGCGAATCACCCCACAAGACGCCGCAGGGGCGGGACCTCCGTCCCGCCCTTGCGTTTTTATTCCTCTTGGGATAGAATGATCTCCTCGGCCTCCTGCATCCCGGCGATCAGAAGCGCTCTGGCCTCCTGATAGCGCTGTTGGTCGATGGCGTCGATGGCATCTGCGGTCCGGGCGCACAGAACAGTGTAGTATGCGGGGAAGTTCTGGCTGCTCTCCAAGCGTTCCACCTCCTTTGGGCCGAGGATCCAAGTCCCCCGGCGTATGGTTTTCGACCATTTTATCGCACGGCATTACAAAATGCAACACATTACGCAATACTTAATGTACCATTTATTGAAGCACAAAATGTAGGTACAATTTGTCATGTAAAAAAGTGACAAGGAGTGCCTATCATGCGTAAATTCAAGATCCCCAGTCCACCCAGTTCTACCACGAAATCCATCCGCTTTCCCAACACTGTCATCAGGGAGGTGGAGGAGGCCATTCAGGGAACGGACTGCACCTTCAACGCCTTTGTGGTGGAGGCGGTGCGGGTGGCACTGGAGAATTTACGGGAAGAAGACTGAATCTTATAGAACGAGGTGTCACCATGAAAAACGTGAAATACGGAAAGTGCGTCCGCTGCGGCAAAACCTATGAGGCCACTCCGGATCTGACCAACTGCCAGTGCGGCGGTATTCTGGACATCGTCTACGACTACGACTACATCAAGTCCGTCCTCACCAAGGAGAAGCTGGCCCGGCGGGAGAACCGCTCCATGTGGCGTTACCGGGAGCTGCTGCCGGTGGATGAGACTACCCCCGACACCCCTCTGCGAGTGGGCTGGAGCCCTCTGTACGACGAGCCTAATCTGGCCCGTGCGCTGGGGATCCGCAAGCTGTGGGTGAAGGATGACGGTCAGAACCCCACGGCGTCCCTGAAGGATCGGGCCAGTGCCATGGCTGTGGCCAAGGCCTATGAGGCGGGCGCCAAGACCATCGCCTGCTCCTCCACCGGCAATGCCGCCAGCTCTCTGGCGGGCAACGCCGCCGCTGCGGGCTTCAAGACCTATATCTTCGTGCCGGAGCGGGCTCCCAAGGGCAAGGTAGCCCAGCTGATGATCTTCGGGGCCAATGTCATCTCCGTCAAGGGCAACTACGAGGAGACCTTCAAGATGTCCGCCGAGGCCATCGAGAAGTACGGCTGGTACAACCGCAACGCTGCCATCAACCCGTATCTCTCCGAAGGGAAAAAGACCGTGGCCCTGGAGATCGCCGAGCAGCTGAACTGGGAGATGCCGGACTATCTGGCTATCTCCGTGGGCGACGGCTGCACCATCGCCGGCGTGTGGAAGGGCTTCAAGGATCTGTACGCCATCGGCTTCATCGACAAGCTGCCGCGCCTGATCTCCGCGCAGTCCACCGGCTGCTACCCCATCAACCGCGCCATCCAGGAGAACAAGCCCTGGGAGCCGATGGAGGAGAACACCATCGCCGACTCCATCTCCGTGGGTGTACCCCGCAACGCCGACAAGGCACTGGCGGCCATTCGGGAGTCCAAGGGTCTTGCTATCTGCGTCACCGACGAGGAGATCTTGGCGGCGCAGCGGCTGCTGGGCCGCACCTGCGGCGTCTTCGGCGAGCCTGCCGGCGTCACCGGTACGGCGGCGCTGAAGAAGGCCTGTGAGCAGGGGCTGATTGAGAAGAATGCCACGGTGGTATCGGTGGTCACCGGCAACGGCCTGAAGGACGTGGCAAACGCCATCAAGTCCGCCGGGGAGCCTCTGCACATCGAGCCGGATCTGGATCTGATGGTGAAGAGCTTTGCCCAGCGGGGCGTCACCGTGGAATAAGCTGTCTCATGAAACAAAACAGCCTGCTGCGTGCAAGGAATGTGCGCAGCAGGCTGTTTTTTCATAGATGGACCGTTTTTTGCGATTTTTTCTTGAAAATATACCGGGATAAGGGTATAATATTCTTGAGTACTTATACACAAAAATCGTTTGGAAAGGAAGGACCGGTATGTATCAGGTAGGCGACCGGGTGGTTCACCCCATGCACGGGGCGGGGATCATCGAAAGTATCGTGCAGGAACGGCTGGGCGGACAGCTGGGCAGCTACTACGTGTTCCGAATGCCCTCCGGCGGGCTGACGCTGAAGATCCCCACAGGCAGCTGCGGGGCCATCGGCGTCCGGGCCCTGTCCACCTCCGGACGCATCCGGGAGGTACTGAGCGCCATTCCGGGGCTGGAGATCGACCGCACCACCAACTGGAACCGACGCTATCGGGAGAACCTGAACCGGCTGAAGAGCGGCGACCTGCTGGAGGTGGCCCGTGTCATCAAGGGCCTTATGTGGCGGGACCGGGAGAAGGGCCTTTCCAACGGTGAGCGCAAGATGCTCCACAGCGCCAAACAAATATTGGTATCCGAGGTGGTGCTGGTGGAGGGACATACCTATCCCGATGCGGAGCAGCGCATTGAGCAGGCCATGATGACGGGAGCGAAGAACGAATGAAGCTATTTGATCGGCTGGGGAAGCTGCGGGATAGGCGCCGCCCCTACTGTACCATGATCGTACCGGCGGCGGGGGAATCCCGGCGCATGGGCGGCGGTAACAAGCTGCTGCTGCCGCTGGAGGGGGAGCCGGTTCTGGCCCACACCCTCCGGGCCATCGACGCCGCCACGCTGGTGGACGAGATCATACTGTCCACCCGGACGGAGTGTCTGGCGGAGATGGCGGAGCTGTGCCAGCGCTGCGGACTGCAAAAGCCCGTGCGTGTGGTGGTGGGCGGTGAGACCCGCACCCACTCGGTGCTGGCGGCGGCGCTGGAGGCCAACGAAAAGGCCCGGCTCATCGCCGTACATGACGGGGCAAGGCCCCTGATCCGCCCGGAACAGATCGACGAGTTGATCCGTTTCGGGGAGCGCACCTATGCCGCCGCCCCGGCGGTGCCGGTGTCGGATACCATCAAGCGGACGGAGCCGTCCACGGGCCGGGTGCTGGAGACGCCGGACCGGGCGGCCCTCTTTGCCGTGCAGACGCCGCAGGTGTTTCAGGCGGAGCTGCTGAAGGCGGCGCTTCAGTCGGCGGTGAACGCCGAGGTGACTCTGACGGACGACTGCTCCGCTGTGGAGCGGCTGGGCAAGGAGGTCTATCTCACCGCCGGGGATCCGGAGAACATCAAAATTACTAGGCCGCTGGACCTGCGTCTGGCGGAGGCCATTCTGGCCGAGAGGAGGAAACAGGCATGACAGGACTGCGGGTAGGACACGGGTACGACGTTCACCGTCTGGCACAGGGGAGGCCTCTGATCTTAGGCGGTGTTACCATCCCGTGGGAGAAGGGGCTGGACGGCCACTCCGATGCGGACGTGCTGACCCATGCGGTGATGGATGCCCTGCTGGGCGCTGCCGGTATGGACGATATCGGGAGACTGTTCCCGGACTGTGACAATGCCTTTCTGAACATCTCCAGCCTGACGCTGCTGGAGCGGGTGATGAAGGCCCTGACGGAGCAGGGGTGGCAGGTGGTAAATATCGACGCCACGTTGGTGGCGCAGGCCCCCAAGATCGCTCCCTACCGGCAGGAGATGCGCTGCGCGCTGGCCCGGACGCTGGGCGTCCAGCCGGAGCAGGTGAACGTCAAGGCCACCACGGAGGAGCATCTGGGCTTCACCGGCGAGGGGCTGGGGATGTCCGCCCACGCCGTGGCACTGATCCAGCGGGTGGAGAGCTGATCCATGAACGATATGAAAAAGAGGAGGACGAGCTGTCCTCCTCTTTTTCATGTGGAGGATACCGCACCGGCGGGGGCGCTTTCACATAGAATGTCCCGTGAGGAGGAGTGCAGAATGAACGAGATTCTTTTCATCGCCCGCTCCGTCACCCATGCCCAGCGTATGGTGCGGGCGTTGGAGCAGTGCGGCATCCGCAGCGTCCTGTTCCGGGCCCCGGCGGGGCTTACCGGCGGCGGATGCAGCTATGCGGTGAAGGTGCGGGGCCAGCGGCGGCAGGAGGCCCAGACGTGCTTACAGACAGCGGGGCTGACGCCCCTTGGCATATATGAACGGACGGATAGCGGCTGGCAGGAGGCGGGGACATGATCTATCTGGACGCTGCGGCCACCACGCTGGAAAAGCCGCCCCAAGTACGACAGGCCATGGCACAGGCGGCGGCAGAGCTGTCCACTCCCGGACGGGGCAGCATCCCGCCGCCCGCCGGGCGGAGGAGACGGCCTTCCGGTGTCGGGCCGAGGCGGCGGCGCTGTTCGGCGTGCCGTCGCCGGAGAATGTGGTGTTCACCATGAACGCTACCCACGGGTTGAATATCGCCATCCGGTCGCTGGTGGCCCCCGGCAGCCGGGTGGTGATCTCCGGCTATGAGCACAACGCCGTCTGCCGTCCCCTGTACGCCATACCGGGGGTGCGCCTGACGGTGGTGGATGCGCCGCCCTTCCGGCGGGAACAGGCGGCGGAGGAATTCCGACGGGCCATTCTGGCCGGGGCGGATGCGGTGATCGTCAACCATGTGTCCAACGTGTTCGGCTGCGTCCAGCCGCTGGAGGAGATCGCCGGAGTCTGCCGCAGCCGGGGTGTGCCGCTGCTGGTGGACGCCTCCCAATCGGCAGGGACGCTGCCCCTGCACCTGACGGAGCTGGGGGCGGCCTTCATTGCCATGCCGGGCCACAAGGGGCTTTACGGCCCCCAGGGGACGGGGCTGCTGCTGTGCGGCGAACGGCCCGCCCGGCCGCTGCTGCTGGGCGGCACGGGAAGCGCCTCCCGTGACCGGCAGATGCCCCCGACCCTGCCGGATCGTCTGGAGGCCGGCACCCACAATATGCCGGGCATCGCCGGGCTGTTGGAGGGACTGCGGTTCGTCCGCCGACGGACGCCGGAGGCCATCGCCTGCCGGGAGCGGCAGCTGGCGGCGGAGGCGGTGCGCCGCCTGAAGGCCCTGCCGGGGGTGGAGGTATTCACGCCCGCAAACGGCCCCCATCCCACCGGTGTGGTGTCCTTCCGGGCGGCGGGCCGGGACTGCGAAGAACTGGCGGAGGCGCTGGGACGCCGGGGTATCGCCCTGCGGGCGGGGCTTCACTGTGCGCCGCTGGCCCACCGCACGGCGGGGACACTGGACACCGGCACGGTGCGCCTGAGCCTTTCCGACTTCAACACTCCGGCGCAAATAGAAAAGCTGGCGCAGGAGCTGCACCAGCTTTTTCGTGAGACTGTCAGATAGAGGAGCTGCTTACGACCGGCCCTCCAGATACCCGAAGTGTTGGGCGAAGAGAGCGTCCCCGGCGGCGTGCAGATCGGCACAGAAGGCGGTGTAGGCCTCCAGCAGGAGCACCGCCTCCTCCGTCAGCTGCGCTCCGCCGCCGCTCCTTCCCCCCACGGAGGTATGCAGCAGCTGGACGCCCAAGATCCGCTCCGAGGACTTGACGATGGTCCACGCCTTGGAGTAGGCCATGTTCATGGCCTTGGCCGCAGAGCGCAGAGAATGAAACTCCTGCACATGGTGCAGCAGCTGAGCGACGCCCGGACCGAAGCACTTTTCCCCGGCGAACAGGCGGACGGTATTCCGATACGATAATTTCTCTTCCATGTGTTCATTGTAGCAGGCTTGCCGCCTGCCGTCAATGGAAACCGCCGTCTGAGGATGGAAATTAGCGATAGCGGGGCGGTACGTTGGCTTTCCTCCATACCGGGGTGATTGACGAAAACGGGAAAACGTGTTATCCTCATAAAAAGAGAACGGATGGAGGAAAAACGATGCTGGTACTGATCCGGGGAGCGGGGGATATCGCCACGGGCATTGCGATGCGCCTTTGGAGGGCCGGCGTGCAGGTGGTTATGACGGATCTGCCCCAGCCCACGGCCATTCGCCGCACCGTGTGCTTCTCGCAGGCCATCGTGCTGGGGGAGACGCAGGTGGAGGATGCCACGGCCCGCCGGGCAGAGGACATCCTTCAGGCCCGGAGGATCTGTGCGGCGGGAGAGATCTCCGTGCTGGCGGACCCGGAGCTGCGGTGCCGGGAGGAACTGCGGCCGGATGCGCTGGTGGATGCCATTCTGGCCAAGCGGAATCTGGGTACCCGCATCACCGATGCACCGGTGGTGGTAGGCGTAGGGCCGGGCTTCACTGCCGGAGAGGACTGCCATGCGGTGGTGGAGACCATGCGGGGCCATACGCTGGGCCGGGTCATCTATCGGGGCAGCGCCCTGCCCAACACCAGCATACCGGGACTCGTCGGCGGCTTCGCCGGGGAGCGGGTGCTGCGTGCTCCGGCAGACGGCATCCTGCACCAACTGGCGGATATCGGGGCCACGGTTGCCGAGGGGGACGTGGTGGCTACGGTGGAGGGTCAGCCCATGCGCTGCACCATCAGCGGTGTGCTGCGGGGCATCCTGTCGGATGGGACTCCGGTGTTCCGGGGCATGAAGGCCGGAGACGTGGATCCCCGTGGCAAACGGGAATATTGTGATACGGTATCGGACAAGGCACTGGCCGTGGGCGGCGGTGTGCTGGAGGCGGTGCTGGCCCTGTCCGGGAAATTGAAGGAGGAACCATAACGTGGAAGAGAATGTAAAACTGACGAAGCTGGCCAAGTGCGCCGGCTGCGGCGCCAAGGTGGGCGCCGGTGTGCTGGCGCAGCTGCTGGAGGGTATCCAGGTCCACAAGGACCCCAATCTGCTGGTGGGCTTTGATAAGAGCGACGACGCCTCGGTGTATAAGGTATCGGACGAGCTGGCGCTGGTGCAGACGCTGGACTTTTTCCCGCCCATTGCCGACGATCCCTATACCTTCGGCCAGATCGCAGCCACCAACGCCCTGTCGGATATCTATGCCATGGGCGGTGACCCCAAGCTGGCCCTGAACATCATGTGTGTGCCGGAGGATATGCCCAAGGACACGGTGCATCAGATCCTCCGGGGCGGCTATGAGAAGGTCTATGAGGCGGGAGCCCTCATCACCGGCGGTCATAGCATCTTCGATGACGAACCCAAGTACGGCCTGTCCGTCACGGGCTTCGTCCACCCCGATAAGATCCTCACCAACAGCGGCGCCAAGGAGGGGGATGTGCTGCTGCTGACCAAGCCCATCGGCATCGGCATCCTCACCTCCGCCATGAAGGCCGATCTCTGCTCCAAGGAGAGCACGGAGTTGGCCATGCGGCTGATGACCACCCTGAACAAGAACGGCCGGGACGCCATGGTGAAGTACCGGGTCCATGCCTGCACTGACGTGACGGGTTTTGCCCTGATGGGCCACCTGCTGGAGATGGCGCAGGGCAGCGACCTACGGGCCGAGGTGGAGGTGTCGGCGGTGGACCTGATCCCGGAGGCGCTGGAGTTTGCCCGCATGGGGGTGCTCCCGGCGGGGATGTACCGCAACCGTACCTTTGCCGAGCAGTGGGTGGATGCCGGACAGACGGAGATCGCCGTACAGGATATGCTGTATGACCCCCAGACCTCCGGCGGCCTGCTGATGGCCGTGGATCCGGCGGACGCCGATGCGCTGCTGGCGGAGCTGAAGGGTACCGTGCCAAGCGCCCAGCGGGTGGGCGTTATGCGCCGTTATGAGGGCGGCGCCCGCATCGTGCTGCATTGAGAAGGAAATCATAGCACAGGGCTTTCTTTTCCGAAGGCCCTGTGCTATACTGCTGTTATCGGTCCCGTGATCTGCGGGAGGAACAAGGAGGAACTGTCATGGAAACCTACGGATTGGAGCAGCTGGGCATTGTCAATGCGGCGGCGGTATATCGCAACCTGGCCCCGGCCCAGCTGACGGAGCACGCTTTGCGCCGGGGAGAGGGAACCCTGTCTGCCACCGGGGCGCTGGTGGTAAAGACCGGGAAGTACACCGGCCGCAGCGCCAACGATAAGTTCATCGTGGACACCCCGGCGGTACACGACGATATCGCATGGGGCAAGGTGAACCGCCCCATGGAAAAAGAGAAATTCGACGCCATTTTCGCCAAGGTCACGGCGTATCTCCAGAATAAGGAGGTCTACGTCTTTGACGGCTTCGCCGGGGCAGACCCCAAGTATACCAAGTCCTTCCGCATCGTCAACGAGCTGGCCAGCCAGAACCTGTTCATTCATCAGCTGCTGCGCCGGCCCACGCCGGAGCAGCTGGCAAGCTTTACGGCGGACTACACCATCGTGGCCGCCCCCGGCTTCAAGTGCGTCCCGGAGATCGATGGCACCCACAGCGAGGCCGCCATTCTGGTGGACTACGAGGCGCATCTGGTGGTGATCTGCGGCACCCGCTACGCCGGCGAGATCAAGAAGTCGGTGTTCTCCGTCATGAACTACATCCTGCCCAAGCAGGGTGTATTCCCCATGCACTGCTCCGCCAACATCGGAACGGACGGCGACTCCGCCGTGTTCTTCGGCCTCTCCGGCACCGGTAAGACCACCCTCTCCGCCGACCCTGACCGCAAGCTCATCGGAGACGACGAGCACGGCTGGGCCGACGACTCCGTCTTTAACTTCGAGGGCGGCTGCTACGCCAAGTGCATCAACCTCTCTGCGGAGGGGGAGCCGGAAATCTACAACGCCATCAAATTCGGCGCATTGGTGGAGAATGTGGTCATGGATCCCGATACACGGGAGTTCGACTTCGACGACGACTCGCTGGCGGTGAACAGCCGGGTGGGCTACCCGGTGGAGTATATCCCCAACGCCGAGCTCTCCGGCATGAGCCCCAGTGTCCCCAAGACGGTGATCTTCCTTACCGCCGACGCCTACGGCGTGCTGCCCCCTATCAGCAAGCTGGATAGGAATCAGGCCATGTACTACTTCGTCTCCGGCTTTACCAGCAAGGTAGCGGGGACGGAGATCGGCGTCACCGAGCCGGTACCCACCTTCTCCACCTGCTTCGGTGAACCCTTCCTGCCGCTGGATCCCTCCGTTTATGCCGCCATGCTGGCGGAGAAGGTGGAGAAGGCCGGGGCCAAGGTGTATCTGGTGAACACAGGCTGGAACGGCACCGGCCAGCGCATGAAGCTGCGCTATACCCGTGCCATGGTGACGGCGGCCCTCACCGGCGCCATCGAGAAGGCGGACTTCGTCACCGATCCCATGGGCGGGAAACCCCAGAACAAGAAGGGTGTCCCTGGCACGACGGTGATGATGCCGCAGGAGAAGAAGGATTTTGAAGCTCTGAAAACCGGGACAAGCTGCTCGCGTGGCGAAAACGGCGTGCGCCTCCAGCTATGCGACGTGTCCGCCAGAAAATTCTGACCCATGACCGCTTTATCCCCATAAGGAAAGGACCCCCGACGCGCCGTCGGCCGGGGGAGCCTTTCCGGTGGTTGAGCCTGTCAAAAGAGCGGGAGCCTTTCGTCAGCGGGGCGGAAGGGTGTGTGCGGGAAACCCGGGAAGGGGTGTCCTGCACGATGATGATCCCCATTTTTCAGAGCTTTTTGAAGCTCTGAAAAATGTCTCGCCGTGGCGAAAAGACTTTTCGACACGCTGAGCCTGTCAAAAGAGGGGGAGCCTTTCGTCGGCCGTCGGCCGATGGTCCTTTTTTCAGAGCTTTTGATCGATTGCGGCGTTTCGCTGTTGTTACTTTTTCAGCGCCTGCACGGCAGCCCGGAGGGCGTCCACGTTCTCCTGAGTGGTGGCCCAGCTGGCACAGAAGCGCACACCGGAGTGGGTGGGATCGGTGCGCTCCCAGTACTCATAGCCGAAATTTTTCCCCAGAATGGCCAACTCCTCATCGGGCATAATGGGGTACTGCTGGTTGGTGGGGGAGTCGAACAGCAGGGGATACCCGGCGGAGACGAAGATATCCCGGATCTGATAGGCCATCTCATCGGCATGGCGGGAAATTTTGAAATACAGATCGTCGGTGAACAGGGCATCGAACTGGATGCCCAGCAGACGGCCCTTGGCCATGCGGCCGCCCCGCTGCTTCATGATGAAGCGGAAGTCCTTCTTCAGAGCCGGGTTCATGATGACCACGGCCTCACCGAACAGAGCACCGACCTTGGTGCCGCCGATATAGAACACGTCGCACAGGTGGGCGATCTCCGGCAGGGTCAGGTCAGCACCGTCGGCCATGACGCCGTAGCCCAGCCGGGCGCCGTCGATGAACAGGGGCAGGCCGTACCGGCGGCACACGTCGTACAGCTCCGTCAGCTCCGCCTTGGAGTAAAGGGTGCCTCCCTCGGTGGGATAGGAGATGTAGACCATGCCGGGCTGGACGATATGCTCCGTGGACTCGTCGTTTCTGTGCCACTCTACATACTCCTGCACCTGCGGGGCCGTGATCTTGCCGTTAGTGGTGGGCAGGGTGATGACCTTGTGGCCGGTGGACTCGATGGCACCGGCCTCGTGACAGTTGATGTGTCCGCTGACGGCGCACAGCACGCCCTGCCACGGACGCAGCACGGCGGCGATGACGGTGGTGTTGGTCTGGGTGCCGCCCACCAGGAAGTGGACGTCGGCCTCCGGGGCCTGACAGGCGTTCTGGATCTTGACCCGTGCGGCGGCGCAGTACTCGTCCTCGCCGTAGCCTACGGTCTGGACCATGTTGGTCTCGTTGAGCTTTGCCATGAGGGCGGGGTGTGCGCCCTCCAGATAGTCACTGTTGAAATAGATCATGACAGTGTCTCCTTTCCACGTACAGTACCTCCATTTTACCCCACCGGAGGCCGGGTGTAAAGTCCAAAATGCACTTTCCCACCAAATAGGGCGGCGGTTTTCTTGCAAAAGCGATTGAACTGACCGGGAAAAAGGAGTATAATAAACCGAATTATCTTATTTGCTGTTTTAGGAGGCTTTGCCTTATGACTTTACAGGAATATCTCACTTCGCTGCGGCATAAGACCGTGGCGGTCATCGGCATCGGCGTCAGCAATACGCCGCTGCTGCGCCGCCTGCTGGCCGAGGGTATCGCCGTCACCGCCTGCGACAGAAGCAGCCGGGAGAAGCTGGGCCCTCTGGCCGATGAGCTGGAGGCCGCCGGAGCCATGCTCCATCTGGGGGAGGGGTATCTGGACGGCCTGACGCAGGACGTTATCTTCCGCACACCGGGTCTGCGGCCGGACGTGCCGCAGCTGCTGGCGGCGCAGCGGCAGGGCAGTACCCTCACCAGCGAGATGGAGGTGTTCTTTCAGGTCTGCCCCTGCCACATGATCGCCGTCACCGGTAGCGACGGCAAGACCACCACCACCACCATCATCGCAGAGCTGCTGAAGGCGGCGGGCAGAACCGTCCACGTGGGCGGCAACATCGGTCAGCCCCTGCTGTGTCAGGCGGATGATATGGAGCCGGAGGACTGGGCGGTGCTGGAGCTGTCCAGCTTCCAGCTGATGACCATGGATCGCAGCCCCCATATCGCCGTGGTGACCAATCTGGCTCCCAACCATCTGGACGTCCACAAGGACATGGCGGAGTATGTGGCGGCCAAGGAGAACATCTTCCGCTATCAGCGCCCCGGCGACATCGCCGTGTTCAATCAGGACAACGACATCACCCGGCAGCAGGCCTTGCGGGCCGTGGGGGCCGTCCGGCTCTTCAGCCGGCGTTCCGAGCCGGAGGAGGGCGTGTTCCTCCGGGGGGAGGATATCCTCTGCCGCCATAACGGGCAGGAGCGCCGGATCATGACCACGGCGGACATCCGCCTGCCGGGCGTCCACAATGTAGAGAACTACATGGCGGCTATCGCCGCCGTGGAGGGGCTGGTGCCGGACGGGATCATCCGGGACTTCGCTCGCACCTTCAACGGCGTGGAGCATCGCATCGAGCTGGTACGTACCTATCACGGGGTGCGGTACTATAACGACTCCATCGCCTCCAGCCCCTCCCGCACCATTGCCGGGCTGCGCTCCTTCCCGGAGCAGGTCATCCTCATCGCCGGGGGCTATGATAAGCACATTCCCTTTGAAGTGCTGGGGCCGGAGATCGTGGAGCATGTGAAGCTGCTGGTGCTGTGCGGTGCCACCGCAGGGAAGATCCGTGCCGCCGTGGAGCAGGCTCCCGGCTATCGCCCCGGCCACCCGGAAATTCTGGAGGTGACGCCCTTCCAACGTGCCGTGGAGGCTGCCCGTGACCGGGCGCAGCCCGGCGACGTGGTGACGCTGTCCCCGGCCTGCGCCGCCTTCGACCAGTTCAAAAACTTCATGGAGCGGGGCAAGACCTTCAAGGCCATCGTCAACGGCTGGCGGGAGTAAGCACCCCGCCGCCCCTCCCGGCATACACTGGAGCAAGGGAGGTGCGTGCCGTGAAGAGACTGCGCTATGTGCGCCTGTCTGCCGGACGGCGGGCGGCCATCTGGGGCGTTTTCCTGCTGGCGGCGGTGATGGGCCTTATGTGTGTGGCCGTGCTGCATATGAAGCCCATCCTCACCAATCTGGCGGCGGCCAGCGTCTCCAATACCGTCAACCGCATCGTAGTCACGGCGGTCTATGACGCTGTCAGTGCCGGGGAGGTGGACTACGACGATCTGGTGCATCTGGAGAAGGATCAGAGCGGCCATGTGGCGGCGGTACGCAGCGACATGGCGGCCTTCAACCGCCTGCAAAGCCGCATTGCAGACAGCATCCTCCAGCGGCTGTCGGAGGTGTCCACACGGGAGCTGGAGATCCCTGTGGGAACGCTGACAGGCTCCTCGCTGCTGGCGGGGCGTGGCCCCTGTATCCGCATCCGGATGCAGGCTGTGGGCTCCACCACCGCCAAGCTCCGCAACGCCTTTACGGCGGCGGGCATCAACCAGACCAAGCATCAGATCCTGCTGGATGTCACCGTGCAGATGAGTATTCTCCTGCCGGGCTTTCGCACCTCCACTCAGGTCTCCAATGAGATCACCGTGGCGGAGACTATCATCATCGGCAGCGTACCGGATACCTACACCTATTTCAGCACCACGCCGGAGGAGACGGAGCAGTACGCTGAGGACTATATCTTGAACAACGGATAAGGGGACGACTATGGATTATCGGGAAGAAATGAAACGGCTGCGGGATACCCTCAACGCCCACGGCTACCGCTACTACGTGCTGGACGATCCGCAGATCTCCGACTATGAATACGACCATATGCTCCGCCGCCTGGAGGATCTGGAACGGGAGCACCCGGAGGAGATCACCCAGGACTCCCCCACCCAGCGGGTGGGCGGACCCATCCTGACCCAATTTCAGGAGGTGGAGCACCCCGTCCCTCTGGAGAGCCTGCAGGACGTGTTTGACGGCGGGGAGGTGGAGGAGTTTCTGACTCACATCCGGGAGACCTTCCCGGATGCCGAATACAGCGTGGAGCCTAAGGTGGACGGTCTGTCCGTGGCGCTGGAGTACCGGGACGGCGTGTTCGTCCGCGGCGCCACCCGAGGCGACGGCCGTATCGGAGAGGACGTGACGGAGAACCTGCGGACCATCCGCTCCATCCCCATGACCCTGCCGGAGAAGCTGCCCCGGCTCATCGTCCGGGGCGAGGTGTACATGGCCCGCTCCGTCTTTGAAGAACTGAACCGCCAACGGGAGATCGAGGGAAAGCCCCTCATGGCCAACCCCCGCAACGCCGCCGCCGGCTCACTGCGGCAGTTGGACCCCAAGATCGCCGCCCGGCGGCGGCTGGATATCGCTGTATTCAACCTCCAGCTGGCAGAGGGACGGACGTTTTCCACCCATACCGAAACCATCGACTATCTGGCCTCCCAGCAGTTCAAGACCATCTCCTACCGCCGTCTGCGGGCCGGGGAGGAGATCATGGAGGAGATCCGTCGCCTCAACGACACCCGTATGGAGCGGCCCTTTGACATGGACGGAGCCGTCATCAAGCTCAACAGCCTGTCGGAGCGGGAGGTGCTGGGCAGCACCGCCAAATGTCCCCGCTGGGCCATCGCCTATAAGTATCCCCCGGAGCAGAAGGAGACGGTGCTGCGGGATATCGTGGTGCAGGTGGGCCGCACCGGCGTGCTGACCCCCAAGGCGGAGCTGGAGCCGGTGCGTCTGGCGGGGACCACCGTCACCTTCGCCACCCTACACAATCAGGATTACATCACCCAGAAGGATATCCGCATCGGGGATACCGTGGTGGTGCAGAAGGCCGGGGAGATCATCCCGGAGATCGTTTCCGTGGTGCCGGGCAAGCGTCCCGCCGGGGCGCAGCCCTACTATCTGCCCCAAGCCTGCCCCGTCTGCGGAGCACCGGTGGAGCGGGACGAGGACGGCGCAGCCCTGCGCTGCACCGGGGCGGAGTGTCCCGCACAGCGTCTGCGGCACCTGACCCACTTCGCCAGCCGCAATGCCATGGACATCGACGGACTGGGGCCGGCGGTGATGAACCAGCTTATCGAGAGCGGATTGGTCAAGACTCCCGCCGACCTCTACGACCTGACCCCGGCGGATCTAAAGCCGCTGGAGCGTATGGGGGACAAGTCTGCCGCCAACGCCGTAGCCGCCATCTACCAGAGCAAGGAGAACGACCTGTGGCGGCTGATCTTTGCACTGGGCATCCGTCAGGTGGGAGAGAAGGCCGCCAAGACGCTGGCCGCCCACTTCGGCACCATGGACGCCCTGCTCTCCGCCACGGAGGAGGAACTCACCGCCATCGACGACGTGGGCGCCGTCACCGCCGGATATATCCTCCGATGGATGGAGAACCCCCAGTCCCGTGACCTGCTGGAGCGGCTCCGGGCGGCGGGGGTGAACATGACCTGCCGGGAGGAGCAGACGGATCGCCGCTTTGCCGGTATGACCTTCGTGCTCACCGGTGCGCTGGAGAAGTTCACCCGTGAGGAAGCGGGGGAGATGATCGAGCGCCGGGGCGGCAAGGCCGCCTCCTCGGTGTCCAAAAAGACCACCTATGTGGTGGCGGGAGCCAATGCCGGGTCCAAGCTGCGCAAGGCACAGGAGCTGGGCGTACCGGTGCTGACAGAGGATGAATTTCTGGCACTGCTGGGTGCGCCGGAGGAAAATAAGACAGTGTAAGACAGGAGGTATTATATGGCACGTCAAACCAACACCCGCCTGCGGGAGAAAGTGATCTACAGCGTCTTTGTACGCAACCATACCAAGGAGGGTACCTTTCAGGCGCTGGAGGGCGATCTGGATCGTCTGGCGGCGCTGGGTACGGACATCATCTGGCTCATGCCTATCCATCCCATCGGGGAGGCAGGCCGCAAGGGGACGCTGGGAAGTCCTTACGCCATCCGGGACTTCCGAGGCATCAACCCGGAGTACGGCACGCTGGGGGACTTCATGCATCTGGTGGGGGAGATCCACAAGCGTGGCATGAAGTGCATCATCGACGTGGTGTATAACCACACCTCCCCGGATTCCATACTGGCCACCGGCCACCCGGAGTTCTTTCTCCGGGACGAGGCGGGGAATCCCACCCGTAAGGTGGCGGACTGGTCCGATGTAGTGGATCTGGATTACAGCAACCGTGAGCTGTGGAAGTACCAGATCGAGACTCTGAAAATTTGGGCGGAGATCGTGGACGGCTTCCGCTGCGACGTGGCCAGCGCCGTTCCTCTGGCCTTCTGGCGGGAGGCACGGGAGCAGGTGGAGCGGGTGCGCCCCGGCTGCATCTGGCTGGCCGAGAGCGTCCATGCCGCCCACACGATGGCCATGCGCCGGGCGGGCTACTACTGCGCCGCCGACACGGAGCTGTACGATGCCTTCGATATCACCTACGACTACGATATCTGGCCCTATTTCGAGGGCTGCTTCCAGCCCACCGGCACTCTCCGGGAGTATACGGCGCTGGTGAACTTTCAGGAGAGCGAGTACCCGGCGGGCTATGTGAAGTTGCGGTGCCTGGAGAACCACGACCAGCCCCGCTTTGCCTCCCGTGTGGACTCCGACGAGGCTCTGCGGAACTGGCTGGCGCTGCTGTACTTTGAAAAGGGAACCACCCTGCTTTACAGCGGACAGGAGTACGCCCCCCGCCACCGGGTGGATCTCTTTAACGCCGACGATGCCTACTGCGATATGCGGCTGGACCTCCAGCCCTATCTCAAGCAGCTGCGCCAGATGAAGCGCACCCTGCCCATGTCCGCCTGCTTCCAGCTGGAGGCGGTGGAGGAACGGGCTGTGGTGGGCCGCTATGACGGGCCGGAGGCCCGTGTTCGGGGCATCTTCGACCTGAAGAACGCCGGGGGCAGTGTGGCCGTAGATCTGCCCGACGGCACCTACACCGACCGCATCACCGGCCGGGAGGTCACCGTCTCCGGCGGCGCCTTCGATTTGGCGCAGGCCCCGGCGGTCATCGGCTGATTTGCCCCATCGGCACAAAAGCAGGCACTGCATCCCGGCAGAATTGGAGAATTTAACATTGACAATTCTGTAACACATGGTAAAATAAAAGCACATTGACGGGGTGTCTGCGCCCTGTCCGGGTGACGGGACCCGTGCGGGCGGGGCGGAGGCTCCGCCCGCCGTTTCTGCACGGTTCTGTTAAAGAAAAGACGATCTATCATATCCCGAAACACAGAAAAGAGGAACGCTATGGCTATACCCTTCCAATATGAATCGGAATATAAGCGCAAGCTCTGCACCCCGGACGAGGCCGCCCGTGTGGTCAAGAGCGGTGACTGGCTGGATATCAGCATGGGCTGTGCCTTCCCGTCTCTGATGGATGCCGCCATTGCCAAACGCAAGGAGGAACTCTACGGTGTGAAGATCCGTGGCTACCTGATCCAGCAGCCCATCCAGATGGTGGAGTGCGACCCCGGCCGGGAGCATTTTATCTACAACAGCTGGCATATGTCAGGCTATGAGCGCAAGCTCTGCGACCGGGGGATGTGCAGCTTCAACCCAATGGTGTTCCGGAATCTGGGGGCCTACTATCAGCACTTCCTGACGGTCAACGTGGCCATGATGTGCGTGACCCCCATGAACCAGCACGGCTACTTCAACTTCTCCCTGTCCAACGCCTCCGCCCGTGCGGTGCTGGATAAGGCGGATATCGTGATTCTGGAGATCAACGAGAATCTGCCGTGGGTCTACGGCGGCTTGGACGAGTGCATCCACATCGACGACGTGGATATGATCGTGGAGGGCCCCCATAACCCTCTGCCCAGTATACAAACCCCGCCGGCCTCGGAGGCGGAGACCCGCATTGCCGAGTTCGTGGTGGAGAACATGGACGACGGTGCCACCCTGCAGCTGGGCATCGGCTCACTGCCCAATGCCGTGGGCCAGATGCTGGCCCAGTCCGATCTGCGGGATCTGGGCATCCACACGGAGATGCTGTGCGACTGCTATCTGGATATGTACCGGGCCGGGAAGATCACCAACAAGCGCAAGGACATCGACCGCTATAAGAGCGTGTTCGGCTTTGCCATCGGCTCCGAGGATCTGTACGACTGGGTGCGGGAGAATCCCGGCGTGGTGACCTACCCCATCTCCTACTGCAACGCTCCCAGTACCGTCCGGAACATCGAGAACTTTGTCTCCATCAACAACTGCATCTCCGTGGACCTGTATGGCCAGATTTGTGCCGAGAGCGCCGGTACCCGCCAGATCAGCGGCACCGGCGGTCAGCTGGACTTTCTGGAGGGGGGCGGCGGTGTCCCCCCGGCGGCAAGGCCTTCATCTGTCTGACATCCACCTTCACCGATAAGCAGGGGGAGATGGTCTCCCGCATCACACCGCTGTTGAATCCCGGCGACATCGTTACCGATCCCCGGAGTCTGGCTTACTACATCGTCACCGAGTACGGCGGCGTGAATCTGGTGGGCTGCAGCACATGGGAGCGGGCGGAGCGGCTCATCTCCGTGGCCCACCCCAAGTTCCGGGATGAGCTGGTTGAGCACGCCCGGCAGCAGGGCATCTGGATCCGTTCCAACAAGCGGTAATACCCCTATCATGAAAAAAAAGCTGAGACCCGAAGTCGGGTCTCAGCTTTTTTTCATCATGATGGCAGTATGTGCTTCTCCGGCTCCTTCTGATCCCGGAGGATCTGCTTTTGGTAGCGGTCTTCCTCGCTGAACACGCAGCCGCAGTACTTCTGCATATAAAAGCCCAGCGCACGGGCCTCCTGCTGTCCCTGCCGGAAGCCGGGGCGGAAGTCCCGGTACAGGAACCGGACACCGTACTCCCGGCCCATGCGCTCCGCTGTCTCCGCCAGCAGCTCATGGTTCTGGTAGGGGCTCACCAGCAGGGTGGTGGTGAAGCTGTCATAGCCGTGCCGGGCGGCATATTGGGCCGCTTGGGCCAGCCGCAGGGCATAGCACACGCTGCAGCGGTGGTCGATGTCCCCGCAGACCGCCCGGCAGAACTCCCGCAGGCCATAATTCTCCTGCACAATAAGCTCCATGCCGATGGTAGGGGCGTAGGCCATCAGCGTGTCCCGCCGGGCCTTGTACTCCTGATAGGGGTGGATGTTGGGGTTATACCAGTAGGCCACCGGCTCGATGCCCTCGCTCCGCAGCTGCTGGATGCAGGAGACGGAGCAGGGAGCGCAGCAGGTGTGCATCAGTGTTTTTTCCATAGACGCTCCTTAATACCAGCGAAAAGAGAGGGCTTTTCGGATCTTTTGCCGGGCCTTGCGCCTTGCTTCCTGCTGCCGGAGAGAAGCTGGGCCGCCAGATAGTGGTTGCGGACCTGCTGGAAGGGCTGGCGGGCGTAGGCATCGAAGAACTCCGCCCGCTGGGCCGCCTGCTTCACCGGGGAGGACAGGGCCGGATCGCCGGTCACGGCCTCCGACAGGGGCCGCAGCTCCCGCTTCAGGGGCAGCGTATCGAACACATGGGCGCCGTGGGGCGTGTTCACCAGCAGCAGGGAGACACCGCTGCGCTGCTCCTGGGGGTAGGCGTCCTTGGGCAGGCCGTAGAATGCTCCCAGCGACAGATCGCCGGGCCGGTCCACGGAGGCATAGGGACAGGTGTGACAGGCCGGGCGCAGGAAGAGGTTTCCGAACTCGGAAAAGAGGGGAGCCCCGTCGCCGAACTCCTGGACTTGGACCGGGCAGGGCCGCAGAATTGGACGGCCACCGGCTGCTTGCGCTTGATCCATGGTACCGGAGAACAGCACAGGCCGCCCCCGATCCAGCTCCCGCCGCACCTGCTGATAGATGCCGGTGACGTCGCTCTGAACGGGCTTGGCTCCCCGGATGCGGGGCAGGTCCTCCTTGCGCTTTACCGCTTCATGGCGGACCCGCAGCTGGGCGTCCATCCCGGCACCGAACACCACGCCGCCGCCCTCCAGCACATAGTCCGCCAGCAGGGAGAATACACCCCCGCAGGTGGAGTTCTGCCGCACGGCATTGTCGGGGTTCCATGCGGCAAAGACCGCCGGCTCCGGATGGGCCTCCCGCTGGCGCAGCACCGGGCAGATGTGGGTGCAATGGCCGCACTGGATGCAGGCGTCCGTCACCGTGGGGTAGAGGAAGCCCTCCCGGTCGGGCAGCATATGGATGGCATTTTTGGGGCAGCCCTCGGCGCAGGCGGCGCAGCCGGTGCATTGACTGCGAGGGGGTAGCTGCGGAACGGTGTGATCGTTCATAGCGATGTCTCCCGTGATTCTTTTAGATGTTTCGTTTTTCTCCATTCTACCACGGGGAAGCAAAAATGACAAGAGCCCCTGTTTCCAGCTATGCTGATTCCTGCGAGCAGAAACAGAGTGAGCCGCCGTGGCTCTCACGGCGGCTCATAGGAGAGAGATATGTATGTAGACCGCCGTATATGCAAGGCATATGCCGCGGGGATTTTTGAAAATGTGAGCGGAGCGGGGATAACCTGTCATACCCCGGATTCGATCTTATACCCCTTGCCCCAGACCACCGTCACATAGCGGGGATTGCTGGGGTCTACCTCGATCTTCTCCCGGATGTGGCGGATATGGACTGCCACGGAGTTTTCGGCGGCGGGAGGCTCCCGCCAGACCCGGCGATAGATCTCCTGCGGAGAGAATACCTTGCAGGGATGCTGCATGAGGAATTTCAGAATGTCGTACTCCAGCGGGGTCAGGGACACCGGCTTATCGTTGACGGTGACGGCTCTGGCGTCATCGTCCAGCGTAATACCGCCGACCTTGAGGGCTGCCGGGGAGGGAGGACTGAGATGGAGGTAGCGGCGGAGGTGGCAGCGAATACGCACCAGCAGCTCCGCCTGCTGAAAGGGCTTAGTGATATAATCATCGGCGCCGATGGTGAGCCCCAGGATATTTTCAGTGCTGTCAGTCCCGGAGGTCAGGAGGATCACCGGCAGGTCATGCATCTGCCGCAGCCGGGTGACGGTGGTAAGACCGTCCAGCCCCGGCAGCTTCGTGCCTAGCAGGACCAGATGGATATGCTGCTTGGACAGGATATTCAGAACCTCCCAGCCGGTGCGGGCAGTGACCACCTGATAGCCCTCGGCGGTGAGACAGGCGGTCAGGGAGGAAACGATCTCCTTTTCACCGTCACAGACGAGAATACGATACATGGAGAAAGACTCCTTTTTCAGATAAGATGAAAGGGTGCGGCGGGCCGAAAGCCCGCCGCACCGTATGTCAGAAGGGAAGAAGCTCCTGCCGGTCACGGCTCCGCAGATGCGCTGCGGAGACCCGGTGCTCGATGGGCTTCCACTGGGGCTTGCAGAAGAAAGCCGCCAAAGAAATGGGAATGTAGGTGAACATAAACAAGGGGAAGGTGAACATATACACGATCTTCTTGACGGGGGAGGTGCGGATATTCTTCCACTCTGTAATGGTGGTGATACCGCCCAACACCAGCAGAGTCAGGTATATATTCAGCAGCATCTGCCCCACGGACTCAAAAGCCACCAACAGGTTGTCTCCGGCCAGAGCACCGACGACACCCAGCGTGAGGTTGACGAGGATACTGACGGTGGAGAGGACGAAGGCGGGCATAATGGCCATGGACATATCGAAGCAGGAGAAGCTGCCCCGGAAGATGCCCCGGAGAAGGCGGGCGCCGTAGTCACGGAACACCTGCAGATAGCCCTGAGACCAACGCATCCGCTGCCGCCAGGACTGGCGGAAGGTGGTGGGCTGCTCGTCGTAGAGGACGGCGTCGGGGGCGAAGGCCACCTTGCGGCCCTGAAGGATCTCGTGGACGGAGAACTGGATGTCCTCGGTCAGCAGATGGAAGGGCCAGGGGCCGGTCTCCTCCAGCACGGCCCGGCTGAAGAGGAAGCCTGTGCCGGAGACGGCGCAGCTGGTACCCAACAGGCTGCGGGCGTGGTTGAGGTAGCGGCTCTCCCGCAGGAACCACAGGGCGTAGCCGGCGGAGATCCAGTTGTCGCCGTAGTTTTTGCTGTTGCGGTAGCTGGTGACGATATCGTGGCCCTGCGAGAAGGTACGGTTCATGGCGGCGATGTAACCGGGGTCCAGAATGTTGTCAGCGTCAAAGACAATGTAGCCGTCGAACCCGGCGGGGTAGTCCTGCTCCAGATGGCCCAGAAGGGTCTGGAGGGCGTAGCCCTTGCCCACCTGCACGTTATTGAAGCGCTCATAGACGGTGGCTCCGGCGCTGCGGGCAATGTCGGAGGTGTCGTCGGTGCAGTTGTCCGCCAGCACGAAGATGTGCAGCAGACTCTGGTCATAGGTTTGGCTGCGGAGACTGCCGATGAGGTCGGCAATGACGGCGGACTCGTTCCGGGCGCAGATCAGCACGGCGTAGTTGTGGGGCGTGGCCTCCAGCGCCGCCGCCTTGGCAGCCTTGCGCTTGGCCAGCAGCCACGGAACGGGAATGTACAGGAACTGATAGGTATAGCAGACAAAGAAAACAACGGCGATGATGTAATTGGTCATTCGCAAAGTATCCATAAGGAAGCATCCTTTCTCTGTATGAAGATTCTATGTGTATTAGAGATTATAGTACACATAGGATACCATATGAGAGACAGGTTGTCAAGGACTGGGAAGTGATACTTTTGTCATGCTTCGGGCCGGGGAGAGGCGGAGGAAAAAGTTCAAGATTTGTTCAAGAACTGGAAGGTGAAAAATGGTCATGCCGCATTGACGGCGGGGACGGTTCATTGTATAATAAACTGATTTAATGTGCGGAGGTATACCCTATTATGTGGATCGCAGATGGCTGGAAGGACTATGAGCTGCTGGACTGCGGCGGCGGAGAGAAGCTGGAGCGCTGGGATAAACAGATACTGGTGCGGCCGGACCCTCAGGCCATCTGGGAGACGGATCACAGTCATCCCGGCTGGCGGAGGGCCAACGGGCGGTACAGCCGTTCCTCCAGCGGCGGCGGCCACTGGGACAAGGGGAAGCTGCCGGAGAGCTGGCCCATCCACTATAAGGAACTGACCTTTCAGGTCAAGCCCATGAATTTCAAGCATACGGGGCTGTTTCCGGAGCAGGCGGCCAACTGGGACTTTGCCATGGAGCAGATTCGCCGGGCGGGACGGCCCATCCGGGTGCTGAACCTGTTCGCCTACACCGGCGGGGCCACGGTGGCCTGCGCCAAGGCGGGGGCCAGCGTCTGCCACGTGGATGCCGCCAAGGGAATGGTGGCGTGGGCCAAGGAGAACGCCCGGCTGACGGGCCTGCAGGAGGCCCCCATCCGCTGGATCGTGGATGACTGCGCCAAGTTCGTGGAGCGGGAAATTCGCCGGGGCAAGACCTATGACGCCATTATTATGGACCCGCCCAGCTATGGCCGGGGACCCGGCGGCGAGGTGTGGAAGCTGGAGGAGAATCTGTTCCCCTTTGTGAAGCTCTGCGCCCGTGTGCTGTCGGATAAGCCCCTGTTCGTGATCCTCAACTCCTATACCACGGGGCTGGCTCCGTCGGTGCTGGGATACATTCTGCAGATGCTGGTGGGCAAGCGCTTCGGCGGCAGGGTGACGTGGGACGAACTGGGCCTGCCGTGTACGCAGTCCGGTATGGCGCTGCCCTGCGGCGCCACCGGCCGGTGGACGGCGGAATAAAAACACAGAGACAGAGAGAAACAGCCGGTTGCAAGAGGAGAGTGCAATGAAGAAAAACAGGCTGGGCAGCGCCGAGGTGGGCAGCTGCATCTGCTACGGCCTCATGGCCCTTCTGCAGGTGGGGTGGCTGGCGGTGCTGCTGACGGCACAGCTGGTGCCGCCGGTGTGGGTGACGCTGATGGTGTACTGTGTGGCGCTGGCGCTGTTCCTACTGGGACAGACGCTGCGGGTGGTGCAGCTGCGGCGGGACGGACAGCCGGTGGGCTGGTCCGTGGTGCTGGGCGTGGCGGTGGCCTCCGTCTGGCTGTGGCAGATGCTGAAGGTCAGCCACGCCATTTGAGAACGATTGAAAAGAGAACGCAGAATATGACCATGATCGAAACAAAGGACCTGACCTTCGCCTATCCGGCGGAGGAGGGCAAGCGGAGCGAGCCGGCGCTGCGGGGCGTGAGCCTCGGCATCGAGAAGGGCAGCTTCGTGGTGGTGCTGGGGCATAACGGCTCCGGAAAATCTACTCTGGCTAAGCACATGAACGCCGTGCTGCTGCCATCCGGCGGGGCGGTGTATGTAGAGGGGATGGATACCCATAACCAGACGATGCTGCTGGAGATCCGGCGGCGGGTTGGCATGGTGTTTCAGAACCCGGATAACCAGATCGTCGCCAACGTGGTGGAGGAGGACGTGGCCTTCGCCCCGGAAAATCTGGGCGTTCCGCCGCAGGAAATTCGCCGCAGAGTGGACGATGCCCTGGCGGCGGTGGGCATGGGCGAGTTCGCCCGCCACGCGCCCCATCTGCTCTCCGGCGGCCAGAAGCAGCGGATGGCCATTGCCGGCGTCATTGCCATGGAGCCGGAGTGCATCGTGCTGGACGAGGCCACGGCTATGCTGGACCCCCACGGACGGCGGGAGGTGCTGGACACCATCCACCGGCTGAACCGGGAGCGGGGCATGACGGTGGTGCTCATCACCCACCACATGGCGGAGGCCGAGGAGGCGGACCGTGTCATTGTGATGAACGACGGCGAGGCCGCCATGGACGGTACGCCCAGAGAGATTTTTGCACAGGTGGAGCGGCTCCATGAGCTGGGGCTGGCGGCGCCGGACACGGTGGAGCTGATGCAGCGGCTGAACCGGCAGGGGGAGCACCTGCCGCTGACGGCCATCACGGTGGAGAAATGTGCGGATGCGCTGTACCGGCGGTTCGGCGCAGAAGGGAAGTAACAAATTGGAACCAATCATACGAATTGAGCAGCTCACCCATACTTACAGCGCCGGGACGCCCTTTCAGCGTAGCGCCGTGGATGGGGTAGAGCTGGATATCATGCCGGGGGAATTTTTAGGGGTCATCGGTCACACGGGCTCCGGAAAATCCACGCTGATCCAGCATCTCAACGGGCTGCTGAAGCCCACGCAGGGGCATATCTATCTCAACGGCAAGGACATCTGGGCGGACCCCAAGCAGATCCGGCAGGTGCGCTTTCAGGTGGGGCTGGTGTTCCAGTATCCGGAGTACCAGCTGTTTGAAGAAACGGTGTATAAGGACATCGCCTTCGGTCCCGGCAACATGGGGCTTGATAAAGAGGAGATCGACCGCCGGGTACGGGAATCAGCCCGGATGGTGGGCCTTGCAGAGGAGCTGCTGGAGAAGTCGCCCTTCGACCTTTCCGGCGGGCAGAAGCGCCGGGTGGCCATCGCCGGGGTCATGGCCATGGAACCCAAGGTGCTGATCCTGGACGAGCCAACGGCGGGGCTGGATCCCCGTGGCCGGGATGAGATCCTGGCGCAGATCCGGGCGTACCACGAGACGAAGCAGGCCACGGTAATTTTGGTGAGCCACAGCATGGAGGAAATTGCCCGGAACGTGGGGCGCATCGTGGTGATGCGGGATGCCCACGTCTATATGGACGGCACGCCCCGGCAGGTATTTGCACGGGCGGAGGAGCTGGAGCAGGCGGGACTGGATGTGCCGCAGGTGACGAAGATCGCCATGGCGCTGCGCAGGCGGGGCATGGATATCGACCCGGCGGTATATACCATCGAGGAGCTGGAGCAGGCGCTGCTGAACCGGAGGGGAGGCGGCGAGAAATGCTGAAGGATATCACGCTGGGGCAGTTTTTCCCCGGCAATACCATCGTCCACCGGCTGGATCCCCGGACGAAGCTGATGGCGGTGATCTTGTACATCGTGGCGCTCTTTAATGCCAAGAGCCCCTTGACCTACGCCCTTGTGGCGGCGGTGCTGGCGGTGTGCATCGTGGCCTCCCGTGTGCCCATGAAGTCCCTGACACGGGGCCTCAAGCCTGTGTACGTCATCGTGGCGTTTACGGCGGTGATGAACATTTTCTTCACCGGCGGCACGGCGGTGGGCGAGGGGTGGCTGCTGGGCCATATCACCTATGAGGGCCTGACGGCGGCGATTACATGGTGCTGCGGATCGTGATGCTCATTATGGGAACGTTTCTGCTGACATATACCACCAGTCCCATCGCCCTGACGGACGGACTGGAGAATTTGCTGGGGCCGCTGAAGAAGCTGCATCTGCCGGTGCATGAGCTGGCCATGATGATGTCCATTGCCCTGCGGTTTATCCCCACACTGATCGAAGAAACGGACAAAATTATGTCCGCTCAGAAGGCCAGAGGCGCCGACTTTGAGTCCGGGAACATCTTCCAGCGGGCCAAGGCACTGGTGCCTATTCTGGTGCCGCTATTCATCAGCGCTTTCCGCCGGGCGGACGAGCTGGCCACGGCCATGGAGTGCCGGTGCTACCACGGCGGCGAGGGGCGGACGGCCCTGCACGTGCTGCGGTATCAGGCGGCGGATTTTGTGGTGCTGGCAGCCTTTGTGGCACTGGCGGCGGGACTTATCGTGCTGAAGCATATGGGTATCTAAGGAGGTGCATCGTGCGGAACATCGCACTGATCCTGATGTATAACGGAACGGCCTACCACGGGTGGCAGGTGCAGAAAACGGAGGTCACAGTGGCCCAGACGCTGGAACGGGGGCTCTCTATGGTGTGCGGCGAACCGGTAAAGTGTACCGGCTGCGGGCGCACCGACGCAGGGGTCCACGCCGAGCACTATGTGGCCAATTTCCGGACCTCCTCCCGGATCCCGGTAGACCGCATCCCCTTTGCGGTGAACACCCATATCCCGGAGGATATCGTGGTGAAGGCGGCCTATGAGGTGGCGGAGAATTTTAACGCCATCGGCTCCTGCATCAGGAAGGAGTATACCTATCGCATCTACAATTCACGCATCAAGAATCCCTTCTATGTGGATCGGGCATATTTTTATCCCAAGCGGTTGGACGAGCAGGTGATGGACCGGGCGGCACGGGCCTTTGAAGGAACCCACGACTTTGCCGCCGTGCGGAGCGTCGGCACCAATGTGCGCAGCACCGTGCGGACCATCTACTACTGCCATGTGACCCGGAACGGGGAGCTGCTGGAATTGAAGGTATGTGCCAATGGATTTTTGTATAATATGGTACGGGCCATTACCGGGACGGTACTCTATGCGGCGGAGGGAAAGCTGAGGCCGGAGGATATCCCGGTAATCCTGGATTCCGGCAACCGGACGCTGGCGGGGCCAACGGCACCGCCGGGAGGATTGTACCTGACGAGGGTTTGGTATGAGGATGAGCGACTCAATGGATAAACGGGAATTTGATGGGGGCAATCCCCAGCAGGATGCGCCCCGGCGGGTACAGAAAAAGAGAATATGGACCCGTCGGCGGCTTTTGCGGCTGGGGATCGTGGCGGCGGTGCTGCTGGCAGTGGTGGCGGTGTCCCTGCTGTGGCAGCGGGGGACCTTTGACGGACTGCGCCGCAGCGTTATCTATGCCCGTGCGGAGAAGGACGAGAACGGCTGCGCCCAGCTATACCAGTATGCGGCAGACCGGGAGTATCGGTTCGTGTCCCTGTCCGGGTCGCTGGCGGCGGCCTCCAACAGCCGCATCCTGCTGATGGGTGAGGACGGACAGGTGCGATACAGCGAGAGCATCCTCTTCACCAACTGCACTGTGACCGGAAACGGCAAGTGGGCGGCGGTCTACGACGTCGGAGGCAAGGAGATCTATGTACTGGACACTCAGGGCGAGGTCTACCGGCTGACACTGGACGGCGACATTCTGGCAGCGGCTCTGAACCCCGGCGGCTATCTGGCCGTGACGGTAAATACCTCCGGCTATAAGGCGTCGGTGGAGGTGTACGACCCCAAGGGAGAGAAGGTATTTGCCTTCCACTCCGGGGATCAGTTTCTCATGACGGCGGCGGTATCCGCCGACAGCCGCCAGATGGCGGCGGTGACCATGGGACAGGAGGACGGCAGCTTTGTCAGCAGTCTGGCTCTGTACCGGCTGGGCCGGGAGGAGCGTTACGCAGAATGTCTTCTACCGGAGAATGCCGTGGTATACGATCTGGGCGCAGTGGGCGGCAGCTACTGCGCTGTGACGGAAACGGGATTGCGGTTTGTGACCACCGGCGGCAAGCTGGCGGGGAGTTACAGCTATGACGGCGGATACCTCCACCGGTGCAGTCTGGGCGGAGACGGCTATGCGGCTCTGCTGCTGGGACGGTACAAATCCGGCAGTCAGGGCAGGCTGGTGACGGTGGACAGTCAGGGCCGGGAACTGGCATCGCTGGATATCGACGAGGAGGTCATGAGCCTCTCCGCCGCAGGAAAGTATGTGGCGGTGCTGTATCAGGACCACCTGACCATTTATGATAAGGACTTGCAGGAATACGCCGTGCTGAAGGATGTCAGTGCGGCGGGGACGGTGCTGATGCGGAGCGACGGATCGGCGGTGCTGACAGGTGCGTCGGCGGCCAGCCTGTATCTGCCGTAAGCGGCCAAACAGGAGGAAATGCGTATGACATGGGCCATAGACGCCGTGCTGGCCGCCGTACTGGTGGGCTTGGTGTGGCTGGGGGCCAAGCGGGGCCTGATGAAGAGCCTTGCCGGCGTGATCAGCGTGGGAGCGGCGTTTTTCGGCGCCTCATGGTGTGCCAACCGCTTCGTGACGCCGGTGAGCCGGTGGCTGGAGCCGCTGCTGCGGGAGAGCATCCAGCAGAAGCTGTCCGGTCGGGACGGGGCGGATGCCGGAGAGCTGCTGTCGGCCTTCGCCTTCGATGCCCACAGTCTGGAGAAAATTCTGGAGGATGTGGCGCAGCGGGTGAAGGAGACCGGGGAGTCGGTGTTCTCCGCTGTGACGGAGAGTGTCAGCCACTCCATCGCCTACGGCATCGTGTACGCCGCCGCCTTTATTGCCATTCTGCTGGTGGTATGGCTGCTGCTCAAGCCGCTGGATCTGGCGGGGAAGCTGCCGCTGGTGCGGACGGTGAACGCACTGGGCGGCGCTCTGCTGGGCTTTATATGGGCGGTGCTGCTGCTGTTTGCGGCGGTGTGGCTCATGCAGCGATTTAACTGGGTGGTGACGCCGGAGCTGATCCGGGACAGCATCCTATTGAAATTCTTTGCGGAAAACAATCCCATCGGTCTCATTGCAGCCCTGTGACGCCGGTGAAATCAACCCTGTAACGGAGGAGAATTATGCAACCTACACTTTGCTCCAAATGCAAGAAGAACGTAGCCGTGGTGTTTATCTCACGGATGAATGAAAAGGGAGAGCCTGTCAACGAGGGACTCTGTCTGAAGTGTGCCGCCCAGCTGGGCCTGCCGCAGGTGGAGGACATGATGAAGCGCATGGGCATTACCCCGGACGATCTGGAGAATCTCAACAGCGAGATGATGCAGGCCTTCGGCGGCGCCGAGGAGCTGGGGGACGTGGCGCAGGCCAATGAGGACGGCGACGAGGATGAGGAGAGCGGAAAGACCGCCACCTTCCCCTTCCTGAACCGGCTCTTCGGCGGCAACAACAATCCCCCGGCAGAGAAGGGAGAGACCCCGCAGCGGGAGACCGGCAAGGAGTCCCGCAAGGGCGAGAAGAAGCACAAATATCTGGATAACTACTGCATCAACCTCAGCCGCCGGGCCAGAGAGGGCAAGCTGGACGCCGTTATCGGCCGGGAGGAGGAGATCCAGCGGGTGGTGCAGATCCTGAACCGCCGGCAGAAGAACAATCCCTGCCTCATCGGTGAACCCGGCGTGGGCAAGACTGCCATTGCCGAGGGACTGGCTCAGCGCATCGCCGCCGGGGAGGTCCCCTTCAAGCTGCGGGACAAGGAGGTCTATCTGCTGGATCTGACGGCTCTGGTGGCCGGTACCCAGTTCCGTGGACAGTTCGAGAGCCGCATGAAGGGGCTCATCGAGGAGATCCGCAAGCTGGGCAACGTCATTCTGGTCATCGACGAGGTACACAACATCGTAGGGGCCGGAGATGCCGAGGGCAGCATGAACGCCGCCAACATCCTCAAGCCCGCCCTGTCCCGTGGGGAGATTCAGGTCATCGGAGCCACCACCTTCAACGAATACCGCAAGTATATCGAGAAGGACACGGCGCTGGAGCGGCGCTTCCAGCCGGTGACGGTGGCGGAGCCCAGCATCGAGGACACGCTGAAGATCCTCAAGGGTATCGCCCACTACTATGAGACGTACCACGGGGTGTCTATCCCGGAGGGCGTGTTGCGGCAGGCGGTGCTGCTGTCGGAGCGGTATATCACCGACCGGTTCCTACCGGACAAGGCCATTGACCTCATCGACGAGGCCTGCTCGGATCTGAACCTGAAGGATCCCACCATCAACCGCCGCATGGAGGTGAAGCGGGATCTGGAGAATGTGACCTTCGAGCGGGAGACCCTCATGTCTGCCGAGGCCCCGGAGGGGAAGGAGGTGACGGAGGAGCAGCTGGATCAGCGCTATGCCCGCATCGCAGAGCTGCGGAGCCAGGAGATGCGCCTGCAGGAGGAATTGACAGAGCTGGAGAAGAAGGGCGCACCACAGGTGACCATGGAGAACATCGCACGGGTCATCGAGATGTGGACCAAGATCCCCGCCAGCAAGATCAAGGAAGAAGAGTTCAAGCGTCTGGCGGAGCTGGATGTGCGGCTGAAGCAGCATATCGTGGGGCAGGACGAGGCTGTGGATGCGGTGTCGGCGGCCATTCGGCGCAGCCGGGTAGGCATCTCCCCCAAGCACAAGCCGGTGAGCTTCATTTTCGTGGGCAGCACCGGCGTGGGCAAGACAGAGCTGGTGAAGCAGCTGGCAACAGACCTCTTCAACACGCCGGATGCCTTGATCCGGCTGGATATGTCGGAGTTTATGGAGAAGCACTCCGTGTCTCGGCTGGTTGGCTCGCCTCCGGGCTATGTGGGCTATGACGAGGCGGGGCAGCTGACGGAGAAGATCCGGCGCAAGCCCTACTCCGTGGTGCTGTTCGATGAGATCGAAAAGGCCCATCCGGATGTGCTGAACATCCTGCTGCAAATTCTGGATGACGGCGAGGTCACGGATGCCCACGGGCGGAAGGTGAACTTCGAGAACACCGTCATTGTTATGACCTCCAATGCCGGGTCCGGCAAGGCGGCGGGCGCTGTGGGCTTCGGCCGCAGCGCAGACGATCAGGACAAGGAACGGGTGATGAAGGCCCTGCAGGAGTTCCTGCGGCCGGAGTTTATCAACCGTGTGGACGAGATCGTATATTTCCACCAGCTGACGGAGGAGAACTTCCGGGGTATCGCCGGGATCATGCTGGAGGAGCTGAAGGCGGCGCTGGAGGAGAAGGGCTATCACTTCACCTACGACGATGCGCTGGTGGACTATCTGGTGAAGAAATCCTATTCGGCGGCCTATGGCGCACGGAACCTGCGGCGGTGCATCCAGAAGGATGTGGAGGACCCCATGGCGGCCCGTATCATCGAGAGTTATGAGACGCCCATCACGCAGATCAAGGCAACCGCAGAGGATGGGGCTGTAAAGCTCTACACACTGTAATGAAGGAGGGGGCGTACCATGCTGTTTCGTAAGAAGATCGAGCCCCGGTGCAGCTACTGCGCCAGAGGCGGGCGTGCCAATGACCATGAGGTCATCTGCGCCAAGAAGGGCATCGTGCCGGCGGAGTCCCACTGCGGTGCGTTCCGCTACGATCCCCTGAAGCGGGTGCCGCCCCGTCCGGCGAAGCTGGAGACGGAGGAGCTGGCAGGAGGATTTCCAATTATAAGAAAGCCCGGAAGCGATGCTGCGGCAGGAGGATTTGGCGCAGGTTATAAGGTAGTCGATGCGGAGGCCTTCCGGCAGGGCGATGCAGCAGGGATGCCGGCGTTGTTGGCGCCCCGGATATCGCTGAGGGGGAATCCCCGATGACGATATCGTAGAGCTGGCGCAGGTCGGTGATGCGGTAGTCGATGCGGAGGCCTTCCGGCAGGGCGGTGCCGTGGGGGTCGTACCAGCAGCAGGGGATGCCGGCGTTGTTGGCGCCCCGGATATCGCTGGAGGGGGAATCCCCGATGAGCAGGCAATTCTCCCGTAGAGCCTTCAGTGATGCCGGGGATGCGGTCGAAAACGGCGAAAGTCGAAAATCCTTGGTTCGGCCCCGGTCTTGCTGGCTCCGGCATCCTCGGAGATGAAGGCGTCGGTGATATAGGGAGCCACGGCGCTGCGGTGCAGAAGCGCGGTTGGCGGCATCGAAATCGAAGAGAGTGTTATCGGCATCAAAAAGCAGGTAAGAATAGTGCGGCATAAATGAATACGCTCCAGTCTAACATATTATAAATATAAGGAAAAAAGTCGTTGACAAGGAGAGGGGAGTGTGGTAAAGTAAACAAGCTGTTCGCCGGGAGGTGAGCGGCCCACATGGCGTTGTTAGGTTGCGGTTGGCGGCATCGAAATCGAAGAAATCGAAGAGAGTGTTATCGGCGGGGGGGACCGTTGAAAAAAGTTGAAAATAAGGAAAAAAGTTTGAAAAGAGCCGAAAAAAAAGTTTGAAAAGAGCCGAAAAAAGTTCTTGACAAACGCCCTCGTGAGTGGTATCCTAAATAAGCTGTCCGCAAGGACGGCGACCATAAAGGCTTTCGATAAAAAGTTAAAAACCTTGAAAAAAGTTCTTGACAATGTAAAGCGTTTGTGGTAAAGTAATGAATGTTCCGCAGAAGCGGGCGTGTATCTTGTAAATTAAACAATGAACGAACAAAAGCACCAGACGGGAGCACATGAAAATGTGCGACGAAACTTGGTGGAGCAGGGTTAAGTCAATTACCTGCGAAGCTAAGTATAAAAAGTTTTTGAAGCTATGACAAATAGCTCTGTAACGAGATTAGCTCAGCGGAGACGCTGTGTTGATACGATTTATAGAGAGTTTGATCCTGGCTCAGGACGAACGCTGGCGGCGTGCTTAACACATGCAAGTCGAACGAGAATCTACGGATCGAGGATTCGTCCAAGTGAAGTAGAGGACAGTGGCGGACGGGTGAGTAACGCGTGAGGAACCTGCCTTTCAGAGGGGGACAACAGTTGGAAACGACTGCTAATACCGCATGACGCATTGGGGTCGCATGGCCTTGATGTCAAAGATTTATCGCTGAAAGATGGCCTCGCGTCTGATTAGCTAGTTGGTGAGGTAACGGCCCACCAAGGCGACGATCAGTAGCCGGACTGAGAGGTTGACCGGCCACATTGGGACTGAGATACGGCCCAGACTCCTACGGGAGGCAGCAGTGGGGAATATTGGGCAATGGGCGCAAGCCTGACCCAGCAACGCCGCGTGAAGGAAGAAGGCTTTCGGGTTGTAAACTTCTTTTGTCAGGGACGAGTAGAAGACGGTACCTGACGAATAAGCCACGGCTAACTACGTGCCAGCAGCCGCGGTAATACGTAGGTGGCAAGCGTTGTCCGGATTTACTGGGTGTAAAGGGCGCGTAGGCGGGAATGCAAGTCAGATGTGAAATCCACGGGCTCAACTCGTGAACTGCATTTGAAACTGTTTTTCTTGAGTATCGGAGAGGCAATCGGAATTCCTAGTGTAGCGGTGAAATGCGTAGATATTAGGAGGAACACCAGTGGCGAAGGCGGATTGCTGGACGACAACTGACGGTGAGGCGCGAAAGCGTGGGGAGCAAACAGGATTAGATACCCTGGTAGTCCACGCTGTAAACGATGAATACTAGGTGTGCGGGGACTGACCCCCTGCGTGCCGCAGTTAACACAATAAGTATTCCACCTGGGGAGTACGATCGCAAGGTTGAAACTCAAAGGAATTGACGGGGGCCCGCACAAGCGGTGGATTATGTGGTTTAATTCGAAGCAACGCGAAGAACCTTACCAGGGCTTGACATCCTACTAACGAGATAGAGATATGTTAGGTGCCCTTCGGGGAAAGTAGAGACAGGTGGTGCATGGTTGTCGTCAGCTCGTGTCGTGAGATGTTGGGTTAAGTCCCGCAACGAGCGCAACCCCTATTGTTAGTTGCTACGCAAGAGCACTCTAGCGAGACTGCCGTTGACAAAACGGAGGAAGGTGGGGACGACGTCAAATCATCATGCCCCTTATGTCCTGGGCTACACACGTAATACAATGGCGGTCAACAGAGGGATGCGAAACCGCAAGGTGGAGCGAACCCCTAAAAGCCGTCCCAGTTCAGATTGTGGGCTGCAACCCGCCCACATGAAGTCGGAATCGCTAGTAATCGCAGATCAGCATGCTGCGGTGAATACGTTCCCGGGCCTTGTACACACCGCCCGTCACACCATGAGAGTCGGGAACACCCGAAGCCTGTAGCCTAACCATTCGGAGGGCGCAGTCGAAGGTGGGTTCGATAATTGGGGTGAAGTCGTAACAAGGTAGCCGTTCGAGAACGAGCGGCTGGATCACCTCCTTTCTAAGGAGACCTCAGCGAGCCTACGGGCTTGGCTGTAACATCCTGGTCAGCCGTATGGGATTGAGTTTGTTCATTGTTTAATTTAGAGGGTATACGCCGGCAGGCGGAACGACAGATAGCACGGGGATATAGCTCAGCTGGGAGAGCGCCTGCCTTGCAAGCAGGAGGTCGCCGGTTCGATCCCGACTATCTCCACCAAGAGAATACCTTCGCATGGGCCCGTAGCTCAGCTGGCTAGAGCGTACGACTGATAATCGTAAGGTCGGTGGTTCGAGCCCACTCGGGCCCACCAGAGTTCCATTTTGCGGATGGATCTTAAGACCCAAGGGATTGGATCTTAAGATCTGGCTTCAAAAGAGGCTGGAGCTTGCATCTTGAAAACTGAACAAAGAAGAAAGTGATGAAAGCAAGGCAACAGAGAGGTCTTTCAAGGAGACTTGAAAGAAAAGTTGTGAATTTTAATTGTGGAACACTTCTGTGAAAGAAGAGGGTAACAATTACAATTTTGCTAGATCTGTGATTGCCTGCATAATTCAACTATAGAGAACCAAAATATCTCTAATAGGTCAAGCTATAAAGAGCGCAAGGGGAATGCCTTGGCATCAGGAGCCGACGAAGGACGTGACAAGCTGCGATAAGCTTCGGGGAGGAGCAAATATCCTGTGATCCGGAGATTTCCGAATGGGGAAACCCACTGGAGCAATACTCCAGTAACGTGCATTGAACAAAATAGGTGTACGTGGGGAACCGCCTGAACTGAAACATCTAAGTAGGGCGAGGAAAAGACATCAACCGAGATTCCGTAAGTAGTGGCGAGCGAACACGGAGGAGGCCAAACCGGAGGATTTATTCTCCGGGGTTAGGACTTGCATCACGATCAGAAGAATCTAACAGAACGGCATGGGAAGGCCGGCCACAGAGGGTGAGAGCCCCGTACGTGAAAGAGGAAGCTGACAGCGAGTATCCAGAGTACCGCGGGACACGTGAAACCCCGCGGGAAAACGGGTGGACCACCATCCAAGCCTAAATACTACCTGATGACCGATAGAGGAGCAGTACCGTGAGGGAAAGGTGAAAAGGACCCCGGGAGGGGAGTGAAAGAGAACCTGAAACCTTGTGCTTACAAGCACTCAAAGCACGTTAAAGTGTGATGAGGTACTTTTTGTAGAACGGTCCGGCGAGTTATAGTAACGAGCAAGCTTAAGGTATTCAGTACCGGAGGCGAAGCGAGAGCGAGTCTGAAAAGGGCGCATAAAGTTCGTTGCCATAGACCCGAAACCGGGTGACCTAACCATGAGCAGGCTGAAGTGAGAGTAAAATCTCATGGAGGGCCGAACGCACGTTCGTTGCAATGACCGGCGATGACTTGTGGTTAGCGGAGAAATTCCAATCGAACTCGGAGATAGCTGGTTCTCCCCGAAATAGCTTTAGGGCTAGCGTTGATTTAGATTACCGGAGGTAAAGCACTGAATGGGCTAGGGGGCGATAAGCTTACTGAACCCTATCAAACTCCGAATGCCGGATAATTGGTGCATAGCAGTCAGACAGTGTGAGATAAGTTTCATTGTCAAGGGAAACAGCCCAGACCCACAGCTAAGGTCCCAAATGTATGCTAAGTGGAAAACGATGTGGAGTTGCGAAAACAACCAGGATGTTGGCTTAGAAGCAGCCACTCATTAAAAGAGTGCGTAATAGCTCACTGGTCGAGTGACTCTGCGCGGAAAATGTAACGGGGCTAAGTATACAACCGAAGCTTGGGATTGTCTAAAGACAGTGGTAGGGGAGCGTCGTGTATGGGGTGAAGTCGCATCGGAAGGAGCGGTGGACTGTACACGAGTGAGAATGCCGGAATGAGTAGCGAGAATTATGTGGGAATCATAATGGCCGAAAATCTAAGGTTTCTTGGGGAAGGTTCGTCCGCCCAAGGTAAGCCGGGAGCTAAGGCGAGGCCGCAAGGCGTAGTCGATGCACATACGGTAGAAATTCCGTAGCCACCGAACCTTAAACCGGAAGGACACTTTCAGATAGCAGAACCCAGCCGTTGGTAGAGCTGGGCGAAAGGGACTGAAAGCGATGCTGAGAGGCGAGAAAAGCTCCGGTGTATGCTAAGGTGCCCGTACCGCAAACCGACACAGGTAGATGAGGAGAGAATCCTAAGGCCAACGGGAGAAGGGTTGTTAAGGAACTCGGCAAATTGACCCCGTAACTTCGGAAGAAGGGGAGCCCCGAAAGGGGCCGCAGTGAATAGGCCCAAGCAACTGTTTACCAAAAACACAGGTTTATGCTAAATCGAAAGATGACGTATATGAGCTGACGCCTGCCCGGTGCCGGAAGGTTAAGAGGAGATGTCAACCTTAAGGTGAAGCATTGAATTGAAGCCCCGGTAAACGGCGGCCGTAACTATAACGGTCCTAAGGTAGCGAAATTCCTTGTCAGGTAAGTTCTGACCCGCACGAATGGCGTAATGATTTGGGCACTGTCTCAACAGCCCGCCCGGCGAAATTGTAGTACTGGTGAAGATGCCAGTTACCCGCAACTAGACGGAAAGACCCCATGGAGCTTTACTGCAGTTTAATACTGGGAATCGGTAATGCATGTACAGGATAGGTGGGAGACTTGGAAGCATAGTCGTCAGGCTATGTGGAGTCACCGGTGGGATACCACTCTTGTATTGCTGGTTTCCTAACCTGCGGCCGTGAATCCGGTCGGGGGACACTGTTAGACGGGCAGTTTGACTGGGGCGGTCGCCTCCAAAAGGTAACGGAGGCGCTCAAAGGTTCGTTCAGCACGGACGGAAATCGTGCAGTGAGTGTAAACGCAGAAACGAGCCTAACTGCGACACCGACGGGTCGAGCAGTAACGAAAGTTGGAGTTAGTGATCCGGCGGTATGTGCGTGGAAATGCCGTCGCTCAACGGATAAAAGCTACCCTGGGGATAACAGGCTGATCTCCCCCAAGCGTCCACAGCGACGGGGAGGTTTGGCACCTCGATGTCGGCTCGTCGCATCCTGGGGCTGTATTCGGTCCCAAGGTTTGGCTGTTCGCCAATTAAAGCGGCACGCGAGCTGGGTTCAGAACGTCGTGAGACAGTTCGGTCCCTATCTGTTGCGGGCGTAAGAGATTTGAAGGGAGCTGTCCTTAGTACGAGAGGACCGGGATGGACGTACCTCTGGTGCACCAGTTGTCCTGCCAAGGGCATAGCTGGGTAGCTATGTACGGACGAGATAAACGCTGAAAGCATCTAAGCGTGAAACTCTCCCTAAGATGAGATCTCATCCTTTATGGAGTAAGGGCCCAGAAAGACGATCTGGTTGATAGGCCGGAGGTGGAAGTGCAGTAATGTATGCAGCTGACCGGTACTAATAGCCCGAGGGCTTGACCTACGATTTATGCAGGCAATGGCCTTCCTTCCATCCTCTTCTTTGTTCGGTTTTGAAGGTGTAAGCAAGGGTACTTGTGTGATAATATAAAGGAAAAAATGGCCCGTTGGTCAAGTGGTTAAGACAGAGCCTCTCACGCCTTTAACATCGGTTCGAATCCGGTACGGGTCACCATTTCTTCTTGACAAATTGCGTAAAAAGTGCATATACTACTGTTTGTTACCGCTGATAGTTTCAATATATTAGGTGAGGGTCCACCATGGCCCGTTGGTCAAGTGGTTAAGACAGAGGCCTTTCTCACGCCTTTAACATCGGTTCGAATCCGGTACGGGCAGCATGATATTATAGCTGCAACCCCCTTCACCATGCCGCCTGCGCCGTCGCTGTTACAGCTGTTACAGCTGACTCAGCACCTCACCAATAGGCGCACGGATGGTGAGATCGGCCCGGACGCCGGCGCCCATCTCTCCCTTGTTGATGACCACCAGCTTGTGGCCCCGGTAGTACTGCACCAGTCCTGCCGCCGGATACACCACCAGAGATGTGCCGCCGATGATGAGCATATCCGCCCGGCTGATATACTCCAGCGCCTGCTCCATCATCTGCATATCCAGACTCTCCTCATACAGCACCACATCTGGCTTGATATCGCCGCCGCAGCTGCACTTGGGGACGCCGGTGCTGTGGAGGATAGCGTCCACGCCGTAGAATTTCCCGCATCGTTCGCAGTAGTTCCGCAGGACGCTGCCGTGGAGCTCCAGCACCTTATGGCTCCCGGCCATCTGGTGCAGCCCGTCGATGTTCTGGGTGATGACAGCCTTCAGTTTCCCATCCCGTTCCCATTGGGCCAGCTTCACATGGGCGGCATTGGGCCGGGCCTCCGGAGCAATGAGCTTCTGTCGATAGAAGTCAAAAAACTCCTCCTTATGGCGCTCATAAAACGTATGGCTCAGTATGGTCTCCGGCGGATACCGGAACTTCTGGTGGTACAGGCCGTCCACACTGCGGAAGTCCGGGATACCGGACTCCGTGGACACTCCTGCCCCACCGAAAAATACGATGTTATCCGATGAAGCTACCATTTCCTTCAGCTGCATCACAGCAGGCTCCATTGTATATCCCTACCTTTCAACTTTACAGGAGGTTTCTTATGAACATTCAGATCTTCGGGCTGCGGAAGTCCTTCGACACCAAAAAGGCCGAGCGCTGGTTCAAGGAGCGCCGCATCAAGTACCAATACATCGATCTGGCCAACAAGGGCCTCTCCGCCGGAGAGTACCGCAGCGTCCGGGCCGCCGTAGGCTACGATGCGCTGGTGGACCGGGACTGTATCGACTATCGGGAACTGGGCATCGACTACCTGCTGCCCCAGGCCGCCGAGGAGAAGCTGCTGGAATACCAGCTTTTCCGGGTGCCTATCGTCCGCAACGGCAAGCAGGCCACCGTGGGCTACTGCCCCGACGTGTGGCAGACTTGGGAATAACGCCCTGCCGGCACCGTCATGGTGCTGGCTTTTTCTTACACATAGGGATTCTCCACCGTCACCACGGCGTAGTACTCTCCCCCATCCATCTGCCGCACCCGCTCCCTGATCTGCTGGGCGGCCTCCGTCTCCGTGATATGCTCCCCGAAGGGCAGCACCGCATCGAAAATGAGATTGGTGTGGCTGGGTCCCGGCACCACCCGGAAATCGTGGATGGTCATGCCGCTGTCCACCTGCCGCACCAGCTCCGCCACCCGTCGGCGCAGCTGCACGATCTGTGCATCATCGGTGATGATGGGGTCCATGTGGATCACGGCGTTGCAGTGCAGGGTGCGCTTGAGCTCCATTTCGGCAGTGTCAATGACGTCATGCAGCTCCAGAATATCTCCGTGAGCCGGCACCTCCGCATGGAGGGACACCATCATCCGACCGGGGCCGTAGTCGTGGACCACCAGATCATGGATGCCGCAGATAGGCGGGTGGGACAGAACCATCTGCCGAATCCTCTCCACCAGCTCCTGCTCCGGCGGCTGGCCCAGCAGCGGTCCCAGCGTCTCCTTGGCCGCCTGATACCCGGAAAAGAGGATGAAGCACGCCACCACAAGGCCCACCCAACCGTCGATCATCAAGGCGGTGAACCGTCCCACCAGCATAGCCGCCAGCACCGCCGTGGTGGCGATGGCATCGGACAGGCTGTCGGTGGCCGTGGCCTCCATGGCGGCGGAAGATATCCGCCTGCTGATACGGCGGTTATACAGGTACATATACAGCTTCACGGCGATGGATGCCACCAGAATCCCCACCGCCAGCAGACTGAAGTCCACCGCCTCCGGGTGCAGGATCTTCTCCACGGAGGACTTCCCCAGCTCCACACCCATCAGCAGGATCAGTCCCGACACTACAAGACCCGATATGTACTCGATGCGCCCGTGGCCGAAGGGGTGCTGGGGATCCGGCTTCTTCCCCGCCAGCTGAAAGCCCAGCAGCGTCACCACCGACGAGCCTGCATCCGACAGGTTGTTGAAGGCATCCGCCGTCACGGCCACCGAGCCGCTGACAGTCCCGGCGAACAGCTTTCCGCCGAACAGCAGCAGGTTCAGACCGATCCCTACCAGCCCACACAGGCGGCCGTAGGCCAGCCGTACCGCCGGATCTCCGGTATTTTCCCGGTTCCGGATCAACCAATGAGACAGTAATTCGATCATACGCCGTCCTTTCGCCCGGGGATCTCCAGCGTCATACGACAGCAAAGCTGGTCCAGATCCTCATCCGTAGCCGCCGGGAGCCGCAGCCTCCCGCCGCAGGCCCGGCAGGTCAGATCCACGGCATCCCGGTGGATGCGGATGCCGTAGTCCCGGCTGCCGCAGGTACACCTTACACCGCCCCGGCCGGCCATGTCCTTCAACTCCGACAGCACCTCATACATGATGACGTTGTCGGTGAATGCCTCTCGCTGCTCCGAGCGCTCCTTGTCCACTCGGATGGCCAGCTCCTCCGTCCGGGCCATCACCTGACCCTCCTCCCCGGCGTAGCAGCACAGCTGCTTCGTCTCCGGGCAGGCCAGGGCGATGCCACGGCCCTCCAGCAGCTCCTGAGCGCTGCACTCCGCCTGATGCACCCCGCCGCACAGGCCGCAGGGTACCCACAGCCGAAAGCGCACGCCGTCGGTCTGCACCTCCAGCGCCGACTCCCCGCACTTGGGGCATTCCATCCGTACCGCCGCCGCCGACAGGGCGAACTTGCTGCGCCGGGCCACCACGGCCTTGCCGCACTTGGGGCAGACGTATCCAAAGCTTCTCGTTTCCTCCATTAAAAGCGCCTCGCTTTCCCTCTTTCAAGTCATATGGTCTCAGTATACGCCATCTTGCCGCATTTTTCCAGTCCTTGTGTTCTTTTGGGCATAAAATCTGGCACATTTTCCCATTGTCAATCGCTGCTCTCTCCGCTATAATCCATCTATCTGTCTCATTTCGACTATTCTTGCACCGGAAGTGATATTTTATGCAGCCCTCTCCCTCCTCCTGGCGGTCAGCCCTGCGGGCCGCCTTCCCCCACACCGTCCCCATTCTGGCTGGCTTTCTGGTGCTGGGCGTCACCTATGGGATGCTGATGCAGGCCATCGGCTACGGCCCCCTGTGGTCCGGCCTGTTCAGCGCCATTGCCTTCGGCGGCAGCACCCAGTATGCCGCCGTCCCCCTGCTGGCGGCGGGCTTCGATCCGTTGGAGGTGTTCCTGCTGAGTCTCACCATCAGCGCCCGACACCTCTTTTACAGCGTGTCCATGCTGAAAAAATACGACGATCTGGGCTGGAAGCGCTGGATGCTGTACTATACTCTCTGCGACGAGACCTTCTCCGTTGTCTCTACCGTGGAGCCGCCGGAGGGCGTGGATGCCGGAAAATTCTATCTCTCCGTCTCCCTGCTGGACTGGAGCTACTGGGTCACGGCCTCCATGCTGGGAGGCGTATTGGGCGGCGTGCTGCCCTTCGACATTTCCGGCATGGATTTCGCCCTGACGGCTCTGTTCGTGGTGCTGTTTCTGGAGCAGCTGCGGCAGAAGCAGCGCCGCCTGCCGGGAGCCATCGGCATCGCCTGTGCCGTTGTGGCCCTGCTGGTCTGCGGCCCGGATAACCTGGTAATCCCCTCTATGGTGCTGATCTTCGCCAGTCTGCTGATAGGGAGGAAAAAGCTATGCGCCTGAACGCCATCCAAACACTCATCATCCTGCTGGCCATCACCGTGGGTACCGTCATCACCCGGTTCCTGCCGCCCATCCTGTTCCCCCACGGCAAGCCGCTGCCCAAGTTCCTGCAGGAGTTGTGTACCCTACTGCCTCCGGCCATGATGGGCCTGCTGCTGGTGTACAGTCTGCGGAACGTCTCCTTCGCCTCCGCCGGTCAGTGGCTGCCGGAGTGCATTGCCATTGCCGTCACCGCCGGACTGCACCTGTGGCGGCGCAATTCCCTCCTGTCCATCGCCGGCGGCACCATTATCTATATGCTGCTGGTGCAGGTGGTATTTGCCTGACGGGCCGGGGTATGCTATCAAGGGGTCGTACTATACCGGTACGACCCCTTTTTATCACATCGCCGCAAGGAGACGGAAGAGATGCACATCGCTATCAGCGACGACGATCCCCGGCTGGCGGCGGAGCCAAACGGGTGGTCATTACCTCCGGCGGCGAGACCCAGAAGCTGATGATGGCCCGTGCGCTGTACAAAACGCCCCCTTCATGTTGCGGGACGAACCCACCGGCGGCGCTGGATCCGGTGTCGGAGTACGAGGTGTACCGCCGCTTCAGTCACATCTCCGGCGGACGCACCTCTGTCTAAATCAGTCACCGTCTGGCCTCCTGCCGCTTCTGCGGCGAGATTCTGGTGTTCGCTGCCGTCCAGCGGGGCAGCCATCGGCAGCTGCTGGCGGAGGAGGCAGTATGCCCAGCTGTGGCACGCTCAGGCGCAGCATGATACCGATGCCCTGTGACGCCTTATCATTTCAAGTCTATCAAGTAATTTCGCATGACGGAAGATATCCCCCGGAGGCATTGCCTCCGGGGGATATCTTCTGTCACTTTCCTCAGGCGGACTGTTTTTCCCGCCGCTTGCACTGAATGAAGTGTACCATCATGCACACCAAAAATACCACGCTGAGATAGCCGAACACCGGGAAGATTACGCTGATCAGATCTCCGAAGCCTGCCAGACTACCGATCCACGACAGCACCGCCGCCGCTGCCAGCGTCAGCTTTTTGTGCTTGCGGAACACCGCCTGCTTCTGCTCCATATAGGTCAGCATGGCCACCAGCGATGCCAGTGCGTTGCAGAACATACTCAGCAGCAGCACGATGCCGTAAACCGTCCCCAGCGAGGGGCTGATGGCCGTGGCCACCGCCACCATGGGCAGCTCCGCCTCAATGGCCGCCGGATACACCGCCATGCTGAACAGGATGCTGGCCGCCACCACCGTCAGCATTACTCCCGCCAGCGTAATGCCCCAGTAGATCACCGAGCGCTTCTTCACCAGCTTGCCGATGGGCGCCATGATGCCGATGCCCCCCAGCAGGTTATAGGCCACAAAGGTCAGGGATGCCACCAGCCATGTGGGCATCAGGGGATTGGTGTTGACGTTCTCCAACCGGAAGATATTCCCCGTGCCGAACTTTATGCAGGCCGCTGCGGCAAAGGCCAGTGTGGCCAGCACCAGCACCGGGATCAGCGCCGAAAAGGCGCTGACCATGCCGGTCACTCCCAGCAGGGCTACCAGCGCCACCGCCAGCATGAACAGGGCGTTGCCGATCCATGTAGGCAGGCCCGTCATCTGCTCTAATAGCGCTCCGGATCCCGCCGCCATAATGACCACCACGCCGAACAGAAAGGCCGCCGCCACAATGCCGGAGGCTGCCCGCAGCCACGGGATATTCCAAGGCACCAGCAGCCGATCCATTTCGTCGGTGTGGGCCACCTGCGTCAGCCGCACCAGCAAAATACCGAACAGGGTAAACAGCACTGCCGCCAGCAGGAAACCCACATAGCCCCAGTTGCCGAAGGCCCCGAAGAACTGCCACAGCTCCGGGCCGGACACGAAGCCCGCCCCCAGAAATACCCCCACATAGGTGAAGGCCAGCGGCAGCGTTTTCATCTCGTTCATCTTTTCCACTCCTACTCCACTGTTCTTTCAGCGCCGCACCCGCAGCGCTGCTTTGTGTACCATCGATCGCATCAGCATCAATGGCATAATTTCGTTCATATGGATATAGTGTATCGTCTCTCCCCGGTCCTCGTCAACCCCCATTCGCCATATTTTTACTGAATCATTCAACCATTTTCGTTGACGTTCCCGTCCGTAGGATGTATAATGGGCATAAAGTCGGTCTTTGCGGCGCCCAATTTCCCCTGCCTGCCGCCGATTTGCACCGATTTATCTATTAGGTAGTATCGCTTTACACATATTGATATCAGTCAAAAATTCAGAAAAAGGAGCTGGAACCATGGTCAATCCGACATGTGAGAAGCTGGGCAGCACCCCCTCCATGATCCGTGAGCTGTTCGCCTACGGTCTGCGCCGTTCGGCAGAAGTAGGCCCGGAGCACGTATATGACTATTCCCTGGGTAATCCCAGCATCCCCGCCCCGCAGCCGGTGCAGCAGGCCCTGCTGGATGTGCTGCACGACACCGATCCCATTCAGGTCCACGGCTACTCCATGGCCGGCGGCTTCGACGGCACCCGCCGGGCCGTGGCGGAGGATCTGACCCACCGCTTCGGAATGACCATCCGCCCGGAGGAGCTGTTCTTCACCTGCGGCGCTGCCGCCGCTCTGATCTCCGTCATCCGGGCGCTGACCGTATCGCCGGACAGTGAATTTGTGGCCATCGCCCCCTATTTTCCGGAGTATCTTCCCTTTGTGGAATCCAACGGCGGCAAGCTGGTGTCCGTCCCCGCCGATCTGGACACCTTCCAGATCTCTCTGGACATTTTAGAGGCCCATTTAACGTCCCATACACAGGCAGTTTTGGTCAACTCCCCCAACAATCCCACCGGCGTGGTGTACAGCCGCCAGACGCTGGAGGGGCTGGCGGAGCTTCTTCGCCGCAAGAGTACCCAGTTCGGCCACCCCATCTACCTGATAGCCGACGAGCCCTACCGAGAACTGGTCTACGACGGCGTGGAGGTCCCCTTCCTGCCCACCATCTATCCCAATACGCTGGTGTGCTACTCCTACTCCAAATCTCTGTCCCTGCCCGGTGAGCGCATCGGTTACGTCTGCGTCCCCTCCTGCGTAGAGGGTCAGGCCGACGTGCTCCACGCCGTGGCCGGGGCCGCCCGCAGCTCCGGCCATGTCTGCCCGCCGACGCTGGTGCAGCTGGCTCTCCAGCGGTGCGCCGATGCCCGGCCAGACTTGGCGGCCTATGATGCCAACCGCCGCTTGCTCTATCGGGAGCTGACCCAGATGGGCTACGAGTGCATCCCGCCGCAGGGCGCCTTCTATCTCTTCGTCCGGGTCCCTGACGGCGACGATGTGGCCTTCTCCCAGCGGGCCAAGCTGGAGCATGACCTGTTGGTGGTCCCCAGCACCGCCTTCCACTGCCCAGGCTTCCTGCGGCTGAGCTACTGCGTCTCCCACGACATGATCCTGCGCAGTCTCCCCGCCTTCCGGGCCATACGGGAGAAGTACCAATAAGGCACGAAACCCCGTCGGCAAGCGGGAAAGGTATTAAGAAAATAAGAAGCTCCCTGTCAGCAGACAGGAGTAGTTTCAAAAAAACAAAAAAATCCCGGCAATAAGCGGAAGGTATATCCATACGACAGGAAACTCCGTCGGCGGAGGGCATTTTGCGAATCGTCAGACGGTGCCATCCTTCGCTTGCTGGTATGCTCTGCTTACCCATTTTCTCCGCACCTGTGACAAGGCGCATCCCTGTGCAGCTTGCTGCCCAGCGGTGCGCCTTGTTTTATATGGCTCTGTGTATGTGCCGCACGCTTTTTTGGAGGCTCTTGTCCTAAGCGCTTTCAGTTTTTTCCTCCAATATTTCAATTTTTTCTTGTATTTTTCGGCAAATGCTCCTATAATAGCTGTATATTTTTTCAAAAAAGAGAGGTGCTTACGCAATGAGCAAGGTCTGTATCCCGCAGGGCTACAAAACCCCGCTGTCTGTCTATGAAATGCAGCGGGCCATTGAGTTTATCAAGAGCAATTTTCAGGTGAATCTCGGCAATGCCCTGAATCTGCGGCGGGTCTCCGCCCCACTGTTTGTGGAAGAAAATTCGGGCCTGAATGACAACCTCAACGGCGTGGAGCGCCCTGTCTCCTTCGATATCCCCGACGTACACGCCACCGGGCAGGTGGTCCACTCGCTGGCCAAGTGGAAGCGGCTGGCCCTGAAGCGGTACGAGTTCCACCCCGGCAAGGGCCTTTTCACCGACATGAACGCCATCCGGCGGGATGAGGAGGTGGACAACCTCCACTCCATCTATGTGGATCAGTGGGACTGGGAAAAGGTCATCCTACGGGAGGACCGGACGGAGAGCTATCTGCGCCAGACGGTGCGGGCCATTATGGGAGCCGTCTGCGAGACCAATGATGCGCTGGACATTGCCTTTCCCAGCCTGCACACCCGCATCGACCGGGACGTGTATTTCATCTCCACCCAAGAGCTGGAGGACCGGTTCCCGGACCTGACCCCCAAGCAGCGGGAGGATGCCATCTGCCGGGAGCACCACACGGTATTTCTCATGCAGATCGGCGGAAACCTGAAGCGCTCCGGCCAGCCTCACGACGGCCGTGCGCCGGACTACGACGACTGGCAGCTCAACGGCGACATCCTGCTGTGGAACCCGGTGCTGGAGCGGAGCTTCGAGATCTCCTCCATGGGCATTCGAGTGGACGAGGCGGCGCTGGATCGCCAGCTCACCGCCAGCGGCTGCGACGATCGGCGCACTCTCCCATTCCACCGGATGCTGCTGGCGGGGGAGTTGCCTCTGACCATCGGCGGCGGCATCGGCCAGAGCCGCCTGTGCATGATGATGATCGGCACCTGTCACATCGGGGAGGTGCAGGCCAGTCTCTGGGACCCGGAGACGGTGCAGACCTGCGAAGGCGCTGGTATCATGCTGCTATAAAGGGAAAATACTGCACAGCGATTTTTGGTAAAAAGCGACCCTGTCCGGCTTTGGACAGGGTCGCTTTCTACGCTTACAGAGTCAGAACTGGATGACGCCCAAATGCTCCAGCAGAATTTTCAGGCCCATGAGGATCAGGATGGCACCGCCCACCATCTCCGCCTTGTTCTTATACTTCAGGCCAAAGACGTTGCCCACCTTCAGACCCACGGAGGAGAGGATGAAGGTGATGCAGCCGATGAACAGCACCGCCGCCGCGATATTCACCCCCGGCAGCAGGGCGAGGGTGATACCCACCGCCAGTGCATCGATGCTGGTGGCCACCGCCAGCAGCAGCATGGCCTTGGGGGCAAAGGAGGCGTCGGCGGTCTCCTCGTCCTTGGAGAAGGCCTCCTTCAACATATTGCCGCCGATGACGGACAGCAGGATGAAGGCCACCCAGTGATCCACCGACGTGATATACTGCTCGAAGGTGGAGCCAAGCAGATAGCCCAGGGTGGGCATCAGCGCCTGAAAGCCTCCGAACCACGCACCCACGATGAGATAGTGCCGCCTTTGCAGCGTCTGCGTGGACAGGCCCTTGCAGACAGAGACGGCGAAGGCGTCCATAGACAGCCCCACCGCAATGAGAAACAATTCTAACAGTCCTATGATGGTTCCCTCCAAAAAAAGAAAATCAGGCACGGTATGCCTGACCAAAACGCCCAAGCACGACCCTCGCCATACTTGAGTCTCGTTGTTTAAGACAAGCCAGATGGAGTCCCATCAGTCTGTTGACTTGCCACTCGCTGCCGAGCCATCTACTCCCTCAGTATAAGCTTTAGTGTACCATATCCGGCAGAAATGTCAACCTTTTGACGCAAATTCCACCTGTCATGCCGGAAAAAGTTTTTGTTGACAAATCAACATTTGCGTGGTATGATACGTCACACTTGTTGATTTATCAACATTTAAGGAGGAGCCACCATGCAGCAGCGCTTCGAGACCTTTACCGTGCTGATCGCCAAAATCAGCCGCAGCATCCGCCGCATCAAGGCGGAGGAGATGTCCGAATTTCATTTGAAGGGGCCTCACGTCTCGTGTCTTTATTATCTGACGCAGCTGGGGCCGCTAACCGCCGGGCAGCTGTGCGACCGGTGCGAGGAGGACAAGGCCGCTGTGTCCCGGTCGCTGGAATATCTGGAACAGAACGGCTACGTCACCCGGCCGGACAAGCGATACCGCAGCCCTCTGACACTGACAGAGAAGGGGCAGGAGACGGGCCGGGCCATTGCAGGGAAGATCGACCGGCTGGTGGAGGCCGCCAGCGAGGGCCTGACACCGGAGCAGCGGCAGGTCATGTACGACGCCCTGACCTGCATCAGCGGCCATCTGGAGCGCTTGGCAGCCCCCCGAAAATCACAGAACGGAGAAACAGACTTATGACCAGAATCATCATAGATTCCACCATCGACCTGCCGGAGCAGTACCGCAGGCAGGTACACATCGTACCCCTGACCATCCACTTCGGGACGGAGGAGCTGCTGGACGGCGTGGACATCGACCGCCAGCGCTTTTATGAGCGGCTGGTGGAGTCGGACGTGCTGCCCACCACCAGCCAGCCCTCCCCTGACGCTTTCGCCCAGCTGTTCGATCAGGTGGAGGCTGCCGGGGACAGCGCCGTGGTGCTGACCATCTCCCACAAGCTGTCCGGCACCTATCAGAGCGCCTGTATCGCCGCTGAGGGGCGGGAGCGCATCTTCGTGGTGGACACCATGTCCGCCTCCATCGGCTCCGGTATCCTGGCCCGGTACGCCATTGACAACGCCCATCTGCACGCCGGAGAGCTGGCGGCGTTGCTGGAGCGGCGGCGGCAGGACGTGTGCATCATCGGGCTGGTGGACACGCTGGAGTATCTGAAAAAGGGCGGGCGCATCTCCAAGACCGCTGCCTTTGCCGGGGGGCTGCTGAACATCCACCCGGTGCTGACCCTGACGGACGGCGAGGTGACCATCATCGGCAAGGCCCGTGGCTCCCGGCAGGGCAACAATCTGCTGGTGCAGAAGATCCACGAGAGCGGCGGCATCGACTTCTCCATGCCCCTGCTGCTGGGCTATTCCGGGCTCAGCGACGCCCTGCTGCAAAAGTATGTGGCCGACAGCGCCCCTCTGTGGGAAAACGGCACGGAGGCGCTGGAGTCCGTGTGCATCGGCAGCGTCATCGGCACCCACGCCGGTCCCGGTGCCGTGGTGGCGGCCTTCTTCCGGCGGGGAGGAAAATAATAGGAAAGCCCCGCCCTCCCCATTAGGGAGGGTGGGGCTATGTTTTGGCAGCCGAAACAAAAATCAGGCGGAGAAGCAGCTACTCCTCCGCCTGATTTTTCTATTCCGCCCCCTCGGTGGCCCGCTGCACCACATGACGGGTGATGCGGGCGGTGAGTCCCCACAGGGGGTAGGGCAGCCCATCATACACCGGTACCTCCGCCTGCCCCGGTGTCCACCGGTAGTCCGGCGGCGCCTGCACCCGGGCATAGGGGAATTGCTCTGCTCCCACCGGCAGCAGGGGATACCGGTATACCTCCGGCGGATGGGCCGCCAACCAGTCCAGCGACACCAGAAACGTCTGCCGCACCTCGGCGGGGTTCAGCCGCAGCCGCTCCAGCGCCGCCGGGGCCACCTGTCCCAGCACCGGGTGCATCAGGGCCTCGGAGCGCAGGTGCAGGAAGTCCGCCCGGCCCAGCAGCCGGATGTCCTCCGGGGGGATGCCCAGCTCCTCCCACGTTTCCCGCAGGGCGCACTGCTCCGGCGTCTCCCCCGGCTCCATGCGCCCACCGGGGAAGCAGACCTCCCCGCTGTGGTGGTGCAGGGCAGGGGAGCGCACCTCATACAGCAGGCTCAGACCCTCCGCCGTCTCCGCCACCGGCACCAGCACGGCATAGGCGGCGGTGGCCCCCAGCAGGCCCGGCACATGGCCGGAAAAGGCCGCCTGCAATTGTTTCAGCTCTATGGAACATCCCTTCTTTCATGCCGGCATCAATGCTACCTATTATAATAGAGTCTGCCCGGTGCCGTCAACCGCTTTGATGCTGCGGCATATGCTGTATTGGGGCTGCGGCCCCACCGACTATCGATCAGGAGTGGATGTCATGGCAAGCTTTACCAACTTCGCCACCTTGATCTATAACGGCGGCACCTCCAATTCCAACACCGTCACCGGTGAGCTGCTGGAGACGCTGACCCTCACCAAGACGGCGGCCAGCAGCCGCTACACCGCCAGAGACAACGTCACCTACGTGCTGTCGCTGGTGAACGGCGGCACAACGCCCCTGACGGAGCTGACGCTGACGGACAATCTGGGTGGCTACGCCTTCGGCACGGACACCGTGTACCCGCTGACCTACAACGAGGGGACGCTGCGGGTATATGTCAACGGTGTCCTGCAAACGACCCCCACGGTGACGGCAGGGCCTCCCCTGACCGTCACCGGTCTCACCGTCCCCGCCGGAGGCAATGCGCTGCTGGTGTACGAGGCCGCTGTTACCCGCTATGCGCCGCTGGATCAGGAGGCCGCCATCACCAACACGGCCACCGTCACCGGCGGCGGTTTGGCAGCGCCCCTGACGGCGCAGGCGACCTTGGCGGCGGCCCAGCGGGCGGATCTCACCGTCAGCAAGGCCATCTGCCCCGCCACCGTCACGGAGAGCGGACAGCTGACCTATACCTTCGTCCTCCAGAACTTCGGCAATACCGCCGCCACGGCAGGGGACAACGTGATCCTGACGGATACCTTCGACCCGGCCCTCACCGGCCTGACGGTGACGTATAACGGCGATGCGTGGAAGGAAGGAGACAACTACACCTACGATGCTGCCACCGGCACCTTTGCCACCATTGCCGGGCAGATCACCGTCCCGGCGGCCACCTATACCCAGGAGACGGATGGCACCTATACCGTCACCCCCGGCACCACCACAGTGACCGTCACCGGCACCGTGTAACGCTGCATCGGAAAAAGCAGGGCGCTTGTCCTGCTTTTTCTGCATGGGCAACCAAAGACAACCCCCGGCTCTGCCGGGGGTAAAAATAGCCTATGGCGAGGAGAAAAGTAGACAAGAAAAAGTCTCCAAGTTAGAGTAAAGAAAAGGTTTGCCGACCAAAGCTTACAAAAACAAGGAGACTAATTCATGAAAGAAGTAGATGTAAGTAGTTTAGAACATACCAGCTGGCGTTGCCAATACCATGTGGTGTTTGCGCTGAAATATAGGCGGATGGAGGTTTACGGAAAGATAAAAGAGGACATAGGGATCATACTGCGGAAGTTGTGCCAGCAAGTGGATACGGTAGGCCGCAACAAGAAAGCGATCAAGGCGTACATAGAACCAGTTGGAGGAGGACAAAATATCCGACCAAATTAGCATAAAGGAATTTATAGACCCGTTTACGGGTAGTAAGAATCCCAAGGCATCAATAAAAACCCCTTAAAGGGTAGCCTGAGAAGGAATGCGGCCGGCAGACCTTTCGGACCCCTTAAGGGGCTTCGTCCGTAATAGGCCCTTATAGGGCCTGGTCAACCCTCCGGCTTAGCCGGAGGGTTTGATTTTTATCCCTTTTACCTTTTGTGTTGATATAAGCCTATCCGCCAAATCCTTCGTCGATTTAACGGAACTCTAAGCACATGAAAAGGAGCAGGGTATATTTCAACCTTGCTCCTCCTATGGGATATATACTATTCAGTTCGACAAATTGAAATTGGCTAATCTATTTACTCAACATTGTTATAGACTTCAATGCCAAGGATTTTTACTATCATTCCCTCAAGGTAATCATTTTCGGACGTGGCTTCTGGGTCTATTCTATGCACATTCTCAACTTGATACAGGATAGCATGATATACAACTGTGCCGCCGTCTTTCAGACGCATAGGAATGGGTATCAAAAGAACGATAGCCAACAAGATACAAATACCTGTAACTACTTTTTTTCTCATATTATCACACTCCTTTGTCAAATTTGAATTTGTCTAGCTGCTTCATTATTTGTATAGACGGAAAAACCAGCAAATTGTTCGACTTTTCTATATTATACAATATTTTTGTGTTACTTTCAAGGTATGAAAAGACGCCGAAGTTGCCTTCGGCTCTTTTCGGTGCCCTGCATCGGTTAAACTTGTACTGGAATGATGCCCTTGGTATCAAGTCCCAACTTCTTACTCTTAAGTTCCTTGTATGTAATCGGGTCGTTGATGCGATTACATATAGGGGAGTACAGTTCATCTACCATCTGCTTGGTGGTGAGGTCTTTGTTCTTTTCTAACCACCAGAAGAGCATGATGTCACAATCGAGGTATTTCGTGGCGGGTAGGTTCTCTTTGCCAAATATAGGGGCAGGAACGAAGCGAAAGAAATTGTTACACATAATTCACGATCATACATAGCAACACTTATCTTGAAAAGAGACTGATTTTTTGGGGGAGAGACGGAAACATCCCCCGCTGTACAGTGAATACAGTGGGGGATGTTTGCATCAGAAGTCGATGGTGCCGTCCAGAACCCGCAGGTCGTAGGGCTCGTAGGTCACGTGGCGGTACTTCTCCACGTCCAGCTTCACGCCGGTCCAATCGGAGTGGATCTCGCCGTTCTGCTTGATGAGGATATCGTACAGAATGTCGTAGGTGATGCCGTCGTCGCCAGTCTCCACGATGGTGGAATAGGGAAGGGTCTTGTGGTAGGTCATGTGAAGGCCCTTATACTCGAAGTGGAAGCCGTTGCGCATCCGGCAGCCGTCCAGCCCCTTGTAGGTGAACTGCTTCTTCAGATCCTGAAGGATCTTGTCGTGTTCCTCCTCATAGAGGTTCTCCGGAGTGGTCTCGGTGTAGTCGTAGCGGAACTGGATGGGGATGCGGTAGGGCAGGAAGCGCTCCACGTAATCCGTCAGCTTCTGGGCGGGGTAGTTCTTATACAGCACGCAGTTGATGCGGGTGGGGCAGGCGATGCGGCCCACTACCTCGTCCGGGGACTCCTCCACGTACTTCACCAAATGGCGGGAGATGTTGATGCAGGTGATCTTGTCCCGGTTGCGCTTCGTGAAGGCGATCATCTCGTCGGCGGAGTATTTCTGCTGCACGGGGAAGGTGGTGTTGATAAAAATTCTGTGGGTGTTGGGAATGGCGTCCAGCATCTTCTGGAGGGATCCCAGATCTGCCAAGGGTTCACCGCCGGTAAAGACGAAGTCACAGCGGGGCGTGATCTCATCCATGGTGTGGATGCTGCGGAGAATGGCATCCAGACTGAAGCCGGAGCAGTCGGCATACTCCTTTTTGTTGATGCAGAAGGGGCAGTGATTGTTGCAGTCGTAGGGAACAAAGACGGTGACGGTAGCGCCGCCCTCCCGTGTCTTATAGGGATTGCTCATATTGTTCAAGCCAGCCTCTCAAAATAAGTCGTTCCCGATTAGTCTATACCAAATGGCGCAAAAAAGCAAGAAATATCTGCAAAAATAGACTGTTTACTTATTAACAATACTGGAAGCGGAGGGAAATATCGGAGACTTTGGCAATATGAAGAAAATGAAGAGATGTGAGCGGAGGAGGTGTTATGCTGCGGTGTGATGGATTTCGGGCATGGTGATGTACATTCGCCTATGTGTTATATGATCTGGACTTTGCGGAATATCCTTGCGAAAAATGTTGACTTCGCACAATTTGTGCGTTATTGTAAAGATAAAGAGGAAAAACAGAGCCGGAGAAGGGAGCTGACAATGTGGAAAAAACACAAGCACCTGTTCCTGTTTCCTGCGGCGGTGCTGGGCATACTTGCCGTGTGCTGGATGTCAGGAAGGGTGAGCGAGTTTAACAAGTGGTATCTCATCATCGCCGGGACGGTGGGACTATACTGCTGGGTGTCGGAGCTTGTGGAGCTTCTGCGGGAGCGGAAGAAGGAGAAGGAAGAGCCGTAAGGGCCGAGGAACCGATGCTGTAAGCTTCAGAAAGGGCGGAAGGGGAACGTTCCCCTTCCGCTTTTTCATTTTGTGGCTTGTAAAAAACGGCGTTTTGTGATATGGTAGGGTAAAAGAATTTGCGGGGGGATCACGGATGAGCACCAGCTTTAAGACCAGTATGTTCGGCGGCTTTGACCGCAGCGATGTGATTGCATACATTGAGAAGACCGGCCGGGAACACGAGGAGCGTGTGGCGGCGCTGGAGGCGGAGAACGAGACCCTCCGGAAGGAGAACCAGACGCTGGAGAATACCCAGCGGGTGACACAGGCGCAGCTGCTGAAGATGCGGGACAACGAGGAGACCTGCCGCCGTCTGCGCCGGCAGCTGGCGGATGCGGAGGCCCGGAATCAGGAACTGGAGCAGCGCTGCGCCCAACTGAAGGTACAGGCGGACGAATACGAGTCTCTGAAGGACCATGTGGCCCAGATCGAGATCAGCGCCCACCGCCGCACGGAGCAGTTCCGGGAGGAAGCCGTGACCAAGCTGCGTCAGCTGGCGGCCCGGCAGCGGGAGTGGTGCCGCACGGCGCAGGCGGACTATGAGCAGATGAATTGCCAGCTGCTGGAGCGCTTACAGCAGGCAGAGCAGACGCTTCGCCAGCCGGATATGAGCAGCTTCCGGCGGATGGAGGAGGGCCTGACGGCGTTGGAAAAGGGCCTGACGGCGCCGGAGAAAGCCGGAGAATAAGACAGACGGGGAGCATTCGGCGGGATGCTCCTCTTTTTGTGGAAAATAGCGATTGACAGACAGCGTTCGGCATGATAAGATGACGCTACAATCCAAGGGGCGCTGGTGCAAGCCGGCTGAGATGAGACGTATCGCCGTCCGGTCCCTCGAACCTGATCCGGGTAATGCCGGCGTAGGAATGCGATCATATGGATTTCATGTTCCGCATTGCGACGCCTGCATGGCTCGCCATGCGGGAATTTTTTTAGGAGGAGATCCGAACACATGAAAAACAATAAGACCCGTACCCTCTGTGAGGCCGCCATTTTTATCGCTATGGCGGAGATTTTGAGCTTTATCAAGCTCTATGAGTTCCCCAACGGCGGCTCTGTCACGCTGGAGATGCTGCCTATCATCCTGTTCGCCGTTCGGTATGGCTGCGGCTGGGGCGCCGGCGCCGGCTTCGTATTCGGCACCGTGACCTATCTCATCGGCAACAAGTTCTCCATCGACTGGACCACCATCATCTGCGACTACTTCCTGGCCTTCACGGCGCTGGGCTTTGGCGCAGGCCTGCTGGCCCGCCGGAAGTGGAGCGTGTTCTATGGCACCGTCATCGGCGGCGTGCTGCGGTTTTTGGCCCACTACATCATCGGCGCCGTGGTGTGGGGCAAGTATATGCCCGATGAGTTCTTCGGCATGACCATGACCAGCCCGTGGTTCTACTCCCTGCTCTATAACGGGAGCTATATGCTGCCCAGCATCATCCTGTGCCTGGTGGTCTTTGCGGCGCTGTACAAGCCCCTGAAGAAGTATTTCACGGCGGAGGACCTGAAGCTGGCTCAGTGATGACCGGATGACAGCTTTCCGGGGCCGGGGAGACCCGGCTCCGGAAAAACTTTCAGGAGATTTGAAAAAAGTGTTGACAAAACACAGGAAGCGTGTATAATATAGCTTGTTCGTCAGAACACAGCGGGATTGTGTAAAGGTAGCACAGCGGACTCTGACTCCGTATGTGAGGGTTCGAATCCTTCTCCCGCTGCCATGATGACCACGGGGAACTGCATATATGCAGTTCCCCGTGCGCCTATTCTAAAGTTCGTTTTTGCTTTGTTTGTCGTGCTTCCCGATCTGGTTCCTGTGCCTGCGCCTTATTGTGCAATACTGCAAGGGCCTCACCACGTTGTCAGCGGAAGCGATGTATTGGCTCCGCAGAACAGACTCTCTATCTGCTCTTTGCGTCTCATCCCCGTGACCGCTGGAAGGCAGCGGTGCCGCTCATATCATGGCGAAGCTCCGGGAGATGCGCTTGTATTTGACCGGGACGATCATTCAGTTGTCTATATCGAGACCGGTTTTTGACCGGAGACGAACAAAAAAACAAGCCTTTTCCAATGTTTTCCATCGAAAAAGACTTGCCATATAACCACTCTGTGTGCTACAATAGACTCGCACCACAGAGTAAGCGTGCGACATAAAAAGCTCTTTCGATGCGGCGACATCGTTTGAGTTGGTACCGTCCGGAATTCCCGTTCCGGGCGGTACTTTGTCGTTTATTGACTTGTTACTTCTATAATATCCTGTTTTTATCAATAATGCAACTATTTTTTGCATTTTCAATTCTTACAATTTCAAATTTGCGGCAAAAGCCAGACGGGTAGAGGGCTGAAACCCTTGTGCCGTCTGGCTTTTTCGTGTTTGGAGTGCCGGCTGTCGGCCGACGATTATTTTTCGCTGGCCAGCTTGTAGAGGGTGGATCGGCCGATCCCCAGACGCTGCGCAGCCTCCTTGGCGGTAAGCTCCCCGGCCTGCCAAGCTGCGTAGATCTCCGGCCACTGAGGAGGTCGGACCAGTCTGGGCCGTCCCATCTTGCGACCGGCTGCTCTGGCTGCTGCGTAGCCCTCCGCCTGACGCTGCCGGGTGCGGAGTCGCTACTGCTCGGCCATGGTACCCAGCACCTCAATGATGATGTTGTTGACCATGTCGGCCACCCACTCCTGACCGGCAGGGAAGTCGGCCATGGTGGTGGGCAGATCGAGGATCTTCAGCCGGATGCGCTGCTCACGAAACCAGCGCAGCTCCGTCTCGATGTCCGCCTTCCTGCGACTGAGCCGATCCAGCGAGGTGATGACCAGCGTGTCTCCGGGCCGGAGGATGGCGTTCTTCAGGGCCATGTAGCCGGGCCGGTTCAGATCCTTGCCGCTCTCCTGATCGGTGATGATGGAGCGCTCATCGGCGCCCAGAACTCGGAACGCCTCCAGCTGCCGTGCAAGATTCTGATCCCGGCTGCTGACTCTGGCGTAGTAGTAAGTGCGGGTGTCGCTCATGGGAAACCTCCTTTTCTGCAGGTGACGAAGAAAGCAGCCTTGCGGCTGCTTTCTTGACAAAATTTGTCGGCTATGGTATAGCCCCGCTTTCTGCTTCGTCTTAGCATAACCGGGCGACGGCGACGGGCCTCAAAAGATGTCCGTAAATCTTCTGGCGTTTTCGGACATATCCGTAAAGTTGCGGCGGGTATTTTACGGACGTAAGCCAGACGGTGCGAGTGTGTGTCTCAAAAAGTCTACTTTTGCAGACGCTTTGGCTGCTGCATCAGGCTGCCAGCGCCGTAACGACCGCAGCAGTTATCCCCCCGTGGAAAACTCCTGACGGAGTTTACACACAGGTCCCCCCTGCTGCTGGAGCTGGCCTAAGATCGAAAGTCTGCGCCGGGGGCGGTCGTGTGAGAAATGATTTTTTTGATTTTTCGTTTGCTGTTCTTCTCTTGTAAGTCTTACGTTAGACGGTAGGATCTTTCTTTCAACAGGTAATTTAATACTCCCGTTATCTGAGTCTTAACCTTATTTGCTAAAAATCGGACTACCCCCATCAGAGAAAAGCCCTCGATCGGGGCTTGACACGCATCCGAAGCTGCGATATGCTGGTCACAAGAAGCCGCTGCATAATTGCCCTCTGCGACGCCGCAGATGTGATAGGAATTGCGACTATGCTCCTGGTTCTTCTTGATGCAGAGCTGCACCAGCAGGGTTTTAAGGGCCTTGAGCAGCCGCAGACCGGCGCAGACGGTGGAGCGTGCTGCGCCGGTTTTCTTTTGCAGCGCAGAGATGCTGGGGAACGCACGGGAGCTGTTCCCGGCGCAGACAATGATGGCGCACAGCACGATAAGGGCAGAATCGGTCAGCTCCTGTTCCAGCACGGCACGATCCAGGATGGTATAGCCCTTCTTCAGCAGGGCCAGATCGACGGTGTAGGTGTTCTTGCCGTACACGGTGCGTCCCAGCTTGCCGCTATGGTACTTGGTGTGCTTGACAGTAAGATATCCCGCCTCGGACAACTCCCGGACGGCCTTGACAGCGGTGGCCACGCTGCAGCCTGCCAGGGCGGCAATGGCCTCATAGCTTTTGCGGCAACCGCCCAGGGCGTTGCAGTAAGCAAAGAAGATCATGCCCACTCTCCGGGTGGCAAAGCTGAGGGTGGTGTCAAAGATGAGGGCGTTGGGTACCTTGAAATAGCTTCTACGCTTTCTCATAGGGGAAATCTCCTTCTGAAGATGAGCAGCGGCAGCCGTTCGGCTGCCGCTGCTGTTTTGTTTATTTACCGATTGGATAGAGCGGATTAGTAAGTCCAGTCCTCAGCCTTTCGGGCGAAAGGGGAGCGCACCTGTTCTACGGGGTCAAGCTTGGCCATGGCGCTCCTTAGGCCGGGGTCGTCCTGTGTGCGGGAGAGGATATCGGCAGCCATGCGGGTCAGACCGTGGTCAAAGCCATCGTCCCAGGCTGCTACGATCTGCGCCTCCTGCGGCGTCAGATCACCCCGCCACGTCTCCGTCTCCGGGTCGTTGGTCTCATGCTCCCAGCTCTCCTTCAGCTCCCGGATGCGTACCAGTGACTCGTTCCAGTCCTTTCCGATGGGCGCCGCCTCACGGGATATCTCATACTGACCCTCCAGCAGAGTGCGGATGCTCTCGGCACACTGCTCACCGGCCCGGTCGCCATCGGTGCAGAGGTTGATCTGGCTGACGTCCGGGCGGTGCTGGAGGAAGGCCAGCAGCGCACGGGGCGATACACCGCCCAATGCAATATAGTTCTCCGTGCGCTGGTCTGCCGGACGCATGGAGAGATAGGACAGCAGATCGATCTCGCTCTCAAAGACATTGCAGCGGGGGCAGTCTGGGTTCTCCATGCGGAAGCGGTACTCCTTCTGGGAGCCTCGGACGTCGAAGCGCTGCACCTGCTGCGTGGGGTCGCAGCTGCGGGCGAAGTTGCTGGCCACTACGCCGTCAAAGTCCGTGCCGACGAATACAACGTTTTTGTATTTGTCGCTCTGGTAGATCCGGCCCTGCCGCATTAGCTCGTCTACCAGCTCCTCGTCCAGCCCCCGATCCCGGACGAGATAGTTATAGGCGTCCAGATTCGTCTTGGCTCGTGGCAGCGGGTGAAGCTCCTCATGTCCCGCAGGCGGCTGCCACACCGGGGCCGTGTAGGTGACGTCCCTGTGGATGGCCTCCAGCACCGTCCGTGCAGCCTCCTGAAAGCCCATGCCATGGACATTGACGAAGTAGTCGATGGGGCTTTTGCTGCCCTCCGCCCGTGAAAACCAGTAGTAGCCCTTGCCGGGCGTTACTACCAGACTGTCATGCTCCACAGAGCGCCACTGTCCGTCCTTCTGGAACAGCGGCTCCCCGGTGCGCTGGAGGATGTCAAACACATCCTGGCTGCGGGCCAGCTCGATCATGTCGGCGGGAATGTACTTGCTCTCCCGGCGCTTCGGCTGCCGGACGGTGGTATCAGCGGGGAAGAAGGCTGCATGGGTAAAGACGGATCTGTCCTGCACATTCCGTGTATCGCAGCCGTAGAATTTGCAGTCTTTGAACTGCGAAAGCCTTGCCTCGCTTTCCGAGACGGTGACATTGCGGAAGGTGCAGCCAACAAAGCGGAGGTCTACGGGATCTTTGGCGTAGAAATCGAATTTTTCCTGATCGATGTTCTCCGCCTCAATGTGCCGGATCTGCCGCTTTTCTTCGGTGACGTTCCGTTCCTGCTGGAACTCGCCCTTTTCCATCAGGTAGTTGGCAATGCCGCTGGCGTCCTTGATGGCGTCAAACAGCTCCTGCGGATCCTTCTCCAGCACCTTGATCCAGCTCTGGATATAGGCTTTGTGCAGGTCGAAATGTTCGTCCAGAGCCTTTTGGGACATCTCCAGCCCCAGCTCCTGGGAAACGAAGGCGCTGGCAATCTCCGCCCGCAGTTCCTCCCGTGCGTAGTCCTCACTGCCGAAATGATTCTCGATGTGGCGGTTCAGCCGGTCAGGATGGCCGGTGGCGTGGCCGCACTCATGAAGGAAGGTGGAGATGTAGCTGTACGGATCGTCGAAGCTGGCCTCCGGAGGCAGCGTCACCATATCGGCTGAGGGGGAGTAGTAGGCACGGGTGCCTTCCTCCCGATAGGCCAGCTGCATATTCTCCAGCAGGGTGTCCCGCTGCTGGCGGAGTTGACCAATGTCTGTCCGGGGGCGCTGGGGCAGAGGCGGGACACCTTCCATCTGAGCGGCGTTAAAGACGAGAGCGGTACGGCTGCGAAGCTGGAGCTTGTCGGCTGCATCGGGATCATCCCGTTTCAAGCGCTCCACCTCGTTCCAGTTCATCCATCTTTTCCGCTCCATGTCGTACATGGCCCAGTATTCGACCTTGGTGGCGTGTTCTCCCTTGCGGATCTTCCAGCCCTTATCTTTGGCCTGCTGGAAGGTACACCAGCGGGGATCCTTGTAGCCCCGCTCATCGGCAAGCATAGAGAGCCGCAGCGTGTTGATGCCCTTATAGCGTCTGCCGGTAGCGGCGTTGTAGGGACGCCCCTGCGCCCAGCAGGCCCGCCACGGGAGCTGCTCCTCCTTCAGCGCAGCCAGGAACGCCTGTGCCAGCTCCTCACGCACCTTATTCACTGCTGCCATTGCTCGTCACCTCCTTCCCGTCCAGCGTGTAGCTGGGGCCGTCTATCAGCGCACCCAGCGCCTCCAGCTCCTCCATTTCCTCCGGATCGGACAGCTCGATGCCGTCCAGGATGCTCCATTTCTTCTTTTCGTTGCTCATAGGGATACTCCTTTCCATGTCAAATAAAAAAGAGACGGCAGGAGCCGTCTCTTGGTGGATGGGTATGAAATTGTTACCCCTTGAAATAGAAATTCTTTCTGAGTTTCAGGTAGCCGGTGCGGTGTATGACCACCAACTGTTCCCCCAGACTTTTCCATGTGTTGGGATGGATGGCGTAGCCCTCCTGCAGGCTGGTGGAGGTGCTGTCCGTCCTGCTGCCTGTGGTGGTGCTGATCTTCCGGTGATCCTCTTTTCCAACCAGGTCGGAGAAGTATGTCCTGGTCTCCGGATCGTTGCCGGAGAGCACCACGGTATAGGTGCAGTTGTCCAGGATCACCTTCCGCTCGTCCCGGCTGTATTCCAGATCAATGTCCGCCAGAGACTGGGTGAGGATGCAGATGTTGGCACCGTTTTTGCGGAACTTCCGCATGGGGCCGAGGATCTCCAGATGCCGCAGGCTGGCGAACTCATCCAGCGCCAGCAGGATCCGCTTGTCCCGGCTGCGGTCATAGGGCCGCTGGCCGATGTAGTCCAGCATCTGCGTTACCACGATGTTGCAAAACAGACTGTAAAACTCCTGCTTTTTGTCCGGCACCACCAGAAAGATGTGGGACGACTCCAGATCAGAGGGGGCCAGATACGGCTCGTCTGCACTGGGTGGGCGGCGCAGAACACGCTCTACCTTGCTGTAATCGGCAAAGAGCTTGATGTTTTCATCCAGTGTGGACTTGGCCCCGGCGATGTTCTTTTCATTCTCCTGCGCCAGCGTCTGGATATAGCCCACAGCCCGCTGGTTTTTCTGTGCGGCGATCAGCTGAAACAGCTCCATGGGGCCGTTGGTAAAGACCACCTTCATAATTTCGCAGAAATCAAGGCCCTTGTCGTAAAACGCCACCAGAGATGCCAGCAGGATCTTCCGGGCCGTCTCCGTGAAGTAGCGCTCGGCACTGGTTGCCTTCGGCGGCAAGGGCAGAATAGAGAAAGTGAGCTGCTCCAGCAGCGCCCGCCGTTCGTCCGGATCGGACGCACGGTCTATCTCATCAAAGACATTGTAGATGACGGAATGCTCTGGATCGTCCGGCGCAAGGAGGACCTTCTTCTCTCCGGGGACATTTTTTGAGATGTCCCCGGAGATGTCGATGCAGAAGAAGGGGCCTTGCCAGACCCGGAGCGATGGGATCAGCAGGGCAGAGGTTTTCCCTTGCCCGCTGCCGCCGAAGATGGCGATGTGTCCCTCACCGTCACAGGGCAGATAGACCTTCTTCCCGCCCAGCAGTCCGAAGGTAAAGCCATTGGGCGCCTTATCTGCCGCCAGCCCGCTGCCCTTCAGTGTCTGCTGTACCCGCAGCTTCTGCTGCCGGTCGCTGCGGCCACGGTCACGCAGCAGCAGCCGCACCACAAGCGTCGCCACCAGCACCAGCGCCAGAATAGCCGCCAGCCGCCAGAGCAGGGCATCTATGTTTTCAAAAAAATCCATGCTAACCTCCTATTCCCAGCATACTGCATATCTCCTGCCAGAGCTGCTGCAGATTTTGCAGCAGCAGCTCCCGTGTGTTGTCATAGAGCAGGGCCAGCATGGCTATGGCCATCAGCGCAATGGAGACGGCGCCAAACAGCACACGGATGACGGTACCCAGCGCCTCCAGCAGCACCTGTGGCGTTCCCTTCTTTCGGACGATGACCGTGTGTTCCCGCTCCTCCTCCCGCTGCTTGGCGTCATACAGCTGCCCTACAAAGGAGGTAAGCGTCCGGGTATCCTCCGCCACCTCGTCCTCAGCCGCACGGATGTCCTCCCGGTCTCCGTTGGCTGCGTAGTAGCCGGTGAGGATCTTCTCCAGCTGGTCTTTCTGCTCTCCCGGCGACAGGGCCACATTGATGATATTTTTGATCTGCACGGCCAGCGCTGCCTTGACGATCTCATTTTTCGGGTTGTCGGTAGGCACCAGCAGGATGGGCGCTGCATGGTTGGTGCGCCAGATCCGCTTGATGACGCCTATCAATTCCTCGCCGTCGTTATAATAGGCGTCGGTATCATAGATGATGGCATCGGTGCCCTGGGCCGCCAGCAGGATGTCGTTTTCCTGCCTGCGGATATCCGGCGCTGCTGGGAGAAAGGTGACCTCCTGATGCAGACGCTGCTCCAGCGCCTCTCTCAGATGTCCCAGCTTGACCGAATCGCCCACACAGAGGATCATGCGCCGTCACCGCCTTCCTGCATCCGGGCCAGCAGCTGCTCCTCCTGCTCCAGCTGCGCCTGAAGGGCCTGCTTGCGCAGCATCATGTCCTCCAGCTCATTTTGTAGCCGTCCTTGCTTTTCCGCCATGGTGCGGAGGTTGGCGTCTATCTCCTCCTGCTGCTGGGGCGTCTTATCGGCCTTGGAGGCTTGCAGGGCCTCCAGCTTTTCATAGGCCAGGCGGAGGTCTGCGTTCTTCTCCTCCGTCTGCTGCTCCAGTTGCTGTAAGGCCAGACGGTGACCGGCAGCCTTACCCTCCACGGCGTGGATGCGGTACGCTGCGTCGGAGCGCTCCTCCAGCCGCTCCACATGGGCCATGGTGCGGTCGTCCATGTAGATGGATCTGCTGGCGCTGCCTGCCTTGACGGTCATGGCCACCTGCGCAAAGCGGCTGGAGACACCGGAGACCCGCACCACCAGCAGGTCGCCCAGATCCCGGTAAATCTTATAGCGGTAGTGGCTGTCGCCGCAGCGGAAACGGAAGGTATATCCCGGCTCTCGATTTAGAGACAGATCCTTCACCTCGAAGATGATCTCGAAGGCCCTGTCCTTCTCCGCCCAATCCCAGGAGGTGATGGTCAGGGTATATTCGCCCAGCTCCAGCTCTGTGCCGATGGGTGCGATCTCTACATCCTTGTAATGCTTCGGCATAAAAATACCGGTTGAAAAGAAAAGCAGATTGCCCAGCAGGAAGATGATGCAGAAGATCTGCAGGCCACGGACACCCCGTGGCCGTTTTTGCAGCTTCTGCCGCATGGAATCAAGCATCGTCCACCTCCTGCTCCGCATAGGGCCGGTATACGGCCCGGTCTGCCCGCAGCAGCACCACAATGGATTCCCAGTTGGCCCGGCCCTTGTTATAGCGGGAGGGCAGCACCAGATAGACGGCGCAGCACAGGGAGAAGATCATGTAGGGTACAAAAAACAGGCTGTAAATAAAGTCCTTGAGCATATAGGCAAACATCAGGTAGCCTACGATAAAATAGAGGCTGCTGAGGTTGATATGCCGGGATACTCTGGTTTTGGACTCGATTTGCGTGGTGACATTATCTGCCATGCCGCTTGTCCTCCTTTCCGTTTTTCGGTTTCCGATCCGGCTTGGGGCCGTTGTAGGCATGATACGCCTTCTCCAGCTCCAGCGCCTTCTCGTAGTTTTTCACCTGATAGAGATCTGCGCCCACAGGCGGCTGGATGGCCCGGTGCTTCCGGCCACGCACAATGGCCGTCACCTGACGGTTAAAATCCTTGCGTTCCTCGGCGGACGACTCCGGGCCGGGCGTCAGGCGCTTCACGGCCTCCGAGAAGGCCGGATTCGATACTCGTTTTTTAACTTCGGGAACTGAGTTCCCGAAGTTGGAGCCGCCAGATGTCCCCGCTGTCCCTGCATCCATGAAGTCCGTGGGGAAGGGCTGCGGCTTTGCCGGGGCCGCCTCCGTCGCTGCGGCAGCTTCGGCCCCGGCAGCGGGCGGCTCTGTCGCCTTCGGCCGGGCAGATCGGGTCTGCTCCTGCTGCTCCTGCTGCCGGGACGGCTGCTCTTGCTGTCGGGTATCCTCGTCCTCACGGTGGAAGCGCTGGTGGATGCCCTTGCCGAACTGCTCGCCGGTGGAGCCTTTGGACTGACGCTGGCGGAGGGTGGTGCCGGTGGCCGCTGCCATGGCGGTGTTCTTCACGCCACGCACCGCCTTGCCGCCCAGTCTGGCAGCGGTACGGCCTGCGGCCTTACCGGCTCCAAAGAGGGCCATGGCCCGGCCCACAGAGGAGGAAAGCCCTGCATCCATGCCAAGGATACGCTCCACCAGATTCGGGCCGTCTATGACGGCGTAGGCGATGAGCAGGCAGACGATGCCCTTTCCAATGCCGGTGATGCCGAAGGAGGTGACGAGGCCTACCATGATCTCATAGAGCTTTACGCTGAGGACGCACACGCACATGGTAAGATAAGTGTCACGGACAAAGAGCAGCGTGTTCTTCAGCTTTTCGCCGCCTCCGATATCGGCGGCAAAGAGGAAGGCCAGAAGTCGGGACACCACCAGTTCATAGGCGATGCGCACATTTTTATAGCACAGCGCCAAAAACAGCAGTGATAGGGACAGCAGCTGCAGCAGGCAGCTCCAGAAATCGAAGGAATAGCGGTAGAAAAACTGATTGCCGATGTTGGCACTGGTGAGGCCATCATAGTTTTTCCGGGCCACATCGCCGTCTGCCGTGTGGGCCAGACGGTACTTTACCCGGTTATTAAACGCTGTAGACCAGCCGTACAGGTTCTTGCCGTTTTTGGCCGTGTGCCAATCCAGCGTCTCGCAGAGGTCGATGCTGTCCATATCGTCCTGACTGGCGATCCCGACACCGTAGATGACGCCCTGTCTCGCCTTGTAGTTCAGGGCGTTGATATCACCCCGCTTGTCGATGCGGATCAGGTCAATAAGGTTACTTTCCACCAGCTCATAGGATTGGTTCACCTCCTCGCCGCCCAGGATGCCGTCCCGGAAGGCGATCACCAGATCGTTGGCGGTGGAGAATAGCCATGCAGAGGCGCTGACGGCCACGATGCCCAGCAGGATATTCCTCAGAAGGGGCGGGCGCTTCTCGTGCTGTACCAGCAGCATGATGCCCAGCCCGGCGCAGCAGAGGACGGTCAGGGCCAGCAGCACGGGTCGCAGGGTATCCAGCAGATCATTGATCTGCGGGTAATTGGTGATGTCAATCAGGCCGAAGGTCTTGGTATACAGCGTTTCTGCGACGTTTGCCACCTTGCAGACAAGGCCGGTGATGCTCCAGCTGACGCTGCGCAGTGCGTTTCCAACGATGTTATTATTCTCCAGCAGGGCGGCATTGTCCCGGTACCACTGGAGGTCGTCGGCGTCGGAATTGTCGTCGGACTCTCCCTTGTGATAGGGATCGTCCGCAGTGGGGGTCGTGGTGTTGTTTTCGCTGCCGGTCTCCGCTGCCAGAGCCGTCGTGCATGGCAGCAGACACAAAAGCGCCAGCAGCAGGCATATCACCATCTTCTTCACGGTTCGATCCTCCTTTTATCTTTTAGACCAGCCGCCGTAGCCGTAGATGCTGATCCACACGTCGATGGATTGCAGGTACGGCACCTGACTGCCTGCCACATAGCCGTCGCCTACATAGATGGCGACATGACCGGCATAGTGACCGCAGGAGGCGCAGAAGGCGCCGGAACGGTGGTCGTTTTCGTATACCTTCCCGGTGCCGGGGATGACACCGGAGAAGATCAGGGCGCCCTTGGGGATAGGGCCGTCCCGGTTGGCCATGGCTGCGCCGTGGCTGTAAGCGCAGCAGAAGCCCTCGTAGGGGAGACCGGCGTAGGTGTACACGACCTTACACCACAGCTCACAGTACCCGGCATAGCCGTTTTCAAAAGCTCCGTGCTGATTGCTCCAGCGCCGGGTCTCCGGGATGACACAGCCTGAAAAGTCCGTGTCGGTATCATCCACACCCACATAGGTGGCTTTGATGGGGGTGCGGCTCTCCGATGCGGACGCCTGACGGCCACCGAAAGCTGCCGTCACGTCATCGGCAAAGCTGCCTGCCGCCGTGGCGACCAGCAGCAGGAAAAACACCAGAAAGCTGCTGCTGCCCAGCAGCAGCCACAGTTTCCATTTCCGCATTACCGGCCTCCTGAAAAGAGCGTCGCCTCGTAGTCTCTGCTGAGCCAGACACGGAATTGCAGCGCTCCGGCTCCGGCAATGGAGAGAACATTTTCGCCCTGCTCCAGAAAGGGGATGCTCTCCACCTGCGAGAAGGTCATGCCCTCTCCGAAGATCCTGCGGATATGCTCCTTGGCGCTGCTGTCCTGCTTGAACATGAATTTGTACTGGCACAGCTCAAAGAGGATGCGGATATTATCCGCACCGGAAAAGTCGCCCTCCGGCATATAGTCCCGGACGCTCTGGGAGGCCAGCACGATCCCGGCAAAATACTTCCGGGCCTCCCGCAGATACCGGGTCACCATGTCCAGGATCAGGGGCATGGAGGTATTCACCCAGCGGTGGCTCTCGTCGATGAGGATCAGGAACTTTGTGATGTCCTCGATAGCGTATGCGCCGCTCTCCCATTTCTCCTTCTCAGGGCCGCCCACGGCAATGGCGTTGTCCCAGCACAGGGACACCAGATTCTGCATCTGGGCCGTAAACACATTGCCCAGCTCCTTGATGGTGGAGATGTCAAAGGTGACGATCTTCTCACCGGTGATGTCGGATATGGTGGTGTGTCCGTCAAAGAGCCTGCCATAGTTGCTGCAGAGATTCTCCACGGCACCCAGCAGGATCTGCAGGTTCCGGGCCTGCTCCACATGGATGGCCGTCTCCACCTCCGTCTCGGCTGCCTTGTCCTGCTGCGCCACAAAGGTGATGTAGCCCTGTAAAAACTCCCGGAACTGAGAGAGGGTGGGGTAGTCCGTTGCGGCCCGGCCTGTGACGGAGCTGCCGTCTGCGGGTACCAGATCAAAGCCTGCGTAAAACTCCCGCAGGTAGTTGGCCAGCTCCTGCAGGAGCTGGTCTGACATGGACGGATTGATGCAGCGGAAGAACGCCTGCAGCTTGGAGATATGCCTGGCATAGGAGGCGTAGTCGTCCTCACCGGAGCGCAGGATCTCCAGCGGGTTCAGCATCCCATCTGAGCCGGAGCAGCGGATGATCTTGCCGCCGAACTCCAGCGTAAGGGCGGAAAACTCTCCGGACACGTCAAAGCAGCGGATATAATTCCCGATGCTGGCGTTCTGCTTGAATAGCTTCTTCAGCAGCGTAGACTTGCCGCTGCCCATATCGCCGCAGACGGCGGCGTTATAGTGCTTCCTCTTGACCGTTTTGGAAAAGAGATCGAATACCACGGCACCGCCCATGTCCGTAAAGCCCAGCAGCGCTCCCTGCTCATCCAGCAGGTCACTGTAATCAAAAGGATATCCCTCCGCCAGCTGCCGGGCCGTAAGGGACAGGCCCTTCATGGTCACGGGCTTGGCGTGTGTGACGGCGAACGGCTCGTAAAGAGACTGCCATTCCGTTTTCTGTTCCCCCAACAGGACGGTGTTCTTATAGCCGGAGGCGTCCAGATTGTCCTGCAGCTCCTTCGTCTTTTCCTCCAGCTCCGCCAGCATCTGGGCCTGCAGGAAGATCCGGAAGTCGCAGATCTTCATCACCTCGCCCATGCGTTCCAGCTCGTCATAGAGCTGCTGCAGCTCCGCCTGCCGCTTCTGGGCGTCATAGAGTGCGTTGTAGTCCTTGGCGTCGTAGGCTCTGGCGCCCTCCTCACCGATGGAGCGGTTGATGCTGCGCTTCACGGCGGCCATGTCCTCCGTGGCCACATCGAAGGAACAGATGCAGCCGCTGACGGTGAAGATCCTCGTCAGCCAGTGCCTGTCCAGTGTGTTGGGCAGGCCGTAGATATGCAGGCAGCGGCAGTAGCCGTCTCCCATACGGGTATAGGACGGATCTGCAAAGGTGATCCCGCCGTGTGGCTGGATCTGCTGAAAGAGCCGTGCGTCCACGGCCTGAGCTTTGGTCGTTTTCTTGCTCATCCTTCCTCCTCCATAAAGCCCGGTGCGGAGTCATCGTCCCCGTCCGGGTAGATATCGATGATGGTGTTCATGTTGGCCAGCTTCTCCAGCACTTTGGCCTTTTGCCTGGCGTCTATCTCCTCCACCAGCGGCTGGTAGCCGGTGGCGGCGTATTTTCGGATCATGTCATGGTTCTTGCGGAGCGTATCCGCATCCTTGCCCCAATAGGCAAGATAGAAATGCTGGGAGCTGATATTGGTCTCGGCCACCTCCAGCTCACGGATCTGCCGCTCCAGCCAGCGGATGCGGGTCTCGTCTCCGGCCTGCCGTGCGTGGTGCAGCAGCACTGCCTTCTGTCGCTCCAGCGAAAGCGGAAACCTCATGCTCAGGAATTTCAGATCGCAGCCTACGGTTTTCAGCACCTTGGTAAACTGATAGATCTCCAGCTCCAGCTCATCCTCCGCAATGTTCTGGAGGTCTCTGGGGACGAGCCGGAGAAGATCCAGATATGAGCTGTCTGCCAGCAGGAATGCGCCCACAGACGGCTCCCAGCTCCGCACGGGGAGTATGTCCAGGCATATCTTTATGACGGCATTTTTCTCTTTTTTCTTCATACTTACACCTCCGCAATTTTTCAGTGAGCCTACCTTCGGGCACCGAGTGCCGAAGGTAAAGGAGACAGGAGGCAGGGCCGCAGCCCCGCCTCCTGCCACGCTGTCAGGAAAACCACTCCATAAGCATATTGCCCAGTGAAGATGCGCCAAAGACCAAAGCGCAGCCGATGACGATGTTCTTCATGACCTCCTTAAACTTTGACCGTCCTTCAGCGCCTCCGGTGATGACGCCGATGCCCAGCACCACCAGTGCAAGGATCGTCAGCGCTGCCGCCACCTTCTGAAGTGCCGGTACGATCTCATACAGTCCTGCAACCAAACCATCCATAATTAAACCTCACTTTCTTCGTCCGTTTTCTTGTTGTTCTTCTTCCGCAGCATAAAGATCAGGGCCGCAGCGGCCAGCGCCACCACCAGTACCCCAGCGCCCACCTTCAAGATGGTCTCCAGCGCACTTCCAGTATCCTGAATGGTGTAGGTGGCAACGGCCTCCATTTCGTACAGGCCGTCCGGGTACTGACTGTCCGTGTAGGTGATTTCCGCCGTGTACTCCGGTTCCGTCTGATAGGTGGCCGTCCAGACCGGGGTCTGGCGTGTGCCGGTATAGATGGCCATGCGGGTATAGTTATCACCCTCCTGCTGGAAATCGCCGTCCCAGCTGCCGCCCGTCAGTGTGTAGCTGCTGCCGCTCAGGCCCAGGTACGCCGTCATCACGGCCTGCCAGCCGTCCCATAGGGGGGCGTCGCCTACTGTGACCACAGTATCACCAATGGCATACAGCCTGCTGGCGGGATTGGAGGTCTGAAACACAGCCGGAGCGGAAAATGCCTCCGTCTTTGTACCGGCTGTCACCGATGCCAGCGGCAGGCGGACGCCGTCCACCGTCAGGCTCTGCGGCACCTCCGACTCCGATGCGTATTCCTGCATCACCGTCCGGCTCTCGCCGGTGGCCCATGTGGGGGTCTGCGCCGTCAGGGTGCGGCTGGTGCCGTCTACCGTCTCGGTGATTTGCTTCGGGTAGTCGCCGGGATCTCCGGTGACGATGGTGCGTACCACCGTCACCGGCTCCCGATGCGCCTTCATCTCATACTCGACACTTGTCAGGGTATAGGTCTTGCCGCCCTCCTCCACCGTCTCCGGGACGGTGTAGTGGGGGTTTTCCTGCGTGGCCGACTCAAAGGGATAGCTGCGTGTCACCGTGGTGTCTGCCGCCATGGCCACATTGGGCATGGCGCACAGCAGCACCAGCAAGCCAGTCAGCAGAAGCTCTTTCACTTTCAATGGGATTCCCTCCTTCGATAGATTTTTTGTAGGAAAAGGAGCGGGTGTGTACCCGCTCCTTGCTCTGTATCAGCTGTGCCGTTTTCGCCGCAGCAGATAAGTCAGGCCCGCAGCGGACAGCAGCAGGCCAAGCACGGCGACGGTAACGCCGCTGTCGCCGGTCTTAACGCTGCCGCCGTCAAAAATGGGCTTGTCCTTGATAGTGATAATGCCGATGGCGGGTTCAATATCCACCGTTTGCCCCCTGTCTTGCAGATTGGCGTGAATGGCGACCTCATGCCCATCCATCTGAATACTTTCAAAGACTACCAACGCTTTGCCACCCAACAGGGCCGTGTCGATGGTGAACTCCAACTCCACGGTGCCATTGGGTTCCGTGGGAGTAAAGATAGCGGTGGCCGTCACAGGCTTTCCGCCCTGCTCCAGAGCCTTGCCGGTGGATTTATCCATCACTGTACCGGTGATAACATATTCCTTGCCGGGGATAAGGTTGGTGTACCCCACTACATCTTTAAGAACATAGGTTTTGCCGGATACCACATTCTTTTTGCCATCGATGGTGGCGGTGGTGTGGATCTCCGGCCAGTGGACAGTCTGGCCCTCGTCGTCGATGTCAGCGTGAACTGCCAGTTCCTTACCTTCCTTGCTCAGCGATTCAAAAACAACGGTGGTCTTACCCGCCAGCAGGGAGGCATCCACGGTAAACTCCACCGTCACCGTGCCGTCTGGCTCGGCGGGGGTAAAGGTGATGCTGGTAGTGATCTCCTTTCCGTCCTGTATCAGCACTTTTCCGGTGGACTTATCCATGAGTTTACCGGTGACGGTGTATTCCTTGCCAGGAATCAGGTGCTTATAGCTGACCACATCGGAGATGGTCTGCGTCCCCGCTGCCTTGGCGATATGCTCTCCGTTTACAGTAGCAGTGGTGTGGAGGATGGGGATCTCCTCGTCTTCCATTGAAAAGGCTGAATCGCTGACTACGCTGCCCACGGTGACGGACATATCCTCTGCCACAAACCAGCCCTCCGGGGCTGCTGTTTCATGCAACGTATAGGTTGCGCCAATAGGCAGGTGGTAGATCACATGGGGCGTGTCTCCGCTGACCCATTCATCCACCACATGGCCGTCCTTATCAAGCAACTGCAAAGTAGCGCCGATGACAAAATTTCCCTGATAGTCTACCTTGGACAGATGCAGCTCTGTGGGAAGATCTGTCATGGTGATGGTCTGCACCTCGGCGGTGTCCTGTACAATGAAGGTCACGTCATCCGCCAGCAGCCAGCCCTCTGGGGCCGCTGCCTCATGCAGCGTGTACTCCGCTCCGATGGGCAGACCGTACAGCGTATGGGGAGTATTCTCCGTCACCCACTGGGCGGCCACATTGCCGTCCTTATCCAGCAGCTGCAGGGTAGCGCCGGGAACGAAGTTCCCCTGATAGTCTACCTTGGCTACACTGATCTGGGTGGGGCTGTTGGGGGCCGTCAGGGTAATTACGGTGAGGCCATCCTCCTGTGCTGCATTTTCAGGCAGCACATCAAAGAGGAAGGGCTTGTCCGCCAGCACATAGCCGCTGGGTGCCACTACCTCCACAGCCTGATAGCCTCGGCCATACTCCAGCTCACAGGGCAGTTTCATAACGCCGCTGCCGTCTGTGTACCAGGTATCTGCGCCCCACCATTCCAGTTTCTGGCCCTGAGGGTCGATAATCTGGAAGCCGATGCCAGCTGCGGGGATGGCCTCGCCGGTGATAGCGTCCACCTTCACCACCTTCAGGTAGCTGTAGAACCGCTCGTTGTTGATGATATAGCTGTAGGTCTTTCCGTTCTCGTCGATTTTTACGGTGAAGGGTTCCATCAGCCTGCTGCCCTCCCAGCCAGAGGTCTGCTCCACAGTATAGAGGCCGTAGGGCAGGTCGGGAGAGACGGCGAAGCCGTCCTTATCGATGGTGAGCTGCGCTCTGGCATTTGCAGGGGCAGCGTCATAGCTCCCGGCAGAGGCGAGGTAGATGTTGAAGGTGGCACCCACCTCCGGGGTCTCCACCTTGGTGGTGCCGGTATCCGTGTGCTTCACGATTTGGATACGGCCCGTGACCACCTGCTCCGATACCGTGGGGGCATTGTAGCTGTTGACAGCCTCCAGTGTTCCGTCGGGCGTGATGTTACGGACATACACAGTGGGGTCGATCAGGTAGCCCTCCGGTGCCTTAGTCTCTTGAATCAGCAGCGTACCGATGGGGAGGGTGATTTGTCCCATACTGTTATAAAACAAATCATCTCCGGACACTTTGAGGGATTCGTCCATAATACGAATCCGCCCCTTTTCATTGGTCTTGAAAGCCCAAGTGCGGGTAGGCGCACCGCTGGCCTCGGTCTCCGCTGCGGTGGCATACTGCCCGTCATAGTACCGGAAGGTAAATTCTGCACCGGCCAGCGACGCATCGCCGCTGGCCACCTATGCCGATAGGTAAGGCTTTGATCTCTCGCCGCCTTTTCCCCCCGGCCCACACCCGGCGTACACCTTTCAGCGTACCGGGCGTTCCATCATATCTGAAATAAAATTGACACAAAATGCCGACCTGCTAAAGTCGGCGAAGTTGACAGGAAACGGATATCCTGTTACAATATTTGACAAGAGTGCTGCACGAACGGCAGGCGGTTGGCTACACCACCCGAAAGGGGGTGAGGCTTATGCCGATAACTTTGACCTTACATATCCTTGGATTTGTAATTACGATCAAGGTTAAAAGCGAAAACCGCCACTCTGCCAAGTGACGGTTTTCATAGCTTTGCTATAATTCTGTAACTTTCCGCAGAGCCAACCGCTTGTCGCAGCACTCTTTCTATGCTTATCTTACCACACGGGCAGAAAATGTCAAGTGTGGTTTTTCTTTTTTAGGGTGCCTTGGTCGCACCACAGGAGCAGATATAGTAGTCTATCTCTTGATGCTCACCAACCTTGACTTGCCGCCCCTCGGAACGCCATTGGTCACTCTCGCCTCGATCCAGATGATAGTCACTATGTTCAATTAGTTGAGCATTAGACCATCCTGTCATATCTTGACCACAGGTAACGCAGTAGCTGATTTCACGCATCTCGTAATCTTCGACCGTCTTATACACCGGCTCCCAGCTGTGCTGGTGTACCGGCGTAGGATCGGGCGCTACCGGGGTGCTGCTGCCACTGTTGCCGGAATCGGAGGAGCTGTCACTGCTTCCACCGGAAGAATTGCCAGAACTTCCGCTGGAGGAGTTGGAGGATCCGATGGAACTGCTGCCGGAATCAGGATCGCTGCCATCGGCAGGCTTTGCATCCGTCTTAACATCCGTTTTGGTGTCCGCTTCGGGCTTGCTCTCGGCGGCCTTGCTGGGGAGGGCTTTCAGCTGCTGGGCGGCAAGAACCAGCTTGCCGCTGCCGTCCACCACATTGCCGTCTTTGTCCAGTGTGTAGCCGGTGACGGCCTTGCCGTCCTTGTCCACTACGGTATCCTTGCCGTCTACAGTGGAAATATACAGCTCCGGTGTGACCATCGAATCGGCCTTATTGTCTGCTTTCTTGCCGCAGGCCACCATGGTCAGCACCATGGCAATGGCCAACATAAGCGCAAAAATTTTCCTCATAGGGGCCTCCTTTCTGTCCTGGAAGGGTGTTTCTAATCATAGCATAGTTTCCTAAAAAGTGCAAATGAGGTACAAAGTTTGTGTCAATTTTGTTAGTTTCAGATATGACTGGCGCCTGTTGCTCCATCCCCATTACAGAGACTTCCTCGCTCGTGACGCCGCTCTCGCAGCTTATCTGCCTCATGGAGTGAGTAGCTATGCAGACAAACTGTTTTCTGTGTTCCGCTGCACCTATCATGGGATAGGGTTAGGAGCCGTCCTATGGGGTAGCGGTCTTTTTGGAGAGGTCTTTCGCCGTGATGATAGTTACTCGACCTCAACCGCTATACAGGCTTTCGCCTGTCAAGCGCCCCGTACCTTCGGAGGTTCGTCAGTGCGGCGTGTGCAGGCCGCACATTCTCTCCATGCCTATCCGACACCCGGCCTATCTGCATCATATCCCGAAGGACTTAGACACATTCGGCCGACTTTAGCGGGATCAGCACCCCGGTCATACTCCATATAACCGGCGCACTCCGCAGTTCAGTGTGGGCGTTGCCGCCCATCAGCGCAGCAGTTCAGGCTTAAAAAGCCCGGACGGCCTTTTCAACCGTCAACGCATCTCACCATCACCGCTTGTCGCATCGATCTTCTTCAGCAGTACGCCGACAGGATCGCTTTGGGGGTTATCGGAAACACTCAGGGTCGTGGTGTTTCCGGCTGTTACACTGAAGGAGTAAACGCCTGTATCCAGAGCATAGCCCTTGGGAGCCGTCAGCTCACGACGCCAGTAAGTTCCGGCCCGCAGTTCCAATGTTACGGTGTTGCCGCTTGCGTCCGTGGTCAGGGTACCCAGCCGATTGCTGTCCGACCATGCGTCCGACTCACTGCCGTATACGCCGTACACGGCCCCGGCCAGCGAATAGCAGCTGTTTCCGTTTGTCAAAGCTGTGTTGGCGCTGCTTTTGGTCAGAGTCACCTTGCCGGTGGGCTTGGTACGCCACAGGAGCATTACCTGATAACTGGAGTTCGAGGGGCGACCAATGAATGCCTCAAAGCTGTCCGGCACGCTAACGCTGCCTACCTCATTCTCCACAGCGGTGATGCCGCTATCACGGGAGCCATTGCCCAGCCCCAGATGATTGGCCGCAGCATGATGGATGCACCATGTACGGTAGATATCGGAGGTCTGGGATGCCATATAGGCGTAGCGGGTCATAGTGGTATCTGCTTCCGATAGGGAGAGCGTGGAACCGACGGCAGGGCCGTCCTTGGCAGGCTCCACGCAAATGCCACGCCCAGTGCTGTCACCGTAGTCTACTTCCACCACGGCATTGCCGTTCATGCCGGGGTAGAGCGGGTGCGGCTGATAATTCATGCTGATAACACGGGCGTCTGCCGCAAGAGCGGTGACGATCATGCAGTTTATCAGCATGATGGCCGCCAGCACAGAGGCCAGCAGTCTGCTCATAGGTTTCTTCATGTGTCTCGTCCTTTCTTGAAATGAATTTTTGTATATATGAAAAGGAGCCGCTGTGCAGAGGCTCCTTGAATCGTTGTAAAAAGAAAGACAGCGAGGTGTTCGCTGTCTTTTCTGATATATTATTCCGTTTTGTTACTGACCGATTTTGGGGAGCGGCAGGCTGTAAGTCTCGCTGCAAGCCTCTGCCCAGTCCAGCAGGGCGTTGACGCCGTCTCTGGTGATCTCGGCGTATTCCTCCATCCGATCCAGACGTTCGTCCATCTTATCCAGCCGGGAATCCATCCGATTCAGACGCTCGTCCATCTTATCCAGTCGAGAATTGATTTGAGCAAACATTTCGCTGTGCTGTTCCAGCAGCACAAGGATCTTTTCTTCGTTGTTCATAGCTGTACCCCTCTCTTTTTGATGTATTGTATCCTTTAAGAATCGTGTTGTCAAGGTTATTTGGCTTCACCGATTGTAGCAGGTTCTTTCCAAAAGGTCAAATCGTTGGGGGAGATCAGTCCGGCAACTCTTCCTCCAGCTCCTCCGGCAGCGGCTCTGCCGGTGCAGCGGTGTCCTTCCTGCTGTCTCCGAAATAGATATTGTCGGCCACCACCTCGGCGCTGTGCCGGTTGTTGCCGTCCTTGTCCTTCCAGTCATGGATCTGCAAGCGGCCCTCCACCACGGCCATGCGGCCCTTGGTGAAATACTTGGCCACAAACTCCGCTGCGGCTCTCCATGCCACGATGTCGATGAAGTCCGTGGCCCGCTTGCCGTCCTCGTCCTTAAAGTCACGCTCCACGGCCAGCGAGAAGCCGGTGACTGCCGTGCCGTTCTGGGTGCGCCGCAGCTCCGGGTCGTGGGTCAGACGGCCCATCAGGATGATCTTGTTCAACATGGTGATTTCCTCCTTAAATTAAAATTCATGCTCGTGTGTTGTGGTGTGCTGCTGCTCTCGCTGCTGCTCACGCTCCTGCTTCAGCTCGGCCACCGTGCGGTTGCCGCCCTGCTCCACGGTGATACCGCTGTTGACATTGGCGTCCAGCCCGTTCTGCAGCAGCCAGAGCTTCAGATCGCCGTGGAAGGACAGCAGTTCTTTCCGATTCAATACCTCGTAGGCGCAGACCTTTCCGTCCGGGATGTCAGACGCCGTTTTGTTCCGGTAGCGCAGCACTGTCTTTCTGCTGGTACCCAGCTCACGGGCCACCTTGGAGATGTTCGCCTCATGCGGATGCTCCTCAAAATACCGGACGACGTTGACCATGTGCTGGCTCGGCGTGTACTGCGCCACCGGCACGAAGTAAAAGTGCAGGTGCGCCTCTCCGCTCTCATCCTTGTGTACCTCGGCGGCCACCACATTTCGCTCTCCGTAGCGCTGGGCCAGAAAATCATAGCAGAGCCGGAAGAACCGGCGTTCCTCCGACTCCGGAAGATCCTTGGGCTTGGTGATGACCCAGCCGCACATGGTGCGCACGTCCTCACGCTCCATACAGTGGAGCTGAGACAGCCGCTTTTGCAGATAGTCCGCAGGGGCCATGTCTCTGTCGGGAGACAGAGAATAATTCAGGTGCGTCCTGCTGCTGTCGATGTCGGCGTTGGCCGGATATCTGACTTGCCGCAGGATATGCCGCAGCTGATTCGAGTTCGATCGCTCCCCGAATTTCTCCACGGATGCCATGCTTTTCCTCCTTTCAAAAGGTGGGCAGTGTGCCGCAGCGGCACACTGCCGAATCATGTTCGCCGCACGGCGAACACCTACACCCGGCAGCAGCGCTGACGGGTGCGCTTGCCACCGGCAAGCCTCTCCACGGGGGTCAAGGGGGCCGCAGTCCCATTGCAACCCGAACATACCTGTGAGGGCGACTGTCTCGGATATAGCTGGCGTGAACGCCCGTAGGGTGTGCATGACTGCTATATCTTGTAAAGCAAAAAAGCACACCACTGGAAACCCGCATGAAATCTGGGTTTTTCAGTTGAACTGCAAAAACTGCGGTTTTTGCAGTTTCGGTGGCTTTTTTGGGGTCTGCGGAGACATTCCGCAGGCCCGCTGGCGGCAGGGAAACTGTCTTTCCCCGCCACCTCCGTCTTACAGCTCGATGTCATGCTCCAGCACATAGCGCAGAGCCTTCTCCACATAGGCTTCCCGGTCACGCTTCTTCACGGTGATTGGGAACAGCGTCTCCGGCACGGTATACTTCCGAGGCTTCATCGGTACCGGTGCAGCGGCCTCCGTCTCTGCTGCCGGGGCCTGCATGATCCGCAGAAGCCGCTGCGGTGCGTATTCCGCCTCGCTGCCGCTGCGGTTCCACTCGTTGTAGTCTACCCGCAGGGCATGGCAGCTGCCGTCTGCCAGCGGGAAACGGTAGGTGCGCCGCAGCTGGAGCAGCAGCCGCTGGGTGTCGGTATCCAGATAGGAGAGGTCAACCGCTGCGCCCTGCGAGATATCCTTCCGCTCATAGAGCCGGTACAGCTCGTCAATGAGATAGGTGAGTCGGATTTTTCGACGGACAGTCCTGCCGGACTGTCCGTACATCTCGCCAATGGTATCTACCGTTTCCCTTTTAGAACTTTCGGACACGGTGTCCGGAAGCCCGCACACCTCTCCGATGGTATCAGAAGTACGCTTGCTCCCGTTGGAACTTTGTGCAACCATTGCACCAAGTCCGTCATCACCCTCCATGGTGTTTTGCCCCTCCAGCATCGCCATCAGGTCGGTGCGCTGGCCCTGCCGCTGCATGGCATCAAACAGCTGGCGGTAGGCCCATGCCTTTTCCAACTCGGTAACGCCGGTGCGCTGGAGATTGCTGTCGTTGATGATACGCACCGCCTGCACATCGTCCACCCGGACGATGCTGGCCTTGATGGTTTCCCAGCCCAGGTCTCTGGCGGCCCGGACACGGTTGTGTCCGGCGAGGATCTCATATTCGCCGTTGATGGGGTAGCTCTGGATGCTGTCCCTGGGCCGGACGATGACGGGGTACACCAGGCCGCTGGCTTGCAACGATGCTTTCAGCTCGGAGTAGGTTTCCTCGTCCAGTTGGCGGAAGGCGTTCTTGGGGCTGGCGGACAGCTCCTTCAATGGCAGTTCCACGGCGTCGTCCTTGTGCGGCTCCTCCTTCGGCAGCTGGCCGAGCAGCGGGGTATATGTCCACTTTTTGGCGGCCTGCTCCGCCCGCTCCTGACGCTGCCGATCCATCTCGGCATAGTTAAACATGGGGATCTTGCTCACATCCCGCTTGGGATATGGATAGGGGCCTTTGCGGTCTTTCAGCATAACGGGTTCCTCCTTTAACGGGAGCAGCGGCAGCCGAAAGGCTGCCGCTGCTGTTTGGTTTGTTTACTTGTTGGGACAGGTGCGTCATCTTAACTTCGGGCACCGAGTGCCCGAAGTTATTACTGAGCAAACGGGAACTGAGTTCCCGTTTGCTCTGAGCGGTAATCAGTGTGTCCAATCCTGCTCCTTATCATGGGCGACAGGCTGCTCCTGTGTGTGCGTTACAGGGTTCAGCTTGGCCATGGCGCTCCTCAGTCCGAGATCGTCCTGCATATGTTGGCAGTCGATGTAATGATCCATTGCCACTTCAAGTACTCTAAAATCACAACACCGTTTTGCCAACTGTGGGCGTGCGGTCTTGCTGGTGATGATGCGATAGAGTTTTTCTGCTTTTTGGATAATCGAAGCTGCGTTCGCTGACGTGTTACACCAAGATAATTGATTGGCCAGAAGATTTTTGTAATCAACGGTAGCCTTATCGTCTGTTGGCAGGATTCGTATATCAATGTGTTCAAGCTGATCTGAATGGATCGGGATCATGTTATTAAAATTGATAGCACCCCAGACACCGCCATTGATCTTCAAAAAATCAACCTGATTTTTCATGTGCAGATGTTTGGGCTTCGGAGAAGTAAGAGGAGCGTAATAGTCATAGTCATTCAGAGTAAGGACGATTCCAATAAACGGACGAGCCTCTTTTTGATCCATAGTGTATGGAACGCACGGGTCACTTTTACGCAAATAATCGCAGTATAAGGCATCGGCACGGTAGAAAGAAAATTTCATATAAACCTCTCAAAAAAGAGGGCTGGACACTATACAGTCCAGCCCTCAACTTTTCAGTTCCCACTCGTGGTAGGGTACACCGCTTTTTTAGCTCCCACTTACGGTAGGGTACACCGCTTTTTTAGCTCCCACTCATGGTAGGGTACACCGCTTCTTGGGTATTGCTACCCTTCGGTAGTATTATACGCAGGACATAAAAATATGTCAAGAGTTTTTCGTGACAGCAAAATCACCGGTCAAATTCTATTCATAAAGCAAATCGTCACTGCCCGGCAGTCGGTGCCTTGCCGTCAGCCGGTCGGCCTGTTACCAGAGGCCAGACGCCCCGGAACCATGCCTTCCACGCCATGCAGCCGGAGCTGCAATACATGGGGTCTCGGCGGCAATTCCCGCAGGGCGTCGCCGGGACATGGATGCGCTTTCGTTTCATGCCTTCACCTCCTTCTCTATGTACTGTCTGATCCACGCCGTCAGGGCGTCCTGAAACGCCGGGTCTTTGGTCAGCTGCTTTGCGCCTTCCGGCAGCAGCTCCTCCGAGATGGAGATACTGATACGCTTCGTCCGGTGGGGCAGCTGCTCACCGGACAGGCCCAGTGCCTCCTCTGCATCCAGCGCCGTCAACCTGCCGTCTGTCTCTGCCTGCCGCAGCGTCTTGGCCTGTGCTTCTTTCAGCAGGATTTTAGGGTTGTCAGCCAACACAGCCACCACGACCTGCTGGCTGTTAGGTGAGAGAAATGCCAGCTGATACCCGGCCTTTACTTGGATGCCGGTCTTGCTGTCCACCGCATTGGCATCTACCATATCCAGCAGCTCCGGGATCAGGTCATTGAGCTTGATATACATATCCAGCGTTTTGGGGCCGATTCCGAAACGCTGAGCGGCAACATCTCGGTTTCTTCCCAACTTCGGGCACTCAGTGCCCGAAGTTGTATCCGTCCGTTGACCCTGTGTTATCCCCGTTTCGGTTTGAACTGCTTCCAGCCACACTTTGTATGTCTTGGCCCGTTCGGAGGGCAGCCAGTCCGGGCGCTGGATGTTGGTCTCCGCCATCATGATGTCGGCGTCTGCATCGGAGAGCTGCGCCACGATGCAAGGCACCGTGGCCAGCTCCAGCTCCTGCGCCGCCGTCCACCTTGTATGTCCGGCGATGATCTCATAGGCCCCCGGCTGCACCGGGTCACGCCGCACCAGCAGCGGCGTCCGAATGCCGCTGCTGCGGATGCTGTCCACCAGTGCCGTGTAGTGGGGGCTGCCCGTCCGCACCTTGAAGGTGTGGTTGCTCTTGGGCCGCAGCGCCGTTGCCGGAAGCTGCTGCACCTGCTCCTGCTGGGCAGCAGCAGGGATGCCGCCCAGAATGATATCCATGCCGTTGTCCTGCCCTGCGTCATGGCAAGGCGTTCCTGTAAGGTCATTTGTTTTCCTCCTGCTCTCGATAAAATACCGGTATGCACGGCCTGCGTTTGCTGCCGGTCTCGTCCGTAATGCACTGATCTACATAGCAATCAGCCAGCATGGCAAAGTACCGGATGTTCTGAAGCTCATCCTGCGACACCGGAACACCTTTCCGCTCACAGGCTGCAATGGTGAAATAGCCCTGCTTTGCAGCAGCGCCAACTGAACCCATATACTTTACATTTTGGCTTTCATACTCTTCCTTTGTTTTGACATACCCCTGAGATAAGCGTAGCTCCTTGGAAAGAGTGCGCCGACGAATCGTGTTCCCACCACTCATCTTACCAGCACCTCCTTTGCCACGGCCATGTAGGCCCGTCCGATCTCACTGCCCGGCTTGCTGACGCAGCTGCGTCGCTCACGGGGTGCATTGCTGGCCTCGGTCAGATAGGGGATCATGGCGTCAAATACCTTGTCGCCCAGAGCGGCGATGAGGTCATCCCGCACCTGCTGGACGCTGCTGCGGCGACGATCGCAGCGGGTGAGCAGCACACCCAGCACCTCCAGCGCCGGGTTATAGCTGCGCTGCACCTGCCGCACCGTACCCAGCAGGTCAGAGATACCGGCCACGGCGTACTCCTCCGGCTCTACCGGAGCTAGCAGCCCGTCTGCCGCTGCCAGAGCGTTGATGGTCAGCAGATCCAGTGACGGCTTACAGTCCAGCAGGCAGTAGTCGTAGGAGGCTGCTCCGTCCGACATGGTCAGCGCTGCGATGGCCCGTGCCAGGACTCGTGCGCCATCGGCCACGGTGGCCAGCAGGGTAGGAGCGCTGGACAGAGCAGGGGTGGCCGGGATGTAGTCCAGATCCTCTCCATCGTGGTGGCGGATAAATCCGGACACTACCACAGGCATATTGTAGGCGGTGAAGTAGATCAGCTCGTTGACGGTGCTGGGCGTATTGTCGGGGACATATCCCAGCGTGTCGCTGAGGTTGCGCTGAGGGTCAAGATCGATGAGCAGCACACGCTTGCCCAGCTTGGACAGGGCTGCGCCCAGATTGATGGTGGTGGTCGTCTTTCCGACGCCGCCCTTCTGATTGCAGATGGCGATGATCTTCATGTTTTTTGCCTCCTATTTGTTTTCATTTTTTGCTCCGAAATAGTTGTCCGGCAGGGGTGCGCACCCCTGCCGGTTCGGAGGTCAACCGGCACCTCGCCTCATGCAGCAGAGTGCCGGATATGGTATAATTTGGATGGACTACTACGAAGGAGAAAAAAGATAACATGGATTTTTTGGATATCAAAGTGCTTCTTGAGGAACTTGTTCAATGCTGCCAGTCACCCGATATAAGCGTTTCGGAGTGGGCTGAGCGATGGTATGGCACTTACGTTGCGAACCGTGATATTACCGAAAAGTCGGCGACAATGTACAGGCAGAAGCTGAAACACTATGTCTTACCGAAGATTGGCGATGTGCCAATGCGAGAAGTAACGGAGATACAGCTTCAGGAAATATTAAACAGCTCCAATAGCAGCAAATCCACAGCCCAAAAGGTAAAGATTGTGATGCAGGCAATGTTTCGACGAGCAAAGTCGTGTAAATTGATATTGAATGACCCATCTGAAAATATCGTGTTGCCGAAGGCCCCGGAAGGGACACACCGTAGCATCACAGATTTAGAAAGAAAAGAAATTCTGCGGTTAGCAGAGGAACACTATGCCGGGCTTTATGTGCTGACACTTTTGCAAACGGGAATAAGGCCCGGTGAAGCAATAGCATTACGATGGGGGGATATCAATTTTAAGGGACGGACGATTACAATCAGCCGTGCCGTAGAGAGCGGGACAAAGGTTAAAATCAAAGACCCAAAGACTTCTGCGGGGGTGCGAGTGCTTCCAATTTCTGATTATCTGTATGAACGCCTTTGGCACAGAAAAAAGAATGCAGACGAACTTATCTTCTGCCAACCACTCACCGGGCGAATGCACTCGTCCAGCAGTGCGAATGATTATTGGAACAATTTCAAGCGGGCGCTGGATATTCAAATGGGAGCGAAGGTTTATCGTAATAAGATCGTACAAAGTGTGGTAGCGGAGGATCTGGTTGCATACTGTTTGCGGCATACATACTGTACAGATTTACAACGAGCCGGTGTACCAATCAATGTTGCAAAGTACCTCATGG